>FWPU01000232.1_pt1 | contig 123350 bp, 107 predicted proteins | sample 2228361 | NCBI WGS metagenome assembly FWPU01 (sample SAMEA103939777, study PRJEB20133) | metagenome | reverse complement strand
ATTATAGTTTTGAATAACCCTATCAATTAGCTTATTGATGTCAATTCTTGTGGGATGTGGTTCATTTATTGAGAGAATACTGCCCAAGATATCAACGATTTTTTTTAATCTTGACATTTCCTTGAGTGCCCTAGTTGGGTGGTAGTCTACAGTTTTCAGTCTTTCATCACACTTATCATTTTGTGTCTGCTGCAGTTGCTGGACAATAAGATTAACTCTGGGCAATAGCTCATTGATTTCATGTACCAGCTGTTGGGCAATGTCTGATCTGAATAGTAAAGTTTTATAAAGAGATTCATTGTTGGCATTATTGATAACGATCAGATATTCCCTGCCTGCTTTGAGAAAATTGATGGATAAATTCGTGCCTTTTGATACCATTTCAAATTTTTTTTGTTTGATATTCTTTTCAAATAATTCATTAAATTTCTGATCGTTCACAAATTCGTAGATTTCATTTATAGTTTCACCAACGAATTTGCATGTGTTATGGTTGTAATAACGAATTTTTCGTGCTTGATTTAAGATAATTATCCCTAACCCGGAATCAGCAATGAGTTGGTTTAGTCGTTTCCGATAATTAATTTGCTGAATTAGTACAAACGCCAGGCATATAAACAAACCGGTTAGGATGATGACAAGAATCTTTAACAGTGAGAGCGAAAGGAGATTTTTAACTTCTTTCATTTTCAGAATTGCATAGACACATTTTTCTTCAACAAATGACTCGGTAATGATATTGAAATTTCTTTTATCTTTGGCAACATAGCAGAATTTGATCTTCCCATACTTTGATTTATATTCACAGATTGTTTCCAGACATTCGTTTAATATAATCACCATGCCATCTTGCCTTATTATTAATAACTCATTCATGCCATCGCCATTCAGATCTTCAATGGCTGAAATCTCAACGGCGGCATTGAATTTTGTTTCAGCTATCAAATCCAAATTAGAATCAAGGATCCTTAATACGCCGTCACTGTTGCCTGTGATAATTTCCATCTTACCATCACGGTTATAATCGGTGACTTTAAAGCCGAGGAATTTATCACCAATTCTGCAGTATTTTTGCACTTCGCCGTTCAGCGCATTAAGAATCATGATCTGATTTGGCTGCCTATATGTTGTTAAACCTTGCTCTTCACATGCTACGATATCAATTATACTATCCTGATTAATTTTGCCGACCCAGATACTGGTTTTTGTTGAACGCTCACCAATTTTCTTCCACCAGAGCAGGTCGCCATCTTTAGTCAAGACATAAATACAGGATATTGTATCAGCGATTCCGCCTTGAACTGTTCCATTGCATGGCGCAAATGTACCAAAACAAATTTCGTCGGCAGAATCTCCGTCAATGTTATAGCACAAAAGGTTAGGCGGGTAATAGAAAGTGGGCGCGATCCAATAGTGCCACAATTGCTGTTTGTTCATATAGTCATACACAAAAATACCTCGGGGATACTGGTCAAAGCCGGTATGGACAGGTACAATAATATCCTTGTATCCATCGCCATTAATATCCTGAAATTGACACAGTAAGAGCTGACTATCATATTTCATATCCGATGCTGATCTAATATCTTTTCCCTCGTATACCAGAAATTTTTGAAAACCTGAATTTGTCGCAATACCCAACTCCACTCTGTCGTCAAGGGTAATGGAAAAGATTAGTTCTTTTTGGCCGTCTTTATCAACATCAAAAATACCAATTGGAAATACAAGAGGACTATCAAAATTTATTTGACGAAAGATAACACCTTTCTGGCTTTTTACCTGACAATAGTAACCACAGTGTTCAATTATTTCGTCAGCGCCGTCATCATCAAGGTCAACAGCAAGCAATCTTCTTGAATGTGTTTCATAGATTGGCTCTAAAACATGGGGAAAGTTATTCTTAGCCTGACCGATTGAAAAACAAACGCAAATAATAGTCAGGTAAACTTTGTAAAAATATTCTGAGATAAATGAGGCGTGGTTACTGTTCATGGGTAGCAATTAATAATAGTATATAAATTGGGTATCAAATGTCAATATACTAATAGAGTATTCAATAAAGTAGCTATTTACTTTGAATTTAGTTGAGAGTATTCAGTTGATACTTAGGTTTACACCAAGTCCGTATTGATTTACCATATAATTAACTTCTTTATTCTTACCCCAGAGCCAGTTTGCCTCGGGTAGAATAACAAAGTCTTTACCAATTGCCAGGCTTATGCAGTGCCCAAACTGCAGTATAAAATTGGGTGGTCGGTCGGTATGTTCCTGACGGTCGCGAAAATGCATTGAATAGATAAATTTCGGAGTATAAACAAATTTTATATTGTTTGTAATACTTTTTTCAACAAATAAATTACCATAAAAATCATATACATAGTCAGTGATATAGCCAGTGCGTGTTCCTTTCATATAGCCGAAACCAGATTTGAGGGCAACTGCCACGGCACTCTCAAACAGCAGATATTTTATTGAGATAACACCTGCAGTAGGATAAGAATATTTTAGTTCACATTCTGTTCTTTTGAAAATACCCATTCTTGCCCAGATATCAAAGCGTCGTTCGTCATAGGCAATGGTGTCATTGGTGCTGCTGTATATGCAATAATTATCAAATCCAAATCCCAGACTGTAGAAACCCTGATTCAAAACCCGGGATTCATCAAAAGTGCAATAACTCTGAGACCAGCCAATCGGTAGATTCTGGTTCAGTATTAACAGCATGACGATCAATCAGTGGGCTCCTTCTCGTTTTAACACGGTAAGCACTGTCTTCAAAAAGATCTTCAAATCCAATCTGAGAGAAATATTATTGATATATTGAAGGTCATATTCAAGTTTCTTTTTTACATCTTCAATAGTTCTGTCATAAGAATATTTCACCTGGGCGAGCCCGGTAATACCGGGGTTAACTGTATGTCGTAATGGATAGAGCGGGATCTGGGAAACAAGTTTTGTGATAAAATGGGGTCTTTCTGGACGGGGTCCAACAAAACTCATGTCTCCCTTTAACACATTGAACAATTGCGGTAATTCATCGAGTCTTAGCGGTCTCATAATTCTACCCATGCGCGTAATCCGTGTATCATTCTTTTTCGCCCAGACCGGACCAGTATGCTTTTCAGCATCATGTATCATTGAGCGAAATTTGATCAGAGAGAATTTTTTGCCGCGAAAACCTACTCTTTTTTGTGTATAAAAGACAGGCCCTGGTGTGTCAATCTTGATAAATAGAGCGATTGTCAACATCAGTGGTAGGACTGCAAGCAGGGCAATAAGAGCAAGGAAGATATCGGTTAATCTCTTCAATGAACGGTCCCATGCTGAAAGTGGGTGGAAAATGACCTGTAGAAGACTTGAATCCGGGATCTTTTTGATGAGGAAATGTTGGTATATCAAAGGATATAGCTTTGGTGAAACATAAATATCATACTTGCTTTCAGTAAACTGCGAAATCAGGCTCAGCACATTTGTCTGTGCCTGACCATTGCTGTCAATAATGATTCCGTCAATCTTATTCTCCTTAAATATTCGCTTGGGTAAATCAGGATTCATTTCCGAGAATCTGATTTCTTTTACTGCGGAAAACCCCTCGTATGCTGGAACGTTTTCACCATTCTTGAAAACGATGACCCGGCGGGGCGTTTTGCTTCCGTATTCGCCAACAACACCCCAGAAGATGAACCGCCATACCAGCAAAGAAGAATTCAAAATTAGATATGAAGGAATAAAGCCTTTTGCCCTGAAAAAATCAATATTCAATAGATAGGCAACAGATAGTATGGTTACTATACCTAAAAGGAGTGCCTTTAAACATGTAAAGAGCCCGTTCATGATTTGAATTTCGGACCGAGTTTTGTACAAATCAAAGGAACGAAAAACGAAAAACCAAAACAACAGTAGTCCTAAATTCGCAATAATGGCGTGTCTGCCTATTGCTGGTTGGTTAATCTCTGAGGTATGCCAGCTGATAATGAATACGCAGAACAGTATTGTTAAATCACCAGTTATGTTTAATAATAATTCGGTTTTTCTGGTCATCCAACATCTTAATTGGCGTTATCCGACCTCCTCAATCATATTGTCTATTATATTCAGAAAATGAACCTTGTCAATAGGTAAAATGAATCAGAGTAGGTTCCGGGTCTAACGACATATTAATACTTGATTTTTTTCCTAAGTATGCTATAATCTTGAGATGGCAAAGAATACAGTCTGGAATAAAATGAAGCACTCAAGACCCGGTGTCATTGCCCTTCTTGATCCTGATCGCATTTCGGCAAATAAGATTTTCAAGGTAACGAGATTCATCTCTGATTGTCAGGTAAGCGCAATTCTTATTGGTTCGTCGCTTCTGAAAACTGAGGATTTTGACGGTTTCGTTCGCCAGGTTAGGGATGCGACAAAGCACCCCGTAATACTCTTTCCTGGCGGTTCACATCAGGTATCAAAGCACGCTGATGCAATATTCTTTCTTTCATTGCTGAGTGGCCGCAATCCCGAATTTCTTATTGGTGAACATGTAAAATCAGTATTTTTGATAAAATCCTATGGATTGGAGGTAATACCAGTAGCTTATTTGCTGATTTCTTCAAACAACTATACTGCAGTTGAATACATATCAAATACCCGTCCCATTCCGCGTAACAAACCCGAGATAGTTGTCGCCCACGCAATTGCTGGTGAATATCTTGGAATGAAAGCAATTTATCTTGAAGCAGGAAGTGGTGCAAAGGATCCGGTTCCTTCGGCGTTGGTTAAAGAAGTCAGGAAACACATTTCTAGCCCGTTGATCGTTGGTGGTGGTATAAGAACTGTTGATAGCGCGGAAAGAATATTAGAAGCTGGCGCAGATTTTATTGTTCTGGGCAACATAATTGAGCAATCTCAAACACGATTCAGAAAGATTGTTGAATGTGTTAGAAACAAGTTTTGAAAGAAGTTAAGTGTAGGATTTTCCACTGTAAAGGAGAAAAAATATGAATCTGTTAGTCGTTGGTGGTGGTGGTAGAGAGCATGCAATCATCTGGAAAATTCATAAGTCAAGAAAACCAAAGACTATCTATGCGGCACCCGGGAATCCCGGCATCTCAAAGATCGCCAATTGCGTCAATATTTTGCCAACAGATATTAATGGTCTTGTCAGATTTGCCCGGGAAAAGAATATTGATCTGACCATAATTGGACCTGAATTGCCACTCGCCCTCGGCATTGTTGATGAATTCAACAAGAATGGATTGAAAGTATTCGGTCCGACAAGAAGCGCAAGCAGGATTGAGTCTGATAAATCATTTGCCCGCGAATTCATGGCACAATTTGGTATCCCGTCGCCAAAATTCCAGATCTACGACAGTGCTGCTCAGGCATTAAAGTATTTGAAGACGGTAAATGTTTTTCCAGTCGTGGTTAAAGCCGCGGGGCTTGCGAGTGGCAAAGGTGTTTTTATTGTGAACAATAGACACGAATATGAAAAGACCATTGACGAGGTTCTTGTTCAACACAAACTGGGTGAGGCAGGGAAGAAAATTGTCGTGGAGGAATTCTTAAGTGGGCAGGAATGTTCTATATTTGCTCTTACTGACGGTCTCAGGGTTCTTTTCTTACCTTCAGCACAGGATCACAAAAGGCTCTACGATAGAAATAGGGGACCAAATACAGGTGGTATGGGAGCTTATTCTCCTTATCCCACAAACAAGAGGGTTGCGAATATTGTCCAGCAGGTAATTATCCAACCAACAATACTCTGTCTCCATGATATGGGTATGCCGTATAAGGGGATCCTCTACGCAGGATTGATAATAACAGCCTCAGGTCCCAAGGTGCTTGAATTCAACTGTCGATTTGGTGATCCAGAAACTCAGGCAATGATGCCTTTAATTGAGAATGATATTACGGATCTGTTTTTTGCTGCGGTCGAAAACAATCTGCAGGATTTGCAGATAAAGATAAAAAATCTATGGTCAATTTGTGTTGTTCTCGTTTCTGCAGGTTATCCATATGACTACAAAATTGGTGAAGAAATCCAGATCAGGGAACAGTTTGAATCAGGTACTGTGCTTTTCCATGCGGGCACGAAAATGGAGGATGGCAAGCTTGTTACTGCGGGTGGCAGGGTATTGAATGTTGTATGTGCTGCAGATAATTTAAGGATTGCGAAACAAAAAGTTTATGAGGAGATCAAAAAAATCAACTTTAATGGAATGTTCTATCGCAAGGACATTGGTAGTAGTGGAATGAAGAAAATGAAGAGAAGGCGCAAGGTGCGATAGAAAAGATATGATTGTAAAATGTTCAGAAAATGCTGAAATCTACCAGAAAATAGCCGGAGTTTTGAATAAAAATGGTGTGGTTGTTATTCCAACAGACACAATTTATGGTGTTATTGCTGATGGGACAAGCTCTGCTGCAGTAGAAAAATTACGACGATTAACGAACAGTGACGAGAAACCATTCACATATTTTATGTCTCGTAATCGTTTTGCAGACTATGCTGTAATCACTAAGCGGAAAATAATAGATTACTTTGTCCCTGGTCCAATAACGATAATACTAAAGAAGAATCCAATCGCAAAATTACCTGCGGCAATTGAGAATATTGGCTTAAGGATACCAGATTCGGGTTTTGTGATCAATTTTCTGGATTATTACAAGAAACCTGTTGCTGTAACGGGTGCTAATATATCAGGCGAACCAGTATTAGAAACTGCGTACGAGATTGCCGAGAAATTTCCCCAGATCGAGCTAATCATTGACGCGGGCTCTCTTGTCGGTAAACCTTCAACAGTACTTGACCTGACTGGACCGATTCCGGTTTTGAGAAGAAAGGGTGTGGTTCCTCTTCTGCAGATTGAAAAGATTTATGGTCGCAGGATTAAACTTGATCCGTCGCTGAAATTTGGTCTTTTATTTGTATGCTCGGGTAATTCCTGCCGTAGCCCAATGGCTGCAGGAATTATTAGAACCATGTTGAATGCAAAATATGTTGATATTAAGTCGGCCGGTACTTCGGCAATTGATGGAGTGCCAGCAAGTCTCAATGCTCAGGCGATTGTGCAGGAATTCGGCGGAGATATTTCTGCTCACAGGACAAAATATTTGACCAGAGAACTTGTGGCACAGGCAGACCTAATCTTGGTAATGGAATTTAAACATTATGAGACAGTACTTGAACTTGCGCCTGATGCAGCCGTAAAAACCTTTTTGTTAAAAGAGTACAAACGCCGTACAAAATACAATCAAGTATCTGATCCGGTCGGACAAGATATCGATGTGTACCGGGACACCGCACTGGAAATTTATCCGTCTTTGAAATTCGTTGCTGAGGATATCAAGAAAAGACTTATTGAGATATAGATGAAGATTACGCTTGCTGGCTATAATCTTGATGTGGAGGTCATGAAGGATCTTGCAGGCAAAAACAAGCATTTGGTTTTGACCCCGGAGACAATCTCCGCAGCCTATGCGAGAATCAGCAGGAGTTCTAAATCAGTAGGCACTTTGAGGAAAGATGCACGGCAGGAGATTGAAAAGGCGCGGAAATCTAACCGAAGGATTATTTTTGAAATGAGCCATCATTCAATTGCTGAACATGCCGTCTTTAATTTTGATATTGTGGGAATTTCAAGGCGAGCGGTTGAGGAATTGGAAAAATTCAGATTGTGTTCATATACTGAAAAATCACAACGATATGTGACTCTAAAGGGAGATTTTACTATCCCTGAAGAGATAAAGGACACAGCCTTAGTTGATGATTACTGCAATATCATTGCCCGTCAGAACGATCTGTACAGGCGACTGTTTTCTACATTAAGACAACATAACCTGAAAAAAAATTCAAAGATACAAGATACACGACAATTGAGATTTCTGGAAAATGCTGCTAAGGAGGACGCACGCTACATTCTTTCTCTGGCAACCCAGACCCAGCTCGGCACCACAATCAACGCCCGGAATCTTGAATTAATGGTTCGCCGGTTTGCCAGTCATGAGCTTGCAGAAATCAGAGATCTTGGGAAGAAATTGTATCACCAGGTAAAGAGAATTGCACCTTCAATCATTCTTTTCTATGAGGCGAATGAATATGATCAGAGAACCTATGTTGAATTGCAGAGGTATTGCGCAGACCTGGTCAATGAGAGTAAAAAAATCGATAGCGAAGTTGTTCTTGAAAACTACACAAAATATGGCGATGAGCGAATACTTGCAGCACTTCTCTTTCGTGTGGGGCGGGGAAGTTATCAGCGCTGTCTAAAGGTGGTCCGTAAAATGAATCGGCGTGAGAAAATTAAGTTGTTTAGGAAATCCTGTCAATATCTTGAGCTTTACGATACCCTCTTACGGGAATTTGAGCTTGCTGGATTTACCTTCGCGCTGGTGGTTTCTGCTGGGTGTTTTGGTCAACTCAAGCGGCATCGGCTGATGACGATTATCAATCAGGATTATGACCCGAATCTGGGAATAACAATTCCTCCAGCAATAAAAGAGATAGGGTTAGATAGAGAGTTTGAAAGGTGTATTGAGCAGACTGAAAAAGTATACCAAAAAATAATGAACATAGTGCCGTCTGCAGGTGCTTATATTCTAACCAATGCCCACCGCAAGAGATTAGTTGTCAGTATGAATTTGCGGGAATTGTATCATATTTCACGTCTGCGTGAAGACCCAACAGCTCAGTGGGATATCAGGAATATCGCTGGGTTGATGGCTAAAGAAGCAAAACAGGTAATGCCAATAACGACTGCACTTTTGGGTGGCAAAACTGACTATCCGGATATTTACTACAAATTATTTGGAAACTACCCGAAAATAAAGAGTGTCCCGCTGCCTGGATGAACTTTAGATAGTATGTCACACTGGGTGAGCAAAGATAGCGGTGAAACAGCTGAAGATTTGGTTGTTCGTGGTAAAAAAATTCCTGGTGTTGTCGTTCAAATCCTGAAAAACCGGGGTTACTCCACACCAGAAAAGATTGAAGCATTCTTTGCACCAACTGAAAAGAATCTTTATGATCCCTTTCTGATTGCTGATATGGAAAAAGCAGTTACCCGAATCATTCAAGCCCGTGAGAAAAAGGAACAGGTTCTGATTCATGGTGATTATGATACTGATGGGATAACGGGTGTTGCCTTATTGTACAGAAATTTCAAGAAACTTGGTATAATAGTGGATTATTACATTCCCAATCGAATGACTGAGGGTTACGGCGTTTCGCAGGCAGGCATTGATTATGCAGTAGAAAAGGGATGTTCCCTGATTATTACGGTTGATTGCGGAATCACTTCTTTTAACGAACTTCAATATGCTCGTTCAAAGAACATTGATGTGATTGTCTGTGACCATCATGCACCTAAATCAGAACTACCTCTGGCAAGGGCCCTGCTGAATCCCAAGATTACGCAGTGCTCATACCCCTTCAAAGAACTTGCTGGTGTTGGTGTTTGCTTTAAATTTCTGCAAGCGATTTATCAAAGTATGAAATTTGACAAAGAAGAGCTTTTTGCAGATCTTGATCTTGTTGCTCTTGGTAGCGTTGTAGATGTTGTTCCATTAACAGATGAGAATCGTTATCTTGTCAAGTTGGGTTTGAAAAAAATGAGTAAAAGCAAAAAAGCGGGTATTCAGGCATTGATCAAGGTGGCCGGTCTAAAGGATGGTTTGACAGCTTATCATCTGGGTTTTGTCATTGGTCCCAGGATAAATGCGTGCGGTAGATTGCGTGATGCAACGACGGCAATCAGACTCTTGCTGACTGATGATTTTGATGAGGCAGTCTTACTTGCTGAGGAACTGTCAAGGGATAATGTCGAACGACAACAGATAGAAGATGAGATTTTGAGCCAGGCTATTGAGAAAATCGAGGGTGAAGGACTGAAGGAAAATCGCGTAATCGTCATCGGCAAAGAAGACTGGCACGAAGGCGTGGTTGGTATTGTTGCCGCAAGAGTGGTTGAGGAATATGCAAGACCTGCGATAGTGCTCTCCTTAAAACAAGAAACCGCCAAGGGGTCAGCGCGTTCAGTAAGTGGTTTTGATATTTCCGCAGCATTGAATTACTGTGCTGATTTGCTCATAAAGTTTGGCGGGCACAAGCAGGCAGCGGGCATTGAAATTGTTAGAACGGATATTGGGAAATTCAACGAAAAGATCAATGAATATGCGCAGCGCTTTGAGGAAACTATTTTTACCAGAAAATACTATTATGATATGGCACTTGATCTGAAAGAAATAACCGAAGATGTCGTCTATTTTCTTAAGTACTTTGAACCGACCGGTATGGAAAATCCAACGCCGGTATTTTTGGGGAATAATTTTGAAGTTGTTGGCGTTCCGATTGTCGTTGGTGAAAATCACCTCAGATTCGCCTTGAGAAAAGATGGGGTGGTGTTCCCTGCACTTGCCTTTTTCCAGGCGGACCGGATACTTGAAATGATTCCCGGTAAGACCAGGGTTGATTGTTTGTATACGATATTTGAAGACTCGCTCGTGGGTAAAAAAAAGGTTGTTCTCCGTGTGAAAGAATTCAAGAATGTGGCAGTTGATTGAAGAACCAGGTTTAAGATATTTCAAATTTGATTTTGAAGATAAACAGTTTTTGTATTCGACAATCGTTGGCACTGAGAAATTCTTAGAAAGATTTGCTCCGGTTGTGCTCAAGCAGATTCATTCCAGCATCGTTGTTAATGTCGACAAAGAGCAGGCGATTTCTGGTGATGGATTGATGAGCAATGGGTTGAAACCAATCGGTGTGAAGATCGCAGACTGTCTGCCAGTTTATCTGTGTGACAACGAGAAGATCATGGTTTTGCACTGTGGCTGGCGTTCAATAATCAAGGGTATCGCGAAAAAAGCAAAGGGCTCTTTAAAGGGTTATAAATATTGTCTCGGTGCAAGTATTGGTTCGTGTTGCTATGAGATTAAGTCTGATGTCGCTGAAGTTTTCCATCAGCAATATCCCTCGACTTTGATTTACAAGAAAAACAGGATATTTCTGGATTTGAAAAGTGCCGTGATTGAGGAACTTGGCAGGGAGAGCTGTATTGGAAACTTAGACTACTGCACATACTGCCATCCTGAATATTTCTATTCGTTCCGGCGCGGGGACAAAGGTAAGAGAAATTATGCGGTGTTAAGAGTTGAAAGAGTATGATTTGGTTTTCTATTTATTCACATTATCATTCCATTGACTTTGGGTGTTTATTCATTATAATTCCCTGATGGATTATATTAAATATGCTTATATTGCGTTGATTTGCTGGGGATTCTGGGCGATTGGTAGTAAAGTCCTGAGCCAGCATTTGAACACGATCAGTACGACCTTCTGGATTTCACTGTGGTCTCTTGTTTTTTTGATGCTGACCGTCGTGATATTCAGAAAAAATCTCCAGTTCAATCAGCATTCACTTTATGCAATTCCTATTGGTTTTATTTCATTGATTGCAATACTGGCTTTTTATCGTGCCCTGAAAATCGGTCCCGCATCAGTAGTAATTCCTCTGACCAATCTTTATGTCCTGTTTCCAGTGGTCTTTGGCTTTGCAGCACTCAAAGAGCCCATTACCCTGAATCGCATTCTTGGCATATTCTTTGCGATTGTGGCAAGTTATTTTCTGTCACGATGAGATGAAAATAGTAGTTTACGAAGATAAGTTTGAACAACTTTTTCCGCTCATAAACTTTTACCCGCAATTTAATATTCGTGTGGGAATGAAAACGATTGCTGAACATATTGCTTTCTATTTTCCCAAGTTCAGGTTTGAATACATCGGCAGGGATATTTTTAATTTTCCTTCAACAACGAAAAATGAGCCTACAATGTATCTTTCAGCAAGACTGTTATTAAAAGAGCGTATTCACCTGCCATACGAGGAGACAAAATTTCTTGTATCAGGCGAAGAAATAGGTTTTGTCAAGACCAATGCACCATTTCCACGGAATCTCAATGAGGTTAAAACTGCGCTGCATAGTATCAAGAAGAAGAAGGAGATCTCCGGGATAGTGCTTGATTATCCATGGGACATAATCAAATACAATAATGAGTTGATAACAGAACATTTCAAGCACTGCAAGAAACCCAGCCATTTCGCTAAGCATGTAGAATACAAGGGTTCAAAAAAATCAATTTGTATTTCCCGTGATGCTACAATACATAAGTTTATCTATATTGATTGTGAACCGGGTCCAGTGTTTGTTGATAAAAGGGCTGAGATAAAACCGTTCACAACAATTATTGGTCCTTCGTACATTGGTGAAGGTGCGATAATTGATAGAGCAAAGGTTGTGCGATCAACAATCGGACCTTACTGTCGTATTGGTGGTGAAGTGGAAGAATGCATATTCCAGGGATTTTCTAACAAGTGCCACGAAGGTTTTGTCGGTCATTCGTTCATCGGTGAATGGGTCAACATAGGTTCACTAACAACGAACTCTGATTTGAAGAACAACTACTCCAGTGTTAGAGTGAAGATTGGAGACAAAGAATATGATACAAAAATGACCAAGATTGGTTGTTTTATTGGAGATCACACGAAACTGGGCATTGGAACTTTGATTCCTACCGGCGCAGTGATCGGAAGTTTTGTGAACTTTTTTGGGGGTGGGATGATGCCCAGATATGTTCCCGGTTTTAAATGGCTTGGTCCTGGTGCTGATCAAGTCTATGATATTGAGAAAGCAATCCAGACAACAAAGCTTGTCATGGGTCGTCGTGGTATAAAGATGTCTTCGGAATATGAACATTTAATAAGACTGAACTACAAAAATAGATGAGTTACACCATTGGCATTGATATCGGAGGCACAAATATCAAAGCAGGATTGGTTCATAACCAGCGAGTAATAAAAAAGGTAGTGCTTCCAACAATTGCCAATAAAGGTCCTGAACTATGCATTGGACAGATTAAGAGGGCGATTGAGCTATTGCAAACCAGCGTATCCAGAATTGGTATTGGAATCGCTGGTATTATTGATTCCAAAAATGGTATTGTGAGATATTCACCAAATCTCAAAGGTTGGTTTGATACACAATTGTCTGATATTCTGGGCGAAGAATTCGGGAAAAAAGTTAGAATACTGAATGATGTGAATGCTGTCTTGCTTGGCGAATGGCAATATGGAGCAGGTAAAGGGTATGGTAATATCTTTTTGTTTACATTGGGAACCGGTATCGGTGGTGCTGCAGTATGTCAGGGGAAAATGGTGTTCGGTGCTAATGGTTTTGCTGGTGAGTTCGGTCATACAATAATAAAATACAATGGACCAAAGTGTGTTTGTGGCAAGAAGGGCTGTCTTGAAAGATTTGTTGGTTCACGATATATTGTTCAAAGGGCATTATTAAAGATCAAGTCACAAAGAAGTACATTGCGCAAATACAAACTGTTGACGCCAAAGATTATTGCACAAGAGGCACGAAGTGGTGATATCGTTGCACAGAAAGTATTTGAAGAAACAGGATACTACATAGGTATTGGGGTAAGTAATATTATTAATTTACTTGACCCCGAGATTGTTATTATTTCGGGCGGCATTGCCCGTGCTGGCAGAGTCCTTTTTGAACCAATTAGAAAGACTGTGAAACAAGTTGTCATTGGTAACAAATATCGGCAATACAAGATAATCCCAGCGAAACTTGGTGATAATGCAGGTATTCTTGGTTCGGCATATTTTGCGAGCCCAAAATATTGCTTGACAGGATAGAATTTTTGGATATAATCGCATTGATAATGGAAAATAGTTGTATAATTAGACTTAAATCTTCAGGATTATCTATTGATGATTTTCAACCAGGGAGGAATCCTTGATGAACGTTTTAGCGATATTGTTAATTGGTCAACTTGACCATTTTTGGTTTGATATGATTGCTTCGCCAAAGACTGCGGGCGTGCCATTTCAAATTACGGTCTATGCCCTGAATGCTTCTGGACAACCAATTCCTTATAATGGTTCAGCAAGGATCTATATTCAGGGTGTTTCCTACCAGGTCAAGCCCGATACGATTGTTTACTTTAACGGAAACAGTTCCTGGCAGGGCAGCATAATGGTTTCTCTTGCTGGAAATAATATCACATTGACCTGTGAAGGGGGCGGAGTAACAGACACCTCAAACTCATTTCAGGTGCTTCCTAATAGTCCGTATCACCTGGTTTCAGTATTACCCGGGGAGACTTATGCACCGGGCAATCAGCAGGGAAAAACTGGCAGTGTCACAAGTCAGCAGGCAGGTGCTAATTTTAATGTTTCCATATACCTTACCGATAGCTGGTGCAATCAGATTACATCAGCCAATGATTCAATTTATTGCACAACAACAGATGCATTTGGAAAGACGATTGGTGTTCGTTTGAATAATGGATTGGCAAATATCAGTTATGCGTTTAGAACTTCAAATACTCAGCTTTTCTATGTTAGTGATGTTACCAATACAAGTATCAAGTCTGACACCTCAAGCAGTATCTACATTTTCCCGGGTTCATATTCTAAATTACTGGTGCTTTTACCTGGTGAAGTCTATCTACCTGGTGATACCACTATCAATACCACCTATACTCCAGGCAAATCAGGAACGCCTTCTGACCAGTATATTCTTGAAGATTTTATGATAGCGGTTTATGCCACAGACTCAATGTGGAACAAGACAAGTGTTTCTGGATATTCTATTCAACTCAATGGTTCATCAGGGTTTTCCAATCCACCGGCGCAGAATTTATCAAATGGTCAGGTTGTATTCAACGCAAATTTTTCTACAAGTGGTGAGAAGTTTCTGATTGCTCGTGATTTGAATAACAATTATCTGAGCTATGATAACTTTCTAAGAGTGGTTTCACGGGCAGACGAATTTGACATTGGGGTTAATCCGGATACAATCACGCCAGCGGAGATTGCCTACATTACAGTGACAGTATATGACCGTAATAATGACCCGATTGCCGGCAAGTGGGTATATTTCAATGTAATTGGCGGCCATGGTTATATCCTGCCTCAATATGATACAGTGCAGACAAATGCCCAGGGTGTTTGTCAGTCCCAGTTTACAGCAACGAGCGGATACTTCAATGAGCTTGATTCAATAATGATAAGTGCGGATAATTATGCAGAGACAACTACCTGTTATGTGATGTTCCCTGATTCCTCAGTGATGGAGGGCAATATTATTGCTTATCCAAATCCTTTTGGCAGGGTTAATCAGAATTATACAAGATTTGTGTATTATCTTCAGCAGAATTGTAATGTTATTTTCGCCATTTATGATGCGTTTGGTAATCGTGTGCACCATGAAGAGATAAGCGCAGGTCAGAATGGCGCCCGTGTCGGAATTAACAACCTCACCTGGGATGGCAGGAATGGCAAGGGACAAAGGGTGGCGAGTGGTGTCTATTATGTTTTATTAAAAGGTTATCTCCACACGAATGTATTTCTGGAAAAACATCTAAGGGTAGGTGTGATATGGTAAGCTTCAATTCTGCAGGATCATTTCATTTGCAGGATCATTTCATTTGCAGGATCATTTTATTCGCCAAGAAACTCTGCCAGCCAGAGGTGATATTGCAAGCGGAGCGATACTGCAAGCGGAGTGATGCTGCAACCTTAAGAGCAGGAAAGTTACTTTCTATTTTTTTCTTTTTGCTTACTACTTATTTTCTATATACTCCATTGCACGCTCAGGATGGTGGTCTTCCTGGTGCAGTGCTGTATTATGGTATGAGTCCGCGAACAACTGCGCTGGGTAAGGCATTTACTGGTCTGGCAGATGATGCTGAGGCAGTGTATTTCAATCCTGCAGGGCTTGCTCAACTCTATTCGCATAATATCAAATCTTCGTTTCTTGACCTTTATGGTCATCAACTCGGATATGTTGGTTATGCACTACCAACAAGAAGATACGGAACATTTGGTCTAAATATTATTCATTATCGCTCAAAAGGTATTGACTCCTGGGATGAGAATATGAACTATTATGGAACCTACTACTTTTCCCAGAGCTGTTTGCTCTTTTCCTATGCCTATCTTGCTGGTGGTGCCTTGAGTATGGGTACAAACCTGAAATTTCTGACAAGCAAGATTGCGCAATATGGAGCAATCGGTGTCGGAGGTGATGCGGGGCTCTTTCTTTTCCCCAGACGCAGCTACACTTTTGGTGTTGCAGTCCAGAATATTTTGGGACCAAAACTACAATATCTGGATAATGGAGAAACCGAAGAGTTTCCCGTCAATATCAGGTTTGGTGGCGCAATAAAGATTTATCAGGGCAGGGTGGCAATTGTTGGAGATCTGGTAAAGAGTATTCTTGAATATTCAAATGTCAAACCCCATCTTGGTGTTGAATTTATTCCGGTCTATCCAATTCTGATTCTTCGTGCCGGATTTGACGAGAATACCCTTAATGCTGGATTGGGTATCAGGAAACTATTTGGCAATATGTCAACGGGCATTGACTATGCTATTGAACTGCATCACAAATCAAACTATCTTCTTCCTTACCGGCACAAGATTGGTCTTTTTCTTGAATTTGGTGGTTTTCGCACCTGGGTTACCGCGACACCAAAGCAGTTTTCACCTGCGCCCGGTCGCAAAGAGAATGTTGCCTGGCTTGATTTGCATTATACTACAAAAAGAGAAATCGAACGCTGGCAATTACTTGTAAAGAATCAGTATGGCGAAGTTGTAAGGACCTATTCAGGCTGGGACGCACCGCCACTCAGACTTTCCTGGGATGGTCTGGATGATGTAGGCAGACTTGTTGCGGATGGCCGTTACTACTACGAGATCATTATTATTGATAAAGGTAAGGAACGGGTGACATTCAGCGATTATCTGGTAAAGATTGTAACGCTCGGGCCCCAGGGTGAAATAGAGTTTGTACCACAGGAATGAAGAAATAACATGATTATCTTAGTTCTTTTGATTGCGATCACTGATTACAATCAGCTCGTGACAGACTATGAAATAGCCCACAGGTTATTCCTGCAGGAAGAGTATGCTCAGGCACTTCAATATTTCAATGTTATTCTCAAGAAATACAGTGGCACTGAATTTGAGGATGAAATCAGGTTTCGGGTCGCAGAGTGTTATTTCAATATTAAGGACTATGACCGTGCCAAAGAGCATTTTGAGATTATCCTGAAAAGAAATAAACTTAGCTACATTGAACCGGAGTGCCTTTATGCTGTCGGTATGATTGATATTTTACAGGGAGATTTCAGAGAGGCTGAACAGATACTGCAGAAACTATTAAAGAATCCAGCATACCAGGAAGAAGATCGCGCAAATTTTGCCCTTGGCGTGCTCTATTACTTCCGTGGCAGTTATCAGGAAGCAAAGGAAAAGCTTGAAGGATTGAATCTGCTTGAGGCAAAATTCTACTATGGCAAGGCACTTTCGCGACTGGGTAATCCCATTGAGGCAATAAAATCTTTTAAAGAAATTCTTGACCAGTCTCCGAATACGCCAATAGCCGCACTCGCTGAATTTTCAAGGGCTGAGGCGTTGTTTTTCAATAAGGATTTTGACGGCGCAAAGGTCAAGTTCCGCGATTTTATCGCCAACTACCCGAAGTCGCCTTTGATTGATTATGCCCACTTCTTTTATGCTGCTGCTTTAATCCATTATGGCGATTTTACTGGTGCTACTGAGCACTTATTGCCTTTAACACGACACTCTGACAATTTGCTGGCAGCGCATGCTGGTTATTTTCTGGGCATATGCCGGATCAATCTTAATGATGGACTGGGTGCGGTAAGCGCATTTCAGAGGGTGCGCGCTAATTATCCGAATACCATGATCTCGTCATATGCTAATCTGCAGCTAACTAAAGCATTACTTGCCTATGGTGATACTCTTCAGGCACTGACTTCGTCGGCGCAGCTTGCTACGATGTTCGCTAGCGGGGATCTTGCAAGTATCGGTGAGTATCTTACGGGAATGATCTATCTTCAGAAAAAAGATTATGTAAATGCCATTCGTTTTTTTGAATCACTTTTATCAAGATATCCCAAATCACCGCTGCGTGAACCAGGCGCAACCATGCTTTTATATTCTCTTTATAATCTTAGGAATTTTGACTATGCGGTCACTTTTGGGAGCAAATACATAAAAGATTTTCCTGAGGAAACAAATGAATGGCGCGGTCGTACGCTTTATTTCCTGGCAGAGTCATATTACTATACAAATAACTTCAGCGAATCCGAGAAAACATACCTGGCTGTTACCCGTGACTATTTCGGCCTTGAAATATCACCTTATGCACGGCTTGGACTTGCTTATTCCCTGTATCATCAGAATCGACCAAGCGAGGCACAGGCTATCTTTGAGAGTATGAGCAAAGTTCCTTATGAGGATTCCTCGTTGGTAATGGCAATATACCTGGGTCTTGGTTATGCACAATACAATCAGCAGGTTTACATGAAGTCACGGGAGACATTTGAGGCATTGTATAACACATTTCCCAAAGACGAGCGGTGCGCGGTGCCAACGCTCTTTTATGCGGGAATGTCATACTACAATCTGGAATATTATGCCAATGCCATTGAATGCTGGGAAAAACTGATTGGCAATTTCCCGATGGCAAAAAAGTCAGCTGAGGCAGGATTTCGGGCCGGCGATACCTATTTTAAGGCACTGGAGTATGAGAAAGCAAGGAGCCTCTTCCGATGGGTAGTGGAAAACCATCCCAATGATGACTATGCCCGCTCATCGCAGCTGGCGATTGCCCAGAGTTACTATAATCAGCGGAGCTATGATGAAGCAATCAGAGAATTCCAGAAATTTCTGGATTTGTTCCCGATAGCTGAAGAAGCAACCGCTGCCAGAAAGGGCATGGAAATGTGTTATTATCAAAAGGGACTTGAGGCAACTGAAGCAATGCAGTATTTTGTGGAACGTTTTCCTCAGAGTGAACTTGCAGCAGATGGTCAGTACCAGATTGCCCAGAAGTATTTTGATGAAAAGAAATATGATCAGGCAATGGATGAGTTTGTTAAGGTCGTAGTAAATTTTCCCGCTTCATCCTATGCGCCTGATGCCCTGTTGCTTGCTGCAGAATGTGCAGTAAATACTGAAGACTGGCAGAAGTCCACTGAATTGTATGAACGATATTTGAGTTACTTCCCGAAAGGGAAGGAAAAAGATGCGGTCTATTTTAATCTGGGGTCGGCATATTTCAATCTAAAAGAATATGGTAAAGCATTGAGTAATTTTAAGATTGTTACAGATTCCTTCCCTTCATCTCAATATCTTGCCAATGCTCAACACAATATTGATGTTTGCAAAAAATACCTGGGTGAACCGGGCGTTTCAACAATGCCTGAAACTGAAGTCCCAAAGACCGTGGTCACTCAGGACAGTCTGAAAGGGAAAAAATGAAGAGAAGGAGTTTCAGGTGTCGGCACCTATCTTTATACAATCCGCGCATGCGAATTAGGTGGAAATAACCAAAGGAGGTTAAGAAATGATATTGGGTCAACCATTGGTTGAAGTCTTCAAGAATAGTATTGTAATGATTATCCTGTTGGTCTGTTCGATAATTGCGCTGGCATTGATAGTTGAAAGGTTCTTGTATTTTGTCAGGCATAGCTTTGACACACGCAGTGGTTTTTTGAGGTTCAGTCAGATATTGAGGAACCAGGGTGCTGGTGCGGCGCTTTCGTATGCAAATCAGAAGAGAAATCCATTATTCGGGCTGTTTGTTGTTGCTTTGCAAAATCACCATCTTGATGCAGATAATCTATATGAAGTATTATCAAGCTATATCATTGAAGAAAAACTGAAATTTGACCGCTATCTCGGCGGTATGGGTACACTGGCAAATGCAGCAACATTATTGGGGTTACTGGGTACGGTTACTGGTTTGATCAGGGCGTTCCACAATATTTCAATAACTGGTTCAGGTGGTCCTGCAGTAATTTCGGCAGGCATTGCCGAAGCACTTTTGACCACTGCATTCGGTTTGTTTATTGGCATTCCAACGCTTTTTTTCTACAACTATTATACAAAAAAGAGCACAGAATTAGCAATGAGCCTTGATGGTGTTAGTGATAAGGTAATTGTTTTGCTGGAAACCCTGAAGAAGAAAGCAGGCGTTGCCAATCCTGATCCGGTCGTTACACCAAAACCAGCACCGCCACCACCAGAAGATACGACCTGGAAGTTCTGAACGATGATTACCTAAATTTGAAATACTCGGGATGATATGAAAAAAAGAAGACGCTTGAATTTTAGCTCTGAACCTCAGGGTTTGATACTCAATTCACTTGTTGATATCGCACTTTCACTGGTGATCGGTTTCATTGTAGCAATACCACTCTTCTTTGAATCAGGAATTTTCGTGAATGCACCTGGTGTTGCTTCTGGTGTAGCAACTGAGGTAAGTGATATCAAAGTAAATATCCATCTTCTGAGTGATGGTGGAATACTACTGAATGAAGAACTTGTTAATTTTGAACGCCTGGAAGAACTGCTTCCTCAGCTTCTATCACGAAGTCTGGAAAAAAGGGTTATTGTTTCAACAGACTCTGAGGTAACCTATGAGCGGGTTATCCAGATTCTTGATCTGGCAAAACAGAAGGGTGCTGGAGAACTGGCTCTATTAAGGAGCATAAGATGAGAAGAATGGAAAATGTGGACATTCTACCGATGGCAGCAGTTGCCTTGATGGTTGTTTTGATGATGATGATTCTTGCGCCAATGACAATGACCCATACCAATACGCCAGTTGAGGTACCAAAGGCACATACTGCTGAGGCAAAGACTGAGGAGAATTTTACGATTACCTATACTACAGATCAACGGATATATATAAATGACCAACCTATACCACGCGAGGATTTTGAAAGTATTGTTCAGCAGGCAGTGGTACAGGATCCGTATCAGTTGATTGTAATTCGGGCCGACAGAAATGTACTGCACAAAGATGTGCTTGAAATACTTGCTAAAGTGAAGTCGGCTGGCGCGAAACGCATTGCCTGTGCTACAAAAAAACCTAAGGGTGAATGATGTTTCGAGACAAGCGACTGGATATCGGTATTGTGGTTTCAATAATCGTGCACATTTTGCTGTTTTTGTTATTCTCACGGTCAAGTTCTGCTTCTACTGGTAACTACGAAGATATTAAAGAAGTAACTTTTCTTGACCAATCTTATCGTCCTGAAGTTGCAAAGGTGGTGTCAAAGGGTTCAATCTGGGGTGAAGTGAGTGAGACTCCTGCACCTTCAACTGGTTCCTATGGTGGAAGCGATATTGTGACTCCTGCAATAGATTTGAATGTAAAGCTTGACCGAAGTCAAGCAAGGATTGATCTTGATCGATATGCACCGCAGGAAGGTCTTGGCGAGGTTATCAAGATTGGTAGCACAAAGAACGGTACAATGAAATCAACCGAAGAGATTCTTGCAGAAAAACCTATTTCGCTGGCAAAGAATCTACCCCGGGGTGCCGGTACAGAAGGTGGTACCGGAATAGGTGTTTATGGTGGTATTGGCAAGCAGGCTACTGCGCCGACCATAAAGATTGACAAAAAACCACCACCAACAACCCCGACTTCACAGATTGGCAAACAGGTGGAGACAAAGATTGAGGAAAAACTCAAGGTTGAGACTAAAGGAACTGCTATCTCGCTTGCTGGTCCGATTGCAGATCGCGACATACTGAAGAAGTTCTTACCTCAGTATCCTGCATGGTGTTTGCAGAGAGGCATTTCTGGTGTTGTAAAGATAAGGGTTGAGGTTAATCCTGAAGGCAGTGTCCGCGAGAATATCCGTATTGAGATTTCATCAGGCTATCCTGATCTTGACCAGAGTGTGGTAAATGCAGTAAAGGCGTGGTTATTTGCTCCATTACCCACGAGCGTAAAACAGGAAATTCAGTGGGGTGTTATTACATTCAGGTTTGTTTGTGGTTAGAGGGAGTAATAGAATATGAGTTTGTTATTGGTTCTTTTTTTAATTAGCCAGCAGTCAAAGGCAGAACACGAAATTGGTGAAGAAGTGATCAAAGGTGAGTTGAAGTTTAAGATTACCGATCCAAAGATTTATCTGCAAGTGGATTTTAATCCATTCGCGCCGCTTGATTCAATCATTTCCAAGGAGCGATATATTTTTGATGAGAAACTGTATTCAACAATAGATGCCCTTAATACACCAATTCTATACCTGCACAGTGAATATCTGAGAGTTCCGCTTGTGGCAAGGTTTATGTACGGTAGCATCGCCCTTTTTGTACCGAAATTTGAAAAAACAGTTTCATCCTGGGAACTTGTTATTACCGACGCAAAAGGTGAGGTTGTAAGACGTTATGCCCAGCGTGGTATTCCTCCACCGGCGCTATACTGGGATGGCAGGACGGATAAGGGTGAGATGTGCAATATGGGTGAGGTTTATAACTATGTATTTACCGCATTTGATGCAATTGGGAATCCCACACGTATTTCTGGTCGTTCGTACAAATTCAACGGCATTGTCTATGAAGAAAAGGGGACTACGATAATTGCGGTTTCATCAAAGGCATTATTCAACGATAATTCAGCTGGTTTGAACAGTGAATCAGGTCCGTATGTTGAGGAGATTGCCAATCTGGTCAAGACAAAATTCAAAAAAGAGGTTGTTGTTTATTCTTATTCAGAATCTGAAGGACTTGCCCGAGCACGGGGCGAGACAATATTGAATGAACTCACAAAAAGGGCAGTACTACCTGATAAGGGTGTAAGTACTACACCGAGATTTATTCCCGGTTTGTTGCCCAAATATTCAAAGATAGAAATTGTTGTTCAGTAAGCGGGCAATTGTGATTGAATCATAAACACTGAATCATCAAAGATTCCCATTATTACGCAAATGATAGAGATGCTTGACTTTCTGAGAAATTTTGCTATAATACTATCAGCAAACAATTAGTGAAGTGAATACATTAATATACTTTGATATTAACCCCGATCTGATGAGAATCTCAAAAGGGTTAAGAGTTTGGAGTGCATTCTAAAATGGCTACATTGTTACACAGAATTTATTGAAAAGGAGCGAAAAATGGCGTTACTTGAAATCAGGTGGCATGGTAGGGGTGGCCAGGGAGCAAAGACTGCGGCACTCCTTTTTGCTGATGCCGCTGTTGAAACAGGAAAATATATTCAGGCATTTCCTGAATATGGTCCGGAAAGAATGGGTGCGCCAGTATTTGCATTTAACAGGCTATCTGACAAACCTATTCTGCAACATTGTGGGATTAAGAATCCGAATATTGTGGTCGTTCTTGATCCCACTTTAATGGAAACAATAGATGTAACCGAAGGCTTGGCTGATGACGGCATAATTCTGGTGAATACCCAGAAAACAGCACAGGAAATTAAAGATCAGTTAAAGATAAAAAAACAAAAGGTATATGTTGTTGATGCGAGCTTGATTTCAAAAGAGATTCTAAAGAGGGATATCCCCAATACACCTATGCTCGGTGCCCTGATCAGGGTTTCAAGACTGCTTGAATTCAAACCCATGCTGGAGTCAGTGAAAAAAAGACTGGAACACAAATTTCCTAATCGTCCTGATGTGGTTGAGGGAAATATAGAAGCAATCAAACGTGCGTATGAGGAGGTAAAAGAATGAAGAAAGAGAAAAAAAACTGGAAGGAATTGCCGCTTGGTTTAAGTTTGAAATCTGGCACAAGCAAGGAATTTGAAACTGGCGACTGGCGTAGTGACAAACCAGTATGGGATGAAAAGAAATGTACCCATTGTTTGATCTGCTGGATTTACTGTCCTGATTCCGCCATAATCATCAAAGATGGTAAGGTTCAGGGGATAGATTACAAATACTGCAAAGGTTGTGGAATCTGTGCCGAAGAGTGTCCACCAAAAATAAAGGCGATTACAATGGTAAGGGAGGAAAAATGATTGTTGCAAGAACCGGTAATGAGGCAATGGCTGAGGCAATGAGACAGATAAATCCCGATGTTGTGGCAGCATATCCAATTACTCCGGCAACTGAGGTGGTTCAACTTTTTGCATCATTTGTTGCTGATGGTCTTGTGACTACCGAGTTTGTGCCTGCAGAGAGCGAACATTCAGCATTGAGCGCTTGTGTTGGGGCATCTGCTGCAGGTGCCCGGGTAATGACATCAACCGCATCTCAGGGACTCGCTTTAATGCATGAAATTCTTTTTATTGCTGCAGGTATGCGCCTGCCCATTGTAATCTGTCTTGTTAATCGTGCCTTATCAAGCCCAATCAATATCCATTGTGATCATTCAGATTCCCTTGCTTCAAGGGATTCGGGCTGGCTCCAGATCTTTACTGAAAATGCTCAAGAGGCATATGATACAACAATTATGGCAGTGAAAATGGCGGAAGGAATATTGTTGCCGGCAATGGTTACTACAGATGGTTTTATCATCAGTCACGGTATGGAAAGGGTTGAGATGATTGATGACGAAAAGGTGCCGAAATGGCTTGGTGAGCGAAAGGTTATAAATAGCCTGCTGGATGTAAACAACCCCATTACCCTTGGTGCCCTTGATTTGCAGGACTACTATTTTGAGCATAAGCGCCAGGAGATTGAGGCAATAAATAACTGTCTGCCAATCATTGAGAATGTGCAAAAGGATTTTGGCAACACATTTGGTAGGTACTATCCGGTTGTGGATGAATACAAGATGAATGATGCTGAGGTAGCAATTCTCGCCATGGGTTCTACTGGTGGAACTGCCAAGGTTACCGTGGACAAGATGCGTGAAAAAGGCAAGAAAGTGGGATTGATTCGCTGCCGGGTTTATCGTCCATTTCCTAAAGATGCAATGCTCAAGGCAATTAAAAAGGTGAAGGTGCTCGGGATTATGGACCGTGCTGATACTTTTTCCTCTCTTGGCGGACATTTATATAATGATTGTCGTTCAATTCTTTTTGATGCTGACAGCAAACCAAGACTCAAGAATTATATCTATGGTCTTGGTGGCAGAGATATCAGCATTGAAGAGATTGAAGAAATTTATGAACAACTACTCATGATTAAAGAAACCGGTAAAGTTGATAAAGAAATTGTGTATTACGGAGTAAGGGGGGAATAATGGCATCACTAAAAGAACTTGCAAAACAGGGTGAGAAATTTCTTGGTGGACATCGTGCCTGTGCTGGTTGTGGAGCAACAATTGCTGCACGCCAGGTTCTGCTTGCAGCACAGCAACCAGTCGTGGTTGGTGCAGCAACCGGTTGTCTTGAGGTTGTTTCCACAATTTTCCCCTATTCTGCCTGGAATGTTCCTTATATTCATAATGCCTTTGAGAATGTAGCAGCGACAATGGCGGGTGTTGAGGCGGCATACAAGGCATTCAGAAAAAAAGGAAAGATCAATACCGATATAAGGTTTATCGCCTTTGGCGGAGATGGCGGAACATATGATATTGGCTTGCAGGCACTTTCTGGCATGATTGAGCGACGGCATCGCGTGCTATATCTGTGTTACAACAACGAGGCATATATGAATACAGGTATTCAGCGTTCTTCAGCAACACCCATAGGTGCGCATACGACAACATCACCAGCCGGAACAAAAATCCCTGGTAAATTACAACCAAGAAAGAATCTTACAGAAATTGTTATTGCCCATGAGCCGGCTTATGCAGCCCAGGCAACGATTGGATACTGGAATGACCTTGTCACCAAAGTGCGTAAGGCACTGGATGCAGATGGTCCTTCTTTTATAAATGTCCTCTCTCCCTGCAGGCTGGGTTGGGCGTATCTACCAGAAAAGACCATTGAAATCACCCACCTTGCCGTTGAAACCTGTGTCTGGCCATTGTATGAATACGAAAGTAGCAAATACCGGATAACTGTCAAACCAAAAGAGAAAAAACCAGTTGCCGAATTTTTGAAAATGCAGGGAAGATTTGCTCATCTTTTTAAGTTAGAGGATGATGCTCTGATTCAGGAATTCCAGCAGGAAATAGATAGAATCTGGGAAAGACTTTTAAAACGAAGTGCTGAGTAAAATCAGGGGCAGGCTATTTATAACCCAAAAACGAGAGAGAGAAAAAAAATAGTCTGCCCCTTTAACCTCTAAAAACAATCTTATGCTCAAGGCGATCATATTTGACCTGGATGGAACCCTTTATAAAAGCCCTGAAGTTTACCAACAATTTGCTGAAGCAGCATACCACACATACGCAAAGATAAGAAACACAACCAAAGAACAAGCAAAAGAAATTCTTGAAAAGAAGAGAGAAGAGTTAAAAAAGATTCGTGGTTTTCCGGTTCCCTATACCCTTGCCCTGATTGAATTTGGCATTCCGATAGAAAAATGGCACCAAGAGAATATCGCCTTTTTTGATGCGGGTTTATTTCTCAAACCAGATTTAAAATTGAAAAAGGTTCTGGAGAAGTTGAAACAAAAATATGAAATTGCGGTTCTCACAAATAATAATAGAATTCAGACAGAGAGGATTTTAAGAGCACTCGGTATTATAGATTTATTTGACCATATTTTCACTTATGAAAGTTTTAATTTAATCAAACCAAATCCTGAGATTTTTATAAGTGTAGTAAGAAAATTAGGATTAAAGCCACAAGAATGTTTAATGGTCGGTGACCGTTATGATGTGGACCTGGTCCCCGCAAAGGAAATCGGAATGAAAATTTATGAGGTCAAGGGTCCTGAACAAATCCCTGATTCGTTGGAAATAAATAACTAACTAACAACCTTAGACCATATAGACCATACCAGCAGCCTGCCTATAAACTCATAACCAAAAACGAAACATCAGGAGTAGGGACACTGATTTTCTTTAGTGCATGCTTCAGTCCGGTAAGAATCTTTCACGGGAATAAATTTCCTGCTTCAGAAAAACAGGGCAGTTTATGGCAATTCAGGGCGACAGAGGGCAAAGAAAGGCAATGAAAGGGCATAAAGGCAGTTCAGGGCAATCAAAGACAAATCGCGGTTAGAAACCGCTCCTACAGGATTGGTCTATAGTTATTGGGCATAGCAGCCAGTCTCGTGGCGTCCATCTTTAGATGGACGATTATCTTTCGTCCTGCCCTGATGGAAATCAGGACCGGATGCTACAGATCTGTTCCTGGTTCATTTTTCTGTTTTGAATTTGCGGCTTCGTCCGCCGCTCTGTTTGGCGGATTCGGATTTCGATATTCGAATTTCGAATTTGCTTTCAGCAAGCGTAGCGATACTCCACTCACCCCTGCCCTCTCCCCACTGTAGCGGTTTGATTTATCAAACATAATCAAATTGTCAAGGCTAAAGAGGCTGTGTCGCAATGTCAAAAGGGGTTATGACACAGCCTCTGAAGGGTTGAGTTACATAAAACGCTTGATAAATCAAGCAACTACAATGGTTCAATTCTGTATTCATTGAATGATAAATCTATTTTTGCCGAAATCAGTCCTATTTTTTTCAAGAAGCTTATTAAAGGCGAATTTTGATTAAACAACCCCATTTCGGTAAGATTATTTTTGACTTAAATCGTGTAATTGACATTTGATTGGAATGCGATATAATAAGGACACAATACCGGAGGTAAAACTATGAAGAAATATTCTCTGTTTCTATTTTTGATTATGAGCAGTATGGTGTTTGCCAGTCAGGAACTTATTTTAAAGACAATGGCTGAAGAGCTCAATCGTTCTTTTAAAGTCTTGAGCAAACAAAAGCCTTATCCTGTTTACTTCATGCAATTTGAAGTTATGGATGAAGGACAATTGAATATCACTGCAACACTCGGGGCAATTGAAGAAGAAAATGAAATGCGTAATCGCTATCTTGATGTTGATGTGAGGGTTGGTTCTTTTAAGCTTGATAATACCCATGAAATTCGTGGTGCAGAAGAATATGCCTGGTGGTCAGAGCCAATACCAGTACCGATTGATGACAATCCAAAATCCCTGAAGAACATTCTCTGGCTGGAAACAGATAAGGAATTCAAGTCTGCACAGGAAAGGTTTATCAAAGTTCTCAATGAAAGACAGGTAAAGGTTCTGGAATCTGATACCTCGCCCGATTTCAGCACGGTACCGGCAGTTAAATATATTGAGAAAACAAAGGATTTAAATCTTAACAGAGAGTTATGGAAAGACATTTTACGACGTAGTTCTGCAATCTTCAGGGGATATCCCTGGATATACAACTCTTCGGTCTCGCTGCGGGCAAGTGTCCTGACCAAGTATCTGGTAAATACTGATGGTTCTCAGTTAAAACATAGTAGCATACGCTACCGCATAAATATCTACGCAGCAACAATGGCTGAAGATGGTATGGAGTTGTATCTCTCTTTTCCATTTGTTGTGACCGATGAAAAGAATCTACCCGATGAGACTACAATAAAAATCCAGCTTGATTCTTTAATAAAAAATCTTGAAGCACTCAAAAATGCACCAATGGTAGAACCATATTCCGGACCAGCAATTATGATGAATCGCGCCTGTGGTGTATTCTTTCACGAAATCTTTGGCCACAGGATAGAAGGACATCGTCAAAAGAGCGAATTTGAGGGGCAAACATTTACTAAGAAATTAAATGAAAAAATTATGCCTGAATTCATTTCTGTATATGACGACCCAACAATGGAAAAGTTCGATGGAAAAGACCTGAATGGTCATTATCTCTTTGATGACGAAGGCGTCAAATCACAAAGGGTGGTAGTTGTAGAAAATGGCGTATTGAAAGGATTTTTAATGAGCCGTTCACCCATTGCCAATTTTCCAAAATCAAATGGTCATGGCAGGAGACAGTATGGCAGAAAGGTTGTAGCACGTCAGGGTGTGCTCTATGTCAAGTCAACAAAGGAAGTCAGTATTGAAGAACTGAGGAATGCCCTTATTGAGGAATGTAAAAAACAGAACAAACCCTATGGTCTGGTCTTCTATGATATTTCTGGTGGTTTTACTACAACAGGTAGAGAAGGTCCGCAGACATTCAAGGTAATACCATTGTTTGTTAAAAGGGTCTATGTTGACGGCAGACCAGATGAGGTTGTGCGTGGTGTTGATATTGTCGGAACACCCTTGCTTTCGCTGTCCAAAATTATTCTCACTGGCAATGATTATGACATATTCAATGGTACCTGTGGTGCTGAATCAGGCTGGGTTCCGGTTTCTTCTATTTCTCCATCAATTTTAGTTTCTGAAATTGAAGTTGAGAAAAAATCAAAAGGTCAGGACAGACCACCGATTCTACCCTCACCTGTTCAACCATCAAGATAGGAGGAAAAATGAAACATATAAATTTGAAATTTGAAATCCGAAATCCGAAACAAATTGATGCGACAAAAAATTTGAGAGAGATTGCCAAATGGATTTTTAGATTATTTGTGTTTGCAATTATCTTCCTGCCATTCTTGGATCTCTATGCCGGGGGAACTTACAACAGCACGCTTGTCCAGGCACTAAGGGATGAAATGCAAAGGAGTATGAGGGATTTAAAACTTGAAAATCAAACTCCACCTTATTATCTTGCCTATCGGGTGGTTGATGAGAACAGGATAGAAATAAAGGCATCTTACGGTGGCTTAATCAGCAGCAACGAATTGCGTTCACGAGATCTTTATGTTGATCTTCGGGTAGGTAGTAAACAACTTGATAATAGTAATTTTGTGTGTCAGATTTCTGGTTCGCGTATGATTGATACTGACAGAACTCAATTGCCTATAGAAGACGATTATCTCGCATTGCGTAAGGCGATCTGGCTTGTTACTGATGGCACATACAAAAAGGCTTTTGAGAAACTGGCACGTAAAAAAGCTTATTTGCAGAATAAACAGAATGTTGATACCATTCCTGATTTTTCTTCGGCAGAACCGTGTTCTTTGTTTGAATATAAGGTTGCCATCGTGGTTGATAGAGATGAATATAATAACAGAGTTGTTAGCCTGTCAAAAGTATTCCAGCGCTATCCTGAAATCTTTGAATCAACCGTTTCTTTCAGTATTACACAAAAAAATGTGTATTTCCTTGATAACGAAGGTAGTTTCAATTGCAAAAACAATAACCTGTGCGGATTTGAAATACGGGCAAAGGCGCGGGCTCATACCGGCGAGGTAATAGAGGATTTTACAGGATACTATTATGATGATTATGCAAAGGTGGATTTTGAAGAAATTGAAATGTTGGTCAGTGCCTGGGCAGAGACCCTTTCAATACAAACACGATTAGTGAACGAAGAAAGTTATTCAGGTCCTGTATTATTCTTGGGCCAGGCATCAGCAGAACTCTTCTTTCAGATAGTGGGCAAGGGCGTGAGCGATGCCCGGTCACCAGTCTTTGAAAGCGAAATGCTGGAAAGAAACATCCAGCGGAACAATTTGGGTATTCTCTCTGGAAAACTGGGGCGAAAGGTTGCACCATCTTACATATCGGTCTATGATGATCCGGATTTGAAAGTTTGGAATAATATTCCTTTGATTGGCAGTTTTCCTGTTGATGACCAGGGTATGAAGTCAGAAAAAGTGCAGTTAATAAAGGAGGGGAAACTTGTGAATTTATTAATGAGTCGTGCACCTACCGGTAAAATTGCAAAGACAAATGGACATGCAAAGTACTTTGAAGAACCATATGGTCCAAGATTTGCGGGATTTGTGGGAAATCTGATCATTGAGACAGATAAAAAGAACACAATAGCAGAATTAATGACTGAACTCAAGAAATTAGCCATTGAAAATGGTAATGAATTTGCAATTGTTATCACCAGATTACAAACTGCATCTCCAAAATCGCAAATGGAGCGCTATCGTCGTCTTTATGGCGCACGGGGCAAGGCACAGCCCTTACTTTCTTCGCCAATGGTTGCTTATAAAATATATGCAAATACGGGGAAAACTCAGTTAATTAAAGGTCTTGATTTTTCTCAGATAACACCAAGAATCCTGCGTGATATTGTGGCGACAGGCGACAGTGCATACGTTCATAATTTTGTTTATTATGACGACAATGGTAATGCATTTCCAGTTTCAGTTGTTGCACCGGCAGTGCTTGTTGAAGAAATGGATTTGGTTCCAAAACAAAGCGAAAAAACCAAGGCACCGATTGTATCCAGGCCATAACGATTACCTTCCCAATTCATTCTGCACATTAGACCTGTTAGAGTGTTAAAATGGGGTACTTTCACTTGTGACAGGGTAAAACACATTGACGGGGACAGAAACAGAAATTATTTCCGGATTTTTGTGGAGACTGTTTGTGTTAATGTTTTAAATTGAATTTTTTCAGAAGTGTAGATATTACTTTGTAAAGAAATCTCTTGTGTAAAAAAAGATTTATTGATAGTTCAGACGTGGTAATTGCTTCAATGTGTGCCCTGATTCTTGAGATTTCATTGAAAATCTCAGCAAGGATCTTGTTCTCTGAGCCAATTCCAGTTCCAATAATACTAACTGAACATATGTCAAGATTTTCTCTGATTTCTTTGATCTTCAATTTCCGGCTTTCCCTTGTAACGACTTCTCTTATTCTTTTCCTTTCGCTCAGTGGTGTAATAAAAGAAAGGTCAAATCTTGGTGCATCTGATATTCCGTGGAAAAAGAATTTCAGGTGTACGCCAGCTTTTGTCAGTTCGGTGGTTATATTGGAAAGATACTTTGGATTTTTTGGCACTTGTACCAGAGTAATCAAATAAAGATCTTCGCAGTGAGTAACTGCCTTTGGTTTTGGATGTTCCATACTATTTATGTGGGTAATCAGCGTTCCTGATTTGTTTGAGAAACTACTTCTCACCTCGATTGGTACATTAAATCTCGCGCCAATGCCTGTTGCCCTGGGATGCAGGACTTTAGCACCTCTGCTGGCGAGTTCAAGCATTTCTTCATAGGAGATCTTATTGATTTTTTTCACATCAGGAAATCGATTGGGATCTTCCGTGAAAACGCCATCAACATCAGTATAGATAATACATTTTTGTGCACTCATTGCTGCGGCAAGTGCAACTGCTGTAGTATCAGAACCTCCCCGTCCCAGCGTGGTTATTTCTTTTTCAAAACTGACGCCCTGAAAACCGCAGACCACCGGAATAAAACCTTGACTTAGAGCATTTTTGATACGCTCACCCTTTATCTCCATGATCCTTGCGTCGGTATGGCGATTATCAGTAATAATGCCGACCTGAGAGCCAGTAAAGGACATTGCTTTCAGATTGAGTTCCTCAAGCGCCATAGAGAATAATGCAACCGATATCCTTTCACCTGCTGTTAATAACATATCAATTTCCCTCGCCGCAGGGCTCTCTGTTATTTGTTTTGAAAGCTTTATCAATTCATCAGTGGTATTGCCCATTGCTGACACCACAACCACAACATCATTGGTTTGTCTAATCTGTGCGACTTTCTTGGCAGCACTGAGGATCAGATTTGCACCCGCAACTGAGGTACCGCCAAATTTGGTGACTATTATTCCCATGTTCGGATTATATTTAAATAATTAACCTGGTCAATAGCTGACAGGTATCATTTATGATTTCCATTTTCATTCAATTACAGCAGATAACTCAGTTTGTCCCACAATAACCAATTAGCAGGGGTGAAGTGATAAAGATCCCTTCAAAGGTAAATCTGTCTTCCATAGCCCTGATTCCGTTTTTATTCTGCTTTTTTCTATTACAGCATTTGACTTCGCTGCTTTTCTTTTCTCTATTCATTTTTGATTCTTTTTTGACCTTTTTCTTTTTCATTTTACCTCCTTTTTGGTTCTCAAGAAAAGGTCACCATTGTTTCCTAAATTAGGGCAATAAAAAAGCCCACCATTTTTGGTGGGCCCGCGGTGCATTAATTACAAAATCATAGCACCATAAGGCACCACCCTTTAACCAAAAGAATGACTATACCCACAATAAGGGAAATCTTTGCGGTTAAGATGGTCTGATATCGCTTCATAGTGTCTCATTATATTGATTTTGGCAGAGTTGTCAAGTGGCAAGTTTAGTTTAGTAGATGGTTGACTTATTCATTTATTGCTCTATAATTATATCATGGTGGCATTGAGTGTCAGGAACTTGGTCAAAGATTTCGGAAAAATCAGGGCGGTGGATGGTATTTCTTTTGACATTGAACAGGGTGAAATATTTGGTTTGATCGGTCCTAATGGTGCTGGTAAGACTACAACACTGAGAATTGTTGGCACGCTCTTGAAACCCGGCGCAGGTGAAGTCAGGGTATTTGATATTGATGTGATTAATAATGGAGCAAGAATCAGAGAGTTAATAAGCTATCTGCCTGAAGAGGCAGGTGCTTACAAGAATATGAAAGGATTAGATTACTTAGCATACATGGCTGAATTCTACGCCCAGGATACCCGAAATAAGAAAGAAATGATTGAGCGGGCAATTGAAATTGCAGGTCTGGGACAGAGAATCAAGGATAAGATTCAAACCTATAGTAAGGGAATGGTGCGTAAGCTTCTCGTTGCCCGGGCACTCATGCATGGTCCAAAACTTGCCATTCTTGATGAACCGACTTCAGGGCTTGATGTGGTAAATTCTCTTGAGGTGAGAAATATAATAATAGAATACGCAAAGACAGGAACCACAGTGCTTCTGTCTTCGCACAATATGCTGGAAGTAGAATATCTTTCACAACGAGTGGCAATTATCAATAAAGGAAGAATTCTTGAAACGGGCAGATCTGAAGATTTGAAAAACAAATATCAAACACAAAATCTTGAACAGGTCTTTGTAAGGGCACTCGGGTCATATTGATATGCGTAAGTTTTTCAATATTCTGAAAAAAGAACTTAGAGAACTCCTTACCTTACGGATGATCATGCCCTTTATCATTTCGATTTTGATAATAATGTTTGTTGGTCGGGTAATGCGTGGTGAAACGGAAAGAACCTCAGCAAAATTTTCTGTGGGTGTTCTGGATAATGACCAGAGTCAGATTTCAAAAAAAATCATTGATGCACTTTCAAATGCAGGATACTATGTAGAGTTATTGAAATCCACGACCGTAGATTCGATGATACAGTCAGGTTTAAATAAAAACTTGAAACTCATTATTGTTATCCCTGAGAGTCTTGAATTGCATCTGAAAGACAAGAAAGGCGCGGGGATTGAATTCTATTCTATAATCAGGTCCCTTGGCATGACAGAATCAATGCAGAGGGCAGCGATAAGAAATCTATTGAGTGTTATTAATAATGAGATTTCAAACGACTACATAAAACAATTTTCTAAGGACCTTGAACCAGGTGCAATAAAATATCCGATCAAGGCAAAGGAATATGTATATCTAAAAGGTAAAATAAGCCCGGGTAGTGCCCAGATGGTGATCGCTTTTGTTACAATGCAGACAATCTTTGTGCCGATCATACTGCTCATGCTCATAATCTTTACCAGCACAATGATTGCCTCATCTATTGCCCAGGAAAAGGAAAACAAGACCCTTGAGACTCTTCTGACTGTGCCCGTTTCCAGGTTATCAATTGTATCAGGCAAGATGCTGGCTGCAGCAATTCTCGCAGTAGTTTTTGCAGGCATATTTATGTTTGGTTTTGGTGATTATATGTCTTCTTTTCAGACACAGCCTGGTATGTCACAGGCAAAAGAGGCGATGCAACAGATTTCCAAAGAAGACATTTCTTTAATGCTGGAGCTGGCACTGGATTTTAAGAGTAATTTGCTGTTGGGTATAAGTATTTTTTTGTCAGTCATTTCTGCGCTTTCTATGGCTACGCTCCTGGCATTATTTGCCCGTGAGGTCAGGGATGCACAGGCAACGATTATGCCGTTAATGGTGATGGTATTACTACCATATTTTTTCTCAATGTTTTTTGATCCACAGACAATGAGTCTGGGTTTGAAAATTCTTATGTATATCATACCATTTTCCCATACATTCTTTGCATTCAAATATTTATTAATGGGGCAGATCCTGCCCGTAATTGGAGGTATTGTCTATCTTGCCATATTTGCTTTTGTGCTGTTAGTTATTGCCTCAAAAATCTTCTCTTCAGATAAAATCTTCACATTGAAATTCAGGCTGGGAAGAAAATAACCTGGATTTTTATTCGCAACAGACCTATTGACAGCTTGGTATTTCTGATTATTCTCGGCAATATAAGGAGGTCCAATGAAATACCTGGGCATGATTGCTGTGTTGTTGGTCTGTTTTGTGAATCAGGTCTGGGCGGTCCCTCGTGTGGTTCTCGCTGAAAGTTACTATCACGAAGACTGATCAAGTTGCAGAGCTGCCAGCTGTACCCTGGATGTAACAGGACGGCGCACCAGAATCAGGTTGTCCGTCATTATCCGCATCCCATTCGTTCTGCCAGTACCAGCGGTAGTTCTCTGCTTCGCCAATACTCATATACGCAAGAACTTTTTTTCCCCATCCGAACTGTTTTTCAAATCACTGATTTGTTCTGATGTAAATCTACCATCATCAGCACCATTTTGTGAATCGTCGATTAGCGCAAGATCAAATGCACTGGCTTTGATTTCATTTAAGTCTATGTTTTGAAGTTGATAACAGAAGTCGTTAATATCGGTATTGATCTTACTGCCACAACTTACATAAACAACCAGGCATGATGAAATCAGAAGCACAGAGAGTTTTTTCTTAGAGCTAATAATTAACTGACTGATCTTTATTCAACAGTCCTTTCACTGATCCAATTTTCTGGCATCAGTATCTGATATGTGTTGATATGATCCTGCGCACAATTTTCCAGAACAGGCACAAGAGTTCATGCCCATATTCACTCAAACAGAGTAAGTTGCACAACATAATTGTTAATCATATATAAATAGGAATGGATATCAATATCACAACTCCAGTTGACTTTTGGGTGATATTTGATAAACTTGGAGGTGATTCATTTGTTCAAAAGAAGGGGCATGTTGTTTTTAGCCCTTTCTAATGGTGTTTCTCAGCTTGGTGATAGGCTTACGCACATGGTCATCATCACCCTGATTGGCACAAAATATCCAGGCAAGGTTTCGGCATTTAGCGAATTTGCCGTGACCTTTTCTCTGCCGATAATTATTCTTGCACCATTTGTTGGTGTTGTTGTTGACCATTGGAACAGGCGAAACATCATGTTCCGCTGTCATTTTATTCAATCAATTCTGATATTTCTGACACCCAGTATTGTTGCCTTTAGTAATAGTCTTATACCAATCTGGGTTCTTGTTTTCGTTTTTTTTGCCTTGGATGTATTCAATAACACCTCAAAATGTGCAGTTGTTCCTGATCTGGTTGAACATAATGAACTTGTTTCAGCAAATTCTTTGATCATAACAGTTGCGCGCATTGCAACTTTTCTTGGTATGGTTGGTGGTGGTTATCTAATAAAATGGGTCGGCTGGAGATGGGGATTTTATCTGGATGCAAGCATGCATCTTATTGCGGGATTCCTTGCTCTGGGTATGGGTGCCGCAGTACTTTTCGAGCCATCAGCAAAACTTGAAATATCGCTAAGAAAAGAACTGAGAAAAGCAGTAATTCTTTTTGCCAGAGATTTGAAAGAATTGATCTTTCTCTTAATCCATGACCGTATTGTATTATTTGTAATGATATCAGTTTTTGTACTGCCATTTTCTGCAGCGATTGCCTATACTGTGCTCGTTTTCATTGTCCAGCAGACATTCAATATGGGTACAACCGGAGTGGGCTGGCTCGGTGGAATTATTGGTATGGGTATGTTTGCTGGTGGTTTAATTATGGGGTTATTCGGAGGGAAATGCAACCGCGTATTGATTATTGTCTGTAGTATGATAGTGCTTGCGATTTTTTTTATTATTGGTCCGTTTTTCATAACCCCATTTTTTCTATATACCATAGCATTCATATCAGGTACGGTTTTTTCTTTCGTGGGCATTGCCCAGGATACAATACTGCAGGAGGATGTGATGAAATCAATAAGGGGCAGGATATTTGCAACTAAGGAATTTGTCATTAATCTAACATTTCTGTTCTGTGCTATTATTATTGGACTTATTTCAAATATTCTAAAACCATTTATGATTCTTAGAATTACCGGGTTGATTATCGGTCTGCTGGCAATATTAGCAATCTTTGTCATAAATTCTATTCCGGAAACAACAAGAAAGAAACTATGATAAGGAATCGTTGACAAATAGTAATAAATTCGTATAATTTAGGTGAATGAATCGTCTGAATATAAAAGGAGCGAACTATGCCGGGTAAAATAATCTTTGAATACGATGAAAAACTCAATATAGTATTTACTGAAGATCACTGGGAGATAAAGACCAAGGAAGATGTGGACGAATTTTTCGCTGAAAACCAGAGATACTTTCAGAAACTCGGGAAGAAAGTCTATATGATTTCCAATATTGACAATCTGCTCGTGCACGCTGAGGTTGCTGAATACTATGGAGAGGTGGCAAAGAATACAATCGTGCAATATCTGCTTGGCTTTGCCCGCTGGGGTACAAAAGATTGGGCGCGGATGACTGTCCGTACCACCTCCTTGAAAGCAAAGTTTAGTCCGAACATCTATGGTACCAAAGAAGAAGCAATTCAAGCAATTGAGACACAGAAAAATCCGGTTGGCAGTAGTCAAAATTTACATTAAAGTGAAAGAACATAAGGGATCAAAAGGAGATCAATGGATTATATAAAGTATGTTTCACCAAAGATCGGTAAAAAAGCGGAAAGATTGATGAGCCGTGACAAAAAAGTAATGTTTGGTGCACATACCCGCACCAGAGAGATTCCCCTTGTTGTTGACTATGCCAAGGGTGCTCGCATCACGGATGTTGATGGTAAGACATACCTTGATTTTGGTGCTGGTTTTGCAGTAGTTGCAACGGGTCATTGCCATCCAGAAGTCTCACGAGCGGTGAATCAGCAGGCAAAAAAACTGATTCACATTTCAGGCAGTGACTTTTACTATCAACCGCAAGTTACGCTTGCGGAAAAATTGATTGAGATCACACCGGGTGATTTTGAAAAGAGGGTCTATTTTGGCAGTTCTGGAGCTGAAGCAATTGAGGCTTCTTTAAAGATTGCTCGGTATTATACAAGAAGAAATCGTATGATTGGTTTCATTGGTGGGTTTCACGGCAGAACTTTCGCGGGCATGACAATGTGCGGCAGCAAAAAGATTCAGCGCAGTGGTTTTGCTGGTTTGATACCAGAAGTGTATCATGTGCCCTATCCGTATTGCTATCATTGCGTTTTTAATGAAACATATCCTGAATGTGTGAGAAAGGAATTTGATGGTCTGCCCATACCTTATTGTCTATCTTTTCTTACTGATATTGTTTTTGAAAGGCTATACGATCCTCAAGATGTTGCTTTGATAATGGTTGAACCGATTCAGGGTGAAGGTGGTTATATTGTTCCACCCAAAGAGTTTTTGCCCGCTTTGAGAAAGATCGCTGACAAATTTGGTATCATACTGATATTTGATGAAATTCAGAGTGGACTTGGAAGAACCGGAAAGTGGTTTGCCTGTGATCATGTTAAGGTGGCACCAGACATTATTTTGATTGCTAAGGCAATTGCCTCAGGGTTACCCATGAGTGCAACGGTCGGAAGGGCAGAATTGATGGATGCAGAGGTTGACTCACGGGCATGGAAGCAGGGCGCACATGGTTCGACATTTGGAGGCAATCCAGTGATTTCGGCAGCAGGTATTGTATCATTGCAAATCATTGAACGGGACCTTATGAAGAATGCTGCTGATACTGGAGCATATCTGAAAGATGGCTTGATTGAATTGATGAATCGACATAAGATCATTGGCGAGGTGCGCGGCCTTGGTTTGATGATTGGCATGGAGATTGTGAAACATAAGGATACAAAAGAACCATTTCCAAGGGTTGTAACAAAAAGTGGAAAAAACATTAAAGATGTTATTACCGGTGAATGCTTTAAAAGAGGTTTGATAATATATGGTGCTGGTTTTAATTCCCTAAGAATTTCGCCGCCCCTGATTATTACAAAAGACGATGTTGATGAAGCGCTAAAGATTATTGAAGAGGCTATCAACTTTGTGGAAAGTCAACTATGATAAATCCGCAGATTTTCAGAGAATACGATATCAGAGGACTGGCAGATAGTGATTTAACTGATGATAATGTAGCCTTGCTTGGCTTGGGGCTGGGTACCTATCTTCGCCATAACAAACAGGAGCAGGTAGTTGTTGGTGGTGATGTCAGAATTTCAACGCCGAGAATAATGGCAACCTTGATTAATAATCTTCGGAATGCAGGCTGTAATGTTATTGATATTGGTATAGTGCCAACACCGGTTCTGTATTTTTCACTGTTCAATTACAATATTCCCAATGGCATTATGGTGACTGCAAGCCATAATCCCAAGGATTTTAACGGTTTCAAGGTATGTGTCGGAAAAGCTGCCATATATGGCAATGAGATTCAAGGAATAAGACAGATAGTTGAAAAAGGTGATTTTGCGGTAGGTAACGGTGATTATCAGAAAACAGACATTGTTCCAGGTTACATTAACAGTATAATTGGCGGTATTAAGATTGACCCGCAGTTAAAACTGGTTGTAGATACCGGGAATGGAACCTGCGGTCCGATAATGGAAACCATACTACGAAAAATCGGCAGCCACTTCGAGATTCTATACAAGGAGCCAGACGGTAGTTTTCCGAATCACCTGCCAGATCCCACAATTGAGAAATACCTTAAAGAATTGATTGGTAGGGTGCAGTCCGGTGGTTTTGATGTGGGCATTGGCGTTGATGGCGATGGTGATAGAATTGGCGTTGTAGATGAAAAAGGAAGGGTCATCTGGGGAGATATGCTGCTGGCAATTTTTGCCCGACAGGTTTTGGAGAAAAAGCCCGGTGCAAAAATAATCTTTGAAGTGAAATGCTCAAAGGGTTTGATTGAGAGAATTCAGGAACTCGGGGGTATCCCAATTATGTACCGCACCGGTCATTCTCTCATAAAGGCAAAAATGAAACAGGAATTGGCACCGCTTGCCGGAGAAATGTCCGGACATATATTTTTTGCTGACCGTTACTATGGTTATGATGATGCAATCTATGCCTCTTTGCGATTACTGGAAATATTGAGTGAAGGCATACCATTGTCACAATTAAGAGATCAGTTCCCGCGCTATTTTTCAACACCAGAAATCCGGATTGATACCACCGATAATAGAAAATTTCAGATTGTTGAAGAGATGAAAAATTATTTCAGGACAAAATATTCAGTGATTGACATTGACGGTGTCAGGGTTGATTTTGGGGACGGTTGGGGTCTTTTGCGGGCATCAAATACGCAGCCCGTTCTGGTCTTGCGCTTTGAGGCAAAGACCCAGAACCGGCTTGAAGAAATAAAGAGTCTGTTTTTTGATCAGCTTGATAACATAAAATAGCTGGAGGCATTATGGGGTTATTACTGATTATTGTCTTTTCGTTTCAAGAGCCTCAGGAATTTTTGCCGAAATGGATGACCCCTGAGGAAAGTCTGCGCATTGGCGACATTGGTAAAGGGCATATAACTACTGCTCCACCAGGTATGTGGGTGGAGACACCTGCAGAATATGAACCAGTCAGGGGTGTTTTTGTTACCTGGACTGGTAGTTACCAGAGTGTCATGCGTGAGATTGTTCGTAATGTAGTTCCTACCTGCAAGGCATATATTATTGCTTCAGCAGGTGATACAAGTAGTATCAAATCTTATCTCTCAGGTGGTGGTGTGCCACTTGATAGTGTTCGCTTCCTTGTGTTTACCTATAATTCAGTCTGGATTCGCGATTATGGACCATGGTTTATCAGAAAACAGGACAATACCGAAGGGATTGTTGATTTCATATACAATCGTCCACGACCGCGAGATGACTCCATTCCTATAAAGATTGGTCAGGCCTGGGGTATTTCAGTATATGGTTCTCCATTGACCCATCCTGGTGGCAATTTCATGGTGGATGGAAGAGGCACAGGATTCTACAGCAATTTGATCTATCAGGAAAACTCAGGCTATACCATACCGCAGATAAACCAATATATGTATGATTATAATGGTTTAGAAGTGAATGTTGCGGTAAAGCGAATACTGATTGAATATACCGGACATATTGACCTCTGGACCAAGATTTTGAATGACACACTTGTCATGGTGGGGCAATATACGCAGAGTCACCCGAATGATACTGTGCTGAATAATCGTGCTGATTCTATTAGTAGATGTAAGAATCGCGAAGGATTTCCTTTCCGTGTTGTGAGAATTGTGATGCCTTATTCCACGTCTGATGCGCCGCCAACCTATTTGAATTCTTTGTTTGTGAATAATAGAATCCTTGTTCCTACCTGGGGGCTTTCCACTGACCAGCAGGGGTTGGATACCTATCAACAATATTTACCTGGCTACACAGTAGTTGGTATCAATTGTTCATCAATGGGTGGTTCAGGTGGGGCAATACACTGTATCACGATGCAAGTTCCAAAATCCCAGTTCATTCATATACACCATGTACCTTTGCAGAATACAAATAATACCACTAATCCTTACCGTGTGCGTGCCAGAATCATTACCTCTGGAAGTCTTGTTGCTGAATCAACCCTTGTTTTCTACAAGAAGAACAGCCAACCCATCTTCACTGCCACGCCTCTAAGTCCGGTGGTTGACACACCGGGTGTATATGCGGGATATATTCCAGCTCAGTCCTCAGGAGATACAGTTTATTACTATTTGCTTGCCAGGAATACCCACGGCATCAGAAAGACATCTCCTTCGTATGTTCCTCCTCAATACTATTCATTCAGGATCTTGCCCGTTGCGGTACTGGAGCAAACCGGCAAATCTATCAATGGTTTTGCCCTTTATCCTAATCCTGTACGCGGTTTGATAAACTTCAGCTTGACCGTGCCAAATTCTGCAACTGTGCGAATTGAGATATTCAACGCATTGGGTCAACGAGTCGAGAGTAGGGAGTGCCTGTGTGAAAAAGGAAAACACACGATTACACTGAATATGCTTGCAGAAAAAGAAAGTCATGTTACAAGCGGTGCTTATTTCTATCGGGTGACAATAGATGATGACCTAATAACTGGTAAATTCCTGCTTGTAAGATAGACATTATACAATCAGTGCAATGAAAGTAGTAAGGAAGATCCCGGCGCTCAAGAAGATTATTGCTCGAATAAGAAAAAAACAGAAAATCGGCTTTGTGCCCACAATGGGTTATCTTCATGAAGGGCATCTATCGCTTGTCAGGATTGCTAACAAACACAGTGATTTTGTAGTGAGTTCAATCTTTGTCAATCCAACACAGTTTGGACCGAACGAAGACTTTAACCACTATCCAAGAAATTTGAAAAGGGATGAGGGTTTGTTGAAAAAAGAGAGGGTGGATTTGCTATTCTACCCTGCAATAGAAGAAATGTATGCCGAAGACCACAAAACCTATGTTGAAGTTTCCGAATTAAGCTCGATACTGTGTGGTAAATCAAGGCCAGGACATTTTCGAGGTGTGACGACTATCGTGCTCAAGCTGTTCAATATTGTCCAGCCAGATATTGCTGTTTTTGGCGAGAAGGACTTTCAACAGGTGGTGGTAATTAAGAAGATGGTGGCAGACCTTAATCTTGATGTCAAGATTGTTGTTGGTCCAATAGTTCGGGAAAAAGATGGTCTGGCAATGAGTTCGCGCAACACATATCTGAATCCCGAGGAAAGAAAAAATGCTACTATTTTGTATCAATCGTTGATTTGGGCAAAAAACTCATTTAACAGGGAAAGCATTAAGAGCCCAGAATACTTGATAAATCAAATAAAACAGATGATTGAGGCAAAGGGTGGGCTGGTTGATTATGTTGCCGCTGTGGATAAAGAGAATTTAGCGCCAGTTAGATATCTGGAAAAAGGGAATAGAATACTCTTGGCGGTATTCTTTGGCAAGACCAGATTGATTGACAATATTGAAATTTAGTCATTCAACAGGTTTTGTTCATGACGCTTCTGGTAAATAGCGGTCTTTTTGGCTGCTAAAAGACCGATTCTTGACAAATCTCAAAGACCCTTTATAATATTGATGTGGGGTGGTCGGATAGCCGCCCTGCACCAAATAGGTGCGGGGAGGAAAGTCCGGGCTTCGCAGGGCAGGATGCTTCCTAACAGGAAGGGGTGGTTTGAGTAATCAAATCACTATGGAAAGTGCCACAGAAAACATACCGCCTTGCACCTATTGGGTGCAGGGTAAGGGTGAAAAGGCGGGGTAAGAGCCCACCATTCTGATGGTGACATCAGAGATTGGCAAACCCCATCCGAAGCAAAACCAAATCGTTCCGATGAAGCTGCCCGCTGAGGAACAGGTAGGTTGCTTGAATCCGGTGGTGACATCGGATCCAGATAAATGGTTATCTAAGTCCGCCATTGACTTTGGCGGGTTGAAACAGAACCCGGCTTATGAACCATCCCACTTATTTCATCCCATTTCTAATCTTTCTCCGGATTCAGTCAACACTACGAACCGGGACAGACTATGACCAAATGTGTATGAATGCGCAAGCTTATCTTGACAAATATGACAAATTCCATATACTTGTCTGAAGGAGGCTAAATGAATCTTGGTTGGCAGGAGATTCTGCTGATATTGCTGATCGTCCTGGTGCTTTTCGGTGCGAAGAAGATTCCGGAACTTGCGAAAGGTCTTGGCAAAGGAGTAAGGGAGTTTAAAAAAGGTTTACATGAAATAGACAGTGCTGAAGGCGAAAAAAAGGAAGAAAACAAATAATTTGCAACAAAGTAACCTGCATCCAAACCTTACATCGGAAGACCATTCACAAGGAGAGGTGTCCGAGCGGCCCAAGGAGCACGACTGGAAATCGTGTTTCCACCGAAAGGTGGAACGCGGGTTCAAATCCCGCCCTCTCCGGTAGGAGTTGTTGGGATGCAGAGAGAATCTGAAGTTATGCTAAGTTCAAATGTAGATCTTTTTTGGTCAAACTGAAACGAAAGGAGAATTATGTATTATAATGGAGCAAAGATATTTCTGGTTTCTTTTCTTGTTTCGCTCATTACTTCTGTTATTGTATGCGTGCTGTTTTTGTTCGTGATACCAATTGGCAAATCTGGAGGTGATGTTGTTATCCCTGATTTAACTGGCTCTACGCCAGAGCAAGCACGGGTAATTGCGGAAAATCGGGGATTGCTGCTCGTGGTTGGGGGAGAAGAAGAGAACGAGAAATATGCGGAAAATCAAATATGCAGACAGGCTCCTCTACCTGGTTCAATTGTCCGGAGTAAATCAAGCATTACAGTTTTTATTTCAAAAGGCTCAAGCATCGTCATTGTTCCTGATCTCAAAGGTATGGGTTTGAGTGAAGCAACTACCCGGCTAAATGATTATGGTTTGCGGACGGGAGAGGTTAGGACTGAGGAGAGCGCGACAATCGAAAAAGATCGGATAATTTCAACACAACCGCCATCTGGAGTGCGTGCTAAAAAAGGTGATGCCATTACAATTATCCTTAGTAGTGGTGCTGAAAGCATTGAGGTACCACGAGTTATTGGCCGAGCATTATCTACTGCAAAGAGAATTATTGAAGACCGGGGATTTGTTGTTGGCAGTGTTTCCTATGAAGTGAGCACAGAATTTGATGTTGGTATTGTGATGGCGCAAAATCCCCGTGCTGGAACAAAAGTAAGAAAAGGTTCAAAGATTGATTTAACCGTTGCTACCGTACTAGACGAATGAAACGGTTTCTAACATATTTGATTACCATTCTGATTTTTTTCATAGTTGGACTTTTGTTAGCCAATTTCTTATTGATGCCTTTGTTTGTGAGAAAAGGCGAGGAAATTGTGGTTCCTAATGTCTGCAATATGCCTCTTGATTCGGCTACTGCAATACTGAAGAAAGCTGGTTTGCAATCAGTTGTTACTGAACGAAGATACGACCGTATCATAGAAGAGGGAAGGGTCATTATTCAAGAACCCCTGCCCGATACTAAGGTAAAAAAAGGTAGAATCATTAATCTTTCAATCAGTCTTGGTCTTGAAAAAATTGTTTTACCTGTTTTATCAGGCCTGGATTATCAAAAGGCAAAGCAGATCATTGACAGGCTGGGACTAGTTGTAAGTGATATAGATTCACTTTATTCTGACTCCATAAGTGAAGGTAAGATAATCGGGACAATACCTGAAGCTGAATCTGAGTTGAAAAAGGGAGATGATATCAATCTTATTATCAGTAGAGGTATTATTTTGAAAATACCCAGTTTGATTGGTTTAAAACTTGATGAGGCAAAAAGAACGCTAAAAGCACTGAATCTTATATTGGGATCCGTGACTGAAATAGAAGGAACCGGCGAAAAAGGCACAGTGGTTGTACAGAACCCCCAGCCTGATCAGGTTGTAAATGTGGGTGATACTGTAGATTTGATTATTGTTAAGTGAAGATTGCACCATCAATAATAGCTGCGGATTTTGCAAAACTGCAAAAAGAACTCCGATCAATTGAAAAAGCAAAAGTTGATATGATACATCTTGATATAATGGATGGAGTTTTTGTTCCTAACATAACATTTGGGCCGATGATTGTTGAGGCGATTGACAGGATGACTTTCCTTGACATTGATGCACATCTAATGATTGTTGACCCGCAAAAATATTTTGCTCGATTTATTGAATCGGGTACCGATTGGATTTCATTTCATATTGAGACAGTAAGAGATGTCAGAAGTTGCATAAAATTTATCAAAAGAAACAAACGCCATGCAGGTATTGCTCTTAATCCGGAAACGCCGTTGAAAAGTGTGATACACTATATTGCTGATTTAGACTATTTGTTGATTATGACCGTGCATCCGGGATTCTACGGACAAAAGTTCATTCGTGAAGTTTTAATAAAGATTGAACAAGCAAGAAAATTCATCGACAAGAACAGACTGAAATGTTTGATTCAAGTTGATGGTGGGATAAATGGTAAAAACGCCAGTCTTTTGTCACGAGCTGGCGCAGATATCCTGGTGGCAGGGGCAGGTATTTTTAGGACTCCTGATTATAGAAAAGCAGTAGAAGAATTGAAATGTTTCAGAATTTAACTGACCGGTTCCAGATTTTCAAACGCAAGATTCTCGGTTATGGTAGAATAACAAGAACTGAGATTGATGGTATTTTGAGGGATCTACGAATCACTCTGCTTGAGGCAGATGTGCATTATCAGGTCGTTAAGGAATTCATAGAGCACATAAATAGCAAAGTGCAAAATCAAAATCTTGATAAAAGATTGAACCCTGGTGAGCTCGTAATGAAAATTGTCTTTGAGGAGCTGGTAGAACTACTTGGCAAAAGTCCATGTCACATATCACCTAAATCAAATGGCCACACAGTAATATGTCTGCTCGGTTTACAGGGAGTGGGAAAAACTACCACTGCAGCAAAAATCGCCTACCGATTTAGTAATCACAAACCCTTGCTTGTACCAGCTGATGCCAAGAGGCCAGCTGCGGTTGAACAACTGACCCTGCTGGGAAAGAGAATTAACATTCCAGTTTTTCCGTTAAAGGACAATGATCCAATTTTAACAGCAAAGGCTGCAAAGGAGACTGCGGAGAAGCAGAATTATGGTTTGATAATAGTTGACACTGCCGGTAGATTGCACATCGATGATGAGTTGATTAATGAACTCAAGGAAATTAATAAGATTCTAAATCCGGACTACAGAATTCTTGTTGCTGACGGTATGACAGGGCAGGATGCAGTAAATCAGGCAAAGGCTTTCAAAGAGAAAATTGGACTTGATGGCGCAATATTGACCAAGCTGGATGGTGATGCCAAGGGTGGTGCTGCACTTTCTATCGCTCGCATTTCCGGAGTTCCACTTTTTTACATAGGAGTGAGTGAAAATATTGATGGGCTTGAAGAGTTTTATCCAGATCGCATTGCCCAGCGAATACTGGGAATGGGTGATGTCGTAAGTCTGGTGGAGAAGGTAAAATCAATTGAAAAAGAAGTTGACCAGGCAAAATTACAGAAAAAGATTGTCAAAGGAGATTTGAATCTGGAAGATTTTATGGAACAAATGAGGGCAGTAAAGAAACTTGGTCCTCTTTCAAAACTTGCTGGCATGTTGCCTGGTGTTAAGGAAACTGATGTTGATGAAAATGAATTCAAAAGGATTGAAGCAATCATTAATTCAATGACCATAAAAGAAAGAAAAAATCCTGAGATCATTGATGGTTCACGAAGGCGAAGGATCGCATCAGGAAGTGGCACGACTGTTGCTGATGTCAATCAGTTGTTAAAACAATTTTTCTATGCGCGAGATCTACTCAAGAAAATGAGCAAGGGGAAATTACCCGGAAAGGTTCAGTTTAAACAAAAATGAGCATACTTTCTGCAATTGGCAATACACCTCTCATAGAAATTATGAACCTGAATGAGAAAAACCGCGGGGTCAGAATTTTTGGAAAAATGGAAGGGAATAACCCCGGTGGCTCAGTAAAAGATCGCGCTGCATACTATATGATAAAAAAAGCAGCAGAAACTGGCGAACTCACGAAGGATAAGGTTATAATTGAACCGACATCCGGTAATACAGGTATTGCACTGGCAATGATTGGTGCCATAAAAGGATACAGGGTCAGATTATTTATGCCTGAATGTGTGAGTGTTGAACGGCAACATATCCTGCAGGCATTCGGTGCAGAAGTTATCCTGACACCGGCAAGGGAAGGAACCGATGGCGCAATTAAAAGAGCACAACAGGTGTTGAGTGAGGAACCTGATAGATACTATATGCCCAATCAGTTTGAGAATGAAAATAATGTTCTTGCCCATTACGAAACAACAGGCCCGGAAATATTTGCACAGACCAACGGTGCTGTGGATGTTTTTGTCGCAGGAATGGGAACGACAGGAACGCTGATGGGTGTGGGTAGATATCTTAAGGAAAAAAAACCCGGGGTAAAAATTATTGGTGCTGAGCCAGTAGTAAATCATTCAATCCAGGGGCTGAAAAACATGACAGAATCAATGGTGCCCAGGATATATGATCCTGAATTGTTAGATGAGAAGATAACCATTGAAGATGGCGAAGCATTTGAAACCGCAAGATTGCTTATTGTTAGGGAAGGATTGTTTGTTGGAATGTCAAGCGGTGCTGCAGTTGCCGCTGCATTGCGCATTGCCAGAACTATCAGATCAGGTGTTATTGTGACAATTTTACCTGATCGTGGTGAGCGTTATCTGAGTACAACTTTGTTCCGTTCAATATGTGCAAAATGCCCACCGTAATTCTCGCAAACTTTTTTTACACACTATTGCTACTAACAAATCAACTTTGTGCTGAAAATACCATTTATGTTAATTCATGGTATTATCTTGGTCCATTTTCTATTGGTCCAAGGGAGGGAATTATTGGCATTGATCTTGATATACAGAATGAGGCATTTGTGCCCGATACTAATAGATCATATCCCAGTATTCTGGCAAATGGCGGTTTCATACGGTGGCAGTGTTTGAAAACTGATAATGGGGAGGCTGCAATAGAATACAAGGATGTGCTCTGGGATACAATTCAGGATTATTATGGTGTTGCGGGTGTCTTGTGTGCAACAATCGCTTATGGCGAATTTGAATGTGATAAAAAGATGCGGGCACTGATTTCAGCAAAGAATATTGGCTCTTTTATTTTAAATGGTAAAAACTATCCTGGTGATGTCTACGGCGATGGTTATGTTCAAATACCCGTCATTTTGAATAGTGGAAAGACTAGGATTGTTCTGCTTCTGACTGGTTACGCACAACATAGATTTTCTTTTGCAATCCTGCCCTGTGCAGATTCGCTTATGATTATCAAAAAAGATATAATCTTGCCTGATATTATCAAAAACAATCCGTGCAATTACTGTATTGGTGTGCCGATTATCAATACTACGGAATTTGCATTTCGCAATTTGAAGGTTGAGGTTTTTGGTGATGCAATTGAGAGGACCGAGAGTGAAATAAAAAGGTTAATGCCCTTGTCTGTTATCAAGATTCCGGTGGCATTGAAATCAGAGAGCAGATTTGAAAATGATAGTGTAATGATAAGATTTCAGGTTCATAATGATGAGGTGAAAATAAGTGATTCCTGCTGGATAATGGTCAGAAATCCTGATGAGCCACACAAAAAGACTTTTATCTCAAAGATTGATAGTTCCTGTCAGTATTATGCGGTACTGTTCCCTGAGAATTTTAATCCTGAAGAGCACTATGCACTACTAATGTCCTGTCATGGAGCGAGTGTGGAAGTAATTAACCAGGTAAAATCCTATTCAAAAAAAGACTGGGCCTTTGTTGTGGCACCGACCAATCGCCGGAGATTTGGTTTTGACTGGCAGGATTGGGGAAGACTGGATTTTCTTGAGGTATTGGAAGATGTGAAAAAGAATTTCAAGATTGATACAAACAGAATTTATCTCACCGGACACTCAATGGGTGGACATGGCGCCTGGCATATTGGACTGGCACATCCTGATTTGTTCGCAGCAATTGCACCAAGTGCCGGCTGGACAAGTTTTCAATTGTATTTACCCTGGTTTCTGCAAAAGAGTGAGCTTTTTGCCCAGCCTGACCAGATAAAATTCAGAGATATGGTCTTAAGAGAAGACATCACACCATTATTCCTGGAGAATGCCCTGAATGTACCGATTTATATCCTGCACGGTAGTGCTGATGATAATGTTCCACCAATCCAGGCACGAATTATGGCTCACCATTTGACGAATCTAAACTATGATTTTGTATACAAGGAAATTGAAGGAAAAAAGCACTGGTGGGACATTGATACAGCACCCGGGGTTGATTGTGTGGATTTGAAAGAAATGATAGAATTCTTAAAAAATAAAAAAAGGAATTCATATCCAAAAAAAGTTGTTTTCAGGACAAATAATATAGCCCAGTCTAATAAGGCATACTGGATTAAAATTGATGAAATTGAAGATATTTATAGAGAAGCATGGATCAAAGCAGAAATGCTTTTAGAAAACGAGGATGAAGCGATACAAATGAACGGATATTATCATGCCACATATCTTATTGAGTGTGATAATGTGAGCAGGTTTACAATTATCCTAAGGAGATTCAGGAGAACACCTGATTTTATTCTATTTGAAGTAAATGGAGAAAGAGCAGGAATTGTCAAATACCAAAATCAAGAAAAAATCTCATTTTATAAGAAGGGTGACAGATTTAAAATCGGAGATTTCATTCCAAAATCCTTATATAAAGAACCAAAGATCTATGGTCCTGTAAAACAGGCTTATTTTACGCCATTTATTCTCGTTTACGGCACAATCGGTGATTCAATTGATACCGAGAACAATTTACATCAGGCAAGGCTACAGGTGTATAACTGGTGGATAAGGGCAAATGGATATACTGAAATTGTCCCGGATACTGAAATTACTGAAGTACATATTAGAAATTTCAATTTGATTCTGTTTGGAAATGTCAAAACGAATTCATTAATAAAAAGGATTAACAAAAAACTGCTAATAAATTTCACAAGCAATTCTGAGACGATAAGTAATAACGGTATTTCTGAAATACACATTGCAGTCAAAGATGAAATATTGAGTCAAAAAGACCTGTGTATGATACAAATCTATCCCAACCCATTAAATCCTCAGAAATTTGTAGTATTGTATTCGTCAACAACAAAAGAGGCAAACAAGTATCTGGGTTTGTTCAATCCGCTCTATTCAGGTTCTGGTTTGCCTGATTTTATAATCTGGGATAAGTCTGCCTCAAAATACGGCTGGGCTGGAATTGCCGCAGCTGGATTCTTTGATAAAGAATGGCAGGTACACAGAACACTGATGTTCATTAAGTAGTCTGGGAATCTTTTGCTCGCCCTGTTATCCATTTTCTATTATTCCGCAATTTTACAATTTGACAATTGTCAAACGCAGTAATACAAACATTCCTGGTTTTGTATTATATAGATTTCTATTGAAAATTTCGTCAATCTGGGTATAATATACAAAGGAGAGCTTATGAAAAAGATTATACCATTATTACTCGTTATTGCCATTTTTGCGCCGGCAAAGGGTTATAAACGAATAGGTCGTTCTACTCTGGAGATTGCGCCAAAGGTGAGTCTGTATATTGGTGAGGATGTCTATTTTGGCATTGGTGCTGAATTTGTTGCAAACCCACTCAAACAGGTTGGCATAAGAATGAATATTACCGAAGCCATATTTGGCAATGGCGCACAATTCTATTTAAACAGTGGTGGCTGGGGATTTGCCGGGCTCTCGCTGGATGGATTGTTCTATATTCCAATGTCAGAAATGGAGCCTTATGTTCATGGTGGTATGGGATTGGGAATTATTGACCCACCAGGCCCGGGCGGTTCAAATACTTCTTTTACCTTCCGATTCGGTATGGGCTTGAATTATCAAGTAAATCCCAGGACCAAAGTTTTTGTTGAACCGGGAATAATTGTGTATGACGCAGGGGATAACACCGAAGCCATGTTTCGTTTGTCCTTTGGTGCTCGTTTCGGGATTTTTTGACAATGATTGAAGAAACCATTATCTCAAAGGCAATTATTGAAACATATCTTAAGGACCTATTAGATTTTGTCGAATCAGATGTGATTATTGGTGGAGCAGGTCCTTCAGGTATTTGCGCGGGTTATTATCTTGCTAAGAAGGGAATCAAAACAGTCCTCTTTGAAAGTGCACTCAAACTCGGCGGCGGTATGCCTGGTGGTGGCATGATGTTCAATAAGATTGTTGTTCAGAAACAGGGTTTGCAGATTCTTGAGGAATTTGGCATACGATATCAAGAGCATTCAAAGGGATATTATGTCGCCGATTCTCTTGAAGCAACTGCCTGCCTGACGGACAGAGCATTGAAACAGGGGTTGAAGATTTTCAATTTGATTAAAATTGAGGATGTTGTAATAAAAGATGACCGGGTATGTGGTGTGGTTGTGAACTGGACAAGTGTTGATATGGCAAAACTGCACATCGATCCATTAACATTCAAATCAAAGGCAGTTATTGATGCAACAGGTCATCCCTGCGAGATCGTGCGTATTGTGGAGAGGAAAAGTGGTGAAAGACTTTTGACTGTTACGGGTAAAATTGAAGGCGAAAAATCTATGTGGGCAGAAGTGGCTGAAAATCTGACACTAAAAAATACCCGTGAGGCCTATCCTGGCCTGTATGTCTGTGGAATGGCTGCAAATGCCGTGTTTGGCGGTCCGCGCATGGGACCAATTTTCGGTGGTATGCTATTGTCAGGCAAAAAAGTTTCAGAGATATTAATAGGAAAACTAATAAGGAAACGGGCATAGAAGATTCCTCAATTCTTTTTGGCATAATCAAACACTCATTTCGCAAACTATTCAAAGCGATAGCAGTATATCATACTAATCTGAACCTCATCTCAAAGAATGGCTGGTTATTCCTGGCCGGTACATTCTTCATGGGCATGGGTTTTTCAGGATTTATGCTTTTGTTCAATCTGTATTTAAAGAGCATAAATCTGGGTGAAGGCAGAATTGGCAATATCATTACTGCAAGCACGATAGGAACACTAATAATGGCGGTTCCTGCGTCAGTAGTTATCAGAAGAATTTCCATTAAGGCGATTCTATTGCTTTCCACACCCGTTGCCCTAATCTGTTATTTTTTACAGGTCTCAACCACACATTATACAACAATTGTCTGGGCAAGTCTGATATCAGGTATAGCCTCAGTTTTCTTCCAGGTTACAGCGGCGCCGTTTTTCATGCGTAATTCAACACCCAAGGAAAGACCGTACCTTTTTAGTTTGAATTTTGCAGCGGCACTTGTAGCTGGTATAATTGGTAGTATGCTTGGTGGAATCTTGCCCGGAGTTATTGAGCGATATGGCTTCTCCCCCAATCTTACCTACCGCTATACCCTGTATATATTTGGTGGGCTGGTAATGGTTGCTTTTTTCCCATACACAATGATCAGCGAAAAGGCTGAGGATAAATCGGTAGACAATGGTAAACTACTTCAGTTCAAATCACAAAGTTCTTTGATTGTCAAACTGTTCCTGCCCAATTTTATTACCGGACTTGGTGCGGGTTTGAGTATTCCTTTTATGAATCTCTATTTCAAAAATCGCCTTTTGATACCAACAAATTTGATCGGAGTATATTTCAGCATTGCGCAGTTTTTGATGATTACAGGCTTGCTTGTTGCTCCACTCGTGGCAGAGAAAATTGGTAAGATTAAGACTGTTTTTTATTCTCAGATTTTTTCCATACCTTTTCTTGTTATAATGGGTATAACAAGAAATCATCCGCTGGCTGTAAGTTCGTATCTGGTGCGTGCTGCACTGATGAATATGGCACAGCCATTGTTTACGAATTATGCGATGGAAAGGGTTCATAAAGAAGAGCAGGCTTTGACAAATGCGTTGCTCGTGATTGCCTGGACTGCGGGCAGGGGACTGAGTGCAAGTTTTGGTGGTTTTATGATTGAGCATTTATCTTACGGACCGCCATTCTTTACGACGAGTATTCTCTATCTTATATCAAGCATTCTTTTATACAGATTCTTCCACTAATATGTTGAACGGTATTGCTGGATAAAAATGCCGAGGACAATCAGTATCAATCCAAAGATTGTTGCCGGTAGAATCTGTTCGCCCACAGTTAATCTGATAACAATCAGAGAAAGAAACGGCACAAGATAAATCATATTGCTAATCTGAGCAGTAGTTTTTGATAGACTCAGCGCTTTTAACCAGAAAAAGAAAGAAATACCCATTTCAAAAACTCCAACATAAATTCCACCAAGAACCCCGGGTAGATTTGGGCAGAAATTCTGTTTTGAGACCAACATTATGATAAGAATAGAAAATGTTCCAAAGATGAAATTGGTGAATAGTTTTACTATTTGTTCTCTCTTGTCCTGAATATTATATATCCAGTAGAATGCCCAGATAAAGGCGCTTCCAAGTGCGAGCAATACGCCGGGCACACTCTGAAATTTCAGACTTGTCAATTCTCCGCGCGTTGAAATCAAAAGCACGCCACAAAAACTTATGACAAGGGCAAAAATACTCTTTAGACCTATTTTTTGTTTTAATACAATTACGGACAAAAAAGCCAGGACTATTGCCCAGGTCTGATTCAAGGGCTGTGCCTGCTGTGCTGGTAAGAGAGAATATGCCTTGAAAAGAACAAGATAATAAAGAAGGGGATTTAGTAGACCGAGGATCAAAGAATTCAGCCAGTATTTCTTTATGGATTCTCTAAGTAACGGCAGTTTCTTTTCTGAAAATAGAATAAGAAAAAGCACAACCATTGAAACGAATGAAGACCAGAACACAAGTTGAATGAAATTGAGATAGCGTAGGGTGATCTTGAATGCCGAGGCAACTGTGGTCCAGAATAATACGACAATCAGTGCATAGGTATGTGCCTTTTTCTGTCGTTCCATGCATTATTCTATTGAAACTTAGGCTTATATCAAGAGCGAAATATCATATGCACAAACACATTTTTACTTTACAAACAAGACAGGCTGGTTTGTAAAGTGAATGTTGACATTTCCTTCAAAATCGCGATAATTAATTGTTGTTAATGTTATATAAGATAGGAGATAATTAATGGCTTGGAAGCGGAGATTATGTGGTGAGAATCTGTATCATCACGTCTATGCCTGGGGTAATGATCGGCATCCAGTTTTCAAGGCAAAGGAGCATTACCGTGAGTATCTTAGGCTTATGGAGAAACACTCAGGACTCTATAGAATCGACATCATCGCCTATGCCTTACTGGAATGGCATGTTCATCTATTCATCTATGACAAAATCAACAATATTTCTAATTTCATGTTCAGACTCCACGGAGACTACGCTCAGTACTTCAATCGTGTCACAAATCGGGTTGGTCATGTTTTTGGCGAGCGGTTTAACAATAAGATTGTTCAACCAAATCAATATGGATTGTGGTTAAGCAGGTATATTCATAGACAACCTGTTGAAGCAGGTATTGTGAATGATCCCGAGGACTATCCATGGACGAGTTACAAAGCGTATATTGGTTCAGATCCAAAGCAATTTGTAAAGCCCGATATCATTTTGGCACAGTTTGGCAAAAAAAGTGAAAGGCACATCAGGTACCAAGAATTTGTCATGACTTCATCTTTTGAAAGTACTGTTGACCATTCTCAAAGGGTATTAAAAGATGTTGATGTATCCTTTATGCTCAATCTCATAAGTCATGAGTTGCACGTTGACCAACGAATGTTCCTGAAACCGAAAAACAGAGAAGAGTTAAGAATAAGACGTACGGCGATTAGATTGCTATTTAAGAAATATGGCTACTCAAGAACACAAATTGCACATATGTTTGGTTTGTCACGGATGGCGGTTAATTTTATTGCTAAAAGTGATTTTTGAGAAGCGGTTGTGTTGGAATTTACTTTACAAACAAGACAGGCTGATTTGTAAAGTAAATGTACGAGGGTATTGAATTTTTATTGTATTCGGATAGAATTAGACCGAATATGAAGGTAATTTATTTTGATCCGATATTCGGGGCCAGTGGTGATATGATACTTGCCAGTTTGATTGATCTTGGTGTAGCAAAAGACTATCTTGAAAAGGCTTTAAAATTCATTCCTGATTTGAAGATAAAAATCCGTTCGGTTTCACAAAATGGTGTGCAGGCAAAGAAACTGGATTTTGTCACTAAGAAAGTTGTGCGTGAACATGATTTTATACCACTAATTAGAAAGAGCAAACTTAAGGGTTCTATAAAACAGAACGCAATCAAAATTATCAATAGAATTTTTGAAGTGGAGCGAAAAGTACATGGTTCTAAACACCTTCATTTACATGAACTTGCTGATGTTGATACAATACTTGATATTACCGGTGCCCTTGTTGCACTGGATTATTTGAATGTGGATAAGGTCTACTCAAGACCATTAAAGGCAGGTCAGGGAATGATAGCTACAGTAGAAGGAAAAATGCCCGCATTTAATTTCGCAACTGCTCAATTGCTAAAGAAAAAGCCGGTTGAATTTTTACCCATTTCTTTTGAGTTTACAACTCCAACTGCAGCAGCAATATTGAGCACAATTGCTGAATTCACTAATTCGCTATTACTGGATAAAGTGGAAAAGATCGGCATCGGTGTCGGCACAAAGAAAATCAAGCATTATCCAAATCTGCTAAGGGTTTTTCTGGGCATTGTTACGATGCCCGCGAAGGACACCTGTCTTGTTATTGAAGCAAATATTGATGACCAGAATCCCCAGGATTTTGAGGTTGTTATGGAAAAACTTTTTGAAGCAGGGGCGCTTGATGTTTTCCTGACACCGGTGATCATGAAGAATTCAAGGCCCGGTGTCGTGTTGACAGTGCTGTGCAGTGATTACAATCAAAGAATCATTGATGTTGTGTTTCGTGAGACCACGACGCTTGGGATGAGAATGGAATATAGAAGGAGAATAATTTTGGCACGGCAGATCAAGAAGATAGTAACACCATGGGGAAACTTGAGGATAAAAGTATCTGAACATAACCAAAGCAAAAGATTCTCTATTGAGTACCAGGATCTAAGAAGGATCGCAAAGAGGATAAATCGCCCCCTTGCTCAACTTAGGGCTGACATCTATAACTATATCAAGAACCGCTGTTTAAGTGAATAATCAGGTAAACGAACTTAAAACAAGGTTGTCTAAATATAAGGAGTTATCTGATGAAGAACTCGTCCAACTTGTCAAGATTGGTGAGGTTGAGCCTTTTGATGAACTGGTGCGCAGGCATGAAGTTAAGATTCATAGCCTCTGCTATAAAATGCTCAAGAATTATGATGATGCAAAAGACATGGCGCAGGAGACATTCTTGAAGGCATATCAGAATGTAAAACGTTTTGATGGTCGTTCAAAGTTTACGACATGGCTATATCGGATTGCGGTTAACAATTGTATCAACTATATGAAGAAAGAGCGTCCGACCGAGGAACTAAAAGATGAGATACTGGATGTGCCTAAGGATGATCCTGTGGAAAGGTTCAGGAAAAGACAGTTGAAGGAAAAAATATATAATGCAATCGCAAAATTGCCTGAAGTTCAGAAGAGTGTCTTCACACTACGAGCATTGGAAGAATTGCCTTATCAGGAAATCAGCACGATATTGAAGAAACCGGTTAATACCGTGAAGGTAAATTATCATCTTGCAGTGAAGAATTTAAAGAACTATTTAAAAGGAAAAGTATGAATTGCTTTGAAATTCAAGAACGTATTGTTGATTTGATTATCGGTGATATTGATCCTGTTGAAAAAGAGTTAATGATTGCCCACATAAATGAATGTCCGTTGTGTGCGGAAGAATTTCAATTTATCAATGAATGCATTGATGTTTGCTGCTCGTGTCCGGACTTTGAAGAGGATGAAGTATACTGGGAAGAGTTTTTGTTTTCGGTTCATGAAAAAATTGCATTAACCAAACCGAAATCGCCGTTTCCGTTTCACATTGTTTTGCCAGTGGCTGCTGGCGCCCTTGGTGCCTTTGGTATCTTTTACTTTCTTTTTCTAAAGCCCGCGCCAAAAGAGATTGCACTGCCCAAACCAAATGGAGTTGATAATGAACCGGTTTATGAGGTTTATGACCTCACTCCTGAAGAACAACAGGAGTTCATCAAGATGATCAATCAGAAATATTTCGGTGAATAACCTATAGTTTGTACCCGATTTTTCTCAGAAATTCATGCCGTTCTTTTTTTGCTTTTTCGTCCTCAATTCCTTTTGAGGCAAATCCATCAATCACACCGATCACACCCTTTCCCTGTTCATCTTCCACATAGAGAATTTCTACTGGATTGGCAGTAGCACAAAAAATATTGAGAATTTCGGGGCAGTTTCTTATTTTATCAAGGATATTTAAAGGAAAGGCATTTTTGATAAAAATAATAAACGAATGGCCGGCTCCGATTTTGTAAGCATAGTCTTTTGCCAGGTCAGCCAATGCTGGGTCATTGCCTTCGTAGCGCACAAGACAGGGCCCTGATGCTTCGCAGAACCCTATGCCAAACTTGATATTCGGTACTGAATTTACAAGACCCTCATAAAGGTCTTCCACGGTCTTAATAAAATGGGTCTGTCCAAGTATCACATTTGTGCCTTCAGGGGGCACGAGCTTTATTTTTTTTATCTCCATAATACCTCCAGTTTAATATCCAAGTTCTTTCAAGAACTTCGGGTCTTTACGCCATTTTTCCCTGACTTTTACCCAGAGATCAAGATATATTTCTCGGCCAAGAAAATTTTCAATGTCCTTTCTTGATTCTGTTCCGATTTTCTTCAAAAGAGCACCACCTTTGCCGATAAGAATTCCTTTTTGCGAATGCCTCTCAACATAGATTGTTGCCTGAATGTATATCTTTCCCAATGCTTTTTCTCTGAATTCCTCAATCATTACACAGGTCGCATAGGGGATTTCCTTCTTTAAATGCACGAATACTTTTTCTCTAATCAATTCACTTACGAAAAATCTTTCCGGAAGATCTGAGATCTGGTCTGGTTCAAATAGAAAAGGACTTTCAGGTAATCTTTTTAAAATCGCCGCTTTCAATTCATCTACTCCATCGCCAGTGAGGGCTGAGATTAGAAAGATTTCTTCAGCATGGAAATCCTTGAATCTATCAATCAGTTGTAATATTTCTGTTTTCTTTATTAGATCAATTTTGTTCATTGCAATGAAGAGAGTCTTTTTATCGAAGAAATCAGCATACTTCTTTGGCAATTCTTTTTGCTTAGAAAACGGATCCTGAAGCCAGATTAGAATATCTGCTTCTTGAATCGCTGCCTGGGCAGAAGCTGTCATTCTTAGTTGAAGTTCATAAACTGGTTCAAAAATACCTGGTGTATCAAGAAAAAGGCACTGGCAGTCATTTTCTGTTAATATTCCAAGAATGCGATTACGGGTAGTCTGCGGTTTATCGCTGATTGCGGCGAGCTTGATTTTTATTAGCTGGTTGAGCAGGGTTGACTTACCAACATTGGGTTCTCCGATTATTGCAACATACCCACACTTCATAACTCCTACCTGTCCTAATAGATTTGATTGCTTATAACAAAGGGTAATAGAGTATTACTCTATTACCCCACATTGTTGATCTGAAAAGCAGTTATTCTACTCTTTCTTTTCCTCGGCGGGCTTATCTTCAGTTGCCTCTTCGTCTTTCTTGCGTGGTCTCTTAACCTTCTTCTCCTCTTCTTTTTCTTCGGGTTTCTCTTCTTTCTTTTCCTCGAAGACTTCTTCCTTTATCTCAAGCAGATTTTTATCGTCTTTTTTTCTTACCAGGACTGTGAATATCAGGGTATTACCAGCCCAGTATATTGAACAACCAAGAGACATGACGCCAATGATTATGAGGTAGTAAACGATACCCAAAACAAAAGATGCAACTGCTCCAGCCCAGCCTTCGTATGCCTGTACATATTCAGGTGGAAACAAGAGATTTGGCATACCTATCCACTCAACATAACCCGTGAACAGATTGCTAACCGACTCAGGATAGAATGGCGGAAGGCTCAGCTTTACATAGTATGCCGCGTTGGCAAAGATGTTAGCAACCTTATCTGCTGGTACAATAATATTAATGACTGTATAACACAAGAAGATTGCCTTTGCTGCAAAAAAGCCGAGAATTCCAATGCCAATAAACATTATTATTTTCAACAGGAATTCATAGGTAATGAAACGCCACGGTTGATCATTGATTACCGAAAAAGATTCAAAAAGAGTATCAAAAGTATCATTACCGGTCGCACCCACTATAGAAGGTCCGATAACGAGAGCGACTATTGTTACAATAACCAGGTACAGGATAAAGATGCAGACAAAGAACGCGGGAATCGCCATAATGCAGAAGAACAATTGGCCAAAATATGGTATCCAGGTAATCAGTGCCAGGATTATACCCATTACAATTAGTGAAATAATAAAAATAATGAGTACGAATGGTGCCAGAATAGCCGATTTCCCGTTTTTCACCGCGAATTTTATTGCTTCCTTTATCTCGTAGAATTCATCGCCCTTTAACTGCTCATAAGTTACCTTTGAAATCGCCACACCACTGATTAGTGTTACGCAGAGCCACCAGATAATCCCTATTATCCACAGTACCCACGAATACCAGGGAAATTCAATTTCTGGAGCATAAAAAGGCATTAATCGATAATATGACCAGACTTCACTTATCTCAAAGCCGGCGGCTAAATAGGCGAGATACGAAAGTATCGTGTATCCTATTCCACCTATCAGCAAACCAAGAAAAGCTATCCACATCTTCTTGGCACTAAACCCAAGTCTTCCTGCGCGGAAAACATCTTTAAAGTTAAAATGTAGATTTGTCACCATGCCTCCTTTTTAACAATAAAGGATTATATATATATGAAAGCAATTGTCAATACACCTATTTGTTCTTCGCTGACCTTTTTGCTGTGATGATAACGAGATTGATAATCCCGCCAGCATCCGAAATTCATACTCACCGCACGAGAACTATTTTGCCGGAGATTCTTCGCCCTGATGCCTTGCCCTGAATCAAATAAAAATAGACTCCGGTAGAAAGATTGTGTACGTTCCATACCCATCTACCCGCAGCGAGCTTATTTGATTCATAAACAATATTGCCCTGGCAATCGTATATTCTCAACATCATTTCGGGTTCAGGGAAAACAAACTGCACAATGCTACTTGTGATGAAATCGTAATCTGCTTCGCGGACCAATTTTTCTTTATACTCATTTATAATACCAATTGGGCTGTATTCAAAGGCACCAATATCAAATGTACCATCGTTTGGACGAGGTTCACCATACCTGTGTTTGACATACTGGTATATTACATTATGATGGGGTAGAACCTGGGGTGAAAGGTTTGTTCCGGCATCACGACACTGGGAGGTTGAAGTAAGGTGAAAATCTTCATTTATCAAATCCACAAAGCCCGGTTCGGCTCCCGTGATTATTCCTCCGGAGTCAATGAAAGTACCTTGAAAAGTGCTGTGGGATACTACCCAGCCGGGTTTTAGCCAATCGTGCCTGACTATAAGAAGCCCGTTCTCAGCAAGCATCGCCAGTCGATTACCCGAAGCAGTCACAAAGAATATGTTATTCCTTGCGTCGCAGGATTCAAGGTTTGTTGAGAGACGGAACAGCGTGGTATTTCCTGATCGTTTTGATACCACGGTATTGTTATAGAAATATAATCGGCCATGCCGATAGTGTGTAGTATCACCACTATCACCACCATAGTGGACAATCTGACTATTCCCTTCATCGGTCTGTTCAATCAGAATGTTACCATAAACAAATGTCTTGCGATATGTTGTATCATTGTATATCTCAGGATAATCAGAATCAACCAAATCGAGCTGACGGTTGCCATATTCAATCCAGTTGTACCGAATTACACAGCCGGATGAGCGATCCTTGAGATTATTCCCCAGACAGCCGGTTCTGAGATGACTGAAATGGTTGAACTGAAAGACAATTCCCTGTGCCTCAGTGTAGTTATTGTGTTCGTAGATACTGCTTTCAATGCCATTATCATAGATCGTGCATCCTTCAACAAGAATATTTTTTGCTTCGTGGGCAACAAAAAAACCATTTCCACAATCATGCAGTATACAATTACGGATTGTAATGTTGTTTCCGGTTACAACATAGATCGCGGCAGCATTGCTTGCATAGTTGACCAGTTGTCCCTGGTCATCGTAGAATGAATAGGGAGGGCGCGCACTTTTTATGTCCAGATATTCAACAACAATATAACTTGGTGTTTGATTTGGGATGCTTGAACCACCGATGTTGATAATACCGCGATTTTCCCGATCTTAGTCAAGCTGGAGCCTTGTAACAGCATTCTGGCCATCAATAACAGGTAATTCACCGTTTATTGAGGGAACACCATGAAATACAATTGGTTGATTGGCGGTCCCTGCCCGTCCAATGACCCATTTTTCGCGATAGGGTGTTGAGCGATAATAAATCTTCACGGTATCATTGGGATTGAGTGACTCCAGTGGAACCGCTCCGATGCTATCATAGGGCATGCCTGGGCCGACATTATAAGTGAAGGCATTGACGATTGTTAATGTAAGAATCAAACAGATCAATATTGGTAAAGATTTTGTGTTCACACACATGGTTACTCCTTTTACGACTGGTTGTTTACTGACCAATTATTATAGCCCATAATCGCCAAAAATCAAGGGTTCGATTTAAATCAAAAATAATCTTACCGAAAGGCGATTGTTTAATCAAAATTAGCTTTTGATAATCTTCTAGAAAAAATATCAATTAGCTAGTCTATCTAAAGATTTTTTGTTTATGGTTTTAAGTTAATGTGCAGGGCTGCTATGCCATATAACCATAAACGAATTCCGATATTTTATATTTAGAATTGTAGCGGTTTGATTTATCAAACATAATCAAATTGTCAAGGCTAAAGCCTTAAGTTACGAATTTTTGGCTCTTTGTCGCACCCGCCAAACAAAGTGGCGGGCAGGTAAATGCAACCGCTACAGGGGTTATGACACAGCCTCTAAAGCCTTGCCCTACAGGAGGTTTTTTTCATGCAGTTGACATATTCAAGAAATTAGATATAATTGATGCTATGGAATGCATTTTAGATAAGAACAAGAAAGCATGTCCCTGCACATACGAGCCGTGTTTAAGAAAAGGCAGGTGCTGTGATTGTTTACGCTATCATTTAGGGCATAATGAGCTGCCTGCTTGCTGTTTTTCTCCAGAAGCTGAGAAAACTTATGACCGTTCATTTGAAAAGTTCATAGAAACACGGAGAAAATAGATGGAATTGATCTCTGAGATTTCTCGGCCGGGTAGAAAGGGTTTTTCTTTACCCAAACTTGATGTTCCGGAGGTGATATTACCGGAAAGATTCCGGCGTAGAGAGATTGCTATATTACCTGAAGTTAGTGAACCCGAGATCGTGCGGCATTTTGTCAATCTTTCAACTATGAACCACCATGTTGACAAGGGTTTTTACCCACTTGGTTCCTGCACAATGAAATATAATCCTAAGATAAATGAAGAAACCTGCCGTTATCCTGGATTTGCCCATATTCATCCGCTTCAGCCAGAGAAAACAGTTCAGGGTGCATTGAAATTGATGTATGAACTTGGTGAATATTTGAAAAGGATTGTGAATCTTGATGCCGTCACACTCCAGCCAGCAGCAGGCGCACATGGGGAATTTACTGCAATCAGTATGTTCAAGGCATATTTTAATAAGCAACGTGAACCAAGAAAATATGTCCTGATTCCGGATTCTGCTCACGGCACAAACCCTGCGAGTGTAAATTTTTCCGGGTTTAAGCCGATCACCCTTGGTTCAGACGCACAGGGATTGGTTGACCTTAAAAGATTAAATGAATTAATGACGCCAGAAGTTGCTGGGTTGATGTTGACTAACCCCAATACCCTGGGGCTTTTTGAAAAAAACATTAAGACTATCTCTGAGATTGTTCACTCAAGAGGTGGATTATTATACCTTGATGGGGCTAATTTGAATGCATTGCTCGGTTTGGTAAGGGCAGGTGACCTCGGTTTTGATGCGGTCCATTTTAATCTCCACAAGACTTTCTCAACGCCCCATGGTGGAGGTGGCCCTGGTTCTGGTCCGGTGGCGGTTAAGAAGATACTTGAAACATTTCTGCCCGTGCCTGTAATAAGAGAAAACAATGGAAGATACTATTTTGACTATGATATTCAGGATTCCATTGGCAAGGTGCAGTCATTCTTTGGAAATTTCCTGGTAATGGTGCGTGCTTACACATTTTTGAGAATGATCGGCGAAAAAGGTCTTTGTGACATATCCCGTGCTGCGATCCTCAATGCTAACTATGTTATCCAGAGTTTGAAAGAATACTACTACCTTCCTTATCAAGATTTCTGCATGCACGAGGGTGTACTTTCAGGTAAGCATCTGAAGGAATTTGGTGTAAAGACACTTGATGTAGCAAAACGATTGCTTGACTTTGGTTTCCATGCACCCACAGTGTATTTTCCCTTGATTGTGAGCGAAGCTTTGATGATTGAACCAACTGAAAGCGAATCTCTGCAGACCCTTGAGAAATTTGTCGAAGCAATGAAGCAGATTTGTCGGGAGGCAAAAGAAAATCCCGAAGTTCTGAAATCAGCACCACACAATGCGCCAATCAGTCGTCTGGACGAGGTTCGTGCAGTGAAGGAATTAAAACTCAAATGGCAGAAGTAAAGTTTGAAATTTCTGAAGAGAGAAAAAAATTTCTTATTAATAAAATTGCCCGCCGTATTGTTGATTTAAGGTTATCCGTAGTAGCAATTGTTTTTTTGGAATCATCTAAACCACTTACATTTTTAGGCAATCAATTAATGATTTTTATGCAGCCATTTTATCGGGCAGTGTTTGCTTACCAGGAATACGAAGAGATTGCAGCTATGCTGGAAGACCGGGATAATGTTGAAAAATTGATCTGTGAAATTGAAAATCTTGAGGAGGAGTGGCATGAACATAAGAGAGCCAAAAAGAATTCTCGCGACTGATTGCGGAAGTACCACGACAAAGGCAATATTAATTGAAAAGAGGGGAGAAGAATATCGTTTGATCGTGCGCGGTGAGGCACCGACCACTGTTGAATCGCCTTTTGAAGATGTGACAAAAGGCGTGCTGAACGCAGTACGTGAAGTGGAAGAGCTGGCAAATGTCAGGATCCTTGATGGAGAGCAGATTGTAAAAAAAGTAAAAGATTCTGAAGGTGTAGATTTCTATGTTTCCACTTCGTCTGCAGGTGGGGGTCTACAGATGATGGTAGCGGGTGTCGTGTTGACGATGACCGCGGAGAGTGCTGCGCGTGCAGCTTTGGGCGCAGGCGCAATAGTGATGGATGTTATTGCGTCAAATGATGGACGCTTACCGCATGAAAAGATTGAGCGAATCAGAAACTTGAGGCCTGATATGATTCTTCTGTCCGGTGGTGTTGACGGTGGAACGATATCTCATGTTGTTGAACTGGCAGAACTTATTAAGGCGGCTGATCCAAGACCGAGGTTTGGCGTCGGCTATAGCCTACCTGTGATATACGCAGGCAATAGGGATGCACGGCAGGCAATAATGGAAATCCTTAAGGAAAGTACATCCTTGGTGGTGGTTGAGAATATCAGACCGGTTCTTGAACGGGAAAATCTCAATCCTGCCCGGCACAAAATTCACGATCAATTCATGGAACATGTTATGGCGCATGCACCGGGTTATAAAAGACTGATGGAAATGACTGATGTTCCAATTATGCCAACTCCAGGTGCTGTTGGGTTGCTCGTTGAGACAGTTGCCCGTAAAGAGAATATTACTGTGATTGGTGTGGATATTGGCGGTGCAACAACTGATGTGTTCTCGGTCTTTCAGGGAGTATTTAACCGCACCGTGAGTGCGAATCTGGGTATGTCTTATTCGGTCAGCAATGTTCTTGCAGAAACCGGCATAGAGAACATTATACGTTGGTTACCATTTGAAATTGAAGAGAGAAATCTGCGCAACAGAATCAGAAACAAGATGATTAGACCTACAACTATTCCCCATACGCTTGAGGATCTGAAGATAGAACAAGGAATTGCCCGTGAGGCATTGCGACTTGCTTTTGAACAGCATAAGTCAATGGCAGTTGGTTTGAAAGGTGTTCAGCAAGAGCGGACTATCTCTGATACCTTTGCTCAAACAATGACCGGCGAAACGTTGATTGATTTGATGGCATTAAATCTTTTGATCGGCTCTGGTGGTATTCTTTCACATGCACCGCGACGCAATCAGGCAGCATTGATGATGATCGATGCATTTCTTCCCCAGGGCATTACAAAATTGGCTGTTGACTCAATCTTTATGATGCCTCATCTGGGTGTGCTTTCCACCGTGCACGAACAATCAGCAACTGAAGTATTCAATAAGGACTGTCTCGTGCCCCTGGGATATTGTATTGCGCCAGTAGGTGATGGCCGTGATGGCGTCAATGTTTTGAAAATCAAGATTGAAGATGAAAAAGGAGTGATTGAGAAAGCAATGAAATATGGTGAGCTTGAACTCATACCATTGGCTGTGGGTAAAAAGGCTAAGATTACTGTTCATCCTGAGCGTGGTTTTGATGTGGGAAATGGCAAGGGTAAGACTGTTGATGCAGTTCTTGAAGGTGGTGTGGTGGGAATAATAATTGACTGCCGGGGGCGGCCGTTTGCCTTGCCTGATGACAAGAACAAGAGAATTGGATTTCTCAATAAGTGGTTTAAGGCAGTGAACATGTATCCTGCATAGATTAAGAAAGGAGTTTGAGTATGCCCGTTCCAAAAAGAAGACATTCGCATTCAAGAAAAAACAAAAGGCGTTCACAGTTCAAAATGGCACGCATAAATTACGTTGAATGCCCTAAATGCCGCAGTCCGAAATTACCGCATCGGGTGTGCCCGGTATGTGGCAATTACAAGAACATTTTGGTTATTCCACCAAAAGAAGAAAAGGAAAAACAGTAAGTAAAAGATGAAAATCGGCTTTGATCTAATGGGTTCAGATAATTCGCCAAAGTGCGAACTTGAGGCATTGAAATTGTTACAAGAAGAATGTCGGGAAGAGGTTGTAGTCGCTGGTAAGGGGGATTACGAAATTGAGGTGCGCAATCTGGGTTTTGATTATCGTATTGCCGAGGAAGTTGTGGGCATGCATGAGATCCCCACGGTTGCTGTTCGTCAAAAGAAAAATTCTTCCCTGGGAGTTCTTTTTTCAATGCTGAAAAACAAAGAGATTGATGGCCTTGTCAGTGCTGGTAATACGGGTGCAGTAATGGGTTTCAGTTTTTTTGAACTTGGTCCTATAGAAAAAAACTCAAAACCGGGGCTTGGTATTACGCTGCCCACAGAGTCGGGGTACTCAATATTGATTGATGTGGGAGCAAATATTAAACCAAGGCCAAACGATCTTTATTATTACGGCGTCATGGGCGCAATTCTGGCAAAAGTTGCTTTGAAAAAAGACAATCCTCGTGTTGCTTTGCTGAATGTTGGTTCAGAAAGTGTGAAGGGTGATGAAGTTAGACAGAAGGCGTATCAATTACTCAAGGATGGAGGCATTAACTTCATCGGCAATATAGAGGGTAACAAATTGATGAAAGGTTTTGCCGATGTAATTATTACGGATGGATTTACAGGTAATGTATTGCTGAAGTATTCTGAAGGTATTATTGATGCGGTGTGGCATATGTTGAAAGAGACCGTTGATGCAGCAATGCGCCGTAGATTCGGACAATTTCTTGTGAAACCTGCAATTCAGGATCTTCGGGCAAAATTCAGTTACGAGGAGTATGGTGGGGGCATACTGCTTGGCGTAAATGGTGTGGTTATTATCTGCCATGGTCATTCTTCACCTTATGCTCTCAAGAACGCTGTTAGTATGGCCAAGAGTTGTGTGGAATCCAATATTGTCGAAGAAATCAGAAAGGTGACAAAATAATGAGGGCTTACATCGCCGGAATGGGAGCTTTTGCTCCTGAAAAAATTCTAACCAATTTTGATCTGGAAAAGATTGTTGAAACCTCTGATGAATGGATAAGAACACGGTCAGGTATAAGAGAACGGCACATTTGTGATGAGAAAACTGCGACAAGTGATATGGCAGTTATTGCGGCAGAAATGGCGATAAAAGATGCCGGAATTAAACCGAAAGATATTGATGCGATCGTTCTTGGAACTGCAACGCCTGATATGCCCTTTCCTTCGACTGCCTGTATCGTACAAAGCAAGATTGGCGCCCGGGAAATAATGGCTTTTGATATTTCGGCAGGATGCAGTGGATTTCTGTACGCACTTGGTATTGCCGATTCAATGGCGAGGTGTGGTTATGATAATATCCTGGTAATCGGTGCTGATACTTTGAGTAAGATTACTGATTACAAAGATCGTTCAACATGCGTACTATTTGGTGATGGTGCAGGAGCAGTTATTCTCAGAAAAAGCGATGATGATACTAAAGGGATCATGGCTACATATTTCGCATCCGAAGGAGCGGATTGGAGACTTCTTCACCAACCGGCTGGCGGTTCCAGAATTCCATCATCAGAGCAATCAGTGAGGGATAGGTTGCATTTTATCAAAATGGAAGGCAATGAGGTTTTCAAGCTTGCTGTCAGGGCAATGATTGAGGCGGCACTCAAGATTCTTGAAAAGGCGAAGCTGTCTTCTGATGACATTGCTCTTTTGATACCACATCAGGCAAATGTCCGCATTATTGAGGCGACCGCGAAAAGGCTTAATATACCTATGGAGCGGGTCTATGTGAACCTTGATAGGTATGGAAATACCTCTACTGCTTCCATACCGATGGCGCTTTTTGAAGCGCGTGCTGAAGGCAGAATCAAACCTGGTGACTATGTTCTGCTTGTTGCTTTTGGTGCTGGTTTTACCTGGGCTGGCGTGTTATTAAAAATGTAAATATTCTTTTATACAATCTTTAGAATTTATAAGAAAAACCAATCTTTCCTGGTTCTGCTTCCAATCCCAAACCTGATTCCCGTTTAAATACTGCCACATTCAGGACCGAAACGAGACGGTTGATAAGCATAAATCCAGTCATGAATGAAGCACGTCGCAGGTTCTCCCGTCCCACTCTTCTTTTCTCCCAGTACATGTTTCGACTGGTGATGGTATCCCAGTCCCAGGTGTCTTCACCGTAATAGCAATGCTCCTCTATGTATGCTTGTTGTTTCTGTGGATCATTAGGATAATATAGGCTTGCATCTCTTTCAACCATTAGATTGTAATCGTCTGATGAATCGTAATCTTCAAGATTATCAAAATATTCCCGGTCCTCTCGCAAAGGATTTGCATTGGCATGTTCAAAGGCAAATATCATTGATGATTTCTCCATTTTTTTACCTAACAAAGTGAATGTGTAGTATGAGAACCAGAGTGTTCCTTCAACAACAAAAAATGTTCTTGCTTCATTCTTTCTTTGAAGAATCATTTCACCCCAGCCGGGCATGATTGCCGAAGCAATTACAGGATTCATTCCTTGAATGATGATTAGCGAAATTCCTAAGAACATTGTTCCTCCTACTTCAAAACAGCAAATTTTACCAATTTGACTTCTCGTTTGTTAACGCTCTTTGCCTCAACTCGGGCAATGTATACACCATTGGACTGGTCTTGAAAATCAAAATACACTTCGTTGTATTCATGTGCTACGGGATTAGGTACAGTCATTCCGCCAATCTTATGGCCTGTAATATCAAGAATATCAACTCTGACATCAGCTTCCTGGTAAAGATAAAACCTTGCAGTTGCATACTTTTTCGCAGGAGATGGGTAAATATAGAACGAGCCGAGAACCTGGGTTGATGGTGTAATTTCAGGATAATTGCCCGTATATAAACCCCAGTTTTTGTTGGAATTCATGTATCCAGTCCAGGATGCGGTTCTGCCTGGAAAATCCCAGATGTATATTTTTCCTGAGTCACTGCCACTGGCAAGTTCAAGGTCACCGTCTCCATCAATATCAGCGGCAAACCCGGGTGAAGAGAATCCTCCTTCACCAAACAGCGGAGAAAAGGTGAATTCATGATTACGGTCATAAATGATTTTCAACATACCCGTACTCAATGTATCCTTTGCTGCCAGTCCAAAAACAATTTCCTCTTGAACCAGTGTATCAAGATTTGCTATAATAAGTGGGTAAAGAATATATTGCTCGGTGTTGAGTGGAAAGTTGTTTTCAATTGTACCATTGCGGTTAAAAACATACAGTGTCTTACTGCTGTTGGGAGATATTATTTCAAGGTAACCATCTTTATCAATGTCAGCGAGTGCTGGCGTATAATAGAACACGGTATCAATCCAGGTTTCAAATTTTTGTTTCAGCGTATCTGTGCCATAGATGTAAAGAGTGCCATAGCCATTGACAATTACTGCCTCTGGTTTGCCATCGCGGTCAATATCTCCTACAACAGGTGAAGCGTAGGTGAGCATATTATGCAGAGAATTAGTAAACTCCTTTACCATACCCTGTTTGTCAATAAGCCAGAATCTACCGTCGGCGCCAAGAACGCCGATTATCCTGTTAGTAGTATCAAAAACACAAGGCGTTGAATAGAGCCATGAGTTAAGATAGAGTGGAAAATTCTGAATATTTGCGCCATCACTATTCAGGCAATATAGTTTTCTATCCTCTGAACCAAAGATTATTTCTAATTGATTATCGCCATTCAGGTCGAACAGGAGCGGTGTCCCTATGATAAGACCATCAGTTTGATAGGGGAAATTAGGTAGGGGCGTGAGATCATTTCCGTTGAGCACGCGCAGGTTGAATCCTGAACCGAACACAATGTCTTCTGCACTATCACCATTAACATCGCCGATTGCCAGGAAAGTGGTAATTGTATCTATGGTTGTGGAACCATAAAAAGTTCCATCGTGGTTGTATATATAGATATTGCCGTATCTTGTGGTGGCAACGATTTCCGTGTCACCGTTTGCATCAAGATCACCATAGCTCAACGACATTATTGGTCTTCTTGATGGTAGGCTCACAGGAAATCCGTTTTGAAATATGTCAAATTCAACAGCAACGCTCATCAAGGTATCAGGTTTTGAAAGAACATCAACATTAGTCAGTGATTTGCCAAAATAAGAATCAGAATTGGGGTTGGTAAAGGGACCGAAGTTGTGATTTGCCTTGTTTGAGTCATCCACCCAGAAGAGGTCGTATTTAGAACCATAGTATTCAAGCGTATCAATATACACCCAGGCATCAAAGTGTTGAATTCCATCGGCTTCTGCTACATCAATGCCTTTGTGCTTTGGGTCTATCTGAATGATATTGTAATCATAATTGGCGTAAATGACATTATCGTCAATATGCCAGATCAGAATTCCACTACCAGGTAAGAAGAAATCAAACTCTCCATGATCAACATATACCGGCATGCCATCTTCAACATCAATGATAATTGTATCTTTTTGTTTAACATCCTGCTGGCGGTTTTCAATCAGAAAAAATTCGGTTGAAGAAATAGGTATTTTTATCATTGTCTGATTGGCAAGTCCTGATTGGGTAGTGTCAACTGCTGATGCACGAAGTGTGAGCAGACTCTCAGGATGGGTGACAACAACTGGTTGGACCCATACCGGATCATTTGTATAATGGCCAAAGAAATACCGTGTCCAGGCGCAAAGGTTTGTAGGAATAGAACCTTCTGGTACTCCTGCTTCCCACATACCTACCCAACCACCAGTACCCATTAGATCAAAGGCACCAACACCATTTGACCAGCCGGTTACATCATAAAGATCAGGTAGACCAATGACATGACCAAATTCGTGAACAGTCGTTCCCAGTGCTCCAACCATATACTGATCGACCCTTGCCATTTCTGATAAACAGGATATTGGACACTGGATTGTATCGGTTCCGTTGTTTGTGATAATATAAGGAACACCCAGATAGTATTCCAGTGCTCCAGGCGGGATTGTCGCGGCAGGAATATCAAGAAAACGATAGAAATTTATACTGGTTTGCAATAATGTGCCCGCATGAAAAACAATAATTGCGTCGTAATCAGAAAAGTCAATGGTCTCATCCTGGTCTGCGGATGCGATTGCATCGGCAACAATCCTAACCATCCCCATTTCCATGGCATAGCTGTTGAACCACACTATGCCGGTTTTGGGGTCATAATGGTCAAAACCACTGTAGTATCTCATTTTGTGGGGCAATTGATAGCAATCAGTTGGTCGATCAGGTTTCACTGTATAGTTGATATTACACTTTCCAAACGAATTTGATTTGTAATAATTGTGCAGGAATTGCATCTGGCGTTCAAAATATTTTCTGGTATGGGGTGGGTCATAGAAAAGACCATCACTGGGTGAACCGAATCCAATCAAATCCATTTTACCATTGCCCGTTGACATACTATCGTTATCCGCCACAAATTCAGCCCTTAAAACCAGGATATTAAGATTCTGCAGACTTGCTTTTTCTGCTAATCTGGGCAAGCCAAATTTTTTGAAGAAATGTCTTGTTCTCAATAATTGAGGAGATAGTTTATCATGTGATCCATCTTGGTTAATGAACTTAACCTCAAATTGAGGATTGGGTTCAACAGCTGGTTGAAAATGCTTATCTTTGGTAATTACCAGCCTTTCTGCCGTACCAAAAACAAATAAAAAAAGGAAAAAGAAGGTTTGACGCAAATTGACCTCCATAGTCCATATATTATACAAACCTGTAAGAGAAAGTCAATATCCCGTGACAAAAAGGTAATTAAAGGCAGGTTATCAGGGAATATTCCAAGGGGTAAGGCGATCAGGGTATCAGGATATTAGCGTTATATTCTTCACGGGAATAAATTCCCTGCTCCTAATGTTCATGAATCAAGGATTCAAAATCTTATCCGGTACTGATACTGGAGCCGGTATTCTCCGGTTTCATCTCTTTTGATAAGAATTTCGTTGCGGTCGTCAATAAAGTACTCAACATTGAATTCATTTGAATAGCTTGTTATGTCATAAGTGTAAGTCACAAACAGATTTTTTGAAACATATTTGCCTACAGTAACTTTTGTTTTTTCGCCTGGCTCAAAAAACGGTGCCTCAATCCTGAAATAATCAAGTCCCGTATATGCGCGAAGTCTTCTTGATACATCACTTTCAAGCCAGGCAAGAATGCTCTGGGGCAAAATCCTGCCTACATATTCACCTTGTTTCATTGATTCAAGCTCACGCCAGGTAATATTCAGATTCATATAAGTGAGAATGTCCTGTTCACTATATATTGGTGGATCAGAGAAAAATTCAAATACTGGTTCAGAAATTGGACCAGTACAATGAAGTATGATTTTTATTTCCTGATTTGTTTGTTCATCCCTTTCACGAGTATTCATTTCAGCCCATATGTCAAGTTCGGGATCAATGATTTCCTGGGGGACAAATGTGATCCTACCACTGGTTATCTTCAGGATATGATTAAGCCAGTAGTAATTACCCCTTTTTGTCTCAAGCACACCCGATACATAAAGGGGGGTCTGTTCTTTTGTAATATATACTTCACCACCAAATTCAATGTCGGTATCACGATTGCGTAACCATATATTTCTGTCACCGCTGAGTTTCAGATTCATTCGCCATTCCTGTTTTTGTTCTTCGGCGCCTGCCTCAAAATATGTTCCAAACTCCAAAGGAATCATGCCTTCTTTGACATTTATGTTTCCATTATAGAACATTATCTGATCTTTCATACTTATGGAAATATTTCCGGTGCCTGTGCCATAGGCATAGTTCTGGTACTGCAGAGGTGCATCCTGAAAACTGAAATCAAAGTGTAGATTGCGCACACGGAATTTGGATTCTAATTTGACAATACCGCCACCCGATACCCAGGATTTTTGTGTTGAGCGTGATAGACTTCCTGAATATGCCCGCGCCTTGATGTTTTCAAAGAGTATCTGGTTTCCATTGAACCTCACCTGCGCAGAAGCTGAATCAAACTTTGCAGAAATTAGATTTATGCCGAGACTGGCGTTCTTAATTTCTCCCTGCCCGGTCATTCTAAATTCTCTAAAGTTTCCGGCAAAATCTATCTCACCGCTCATCAATCCGTCAGGATTTTCCATAAATTTATACAAAAATGGAAGGATCCATGGTCTTACATCGCTGAATTCCAGGTGCATATCTGAATGCTCCATAGAAATCTTGCCATGTCCCTCAGCCAGCTGTTTGTTGTCATCGCTTATTGAGAGCTGATTTATTGCTATTTTGTCCTTCAGATACTCACCATTGAGCACAATTATTCCGTTGTTCATCCCGCGGTAGTATATGCTATCAGCACTTATTGACAGGACATTATTTTCCAGTTGTAGGTTCAACTTACCCTGAATCTGTTCTTCTGTACCAATGAATTGACACAATTCGTTAAGGTCAATATTCGTAAGAGCTAATCTATGTTCTGAGAGTGAACCATACAATTCGCCGCCGGCAAGACGAAGATGGAAAACGCCCAATTTCTTGTTAAAAATGTCAAAGGAAATAGGTGTGAGATTAAATACCCGGATATTGTTGTATGTTAGGGAAAAAGAATCAATCTGTCCTGTCCCGTCACTCAATATTGAACCATGTGATATCAGTATATCCTGAATGTGCCTTGCCATCAGGAAGTATTTGTTATTGGTGATACTGAGCAAGACCGTATCCAGGTATATTTTCTTGTAACCGAATGAATCAATAGCAACGGTTATCTTTTCCATCGTTTTTTTCCAGATTAAACTTTCAACCATCAAAGTGCCATGTTTTGCATAGAAATCTTGTGCCCGCAAATCATTAAAATTGATATTTCCATCAATTGTGGTATTCTGCAATGCGTCAAAATTGCCTTTCACATTACAGGTTCCTGATACCGAACCTTGCATAAGAACCAAATTCTGCAATCTTTGGAGATCTATATGATGCAGGTCAAAAGTCATATCAAATTTGGGATAGAGTATGCCGTGTGCTGACAATTTCAAATCCTCCTCATCTATGGTGAGAGTATCAATGGAAACCCTGTTACTGTCATATATTCCAGCAATGCTCAGGGATTCAATAGCCAGCCCATTTTCTGCTGGAGAGCTAATCAATCCCAGAAACTTATGCTTCTTGAAACTGAGCCTGCCGTTTATCAAAATTGGTTTTTCCTGTTTGACGAATCGTCCAATATCTAAATTCCGGAAGTTTGTTTCAATGGTAAAATCCTTCAAGTCTGGCAGTTTGATCTGTGCTGAAAAAGTTCCATTCAGTGCCTGACCATCAAATAGATTAATAATTGCTGTGTCAGTCAGGAAATTTGATTCAAAACTGAACCGGTCTAAGAAGTAAACCTGGTGTGCTGAACCTCTGATGCTGGGTATAAATTTGCCGTCTTTTATATGAATCCCGCCCTGAAAATCCCACCGGCCCTTATAAATTCCGATTTTATCAAAATCAAATTTCCCACTCTTGATGTCTAAGAAAAGCTGATTATGTTCAATTGAATATGAACCTGTTCCCTGCACTTGCAATCCCTTGCCTTTGATGTGAAACGATTTCAATTCAACCTTATCAGGATTTATATACAATAACAGATTGGCTGAAGAGATCTCCAATGGATAGCTGGGGCAGTTGAGACTGAGGTTCATTGTTGTCAGATAGATACTTTTACTCAGAAAATCAACAAAGATGAGGCCGGAAATATGTTCTATTTCGTAATCTTTTTTGTCGCGATAGATTATCCTGCCATTTTTGATATTGATACGCAATGACATATTGATTGCCGGAACAGAAAATCTTCCTCCATTTGATCCCTTTTTCGCTCTCGTTATGTGGACGACGGGTTCCATAAGATTGATCTGAAAGATCGTTGGCAGTCGGAAACTCAGCGGAGATAGCCGATAACTAACCTGGGCGTGTGTGCCGAAAATACTATCAGTTGCGGACAATCTTATGACATAATCCTGAAGCGCATAGCCTGTAAGGATACTTCCTTTGATGTTTCTATAGGTGATGTCATAACCTGTACTCTTTCTGAGAATATTGATGGTCAGTCCACCCCAATCAACAATATTGATGATTATTGCCATTGATATCAAAATAACTGCGATTATTGTGATTGTAATAATTAATTTTTTCATAGCATCAAAAGATGTGATATATACCCAGATAGAATTCCCATCCCTGATTATTGATCGCTTTGCCAAAATCAGCGCGCACCGGTCCGATTGGGGTATTGTACCTCATTCCCACACCTGTGCTGGACTTGAAAAACTCCTTGCGAAAGATATTGTCCTTGTTATCAATATAACCGGCATCAAGAAACAAGACGATGCCGATATTCTTGTAGATCATGAGTCGGTTCTCAAGATTGTAGTTGATCAGGACTTCGCCGTAGTGTTCATCCTCCAGCGAGTCGGGCCCGATTGATTTTTCACGATAGCCCCTTAGACTGTATTGTCCTCCAAGGTAGTATTTTTCATCAAGGCTCACGCCATCAGTTGGAACTATAATAGCGAACTTCAATCTCTGGGCAAGAATGTTTCTCTTACCCAGCAAGAAAGTCTGATAGTGTCTTATTTCGCTTTCAAATCTGAGGTAGTGGTTAGAGCCACCAAAAATGCCTCCCGCATATTCAATTAATGGTACAAAATAGCTCCCTGATTTGGGGTTGAAGAACTCATTGCGGTAATCATACATCAGTTGCATTTTTATGCTGTTGGTGGTGCCTGAAAATGTATCAGGCATTTCGGTTTTCATGGCCAAGTCAACATACTTGTATTTATTGGCAATATTTGCCTGGATGTTTTCACTGAAGATACGTGACACTCTGAATTCACTTCCCCAGGATTGTCGGATAAAGTCCTGCTTGTTCTCATACCCGTAGAATGGAAGCATTGAAGGGCTTAATCTTAACGCGGTAAAATAGGGTACAGAATACAATGCATCAATTTTTGCTTCCCATTCTTTCTTAATGTTTATTTTGAAGGAAGGCTGGACTTTGAAACGATGCCCGATATTGAACAGATTCATCTCCTCAAGTCCGATTGAAAGAATAAAACTTAATGGAAGCGATATACCGACACCCCAGTTAAAGATTCTTGATTTCAACTCCCTTACATCAAAAACCAGATTAAGTGTATCATCTGCAATTCTAACCATATCAATGTTTACCGTGCTGAAAAATCCAAGTCGGTATATTCTCAATTGACTGTTTAGAATTTTCTTGCGACTGTAGAGCTCGCCAGCTCTTATTTCTATTTCGTGTCGCACAACTGCGGGGTTGCAAAACTTGAGACCCTTTATTGAAATCTGCTTAACATAGAATATGTTATTCTTTTGAATGTCGAAGATCAACAGCGCAGAATCGGGAATTGCATGGGATTTGACACTGGCAAAAGCATATCCATGGTCTCGGTAGTGGGTTTCAATGCGATCAACGGTCTTTTTTATCTTTTCCTGCCAGAAAAAATCGTTCTCTTCAATTTCCAGAAGTTTGTTGAGTTCTGTTCTGTCTTCATTCAGAAATCTAATTTGTTTGATCCGAGGTCTGATTCCTTCGGTGATACTGAACATGATCTCTACCCTTCCATCTATTTCCTTAATCTCTGGTTCAACCTTGGTATTGAAGAATCCTTGATAGTTGTAATAACGAACAATTCTATTTATGTCTTGAATAATATTGAATTCGCTGTATGTTTCATTGCTCCGAGAGAGAATAATGCGGGAAAGTTCGCGGCTTCTTATAGAATTGTTGTTTTCAAAAGTGATCTTTGAAACGGGTGTATTTTCGATTAGGGAAATGACTAAAATAAACCAAATCAAAAGACTCAGGTAAGAATTTTGCCCTGCTTAATCATTAGTTGACCATCAAACCAAACCCAGGGTTTTCTGATCACACCATCAAGGTGTATTTTTGCGTTATTCTTGCCACCAAACCCTATATTGTTCCCAAATGCAAGATGGATTGTGCCCAATGCTTTTTCGTCTTCCAATACATTGCCCGTAATTTTTGCTTTATAGTTAGTGCCGATGCCGAGTTCACAAAGGACTCTTCCTTTTTCGCCTGCTCTGTCAAATATTTTTTCAAGCTCTCTGTTACCTTCCAGTTTTACTATCTTACCTGATTTGATTGTCAGTGTGACTCGTTTTTTGAGCATACCCACTGGCGCGAATGAACCATCGATTACAACCTTTCCTTCTGATTTAGTCTCAAGGGGTGCGCAATATGCTTCACCTGCAGGCAGGTTCGAAAAACTACCGGGTTTTCTAATTATGCCAGTGTCGGGATGCCCCGGACGTGCACTAATATCAAGAAAAAGCTCAAGTTTGTTTCCGGTTCTTATCACTACTGCGTTTGTCCTGGTTAGCAAACCAACCGCTTTTGCTGTCATCTGGGCGATCTTACGATAGTCTGCATTCAGGGTTCTAATCATCACTTCTTTTGTGATTCCGGGCATTGTTGCACCACGAATCCGGAGTTTTGTTGCGTCAATTCTTGCCTTTGTGTGCGTAAGAGAAAAACTTGTGGGTATGACAAATGCATCAAATTTTTTCAGCAATTCAGCAACTTCTGGCAGCGGTTCTCTGCCGTGACAACCTGTCGGCGGTATTTCCACCAGCAATGAGTGTGATTTGTCAGGTAGTTCATCCCACAATACCACTCCAATCTCGCGGCACGGCATGTCAGTAACAATCAGAACTTTTTCACCTTTCTTTATGCCGAGACACTGGTTAAGAACAATTCTTGCAGATTTCTTCAAACTCTTTTGAAACATAAGTATTTACCAGCGGAAATGGGCAAATGCCTTATTCGCTTCAGCCATCTTATGGACCTCTTCACGTTTCTTTATGGCAGTTCCCTCGTTCTTACTTGCCGCAATTATCTCCTGAGCGAGTCTTTCTTCCATTTCATGTTCAGCCCTTGCTCGTGCTGACTGAATAATCCACTTTATTGCCAGACTCTCTTTGCGGTTTGGTCTTACCTCCATGGGGATCTGGTAGGTTGCACCTCCAACCCTTCGGGGACGCACTTCAAGAATTGGTTTTACATTATTTAACGCCCTTTCAAAAACTGCCAAACCATCTTCCTTGGTGATCTTTTCAATTCGCTCTATGGCACCGTAGAATATCTTCTGGGCAATACTTCTTTTGCCATCCCAGGTGAGATTATTGATGAATTTGCTGACCACGATATTGTTATACTTTGGATCGGGTTGCACTTTTCTTATTGATGCTCGTCTTCTTCTGCCCATTATGCCTCCTTATGAGGATGCTCCTGCTTTTGGTCGTTTTGCACCATATAGCGAGCGACTCTTTTTCCTGTCTTCAACACCTGCTGCATCGTATTTTCCGCGTACTATATGATAACGCACACCAGGCAAATCTTTCACCCTGCCGCCGCGAACAAGCACAATCGAGTGTTCTTGAAGGTTATGACCTTCGCCAGGGATATATGCGGTGACTTCATATCCATTTGTCATTCGCACCTTGCATACTTTCCGCAGAGCAGAATTGGGCTTCTTGGGTGTTGTTGTATAAACCCTGGTACATACACCCCTTCTCTGTGGATTGCCACCAAGTGCTGGTGCCCGGCTTTTCTTTGTAACCTTCCTACGTCCAAATCTCACAAGTTGATTTATTGTTGGCATTAGCCTCCTTTCTGGCGTTTAAACAACAATTATAGTTAAAAAAAACCTTGTGTCAAGATTTTTTACAGGTTTACCCGGATTAACTCAAGACAATTACTATCTCAGACTAAATCCGATAATGCCATTATGGGTTTTATAATGGGGCACTAAATTATAGTCGTAATGAAGATATAATATCCCGAGTTTGAATGTGAACCCGATTATTGCTCGATAGCTATTCTGAGCCACAAGCTCAATATCAACTTCATCTGTTACTGTTATGTAATTTCCCGGGTTGAGGGTATCGGGGATTTCATATTCAAAGTCATACTTGAAATAGACTTTTGTGCCCTCAAATCCAAAACCGACCATTGGTTCAAAGGCGATCAAGTTTTTGGAGACAATCAACTGTAGATTCCAGGTGTGGCTATTCACAATCTGGTATCCTGTTGAATCTTCAATGCCAAAATCCTGAATCGCACCACCAAGGGCAATGTCAACTGGCAAAGGAACGATTTTCATAAACGGAAGGCTGTTCAGATTCTGTTTCAGTCCGACACCAAGAAAATCTACTCTTGAGCCTCGATAAGTGAAAGGCACGTAGCGCACCACCAATTCTGAACCAAACATAAGTCCAACATTGAGTTGTGGGACAACAAATGGTACACCAGAAACACCGAAACCAGCAGGAATATATGGTGGAATACCCACTGCATTTCCAGATACAGGGACATTAGTTCTGGTCTTTGGTCCGAAGATTGTGCTGACACTATCAAGGATCAGAGAATCATAGTATAGTTGATTGTTCGCCAGTGAACAGGTTAGTACTTTGGCGTCAAAGTATTTGGCAAATTCAGGGATTTGAATATACATTGCTCTCACACCGATATCAAAACCGAGTGTCTTATGACTTTGTGCACTATGGAACAAACCTGTTGAAATGCCAGTGCCAAACGTCGTATTCAATGGCTGCGTATAACCTTCAAGCAGGTCCTCGCTTACCTTTTTTATCTTTTCAGCCAGGGGTTCATAATCTGTCTGGCTAAAAAGCAAAGAAACAACTATTAATGGTAGCAAAAATTTAGTTATCTTCATAAACTATATTATAGTGATATTTTTTTTCGTGTCAAGAATTGTTTTTACATTTTTTTTCTGAATCAATCCAGGGGAATGTTCTAAAGACGCAATGAAAAAACGGGGCCGACGAGACTTGAACTCGCGACCTCCTGCGTGACAGGCAGGCGTTCTAACCAAGCTGAACTACGACCCCGTATTTTCTTTCCCATAATGGGAGAAGAATCCAGTATGCTATTATATGAAAATATTCTTGCATGTCAAGATCGCGATCTTCGTTTAAAAGTACTCAAACATTTATGTGCCATAAATGGCACCGCTACATAGTCGCACTGAATTTGAACGATTTTGAAAAGAACTAATACACAAAGGAACTTCCACCAATGAATTCTCTCAATATTGAGTTTGAGGGCACATCGCGGTCATGCAGATTACTGAATAATGCAAAATAGTCTAATAGTCTTTTTGCTTCGGGCCGAAGCGGGTCTCTTGCCTTGATTTTTCTCAGGATTGGCACACAGTATTTTTTTAACACTGCTGATTCATAAAGCAGGGCAGAGTTGAACATTTCATCGGCTTCTTCCTGGAATGGGTAGATATTCTGCTCTTCACCATTGCGTACCCTTCCCCATTGAGTGAGCACACCCTGGATTGTGTAGCCACGATAATGTGTGTCGCGGACAATACGTCTTATCATTCTTGTATCCGTGGTTGAAATACGGTTGTGGTTATCGATATTTAGTTGTGTTAAGGCGCTGATATAAATCTTAAATTTTATTGTTTTTGGAATCAGCGGTGTTAGCTCTTCGTTTAGGCAATGGATACCTTCTACCATGACAACGCCATTTTCAGGCAGCTGAACCGCTTTACCAGCAATGCGCCTTCCTGTGGCGAAATTGAATTTAGCGAGAGAGACCCCTTTACCTTCTATTATTGAAATCAAGTGCTTGTTCAACAAGAAGATATCAACTGCCTTGATTGATTCAAAGTCAAGCCTGCCAAATCTATCTTTCGGTGTTTTGCTGTGGGGCAAAAAATAATCATCAGTGGATATCATTATCGGTCTGAATCCATTCACCATTAACTGCACTGCCAGTCTTTTGGTAAATGTAGTCTTACCAGCACTGGTCGGACCAGCAATGAGAATTACACGTTTTTTCTCTGAGGTGATACGGTCAGCAATATAAACGATCTTTTTCTCGTGGAGCGCTTCGCTCACACGGATGATATCTGATCCCTGACCAGATTCAATTGCTTGATTGAGATCAGCGACATCGGTAACTCCAAGGATGTTGACCCAATTCAGATATTCATTGAAGATTCGGGCAAGTTTTGGCTGGGGGATATAAGGCGGAAGAGAATCAAGATTATGCCAGCTGGGAAATACGATCACAAACCCTGGTGGAAAATTTGTAAGATAGAATTTATCCACCATCTTTGTATTTTCAAATGGTGGATTGGGATAAATATCATAATAATCACCCAGTTTGTATACGATAATTCTTTCCAGAGTAACACTTTTCAGTAATTTCACTTTGTCTTCTTGTTGATGTTGCTGAAAAACCCTGATGGCTTCAGATTTTCTTAGAGCAATGCGCTTTATGGAAAGGTTGGCTCGGATGATTTCCCGCATCTGCGCATCAATTGCAATCAGATTCCTATCGTTCAATTTCCTATTGAGCGTACAATAGAATCCCTGACTCATTGAGTGTTCAATACGCAGGTGGGAATCGGGGAATAATTTTTTTGTGGCAACAAAAAGGATAAAAGAAAGGGTTGACTGGTATCTTCGCCACACATTCATACAATTTATTTCTTCAATACATTGCTTCTGGTCTTCCATAGTGCTAAGCCCCTCTTGGCCCAAAAATCGCCGTGCCAATGCGAATCATGTTTGAACCCTCTTCTATCGCCACCTCAAAATCTGAAGTCATTCCCATTGAAAGAATTGGAAATTCCTGGTCAAAAGCTTGAGCGAGTTCGTCACGCAAATCATGGAGTAGTTTGAATGAATTTCGTGATGCCTCAGGGTCAGTGATTGCCCAGCCTGGTCCGATTGTCATCAAACCGAGTACTTTTATTTTTTTGAAATCTTTCAGCGATTCATAAAAACGGAACACTTCTTCAGGCTTAATACCAAATTTGGTTGACTCTTTTGATGTATTCACTTCAATCAAACAATCAACCTGTGTATCAGCTCTTTTCTCAATCTCTTCTGCAAGTTTAACGGAATCAAGACTGTGAATGAGGCTAAAGATTTTCAGTGCCTCTTTGACTTTATTGGTTTGAAGATGGCCCACCATGTGCCAGTGCACACGGTTGCCTATTACTGTGAATTTTTCCTTTGCTTCCTGTACCCTGTTTTCGCCAATGATTCTAATACCCGCATCAATTGCCTGAAGGATTATCCCTGGTGGAATTGTTTTTGTAACTGCAACCAGGGTGATTTCATCGGGATTACGACTGACTTTGCGGGCTGTCCTTTCAATCCGTTGTTTCAGGATTTTGATATTTTCCAGAATATCCATAAGAAATTATACAGAAATAGAAACTAGTGTCAACAATTCATTCTTATCTTATCGCCGTTGGGGTGGGCATAGGACAAAGACAAGCTACCACAAAGTTGTGAGTGATGATCTAAAATCTTGACCCGTGACTTGTTTTGATGTATAATGAAACATGCTGATACTAATGATATTCTTCCAATTAGCTGATGGTTATTTAACAGTTCGTGCTGATCAAGATGGATTGCCTGTGTATGTTGAAGATGATTTTGTTGGACTGACCCCGGTAACAAAATATCCACTTAAACCCGAAGAATACAATATCGGTTTTTTCCCGCAGGATTCAATTGAGACTGCGTCTTATCAATTGAAGAGCGGGAATATTGGGGCTTTATGGAGAATCGCAAAATACGGTGAAGGAACAGTAAAGGTAAGGATTGAGCCAAATCGGGAGACACGGGTTGATTTGAACTATGCCGCAGTCAAATCTGCGCCAGGCCAGGCAAAATTGAAGGTCTTTGGTTGTCTTGGTGGAGTATTTGTGCTGGGTGTATTATCAACCCTGGCAGTCCAGTTAGCATTTTAGGACCAAGGAGTAGGGACTTCAGTCCCGTAAATAATATCTGATGAATAAAAAATTTCGAATATACCATAATCCACCCCACATCTTCCTTGATAATCAAATATATGTTGTTACATCTTGCACATACAAAAAGATACCTTACTTTAACACAAATGAAAAGAAATCTTTATTATACCAACAGATAGTGAATGCCTTTAACACAATAATTGCAAAACTGTTTGCCTGGGCTATATTGGATAATCACTACCACATTCTATTTGAATTGAAAAGAGGTACTGAACTAAGCAAATTGATAAAACTAATTAATGGTAGAAGTGCATTTGAAATAAACAAATTTAACCACTGTGCTGGCAGAAAAATTTGGTATAGTTATTGGGATACTTGTATAAGGAATGAAAGAGATTTTTATATGCGTATGAATTATATTCACAATAATCCAATAAAGCATGGATATGTTTATGATATTGCAGATTTAGAATATTATGAATTTTCAAGTTATTCATATTATTTAGAAAAAGAGGGGGTAGAATGGTTGGAGGATATGTTTAGAAAATACCCGATTATAGATTATACAGAGAAAGGCGAGCCATGAGAAACGCGACTAAAAGCATGCCCTGATGAAAATCAGGGTCGCTACTCCAAATATATTCAGGAGTAGGGACTTCAGTCCCGTAGAAATTAAGAAATGGAGTAGGGATTTTAATCCCGTGGGATCTATTCCCGTATTTATTCAAATTTTACAAAAATATCTACGAGGTTTCCCTGTTTGTCAAATATTCGGTGTTCGTTCTTGTTTTTATAAATTACTTCACTTATTCCTTCGTCAGTGATTTTTAATTCAAGCCAACCCCTTTTGCACGAAAAACAAAAAGGGAAAAGATATTCCCAGCGTTTGTGGGTCTTTAAATCATAAAAGTAGATATAATCCCAGAGTTTATTATTATATGGTCTTTTGGCATGAAATAGCGCATATCTTCCATTTGGAGAGATTTCATAATTGATTATGCTTGTCCATTGCTTCAAATCAATGTTTTTCGTGTGTTTATCTTTATTGATTATTATCAATTGTGGGGCGGTGTTTGTTTTTCCAACGGCGAGGATGGCTATTTTATCGGTATATATCTTACAAAGCTCAAACAGAATCTTGCGCTGACCTGTTTCTGCTCTTGACCAGATCTTATTTTGTTCAGCGTTGTAGAACGCTATCCTTGTAAAGATACTGTCCTTATCAGGAAAATTGCTTTCTTCATACAAAAGAAAGTTTTGGCTATCTGGTGAGATTTTTGCTTTTTCAACATAGTATCCGCTTGCTCTTTCATGCTCTTCATTTTTCAATATGCGTATTGATACAGGACTGTCATTTTTCAAGAATTTCAGTGTATCACCTGATTGAATGACCAAAGTATTGCTAATCCCCAGGGTCCAGATACTAAATCCCAGAAAGAACAATAATTCTTTTTTCTTAAGTTCCAAACTTCCTAACCTCTTAATTCTTGAGTTCTTTCTCTTTACGGTGCAGTTAAGGTGAACTTTGCATCCAGATAAGCACCATCTGTATCAGTTGCCCGCACCAGGACTTCAAATGTATTAACATTTCCCGCATTACCATAAATGACGCCCGTATTTTTTTCAATCATAACACCTGTAGGTGCGCTCAATAATTCAAATGTCAACTGGTCACCGTCAGGGTCAATAATTGGAACACGATAGTACAAACTGTCCGGGCTGGCAATAACCGAATCTGTCCTTGTGCTAAACATTGGTGCTGAGTTGGCGATTTCAAGTTCAAACATAAACGGTTCTGACATTGAACTACCGTCAGAAGCGACTGCTCCACCAGTAATTCTGTCATTTTTCTTGAGTTTGAGTTTTCTCAAATTAAGCACATTTGAAGAATCAGGAATTCTATCGTCATTAAGCATCCAGTGGACAAAGACGGTTGTTGAGTCTCCATCAGGATCTTCAACGATTGCTGTTACAACAATCTGTGGCGTATGAACAAAGAGTGATTCGGGAGTGATACTTGCTGAAACAATCCGCGGGGGAAGTCCACCAAGAGTTACTTCACGGCTTTTTACTGGCTTTCCCGATTCTTTACCGTCAAAAGGTGTAACCTCAGCAAATATCCTGTCACCCATCTTTGCTTCTTCGTATTTAAACGACATCCCTTCGCCAATCTCATTGTTGTTGACAAACCATCTCACGGCATAAGTCAGTGGGTCCCCTTCTTTATCTGTAGCAGTAATTCTGACACTGATTTCAGAACCGATGGATGGATTTAAAGGTAGTAAAGTCACTTCACTTATTTGAGGAGGTGTGTTACCTGGCACGCCGTCTTTTTTGCCACCACAAGCAATACCCAGAAATACGACCAATATAATTGATAAAACCCATATCATGTTATTGAATCTCAATTGTGCCTCCATGTTTATCTTGTATTCTAACCAGAATTCTTATGAAGTCAAGATAGGGGCAGGGCAATGCTTGGATTTGTACCCTGCCCCATTGAGTTTTACTTCTCCACTAATCTGCCGTTCACGACATCGTAGAATTTGTGAATCTTGACATAGGTGTTTACCAGGTGCTTTACTTCGGTCGGTGCAGTTTCATCTGTGGGTAATGCTGTTCCCTGGGTAATTCTAACAAGTGAGGCAGTAAATGGAAATTTGACTGCACTAAGGCTGATCGCCTGATTATCTTCACCGATATATTTTCCCAGAGACAAACCAGGTACACAGATCTTTAGATTATCAACAAGTATAAGTGTATCACCTTCAGCACCAAATGCCATGCCGAGCCAGATTTCTTCGGCGATTAGCGGCATACAAAATATTAGGAGTAAAAGTAGTAGTTTCTTCATTGTTGCCTCCTTATCTGCCTTTCCAGAGAATTACACCGGGCTTAATTGCGGTTGGCAATCCGGTTTCCTGTTGCACGATTCCACCATAGGTCTGAATAAAGACTTTGGTCTGGTCAGCAGTAACATAAAGCGCGGGTTCTGATGGCATGCCCGGTCCTATACCTGTGAATAGCCGGTGTGCACCGAGTGTATCCCCAAGATATGATTCCGGGTGTGGAGTTCCAGTGCGGTAGAACATCGCATAGAGGTTCCCAAGACCACCATATGAACAGATATCGCCCGTTGGAATGAATGTCGTGAAGAGCACAGCACCACCAAAGACCAATGCCGGAGTGAGACACCGTTCACCACCACGAGCAAAATATCTGTACCAGCCGTTCGTTGCATAAACATCGTCCATGAATTCTTCAAAGGATTTGACAATTGCACCAATGTGGGCGTCACCCGCGGTATCAATCCAGACATTGGTTACATTATACATAGAGGCAAGGGTGAATGTGCTCACAGTGTCTTCTTTGATTCCAACAAAGAGTTGTTTTGTTGTGGTATCTGCTTCATCAACATCACTGAAAAACCTGCCTGAACCGAAATAGACCCAAAGTCTATTGAATTCATCAACAGTTACATTGCCTTCAGCAATCATTGGTCTTTGCAGGTTTTCAGTAACTGCTGATAGTTCCCAGTCATTGGGGTCAATGCTTTCTCTTGTTTTTATCCGGTATATCTTGCCACCCCAGCCACCAGGTGCGGTATTGTCGCGGAAACAATCAGCAAAATAGATCAAATCAACCGAGTAATTCTGATCCCAGTCAATGCCAAAGATATTGGCAACAAACGAATTTGCATCGGGTAAGACAAAAATCCTTTCAATCGTAGCAGTCGCAAGATCAAGGACATAGATCCTCGCTTGCTGATTGCTTTCTCCGGCACAGTTGACCGGACCAGACGCTAAGAGCATGAACCATTTTTCCATATTCAGTGCAAAGTCCTTTATCTTTATTGCAGTTGGATAGGTTAAAGTGTACTTAAGATTGGGATGCGTGAATTCCCACAATGGATTTGGATTGAGTGGATCCGAAACATCAATCAGTGCATAAGCAGAGTTCAGGGTATCATTTGCAGTTATTATCTGACCGCCGCCGAGACGCATGCCCACTGTCAGGACCGTACCCCAGCCCTGGGGATGGACCGCATCCGGAGTAAATATTTGAACATCTGTTGGATATGGTGTCAGATCTACATAGTAGACATGGCAGTAGTGCAGATTTTGTAACCACTTGAGATGGGCAAGAAGATTATATGGAATATAGGTCCAGAGTTCCTGCCCTAATGAATAAGCACCGAGCGGGTCCTGATAACCAACCTTGAATGGGTCAGGATCATGAATATCTCTATAATACCCCGCATTGAATGCGTGGAGCATACCATCATTAGCCCCGACATAGACTATGGGTCTGCGCAGTGATTCTGCATACCAGAATTCCTGGTAGGTCACATCACCATAAAGATAATCATACCGTTCCATGGGTCGTGCTACAACGGTTGCCGAAGAATTTATAATATCACCGAGTTTCCAGACTTTGCTATTGGTTGTTCTTTCTCTTAAGCCAGGGAAATCAGTTCCTCTTACATACCTTATCACTGTGTCTGCAGAAGCATCAGTAAGAACGCCAAGATGGGACCTGAATATCGGGGCATTAGCAGGAACAAAATCATACATTTCATTCACATCAACAACACCATTTTTGTTCACATCAATGAATGCCTTAATTACCCTATCGTCTGGAGAAACATTCCATAACCATTTTCCACCATCCCAGACTGTCTTCAGGTCTTCCAGGGGTACATTTGCAACAAACACTAATGAATCTCCATCACCATTTACATCTTGATATCTTCTTACCTGGACATCGCCCACTGTTGTATCAAATTCAACCCTGACTACATAGTCATTTTTGAGGTGGAGATAATGATCCTGATTGTTGTCTTCTCTTAGCAATCCGAATTTATCAATCCAGAGTGAATAGATTGAGCCTGTCCAGTCAAGTAATTCTCCGGTTGGGAAGTTTCTTCTCGGATAGAATTGCGCCTGGGTTGCAAGACCCGCACCTTTCGTACCAGCGCTAACCACTGCTGCAGCTGAGGCCGAAGAGACCCTTGCCAGCATTTCCATTATTGCCTTTTTTATTGCTTCTTCAAGTTCATAGCCATTTTCTGCCTGGAAATAGTTATCAGGAACGCCATCACCATCCTTATCATATTCAGACGGTAAATCAGGTATTCTGTTGCCATTTATATCCTGAAATCCACCTGTCTTTGCTGCATCCTTAAGTAGATTGATAGCTGCAGGAATGCTTCCAAAGGCATAGATCGCAAAAAGTTCAATAGACTGGTCATCTGCTAATGAGCGATTACCCCAGCCCGCATCTGGTCTTAAATCATTCACATGTCCATACAGTGCGACATCATCAAGATAATCAGTTCCGTCAGAGGGTAGGGTAGGATTTATGCCATCCCAGTAGTTTTGGAGATTATTGCAATTTGGTAGGTGCGCACAGGAATTTGGAATTTCTCGGTCCTGGGTTGATTCTCCATCAGTGATCAATAACACAAAGCTTCTGCGACAGGGAACCATTTGTTGCGTGTTCTTATCATAGTATGGGTCATGAACATTACCGGGATTCGGCGCGTAGTCACTGTTGTAATAATGTGGTGATGACTGCGAAAAATAATGAAGAATCTCAAAGTAATTTTCAGCAAGCGGTGTCCAGGTATTGCAAACCATTTCATTGACATGGTTGCGTAAGTCAATAATATCAGGATCACCTATGTAGTCCCTAATATGCCCGCCTCGATCAGTGTTAAAGTGCCACAAGCCGAAAATTGGCGCATCATCATCCCAGTGTCGGTTATCATCCTTATCCCCAATCTGATCCAGCACACCCCGGTATTCCAATACAGGAATATCAACCTGAACTCTTTGATTATTTAATGTCGCATTGATTGGTGGATTTGCTCCGGTTCTTGAGACTGTCAGATAGGTGATATTTGCTGAGTGGGTGATAGAAAAGGTATTATAATTGTTTGCATCGCGGCGATAAGTCTTTGTCCATGAATACCTGCCTTCACTAACGAGTTGCGCAACACTACCCTGTTCATTGCCCTTACCACCGGTCAAAACCTTTTTCGCTATATCTGCTCTTGACATACATGCCCAGTTTAAGATTTTGCCCGGGAATGGTCCAGCAGGATCTGAGACAAAGCGGTTTGTTTGCCAGCGGTAGTTTGAATCGGGTTTAAAATAACCATACCACTTTGTAGTATCAGTCATATAAAGCGTATTTGAGGTATACGCCTGGTCATACATACTGCCGGAATTATCAAGTGAAATCAAGATGTTCGGTGGCACCACAGTCGTCACAAATGGTGGTGAACAACAGTATGGCGTCATTTCCTGTCCAAACAGAATTCCTAAGAATATGACAAATATAGTAATGTATCTCATTTTGACCTCCTTACCTTGTTTCAACATATCTCTGTACAACATCTATTGCGGTTTTTTCGCCATTTCTGCCCACTGCACGCGCATAGATATGATAGAGTTTATAGGTTCTGATGCCAACTGCGGCACCGAGTGATGCACCAATGCCGCGGTAGGCCCGGGCGAATTTTTGTGCCTCACCTGGTGGAGCAACTGCTTTGTCAGTCACTCGTGCTACACTCAAACTGCAGAGGTAATTGGCGATGACATTTGTTTCCTCATCCTGAATTGGGCTCACTGTCAGGTCTCTATTCATTTTCATTGCATGCGACCTACCCAGTTCCAGGATTGCCTCTGCAGCCTCAAGGGTGTTTTCTGCCCTGATCTGACCGCCTGTTACTGCAAGTCCACGGGTTACAAGATAGATGCCAAGTGCACCAAGAATGAATATGACAATCATGGTTCCAAGGGCAACAATCAGGGCAATACCTTTGCTTTCTCTGGTTTTTTTCTTCATGTTCTCTCCTTAGCTTTTAATACGGCTCTAAATTCTGCGGATAAAGAATACCTGAAAAGAAAGTTCTTTTTCGGCGTCTCATGGCATCGGTTAGTGCATAGGTATTATCCTCTACGGTAATATTGGTATTGGGAAAGAGATAATTTGGTATGTTTCTTGAAGTTACTACCATGGTGTATCGGATTGCCCAACGCCTGTCAAAAGGACTGGGTCGCAACAGACTATCTGGTATGGTATTATACCAGGTGTCAATAATCGTATCTTCGTCTGTGTCAAGACCATAGGCAAACTGGATATTCTCCACATTATCAAGCAAATCTTCGGTTCCTCTTCTCAATACACCGTTTACGACTTGACAAAGAATACCTGTATTATATATCCCTGGATTATTGAAAGACATAACAACATGGACATTTCTGGTTGTTGCCGCTGTTCCAATGGTTAACCTCAGTGCTGGTTTTGGATTGCCATTTTCATCGTAATAGGTCATCGTATCTACCGCATTCACATTTATTATCCCTGGTGGGTCGATAATTTCTCTGCTGTCACTCAAAATAACAATTTGATCCCCAGGTTTGAACCAGGTTGTGGTATCGTTGAATCGCGCAAGGATTAGTTGTGTTCCGCTTGCTTCTTCCAGCATGTATCCCCATCGGGTTTGATTCATTTCAAAACCAAAACTTACTCCTCGTAGATTTAAGGCGTCTGAACCAAGATAGCCAGTATTATTGAAAGATGTCAGAACAACATTATTTTTGGGGTGCCCCAGTCCAGCTAACATCAGATCCCACTTAAATAGCGTGTAAGCGACCTGGGCATCTGTCTGGAGTACTGAGGTTTCACGAACAACCGTTGCTCTTTGCTGTTGCAGCGTAAGAATGGAGTAAATCGCACCGAGCACAAGCACCAATATTACCAGTGAGACCATTATCTCTATAAGCGTCATACCTCTACGCATAAAACCTCCTTTCAGAATTTGGTTCCTTTAATCAGGTCAGTAGCTATTCTATTTCTGTCATTGTTCCACAATATATGGAGCCGGATTAATGCTTCAATACGGTCATCAGGTGGGTTGCCTGCATTATTAATCACATTCCAACAAACACGGAAATTAACACCGCCCATCTGAAAATTCTCCTGAAAGTCTGGTGTAGCAGTGTCATCCAGATCAGTGTTATCGTTATCATTCTGTACCAATGGATCACTGTTAGGTAAATTGTTCAGGATTTCATAGTATCTCGACATGACTGCCCTCGCATACATTCTCTGATTTACCACTGTCGTAGCCTGCATACCGAGAACAGTCATCTGAGATACTGCCAGAATACCTACTGAAAGAATAATTACTGCGACAAGGATTTCAATCAAAGTAAATCCATTTTTCATTTTTCCTCCTTCTATTTGTCTACTCCCAATTACTGTTTCTGTATACATACATTCTGACTTTGCCAAGCGGATTAATACCGACTGCAAAATTATTCTTACCGTCAGTAAGATAAATAACGCCTTTATTCGTACCGCCTCTCCCATCTAAAACAAGTATTCCATTCGGTAAAAAATCAAAGCCACCGGCAGGAATAGGTCCATTCGCCTCCTGGGGTAATCCACCAGCGTAATTTGATCCAATACCAAATCTTAATGTACCGCCAGTTGAACCGCCCAGTACGTAGACAGATGTCTCACCATCAGGATTAGTGATTCTATATGTATGAATATCAGGTGAATCGATAGTAAAAGCTCTTCCAAGTGATAATGCTCTCTCTCGGATATGTCTCAGATCCTGGGCAATTTCATTAGCACCGGCGCGTATGCGTGCTTTCGCTTGCATGCTCGCGAAGTTTGGCACGGCGATTATTATTATTATCCCTATTATTATTATTACCACCATAGTCTCAATCAGTGTGAAGCCTTTCTTCATAAAGCCTCCTTTTTTCATTTCACCGCTCATCTACTATATTATTATGCAAATAATATGCCTGAAATGCGTGAAAGTTGTGTGAAATTTCAGGAGATTTTACTGCTGGGCAGTTAGTAGTGTGGACAAACAGAAACAAAATGGGTAAAAATTTACCCACATCAAAATGCAATATTTTGCCGCCTGCTGCCAAACTTTTACATTTCAAATTTTCATATTGCTATTGACAATGATACCGCACTGAATATACTCTGATATGACTTCTATTCTATTGCTCTTGTTCCTTATGCCACCCAGTCCTTATGCGCGTGCACCTATCAAACCGCCAAAATTTCCCGCCTTAATGAACCAGGGACCGGGCTTAATACAACCTGCACTCGGTGAAAAAAGGGCAGTAGTTATTCTGGTAGATTTTTCTGATAATCCCGCCACCTATCAGAAATCCGAATTTGATTCTCTGATCTATGGCGAAAATGAAAATTCCATGCGTAAATACTACCGCGAGGTTTCATGTGGAAAATTTACAATCAGCAAACAGAGTAATATCATTGGCTGGGTGCGTGCACCGCAACCATATGCTTATTATGTCGGTGATTCTTTTGGATTTTACAGCGATTATCCGCATAATGTGCAAAAACTTGTTGAGGATGCCTGTGTACTTGCTGACCCTTATGTTGATTTTTCCCAGTATGATGGTGATGGCGATGGAATTGTGGATGGTATTTTTATTGTTCATGCTGGACCGGGTGCAGAAGAAACTGGTAGTCCTGGGGATATCTGGTCACACCAGTGGCAGTTGTCAAATACAGGCACAAGCTGTCCTGGTGCTTATCAGACCCAGGATGGTGTAGCAGTAGATTATTACTCAATGGAGCCCGAGCGTCTGGTCAATCCTGCTTCAAGAATTACAGTCGGTGTATTTGTCCATGAATTTGGTCATGTGCTTGGTCTGCCTGACCTCTATGATACAGATTATTCAACAAATGGCATTGGTATTTTCTGCTTAATGGCAGCAGGTTCCTGGGGTCAGGCTGGCTCTGCTGACAAACCAGGCAATACACCGTCACATCTGTCAGCCTGGTGTAAATATCAGCTCGGCTGGCTCACACCAACTGCAGTTGAGAGAAGTGGTATCAGTAAGTTGGAAAATCAACAGATTCCTTGTTCAGCCCGAAGCCCATTTGTTGTCAGGATGTATGAGGATCCAGGAGGACCAGATTGGAATTGTCAATCTGGAGGAACCGGAGAGTATTTCTTGATTGAAAATAGATTCAGAACTGGTTTTGACTGCTCCTTGCCTGGTAATGGATTACTTATTCTGCATGTGGATGATGCGCGGACAACAAACTCAAATGAAAATCATCCGCTGGTCGGCATTATGCAGGCAGATGGTGAATCAGGTTATCTGCTTCCCAGAACAACTTGGGGAAAGGCTGAAGACCTGTGGAAGAGTGACTCTGTAGGTTTTTATGATGGTTCAGTTCCTTCCAGTCGTTTCTATGGCGATTCAGCAAGCGGGGTGACCGTATATGATATTGGTTCCGCAGATTCCATAATGACTGCATCTTTCTGGATCAGCCCGGTGTTCCTGGGTAGGGTCGCATCATATCCCAATCCGTTCAAGATCAAGAATCTCCCTTCCTGGGGAAAGAGTGTGGTAATCTCTTATACGCCATCAGATACTACAGAATTGGGTGGGCAATTTCCAGAATTCAAGGTGACAATCTACAATATTGCGGGTGAGCGGGTGCGTGTGCTTAATGACCAGAATGAGATTGACCGCTACAGAAGATGCGCATTCTGGGATTTGAAGAATGAAAAGGGGAATGATGTGGTCAGTGGAATGTATATCTATGTTGTTGAAATTCAGGGAGAACAAACAGAGAGAAACAAAGGTAGAATGACTATAATTAGATAGTCTCTTTTCCATGGCAAAAACGACATCATATCCCAGAAACATTTCAATAATTTCAGTGATATTCATCTTGCTAATAGTATTTCTCGCTTTGATAAATTTATATGTGAGCAATCAACTGAGAATCGCATTTATCAATGCCCAGGAAGAGCGTATTTCGTCGCTGGCAAATTTTTGTAGTAGCTACATTAAGAACCCAGATAGGGAAAAGATCTTCAAGATGATTGTTGAATCTTTTAATATTGGTGGCATGGTGATTACTGATGTTGCGGGAAACAAACTCTATGATTCATATACAAAATTTCCTGGTATCTATTCTGATAATACGAGGATGTTGCGCAGATTACCTGAATCGGAGAAGATGGTTGTAAACCAAAATAATATTGTGTATCACAATCCTGACCCTGAGTTTTATCTTTATCTGTTCGGTTATCAGAGATATGAAACAATCAATAATCTATTTCGCTGGCATCTCTTGTATGTCACTATTTCACTGATATTTATTTCATTTCTGGGTGTATTTCTGATACGAAATCTTTTTTTGCCTATGCGTTATGTCGCAAATGTGGCGCAGAGGTATGGTATTGAAATGCAAAGAGAAGATTTTGTTCCGGCAACATTCAACGAAATCTTCGGTAAATTGAAGAATAAAGAAAAAGAGCTTCTGGAATTCTCTGCATATATTGCCCACGAATTCAGGAATTCACTGGCGACAATTACCGGCCTGGCTCGTTTGATTCAGAAAGGCAAGAAAGATCCTGAAGAGATTATCCAAGAATGTAACACAATGGAAGGTTTGATTAAAGGGCTTCTTGAGTATTCAAAGCCTGTAAAAATCACAAAGAACGAATTTGAACTGAATGAATTGCTTGAAGAGGCGGTTAGAAAAGTAGAACTCCCGGACTGGATAACGATGGAAAGAGATTATGCATTTACTGGGACGATAAATGCTGATTATGAACTTCTGCTCAGTGCGATAGTCAATCTTTTGAGAAACAGTATTGAGGCAATAGCGGGTAATGGTAAGATCAGTTTGAAAACCATGCGTGAGCAGGATGCAGTCCTGATTTCTATTTTTGATACCGGCAGCGGTATTACCGAGGAAAATATTAAGGATATTTTTAGCCCATTCTATTCAAACAAAAAAGGTGGAACAGGATTGGGCCTGGCGTTTGTGAAAAAAGTTGTTGAATTACATGACGGCAGAATAACTGTTCAATCCATGCCATCCAAAGGCACAGAATTTTTGATAAGAATTCCATTAAGAATATGATTCAAGTTTCTGGATGAATTAATACGCCACAAATTTTGAACAATCGCGTATCAACATCACCCTTGACGATAATGCTTTATTTGATTATAGTTAAACAACGGGAGTTGAAATGAAAGAAATAGTGAATGACATTCTTGATACTTTGCAACTGAAAAAAGTCACTTATGGAGATGTGCGGCTGGTTCAGGAAGAGTCTGAAACAATCATGATAAAAAATGGTGTTGTTGAAGCATTAACGCACAATTCTGATACGGGCTTTGGGGTAAGAGTTTTGAATAACAATGCCTGGGGTTTTTCATCCTCAAATGTTCTCACAAAAAAAGAAGCAAACCAGGTAACAAGGAATGCACTGTCAATTGCTCGCGCTTCAGCCCGGATAAAAGGAAAACCAGTAGTTTTGAGCGAACTTTCGCCACAAAAAGGCTCTTATAAATCAATCGTCAAAATTGATCCTTTCGGGATTAAACTGAACGAAAAGATTGCCCTTTTGCTCAAATGCGACAAAATACTTGCTGGTGATACACGCATAAAGACAAGAATCTCATTTATGTCATTCCGCCATATAAAAGTGCATTTTCTATCAACTGAAGGTTCAGATATTGTGCAGGAATTCACTTATTCCGGTGCGGGCATTAAGGCATACGCAATGGACAAAGGTGAACTGCAAATTCGTTCCTATGATGATTATGGACAGGCAGGCTATGAATTTGTGAAGGCACTCTGTCTTGTTGATCACGCAAATCGCGTAAAAGACGAAGCTTTGATATTACTCGGCGCAAAACCCTGTCCCTCAATAAGGACTACGATAATACTTGATTCAAATCAAATGGTCTTGCAGGTGCACGAGTCATGCGGACATCCAACAGAACTTGACCGCGTACTGGGAACAGAAGCCTCTTACGCCGGCACATCATTCATGACGCCCGAGAAATTGAACAAATTGCAGTATGGTTCAAAAATTGTGAATATCCTTGCTGATGCTACAGTGCCAGGAGCCCTTGGAACTTTTGGCTGGGATGATGAAGGTGTTCCAGCACAGAAAGTCTATTTGATCAAAGAAGGGCTCTTTGTTGGTTATCAGAGTTCAAGAGAGACCGCACCTGTTGTCAGGGGTAAATCAAGTGGTAATATGAGGGCTGACAGCTGGAACAGAATTCCTTTAATACGGATGACAAATATCAATATTTTACCTGGCGAATGGAAACTTGAGGATATGATTGCTGATACAAAAGATGGAATATTTATGACGACAAACAAATCCTGGTCAATAGACGACAAGAGACTGAACTTCCAGTTCGGTTGCGAACTTGCCCGGAGGATTGAAAATGGAAAATTGACTGAAATCTACAAAAATCCCACTTATGCCGATATTACGCCGCAATTCTGGAATAAATGTGATGCCCTCGCTAACAGTGATTGCTGGCATGTATATGGTGTGCCCAATTGTGGCAAGGGAGAACCAGGTCAGACTATGTTTGTTGGACATGGCACAGTACCCGCGAGGTTCAAAGATGTACAGGTCGGAATCGCAAAATGAAGGGCCAACAAGGTATTATTAGTATTGTCTGGGGTTTGAGGTTTGCTATTTGGAATTTTACGAAAAGACAATGCTTCGGGTAATTCTTTCACGATTAAAAATCATACTATGTCTTGCTGCTGTTGTTTTTAGCATAAAATGTGCCTACTTTAATACTTTTTACAATGCCCAGAGTTATTATCGTCAGGGATTGAAACTTGTAACCGATGACACCCTGAAAGTTGATTCTGAGCTCTTTGATAAAGCAATAGAAAAATGCGCGGCAGTGATCGTGAAGTATCCTGATTCAAGATATGTTGATGATGCCATTTTCATGATGGGCGCTTCGTATTATTACAAGGGTGATTATGTCCGAGCTCTGGAAAAACTTGAATTTCTTACCACCAATTTTCCGGGTTCAAAATTCTATGATGATGCGATGTATTATACCGGGCTTGCCTACTACAGATCAGAAAAGTTCAATAAATCAATTATTGCGCTGAAAGAGGCAGAAAAGTATAAAAGATTTCGCAGGAAGGCGCAGCTTGTTCTATGCTATGCCTATAATCGCGATGGCAATTACCGGGATTTGATGAATACCGCAAACCAGTTGATGAAGGAAAAATTGAGCAGGAAAGATAGATTGACAATCTTAAGGATCCTTGGCGAGGCAGAGTATAATCTTGGTGATTATGAATCAGCCCTTAGCACCTATAATGAAATCGTCAGCCTGGAGCAGGATCCTGAGCAGAAGAAAAAAACCAAACTCAGAATTGCAAGTATTTACCTTGAGATGAATCAGTATGATGAATGCATGCGCTATCTTGAGAGCGAATACGATCCTGAATTTCGTTTGCTCCTGGCAAGTCTCCATCTAAAGATGAACAAGATTGATGAGGCAAAGCAGATCTATGCTGAAGTCAAGGATGAAAAAACCCAGGATTATGGCTCCCGGGCGTATTATGAACTTGCCCAGATTGCTGAGCAGGAAGATAGTCTTGAACTTGCTATTGCTTACTATGATACGCTTACCACAAAAGCCACAGGTGAGATTTTGAAAAAGGCAACAACAAGGTCGGGAATTTTGAAAAAAATATTAGATCTTACAAACAAAACTGAAGATATTGATAAGGCACAATTCAGTCTTGGTGAGCTTTATCTTGTGGATTTGAAAGATACCCAGAAGGCAATGGTTCACTATGAGACTGTATATAAGAACTATCCCAGGAGCGAATTAGCACCAAAGGCATTATACGCTAATTTCTGGATAAGTAAAATGATATTGAAACAGGATAGTCTTGCCCAATCACTGGCTCTGGAATTGTCAAGCCGATATACAGAGACCGAATATGCAAAAAGTGCACAGCGATTAATGAATCAAGAATAGCTGGATATGATTAAGCACAAAATGCGGATCTTGAATAAAGAGTGGCTAAGCCCGCATATTTTTGCCCTGAAGTGTTTTTGTAAGGGCATAAATCCTGCAGTGGGCCAGTTCTTTCAAATACAGCTTGGCGATGGATTTGAGCACCTGTTGAATAGACCAATAAGTATTGCTGATTACAGGAACGATGAGTTGTTATTGATCATAAAAATAATCGGTGAGGGCACAGCGCTATTGAGTAAAAAAAAGATCGGCGATGAATTGATTGTTTTTGGACCGTTGGGGAAAAAAATAAAGATTGCGAAGAAGAAAAGTCTTGTTGTGGCAGGTGGTATTGGAGTTGCGCCCCTGTTTTTTCTCGGGCAGAAACTGAGTGAGAAACACATAGATTTTGCTTTTGTGTTTGGTGCAAAAAATCCTGAAGAACTCATCTTGAAACAGGAAATAGCAAAACTCACTGACCGGGTGATCTATATTACCGAATCAGGTGCCCGGAAAAAAGGTACTGCGCTTTCGGCTTTAAGAGAAATTGATATTTCTGAATTTGAAATTTGTTATGCCTGTGGACCAAAGGCAATGCTTAAGGAATTACAGTCAATGAAACTTACAATTCCGGTACAGGTGTTTTGTGAAGATTTTCTTGGTTGTGGTTGTGGGCTCTGTCTTGGCTGTGCCATAAAATACTACGGTGAATACAGGCGGATTTGTGAGGATGGTCCGGTATTTGAATTAAGGGGCATTGAGTTTGAGTGATGATTGAATTCTTTGGCATAAAATTCAAGAATCCAGTTTTCCTTGCATCCGGGGTGTTTGGTTTTGGCTTGAAATATGTATCAGTGACCAGGGCAGTTGGTGCAGTATTTACAAAAGGTGTTACACTTCATCCAAGAATGGGTAATCCTCCACCAAGAATCTTTGAGACACCGTGTGGTATAATCAATTCAGTGGGTCTTGAGAATCCCGGTGTAAAGGAGTTCTGTAAAGATATTCTACCAAAAATCAAAAGGTTCACTAACCGCGTATTTGTTAATGTTTCGGGTTTCACACCCGAAGAGTATGTTCAGATTGTGGAACACATCGGTGATAGGGTCAGTGGATTTGAGCTCAATGTTTCCTGCCCTAATGTGAAAGAAGGTGGCGTATTGTTCGGGCAGAATCCAAAGACCCTTGCCCGTATTGTCAGCCTTGTCCGTAAAAAGACCGGGTTGCCCATTATCGTGAAATTGACGGCAAATTTTTGCGACCCGCTTGTTACGGGAAAGGTGTGTGTTGATGCTGGTGCTGATGGATTATCTTTGATCAATACCCTCTATGGCATGGCATTTGATACCAGGACAAGAAAGATAATCATTAAAGGTGGATTGTCTGGACCAGCAATAAAACCGTTTGCGCTATATTGTGTCCACAGAATAAAGGATTTGAATGTTCCTATTATTGGTATGGGTGGCATCATGACCGGCAATGAGGCTTATGAGTTTTTGATTGCCGGTGCCTCGGCAGTTGCAATAGGCAGTGCAGTTTTGCGTGACCCTTATGCGCCGATCAGGATAATAAAAGAATTGAATATTTTGCTTAATCAGTGATTGATAATGGCGATGTAATTTTAGAGGAGGATTAATGAGTGAACGATTAATTGTTGCACTTGATATGAATGACATAAATAAAATCAAACTGATTGTTGATAAATTACAGGGTTTTGTTAAATACTACAAAATTGGAGCAATTCCCTTTACTGGTTTTGGCCCGGAAATAGTGAAGTTTCTTAAAGAGCGGGGTTTGAAGGTAATGCTTGATTTGAAATATCATGATATTCCCAATACTGTAGCCCGTGCCTGCGAGGCTGCAATGCACATGGGTGTGGATATGCTGACACTCCATATCAGTGGTGGTTTTATGATGATGGAGGAAGCTGTCAAGGCGGTTTCAGTGGTTTCTGACATAAACAAGATACCAAAGCCAAAACTTCTTGGTATTACAGTGCTCACAAGCATTGATGAGTCATATTTCAAGGATTTATTTGGTGATGTGAAGCGCACGATTGAGGAACAGGTGATATTCCTTGCGCGGCTTGCCCAGAGCCGCGGGTCTGATGGCGCGGTTGCCTCCGCCCATGAGATTACTCAAATCAGGCAGTCGTGCGGAAAAGATTTTCTGATTGTGACACCCGGAATCAGACCTGAGGGAGAAGAGGTAAATGACCAGGCAAGGACAATGACTCCAGCACAGGCAATAAAGGCAGGTGCCGATTACATTGTTGTTGGCAGACCAGTAGTTGCTGTCCGAGATCCAGTCTCAGCGGCAAAGAAAATCATCAAGGAGATTGAGAATGCAGGTTGAAGATATTCTTCGTGCATATAGAGTATTGCTGGAAGGGCATTTTGTCCTAAACTCAGGATTGCACAGTAAATACTATTTTGAGAAATTTCGTATTCTGGAAAATCCACGGGCAACGAGTGAACTCTGTTCAATGATTGCCAGTAAATTCAAAGATAAACAAATTGAATGGGTGATTGGTCCGACAACCGGCGGTATTGTCATCGCATTTGAGACCGCAAGGCAACTGAATTGCAACGCTGGTTTTGCTGAAGAACGGGAAGGAAAAAGGGTTGTTGCAAGGGGTTTTGGCATATCAGGCAAAAATGTGCTCATTGTGGATGATGTGCTTACCACAGGAAAATCATTGAATGAAACGATCAATGCTGTCAGGGAAAAACAGGGTCGTATTATTGGTATTGTGCTACTGATTGACCGCAGTTCCTCAAAAATGCCTTTTGAATACGAAGCACTTTATAAAAGAGAGGTAGAAAATTTTAAACCAGAAGATTGTCCGTTGTGCAGGGCGAATATTCCGTTGAATAAACCCGGAGGCGTATAGCCTGAAAATTGTAAACCTCCTCAATTTCTGTTATTCTGCATCCTGGATTACAGCTGCTGTATTCATCCCTCTGATTGCCCGGGAATATACGGATAACCTTTTTCTGATTTCTCTAATTCTGGTACTATACAATGGCATGCTCTTCTTTTCTTCATTTCTGTTTGGCAGACTGGGTGATATGTATGGCAGAAAAAGAATAATTATTACGGGATTCTTTTTTTCCGGTATTGCTTTTTTTCTTCATAACCTTATCCATGATTTGAAAACGATTTTTGTGTTCCGGGGGCTTGCCGGTCTATGCACGGGTATGATTCCTGGTTCTGTGACAGCACTGGCCTGGGGCAATTCTCTTGGTTTATTCTCGGGTGTTGGCTCACTTGGTTATACCCTGGGAAATTTTCTGCCGGGAATCTTAAAGAATCACTTTCTGATTTTTTCTGCTGCCGCTATGTTCTGTTTGATTGGTTTTGTGTCTGGTTTTTTTGTAAAAGAACAAAAAAATAGAATACAGGTGCCGATTTTTCCTGTTGAATTAATCCGCAAAAACGCTGGTGTTTATCTGCCATTTTTTTTCAGACACAGTGCAGCCCAGGCAATCTGGGCAATCTTTCCGGTATATCTTGCTGAACTTGGTGCGAATAAATTTCAGATAGGATTAATGTATGCAATCAATCCATTTGCGCAGTTTATCTTCATGGTTTTGATGGAACGACAACAAAGTGATCATTTAATCCTTTTGGGTCTTTTGTTTTCTTCCCTGACATTTCTGGGTTATGCACTATCACCGAACTGGCAGATAATCCTGTTCTTGCAGGTCTTACTTGGTTTTTCCTGGGGAGCGCTGTATTTAGGTTCTATCAAACATCTGCTGGGAAATAATATTGAACAGGCAACTGCTACTGGATTCTTGAGTTCAGTTATTGGGCTTTCAGGTATTGTTGGTCCGTTCTTTGGTGGTTTTATTGCACTCTTTGGTTTTCGCACACTTTTGTTCACTTCTGCTGTGCTGTCTGGAATTGCGTATGTGATAAGAAAAAATCACACAAACCATTGTCTTTTATCAAAATAAAATCTTACCCAAGTCATTTTAATTATTTCTTGACAAATTGCTAATAATATATATAATTGTGCCCAAGGAGGTTCATAATGAAGAAGCTATTTGGCTTATTCGTGGCTGCAACGATGCTGAGCGGTCTGTATGGGTTAACGCTCAGTCTTAGTGGCGCGTATCAGGACATTACTGGTGAGGTTGGTGATGCGTACTTCGGTGCAAAGGTGGATGTGATTGTGGGTCTACTTCCGATTCTTAAAGCGCGGGGTTATCTTGTTGAAGTAGATTTCAGTGAGGGCACACCCATGCACTTTGGAACATTCACTGGTTCTGATTTGCTTATAACCATACCAATGGCAGCACCTATGCAACCATATGTTGTCGCGGGATTGTGGTTTGCTAAGGATGCCTATACCACCATAAAAGGCGGTCTTGGTGCAGAAATGGGATTTGGAAATATGAGCGGATACCTTGAGTACAATTTGAACTATGTAATGCCAGATGGCGGTGATTCCTACATGCCTATGAATGTTATGGGTGGTTTGAGATTCCCATTGAAACTCGGTCTGTAGTCCGGGGAAGAGAGCTAAAAAAAAAGGCGGGCCAAGCCCGCCTTTTTTATTAGAACTTTGCGGCAACCGGCATACGTCTGCCAATGCCAAATGCCTTTGAGGTTACTTTCAAACCAGGTGGTGCCTGTCTTCTTTTGTATTCACTTCTGTTTACTGCATTTGTGACCCACTCCACTGTGTTCTGGTTAAATCCTTTGACAAGGATTTCCTGTTTTGATAGGCCCTCTTCAATGTATAACTGCAGAATTGGATCAAGCATTTCATAGGGTGGCAGCGTATCCTGGTCAAGTTGATTCGGTCTTAATTCGGCAGAAGGCGGTTTCTTGATTATCTCTTCAGGAATTATTGATGTTTTACGATTTATGAATTCTGCAAGCTTATAAACCATTGTCTTTGGCACATCTGAGATTACTGCCAGTCCACCACTCATATCACCATAAAGTGTGCAATAGCCAACTGCAAGTTCACTCTTGTTGCCTGTGGTTAAAACAAGATAACCAAATCTATTTGAAAGTGCCATTAAGATATTTCCCCGAATCCTTGCCTGGATATTCTCCTCGGTAATGTCAACAGGTTTTTGCGTGAGTTCATGTTTCAAATCATTCAAATAGGTATTATAGATATTGGTGATCGGTATTGTCTTAAATTCAATATGCAAATTCTCTGCCAGTTTTCTTGAATCTTCAATGCTGCCCTCTGAAGAAAATGGTCCAGGCATTGTAACACCTACTACATTCTCATTGCCGATTGCCTCAACCGCAATACCGGCAACCAGCGCTGAATCAATACCACCGGATAAGCCGATTAGTGCTTTTTTGAATCCGCACTTTCTCATATAATCACGCACGCCAAGAACCAGTGCCTGGTACACACTCTCAATATGATCCTGTGGTCTGTAGTTCTCGGCATTGCCTGAATGATTTGTGTCAAATGTTTCTACACTTTCTGTGAATGGTTGGAGCAATTCTACGGGCAATCCATTTTTATCAATGAACATACTTCTGCCATCAAAAATCAATTCATCATTTGCACCTACCTGATTGACAAAGATAAACGGTGTGTGATATTTTTTTGCGTGTGCCTGCAGGATACGAAAACGGATCTCTTCTTTACCCACTGTAAAAGGAGATGCAGAAATATTGATTATGAGTGTTGGATTTTTTTCCGACAAAATTTTGATCGGGTCTCGGTCATAATACTGCCTCTGCCACAATTCAGGAATGTTCCAGGCATCCTCACAGATAGTGATACCAATATTTTCGTCCTTGAATTGGATAGTTTTAATTTCTGATGCAGAATCAAAATATCTTGCTTCGTCAAAAACATCATAGGTGGGCAAAAGGGATTTGTGCTGGGTATGGATCATCAATCCACGATAGATTAAAACTGCAGAATTATATAGACCCCTGCCAGTGTTCTTATATGAAAACATAGGTGCACCAAAAAGAATGCCGGTATCAGGATAAAAAGAAGATATTTTGATAATCTCCTCAATTGCCTTCTCAATTTTTTTAATGAACCATTTACGTTCAAGCAAATCAAGGGGCGGATAGCCAGAGAGAAAAAGTTCGGGGAATACAACAAGGTCAGATTTTCCGTTTTGTGATTGCTTTACAATCTCAATCAGTTTGTTGAAATTGCCATCAACATCACCGACTACAGGATTCAACTGGGCAAGGGTAACACGCATAAATCCATTATAATTAATCCAGATTGTATGTCAACATAATAGTTTCCTGTGCGAGCCATAATTTAACATCAGGGTAGATTTGTTGCACAAAAAAACGTCGTAGGGCAGGGCTTCAGAGGCTCTGTCATAACCCCTGTAGCTGTCGCATTTATCTGGCCGTCGCTTTGTTTGGTTGGTGCGACAAAGAGCTAAGTATTCGTAACTCAAGGCTTCAGCCTTGATAATTTGATTATGTTTGATAAATCAAACCGCTACAATACTGAATAGAAAAATCGGAATTCGTTTATGGTTATTGGGCATGGCAGCCAGTATGGTTGAAAGGCATGGTCAGGAGTAGGGACTTTAGATCCGTCTTTTTGGTTTCTCTATTCTTTTTCGTCTATTTTGTTTGTTTTTCTGTTTGGAATTTAGTATGTGATTGTAGCGGTGTGATTTATCACACCGAAAAGACTGTTTTCGTCCGACTGAAGCATGCCCTGATGGAAATCAGGGTCGGACGCTACAGATGCTTTTAAGGGAATGAATTTCCTACACCAAGTTACAAGAATTTACCGATGAATAAGGATGATACAGTAGGGACAGCCCTTGTGGCTGTCCGCTATTTTGGACAGGGACAAGCCCTGTCCCGACAACTTTTTCTGTCATTCCTGCTCTCCATTTTGTCATCCCTGTTCTCCCTTTTTGTCATTCCTGCTCTCTCTTTTTGTCATTCCTGCTTTCCATTTTGTCATCCCTGTTCTCCCTTTTTGTCATTCCTGCGAAAGCAGGAATCTAATCCGCATTATTCCTACTGTTTTTGACTAAATCCACTTAAATGCAATTCTGGAGCGGCCTTGCACAATTCTTGGTAATCAAAATTTTTCAACACACTGTTTTTTTCTTAGTCGTTGCGAGGCAAAACCGAAGTAATCTCATCTGTTTAAGAAAAAATGGGATTGCCACACTCACTTCGTTCGCTCGCAATGACAGAAGAGAAAAAGCAGGCAAGGGCTCGCAATGAGAATTTAGAAAGAATCCTTGATTTTTTTCAACATATGCCTGGAAAGTTTAAATAAAAAAGGGCGGGCAAAGCCCGCCCTCATAAATTGAAGTTCGCGATTAGTCACCAACCACACACCAGCGCAGACCGGCAATGGGCTGATAGGCAAGCGTCATTGTGACAGCCACACCATTAATGCCGCTCACATAAATCTTGCCAAAGTGGTCAGTTGATGCATCCCAGTTATCATTGTTTGGGTCAATCCAGAAATAATAGACTGCACCACTTACTACATCAGTCTGGGTATTATAGTTGCCAGGGGCATTAGCAATTGTAACATTATCATAATCTGTTTGTCCGCTATTCTCAGTTGAGTTGACCTCATTGTTAAATGGGTTGGGGTAGGCATCACTTGGCGAAACGAATTGAATTGTAGAACCGCTGCTGTAAATCCAGTAGTCAATCAATGGATGGTTATTGGAGTCGGAAATAGAGTAGGCAACTGCTGTGCCCTGGGCATTGAAACCAAAGCCGCTTGGATGTAATGTATCAGGATCAGAACTACCATATACAATTAAGGAAGCTGTTTCCACTGCGCCGCAATCAACATCATCCGTGGTACTAACCTGATCACCAGCATACGCAGCAACGCCGTAGACTGCTGCAGGCACTGTTGCATCATAGGAAGTCGTGGTTACTGTGTCAATAACAGCACCATCGGCATATATGTAGTAGCCATCAGCATCTGTAATTTCGTCCCAGGTTAGATTGAGTGTCGCACCCTGGTCACTGGTGGCAACTGTGTATTCAACATCAGGTGTTTCCAGAGTTACTTCACTTTCACAACCAAAAAATGCAAAAATGGCAATTAGTAATGCAAGGATTGATAGTTTTTTCATTTTAACCTCCTTACTTCTGTGTTGGTGGTTTCAATCCACCACCCGTTCCCCCGCTCGGTGGCTTGGGCATTGTTTTGTGGAATTTATCAAGGTGCGCAGTGTAGTTCGCCTTTAATGAGTCAAAATCCGCCTTCAGCGTAGCAAAGTCATTCTTCAGTGTGGTCAGCTCTTGATTCACTGCATTCAGCTGTTCTGTCGTCACCACATTTGCCTGTTGTGGTGGCTGACAGCCGATTACCGCCAGAGCAACCGCGATAATCAGTAGTGTTGCGAGCTTCTTCATAGATAACCTCCTTTTTTACTCGCATAAAATGTGCGATAGACCATCTTAACATCGGGCCAGGATCGCACCGCTTCTTAAGCATTGCGTGATAGATCACGCTGCTACACACGGTAGCTTATGTTTATTAGATGGCTTTTGCCATCTATGGGCCTAAGTGGAATTGAACCACTCACCTCACGCTTATCAGGCGTGCGCTCTAACCAACTGAGCTATAGGCCCAATAAACCGACTCAGCATAATTATACCCAGAATTTCTATCTTGTCAATATCAGTGTTGCCCGTACAAAATAGTCTAACCGGTTGACAATTTAACTCCGTCAAAGGGGTCCGCCTTCTCTACGAAACCCGAAAGGGCTGGCAGAAATTGCCATTTAGCCAATCTTCTATTTTTTCGGATGGTCCGGGTCAGGTACACAGGCACCGACCGGACAGACTGCAGCGCACTGGGGTTCATCAAAGTGTCCCTGACATTCAACGCATTTGCTGAAATCAATAACAAATATCGGGTCACCTTCACTTATTGCCTGAACCGGACATTCAGGTGCACAGAGCCCACAGGCTGTGCAGTCTTCAGTAATTTTATAAGCCATTTTACCTCCTTAAAAGTGAGAGATTATATATATATTGAATAAGAAGTCAATAGATTGATGCCATTGAATCCAACCGCTACAGATTATGATGAAGTTTATCAAAAAAAAGGTGAAGAGTGGTTATGGATTTTTCAAGAGCTCTCTTGCTCTTATAGCTGCTGGCGAATTAGGGTGCTTAACAATCAGATCCTCAAGCAATTTCCTCGCTTCTTTTTTCCTGCCACTTCTGTGACAGATTTCTGCCATCAGCAGTTTTGCCTGGTATATTTGATTCTTAGGATAGTCTACATTCAATTGTTCAAGTGCGGAAAGTGCCTTGCCCAATTCATTTTTAGCCACATAAACAAGCGAAAGATAGTAGAGAGCATATTCACCAGCAACCGTTCTTATGAGTGCTTTCAGACTATCTTCAGCCATTTCTGTTTCCCTGATTTCAAAAAGGTAAACAGCATGCAACAATCTTTTCAGGGCAACTGTGTCTTTGCGTGCGGATTCCAGCAGATATAACCTTTCCAGAGCTTCGTTGGCATATTTTGCACTGGAAAATCTTGCAACAGTCTTTAGATATTGCTCACGGGCAGACAGTGGTTCACCTTTAAATAGCAGATTGTCGCCAATCAGAAAATTCAATTGTGCCTGTTCTTCAAAACCAAATCTGTTTTCGTATTTTTTCAAAAAAACATTTGCACTATCAAACATTTTTAGATGTTGATATGCGTTATTCAGTTTAAGCAATTCCTGGAAATTGAGATTTTGCTCAAGCCGACATTTCAAAGAATCAATATGGGTAATGAGTTCGGTAGAAGATAGAATGATAAATAATATAATCATTGTTGCTCCATTAATGCCCTGAAGTATTCACGAATATATAGTTCATATGCTTCAGGATAGGGTTGTTTTAATGCCCGTTGTATTATTTCTAATAATGCATCCCGGCCGAGTTGTTCAGGCAATGCTGCTGGTGATAGTCGTTTCAAATCCTGACCTGGTTTGCTCTTTCGTTCTTTTGTCCAGTCTTCCTGCCTGATTGACCTTTCTGCATCCAGTAGCCTTGAAATGATTAATTGCTGGCGTTCAATAAGCTTTCTATCAATCTTATACTGGAATAGTGCCTCTTCGGCTTCCTTCATTTCCTCAGCAAGATTGTCAAGCAATTCTTGATATTTGCCTGATTCAGGCGAGCCTTTGAGCGATTCCAGTGCCTGCCTGAGTTCACGCTGCTTGCCAGCAAGTCGCTCGATCTGTGCCATCTGTTCTGGAGTCAAGCCACTGACTGACAGCGGAAACATGTTGAACAATGACTGCCCGATTTCCATCTGACCCTGGGTCATCTGGGAAAGGCTTTTCAGGAATTCGTCCATTCCTGTTGACGTACCCTTGCCTTCTGCAGCCTTTTTCAAACTTGAGATTATTGAGAGTGCAGCAAGATTAAGTTGTTTCATTGCTTCCCGGGCATGGATTTTGTTCGCATCAGATGGAGTTGTTGATGTCTTCTCCATTTCTTTTAAAGCCCTGCTCAATCTCTTGCCAATGTCCGGGGTGACATAAATACTCTTTACCTGCTGGGCATAAAGACTTTCGGCAACTTCTTTTGTAGCATCTGAAATCTGGGATTGGATATCAGGATCAATCCTTTCGTTTTTCAAAAGCCCTTCTTCAAGTTTTGACAATTCAATAAGTTGATTAAGTGTTTCAAGCAGATTCTTTCGCAGGTTTGCAACCCTTCCTTTGGTCAGTTCTTCATACATTTTCTGAAGGTCTGTAGCAAGTTTGTTCAGACCTTTTTCCATATCTTCAGGAGATATGTTCTGGTCCTGTGCCATTGATTTTGCCTGTTTGGAAGATTCACGCAATTGATCCTGGATATTCTGTTCCATCCCTTCTGATTCAGCAAGTTTTCCAATTTCCCGGGCAAGGCTATCGATTTTTCTGTAAAGACTATCAAGTGATTCCTTGAATCTTTTCATATCTTTTGATTGCTGAAGGTCTTCAAGTTCTTGCGCCTCTTGTGCGAGGTTTTTCGCCTGTTCAGAAAGTTCTTTTAATTTTTCTTCCTGCTGATATCGTTTGAGCAATTCCAGGGTTCTTTCAAGTGCTTTTGCAAGTTCTTCTTGCGCTTCTTTTAGTTTTTCCAGTGCCTGTTCTATTTGTTCTGGATTTTTATTCATTGCCTGTTGGAGATTTTCCAGTGCTCTTTTCAGCTCTTCAGGTGCAATCTCCTGAAGAATCTTTGTGATTTCCTGAAGTTTTTCAATAGATTTCTGGTCAAGCATGATTCCACTCTTGAGTTTCTCAATTGTATTTTTCAATTCAGTCTGCCATTCTTCAATTTTTCCCAGAACTTTTTCTTCTTTGCTGATTGCTTCTTTTAATTTTTCACTATCAAGCCAGGATAATTGCCTCTCGCGTTTGAGTTTCTCTGCTATTCTGCTGATTTCATTCATACCCTGTTCGTGTATTTTTTCCAGGTCTTTTAGGTCTGATTGGACCATACTTTCCTTGCCCGTTACTTCTTCATAAATCTGTTCCATCGTCGGAAAGACTATGTGGTATGTCTTGCTTCGTGATTTTTGACCGGCATTATCCTGTACCTCAGCATAATAGGCAATGCGGTCGCCAGGAAGCATTCTTAAGTTATTCAGGTTCCATTCACAGAATATTGTATCCTCGGCACTGCCTTCCTTGAGATTGAGGGCGAGACTTCCTGTTTTCTGGAATTCGTATTTGAGTTCAAGTTTGCTCAATGCATAATCATCACTGCATTTTATACCGAGCATCATTATCATATCAGGGGGTAGATTGACATTGTATCCAGGATAAAAGATCTCAACCAGCGGTGCCAGATCAGGAACCGCGTAGATTGTAATGGGCTCTTTGTGGCTTGATTCACCAGAGATATATAGATAGGCAGTACCGCTTGCATTTATATTAAATCTTCCTGAAAATCTTTTATGATCGCAGTCAAAACAAGTGGTGTCATTGAATACCAGAAATGCCTCTTTCAATATCTGTGAGGCGCTGCCTTGCACTTCAACCTCGGTGCCTGCAGGAACAATCAGCTGTCTTTCAGTTTTGGTTTCACTATTAAGGTGCAAATATCCTGGATAATGGAGTGTGAAAAACAATTCTTCAATGAATACTTGCTCAATAATGGTTATTCTATATGTTTTTGTCCTGATATTGCAAAATTCAAAATAAAAGTTCAGTGGTTGTCTGAGTTCAAGATTTTTTGTTGCATAGCCATTCATAACCGATAGCATTGCAGTTTTTGTGTTGTTCTCCGTATCATAAACAAGTTTTACATTTCCTGGTATATAAGGACCAAATAGTTCTATGCCGATATCAATTCTCTCGCCACGCTTTAACCTATCTGATTCAGGCTTTACAATATAACCAATATTATGGTGCAGGGCAAACCAGAATCTACCCGGAAAAAATGCAGGATACAAAAGCGAAATTAGCAGCGCAACGAGTAAAAATGAGGCAGAATGTTTTAAGTGTTTTTTGCGGACAAACTTTGCAGGGTCTATATCCCTGAATTTTTCCTCTGTAGATTTGAGGAATGCCGATATAAGTTCTTTTGAATATCCTTCGCGGTTGTCCTCAGGGATTTGGGCAATTTGGATACTGCTGATTAATTCGCCACTTGCCTGTATCTTTTGGTCAAGTTCTTTTGCCCTTTCAATGAATGTCTTAGTTCGATGAAACAGCAGGGGTAGAATGCCAAGCAGTGCATAGGCTGGTGATTTTAGAAGAAACAGGGCAATTGCGGTTGCGATGATTGCGACGCCAATACTGAAAAGCAAAAGGGCAAGGAAATCAACCAATGATTGATTACGGGCATAGACTCTGATTTTTCTCTTAATGACTTCTGATTCAGGCTTCACGATATTGTTTAGACTATGAAAGATTCATTACTGGGTAAGTGCATAAACCACAATATTTATTCCCATTTTCAATGCAGATTCTCTTTTTTCTGGTGGGTCATTATGAACAGCAGGGTCTTCCCAGCCATCACCGAGGTCGGTTTCATAAGAATAAAAAACCACGAGCCGGTTTTCATAAAAAATTCCAAAGCCCTGCGGAGGTTTATTATCGTGTTCATGGATCTTGGGCAGACCATCAGGAAAATCATAAAATGAGTGGTATATGGCATGGTCAAAAGGTAATTCAATCAATGGTACGTTGGGAAAGACCCTTCTCATTTCCCTGCGAAAAGATGAATCCATACCATAGCAGTCATCTGCATGCAAAAAACCTCCGTTTGTCAGATATTGTCTGAGAATTTTTGTTTCTTCTTCAGTAAATCTCACTTCACCATGTCCGGTCATGTATAAATATGGATATTTGAAAAGATTAGGGTCAGTTAGTTCAACAACAACCTCTTTTGGCGCAGCACGGATTGTTGTACGTTCATTTATTGCTTTAAGTAGATTGGGCAAAGAACTCGGGTCACAATACCAGTCTCCGCCACCGCCGTATTTTAATCGGGCAATTGTGAAGTCATACTGTGATATCAAGAATAAGCTGATTAAGCCAAGAATCATCATTATTATTATAAATTGAAAGGGCAGGATGTCAAGATGTGTTCGGCAAGAAAAAGTTCTTGCATTTGGTTAAAATCTATATATAATGGTTAACTTGCCAGAATTCTTTATAAATGGGCAAATTGTGTCTTTTTTATTAAGACATTCGCCTTTAATTTGATAAAAGCCATTCATTAGTTCAGAGAGGAGGTTTTGAAAATGGCAGATAATGACCTGAAAGTCTTAGCAGAAAAGATTGGAAAACAGGGTTTTGAGAGGTTGCAAAAGATTGCTAATCCCGCATTACATCAATTCCTGGCAAAATACCTTCAATTATGCAACCCTGATCAGGTTTTTGTGTGTGCTGATATGCCCGAGGATTTTGAATACATAAGAAACACCGCGATAAAGAACGGCGAAGAAAGAAACCTCGCTCTGCCCGGTCACACCCTACATTTTGATAATGCTGGTGATCAGGGAAGGGATAAGAAGAATACCGGTATTCTTTTGCCCCCCGGGAAAAAACTTGATGAGGCAATAGAAACAAAGGATAGAGACCCCGCGCTCGTGGACATCCATAATGTTTTGAAAGACATCATGAAAGGCAAAGAGGCATTTGTTTGTTTCTTCTGCCTTGGGCCAACTAACTCTGAGTTCTCAATCCCTGCAGTTCAACTCACTGATTCCAGTTATGTTGCGCATAGTGAGACAATTCTTTACAGACCCGGATACCAGGAGTTTATCAAACAGGGCAAGAACGCAAGATTTTTCAAATTTGTTCATTCCCAGGGTGAACTTGATGAGAGAAAAACTTGTAAGAATCTTGATAAGCGCAGGATTTTCATTGACCTTGAGGAGGATATTGTTTACAGTGCAAACACCCAGTATGGTGGCAATACAATCGGTCTGAAGAAACTTGCAATGCGTCTGGCAATTCACCGTGGTTCAAAAGAGGGATGGTTAACTGAACATATGCTGGTAATGGGTGTAAATGGGCCTAATAAGAGAAAGACATATTTCCTCGGTGCTTTTCCATCACTTTGCGGAAAGACTTCTACTGCCATGCTTGAAGGTGAGAATATTGTGGGTGATGACATTGCGTATCTGAGAAAAAAGAATGGTGTGGTAAGGGCAGTCAATGTGGAAAAAGGTATGTTTGGTATTATTCAGGGTGTTAATTCAAAAGACGATGTTTATCAGTGGAATGCCCTGCATAAGCCAGGCGAAATTATATTCTCCAATGTGCTCATGACACCAGAAGGTGGAGTCCACTGGATTGGCAAGGATGGCGAGATTCCTGCCAAAGGTGAAAATTATTCTGGTGAATGGTTCAAAGGTAGAAAGGATGCAAATGGTAAGGAGATTCCTGTATCGCACCCGAATGCCCGTTTTACGATCGCCCTGAAATTGTTTGATAATCTTGATCCGGTGCTTGATGATCCAGAAGGTGTTGAGGTAGGCGGCATTGTCTATGGCGGCAGGGATTCTGATACCTGGGTGCCAGTAGAAGAGGCATTTGACTGGCAACACGGCATTATTACAAAAGGTGCCTCTCTTGAATCTGAAACGACTGCTGCAACACTTGGCAAAGAAGGAGTCAGGGAATTCAATCTTATGTCAAACCTGGATTTTCTTTCCATTCCGATCAGCAAGTATATTGAGGCAAATCTAAATTTTGCAAAGGATTTGAAAAAGGCACCCAAAATTTTTGGTGTTAACTATTTTCTCAAGGATAAAGATGGAAAGTTTCTGAATGAAAAAACTGATAAAAGGGTCTGGTACAAGTGGATGGAAATGAGGGTTAATAACGATGTTAAAGCGATTAAAACACCCACTGGGTTTATTCCCGAATATGATGATCTGAAAAAACTCTTTAACCAGGTATTGAACAAGGAATACACATTTGAGGATTATACAAAACAGTTTACAGTGCGGATTCCTGAACACCTGGCAAAGATTGACCGGATTGTAAATATCTATAAGACGAAGATAATTGATCCACCCCAGATTTTGTTCGATGTCCTTGAAGAACAGAGAAAGAGATTGTTTGAGTATCAGAAGAAATACGGTGATTACATAAAGCCCGAACAGCTTAAATAGAGTGCGTGCGAACCAAAAAGCCCCCTTTTAAAAGGGGGCTTTTTGTTAAACTTTTTTAGTGTCTGAAATGGCGATAGCCGGTAAAGACCATTGCAATGTCATATTCATTGCATGCCTGAATCACTTCCTGGTCCCGTTTTGAACCGCCTGGTTGTATCACTGCAGTGATTTTGCCTTTTGCTGCAGCATCAATGCCATCTCTGAATGGGAAAAATGCATCTGATGCGAGTACTGCGCCATCTGATTGGGTTCCAGCATGCTTTACTGCGATCTCAACTGCACCGACCCTTGATGTCTGACCACCACCAATGCCTACAGTTCTACCTTTGTTCGCCAGCACGATTGCGTTAGATCTTACCCACTTCACCACTTTCCAGGCAAATTTTAGGGCATCAGCCTCATAGCTACTCGGCTGTCTTTTCGTAACTACCTGCCATTCTGTAAAGTCTTTTTGGTCACTATCCTGAACCAGAATACCAGCGAATACTGATTTATAGGTTACTGAAGCAAGCAATTCTTTTGAAACCTGTACAACCCGAAGATTCTTTTTGGTATGAAGGATTTCAAGTGCTGCCGGTGTATACTCGGGTGCAATCACCACTTCATAAAATATTTTGGCAATTGCTTCAGCAGTTGGTTTATCAACAGCCCGGTTCAGACCAACAATTCCACCAAAGGCGCTAATTGAATCTGCCATATATGCCCGCTCATAAGCCTCAAGGATATTATCACTAAGGGCAACACCACAGGGCGTCTGGTGTTTGATTATTGCGCAGGCGTGCTGGTCAAAATCCATGGCAGCAGCAAAGGCGATCTCAGCATCCAGCAGATTATTGTAGGACAATTCCTTGCCGCCCAGTATCTGGAATTTTTCCCGCAATATAGGATTAAGATAAAATCCTGCTTTCTGGTGCGGGTTTTCACCATATCTCATTGGAATGAATAACTCAGCTCCTGAGGAGAAATAGTGCCGCTGGCTGAAATCTGGATTGAAATATTCGCTGATCACTGCATCATACCAGGCAATATAATCAAATGCTTTGCGTGCCAGATTCAATCGGTAGTTTTCATCAAATTTATTTTCTTTTATTGCATTAATAAGGTCATCATACTGGCCTGGGTCGTAAACTACACCGACCTTCTTATAGTTTTTGGCACCCGCTCTGAGCAATGTCACACCACCAATATCAATGAACTCAATCATTTCATCAAGAGTCTTGTTCTGCTGGTTAAAAAATGGATACAGATTGCATACCACAATTTCAATTTCACCGGTTTCAAGAATCTCTCTGGCAATGCGCTGACTCAGAGTTTTTACGCGCTCGCTCTCAGTGCCGCCCGTATAATCAGCTATCTTTACTGCTTCAATACCGTTTTCTGACAGCAGTTTTTGAGTACCACCAGTGGCAATCATTTCATAACCCAGGGTTTTCAAATTTCTGGCAAATTCAATAATGCCATTTTTATCAGCAACAGATATTAATGCTTTTTTATTCATTTTACGCTCCAAATTTTTTTAGTTTCAAAGCATGCGCAAGGATTAGCGGCATTATGTCCATTGACCTCATTATGCCCAGATTGCCCCGCGCACAATTTCGTTCGGTAAATCTCATATGATCCCAAAAGATGTAAGGTGAGTGAAGCAAAAAAGGATTGGGATGCCAGGAGTGTGCATGCAAGACTGTTGGTGTTGAATGGTCAGCAGTGATACAGAGCACCATTGGTTTTAGATTTACAATCTCAGGAAGAATACGGTCAAAGTTCTCTATTGCCCTGATCTTTGCTGGTTGATTTCCGTCCTCACCAGCTTTGTCTGTGGGTTTATAATGAATGAAGAAAAAGTCGTATTTTTCGTAGTTTGTTGTGAGGGTTTTAATTTCATCCATTACAGTATCACCGGTTTGAAGGACATCCATACCCACTATCTTTGCCAGCCCACGATACATTGGATAATTGGCAATTGCGGCACTTCTTATACCATATTTCTCATTCATACCAGTCAGGGTTGGAAACCGTGAATATCCCCTCAGCAGAACGTAGTTTGCCTTTGCTTCACTCTTCAGGATATTTCGGCATAACTGGATGAATTTATTTACAATTTCTGCGCTCTTTTTTGCCTCAGGGCTTTTTGCCTGTGCCAGAACTGCTGGCAGATTATCTTTCTGCGGGTCTGCATCTGTAAGGTTATCAGCAAGATTACCGCCCTTGAATACTACAACAAAACGGTGTTCTTTTGCTGGTCTGATGATTGCTGAAATACCTTCAATCTCTTTTATGCCTGATTGAAGTTTTACACAAATCCTTTCACACTCTTCAGTTGATATTCTGCCTGCACGGCGGTCAGTAATGATATTCTGTTCATTGATGGTAGCGAAGTTGGCGCGGATTGCAAGGTCTTCTTCATCGATCTCCATACCAATACCGAGTGCTTCAAGCACACCCCTGCCAATCTGATACTTTATTGGGTCATAACCAAATAGTGATAGATGTGCTGGACCACTGCCTGGGGTAATGCCGGTTGAAATGGGAATGGTCAATCCAAGACTGCTTATAGCACTTAGTTTGTCAAGATTAGGTGTTTCTGCTTTTTCCAGTGCGGTCTTGTCCGGGTCAGGCAGGTCACCAAGACCATCAAGGACAATTAACAGAATCTTGTTGTCATTTTTGCTTATTAGCTCGTTTACGAGTTCTGCCATAACCAAATATAGCCAGAAAAACGCCCGAGTCAAGCATCATGAGATATTAACCCTGATAGAATTACAGCATCATCTTGATTAAACGACCTCATTTCAAGCGGACAATTTGTGGATTTAGAATAGAGCCTTGACAGGCTATACACTTTTCATATAATAATCACGGAGAATATGAAAATAAAATTTGAGGTTCGGTTGTTTAGTCTGTATACTGTATTTTTACTTCTTGTAAGGAGTTTTGGCACAATCTTTTCCCACCCAGCAATCAAAAAGATAGCTGCCCAAGATACGCATATTTCAATTGTATTTAATACTGATGTTGATACCAGCGCTGACATTTGTTCAGCGCTTAAGATCTTTCCCAGTTTATCTGGTGACTGACAGTGGCAAGATATACGCACACTTGTATTCAAACCTGATTCGCTAATCCCTGATACAGCTGTCTATATTCTGACAATAAAAGATATCTTAAGCAATGCAAAGGATAATGTGGATTTAGTATTTACAGTCAAAAAATCAATTTCCTATACTGTCCATGAAGTTCCGTTTCAATGGGAAGATGCTGAAGATGGAGAATGGGTTGATTTTGTGCGTGGTCCAAGTGTTTATACCCTTAGGCCTAAACTTCATCCATCTTATCAACCCATAAGAAGTGTTGCACTTTACTGGGAGTATTTGTATCACGGATCATTAACTAACGATAAAAGAATATGTAGCTATCCGCATTATGTATCCTCGAGTCAGAGAAAGTACAAAGCTGCTGTTGATTCAAATGGAGCCTTATATTTGTTGGATAATGTATATGGATTGCGCTATCGTTGGTTTATTTTTCCTGAAAATCACTATTATCGCGCATTGGATGTTTCTGATAACGGTGAAGTGCTGATTGCTTTGTCAACCAACCCTGCTGATACAATTACAAAGGTATTTTTGATTAATCCTGCAGGTGATATAATCTGGACAAGGATTTTTTGGGTATATGATGATGAAAAAATATTTGACCTGCGTTTCATAAACACCCTGGATAAATTTTTGATTTACAGTAATAAAAAATTATATTGCTTCAAAATGCTGCGATGAACCCTTGATTATTTCTTCAGACTGTATATACTTTTGCCTTAAGGAGTTTTATGTTAGAGAAAAAAATAAGAGAAAAAACGGCAAAGGTTGGCATCATTGGACTGGGTTATGTTGGTCTGCCGCTGGCAATTGAACTGAACAGAAATGGTTTCAGTGTTATTGGTGTTGATATTGATAAAACAAGGGTAAATCAGATTAACAAAGGCAAATCTTTTATTGATGATGTTGCAACAAAAGAATTGTCTTTTTTTGTAAATAACAAGAAACTTCATGCCACAACAAACTATCTTGAATTGAAAAATGCTGACATTGTTATGATCTGCGTGCCCACACCAGTAAATGAGAATAAAGAACCAGATCTGGCACCAATAATTGAAAGTTCAAAAGGCATTGCAAAGACACTCCGTAAAGAACAGCTTGTTATTCTCAAAAGCACAACCTTTCCCGAGACGACAGAAAAGATTGTTTTGCCAATTCTTGCCCAGACCGGTCTAAAGGTGGGTAAGGATTTTTATCTTGCGTTCTGCCCCGAGCGTATTGACCCGGGCAACAAGAAATTTGGTGTTGCAAACACACCGGCAGTTGTTGGTGGTGTGACAAAAAAATGCACACAGATAGCAACGATATTTTACAAGCAGTTTGTGAAACAGGTTATTCCGGTATCTTCTGCAAGCACTGCAGAAATGACCAAACTCCTTGAGAATACATTCAGAAATGTGAATATTGCACTGGTTAATGAATTTGCTCAATTATGCGAAAGAATGGGTAATATCAATGTCTGGGAAGTAATTGAAGCAGCAAAGACCAAGCCCTTTGGTTTTATGCCTTTTTATCCAGGACCGGGTGTTGGTGGGCACTGTATACCTGTAGATCCTTATTATCTATCATACAAGGCACGGGAATATGATTTTCACACGGTATTTATTGAACTTTCTGCCCGCGTTAACGAAGAAATGCCCTATTTTGTAGTAAACAAGACCATTGAGGCATTGAGTGAATCAGGTGCCTGCCCATCAAGAGCAAAAGTATTGCTTCTTGGCATGGCATTCAAAAAAGACATTTCTGATTTGCGGGATTCACCAGCAATTAAGGTTTATCAAATTATCAAGAACCGTGTGGCAAAGGTATATTACAATGACCCTCATGTACCTTATTTTTTATTGGACGGAAAGAAAATCAAATCAGTGAGAATAAGTCCTGAGAGTTTAAAAACATATGATGCAGTCGTCATTCTTACTGACCATACAGTATATGATTATGATACAATTTTGAAAAATGCAAAACTTGTAATTGATACCAGAAATGCAATAAAGAAAACAAACAAGAAATTGAAAAAACTGGGTTGTAAGTGACCAGTAGGAGATTTTGGGTCCGATCTAAACATTATAACAAATCATCATTCTCGAATGACGACGAAGGTTCACCTGATTTCACCTACATTTTGCGGACAGTAAAATATATTTGGAAGGCTTCGTCCGGCTAAAGCCGGACGCTACAGAATTTCCATAATTCCCTCGCTTCTCTGGGGGAGAATGACGAACTCCACACACTTCCTCGCCCCTCTGGGGAGAGGGTTGGGGTGAGGGGGATAGGTCCAGGGTATCAGGATATCGGGGTATCAGGATATCAGGGCATAAGGATATCAGAGTATCAGGATATCAGGATTGTATTTTCACGGGAATAAATTCCCTACTCCAGGGACAAGCCCTGTCCCTACAACTACTATGATTGGCTTTATAGACTCCTGCCCTATACTTGATACGAGGCGGGAATGACAAAAAGGATGTTATTCCTGCGAAAGCAGGAATCCAATTTCAGACTATTCTTAAAATTTGTGATTTGGGATTTGTTTCGGATTTCGCCCTGAACCTTGTCCTGATGTATATCAGGATTGATTCAGGGTCTAATTTCGGATTTACTGTTCATGAGACTACCTTCGTCCGGCTGAAGCCGGACGCTACAGATGAGGGAAAAGGCAATTAAGGACAATTAGAGGCAGTTAATGGCAGATAAGGCAAATTGAGGGGAAAGGCAATTCAGGGTAATTGAGTGATTGTAGCGGTGCGACCCGTAATTTAACATCAGGGCAGGTTTATCGCACAAAAATGATATGTGGCAAGTTGTAGATTATTTTCGTCCGGCTAAGGCCAGACGCTACAGATAAGGGAAATCGGGATCGCGTTGGTTGATAATGCGCAAAATTTATTTTGTAGATTCTTATTCCTTGAAAAATTTTATTAAGTCGGGTATTTTTTCTGGTTTTCCGCCGCCACCCTCTGCGAGGTGTGGTTTGCCACCGCCACCACCACCAATAATCTTGCTCACTGATTTGATTAGTTGGTGAGCAGGTTGTTTTTCTTTGACAGTATCACCGGCAAAGACAAGATAGTTAACGCGGTTGTTCACAATTTCATAGAGAACCCCGTATTTTTCCTTTGTTTTATCACGCAACAGGTCTACAATCATTCTCATACCATCCATTCCAAAATCATCCAGTTTTTTCACAATCCACTTACTTGATTTGAATTCATCAATAATTTCATCTGCCTTGAAACGGGCAAGCATTGCCTGCTGTTTGTGGATTATGTTTTCAGTCTGTTTCAAACGGTTTTGAAGTTCTTCAATTTTTGATATAATATCTTTATCACTGCCCAGAAATTCTGATAGTGATTTGATAACACTACCATAACGACGAAATTCTTCCATCAGGTGAATACCCACAAGTCCTGCTATTCTACGAATACCTGCAGCCGCAGATTCTTGAGACATAATTTTGAACAACCCGATCTCACCCGTGTAATCAAGGTGAATCCCACCGCAAAGTTCAATTGAAAAATCACCAATCTTTACCACCCTGACCTCTTTGCCATATTTTTCACCAAATAATGCCATAGCACCAAGTATTTTTGCCTCATCAATGTTTGTCCAGAATTTTTCAACCCTTAGGTTTTCCAGAATTTTTTGATTGACCAGGTCTTCAATTGCCTTGATTTCATCATTGCTCAATGGCTTGAAATGGAGAAAGTCAAATCTGAATCTGCCTGGTTCTACAAATGAACCTTCCTGTCGTGCATGCTCACCAAGAATCCGTCTCAGTGCCGCATGCACGAGATGGGTTGTAGTATGTGCCCGGGCACTTTCTTTACGGTGCATAAGGTCAACCCGGGCAATAACCGGACCTGGAGAAAATTTACCGTTTGCAAGTTCACAATGGCAGATAATCATTCCCTGCATCCAGTATGTATCAATGACATTTAATTTGAAATTTTTTCCAGTTATTTCGCCAGTCTCCCCAACCTGGCCGCCGGCTTCAGCATAGAATGGGGATTCCTCAAGCACGATTTCAATATTTTTGTCCGATTCATTGTATCTCAAAATTTCTGTTTCAGATTCGCTCTTTTCATAACCAATGAATTTACCCGCGCCCTGCTTGAGTATCTTCCACTTACCACATAGACTGAATTTTGCCTTTGCCCTTGATGCTTCTCGCGTCTGTTCAAGATTTTTCTCAAAGCCTTCTTCATCAACATCAATATTTTTCTCCCTGGCAATCTCCCTGGTCAGTTCTATGGGGAAACCATAAGTATCATACAGTTTGAATGCATCTTCACCACTGATTGACTTTTTCTTTTTTGCCAGTTCTTCAAAAAGGGCAATACCCTTTTCCAGGGTCATCAAAAATCTTTCTTCTTCTGCCTTTATTACAAGGGTGATTTCCTCACGATGATTCAAAAGTTCGGGATAGATGCTTTTATACAGGTCAACGACTGTGGGCACAAGTTTATAGAGCATTGCCTGATTCAGTCCATAATTATTGCCAATTCTTGTTGCCCGGCGCAGAACACGTCTCAATACATAACCTCGTTCTTCATTTGAAGGAATTATGCCGTCGCCAATGGCAAATACCAGGGCACGGATGTGATCCGCAATAATATTGATATCAATATCAGTATTCTTTTCAATGCCATATTTTCTGCTGATCAGTTCTGAAATGTTCTCAATAATTGGATAAAAAAGGTCAGACTGAAAATTGGAATCTTTTTGCTGGACAATACTGGTAAGTCTTTCCAATCCCATACCCGTATCAACACCGCGATTCTTTAAAGGCAATCTCTCACCAGAAATTTTCTGATCAAATTGCGGAAACACAAGATTCCAGACTTCAGAATAGCGATCACAATCACAACCCGGTGCGCAGGTTTTATTACCGCAGGAGAATTTTTCACCGAGGTCATAGTATATTTCAGAACAGGGACCGCATGGTCCTGAATCGCCTGCCGGTCCCCAGAAATTTGTGTCGTCACTGAGCCGGTAGATTCTTTTTTCGTCCAGGCGAATCTTATCCCGCCATATTGCAAATGCTTCATTATCATCTTTGTGGACCGAGACATATAATCGGTTCCTGTCAATCTTCAGGATATCAACAAGGTATTCCCACGCCCATAAAATTGCTTCTTCTTTAAAATAATCACCAAATGAAAAATTACCGAGCATTTCAAAGAATGTATGGTGGCGTCTGGTCCTTCCGACATTGTCCAGATCTGAAAGACGGAGGCATTTCTGGATACTCGCAGCACGGCGATAGGGAAGCGGAACTGTTCCGGTCCACAGTGGTTTGAACTGCACCATGCCTGCACTGGTAAAGAGCAGGCTCGGGTCATCTCTGGGAATCAACGACATTGAAGGAACAATGGTATGTCCCTTGTTTTTGAAGAATTCCAGAAAAGCTTCTCTTATTTCAAAGTGATTCATTCTTCTCCCAAAACTTCGTAAATACCCGATGGTGTAAATCCACGGGACAAAAGCCGGCGAACAATCTTTGCCCGCTCCTTGGGATTTTTTCTATCAAATCCCCGCAGTTTGGTTTCAAGCAGCTTCAAAATTATTTCTCTTTCTGAACGGGTATTAGTTACTTCTTCAATCAATTCTGGGGCAACTTTCTTTTTTCTGAGTTCATTTCTTATGAAAATATTCCCCTTGGGTTTCAATTCGGTGAAATCGTTAACAAACTGATGAACAAATCGTCGGTCATCCAGAAATCCTTCTTCCACAAGCTCATTGACAACGGTTTCAACAATATCAGGCTCATAGCCAAGTCTTAGTAAACGGTCTTTCATCTCGGCGATTGAGCGATTCTGATAGCGAAGCATTCTAAATACCCGCTGCTTGAGTCGCTCTTTTTCTTCAGCAAGCAACAAATTTTTGATCTCTGCTTCAGTGATTTCATCGCCTTCTTTTAACCCGTATTTGATTACTATTTCATTGGTCAATCCACATCTAAATTCACCATCAATGAATATGGAGGATCTTTTTTTATTTTTCTTTTGAACTTCTATTCGGCTTATCTTCACCCGATTTTTTGAAAAGTTTTTCCCTTATTTCCTTCTCAATCTTTTGCGCCATATCTGGGTTTGCCTTAAGAAACTCTATAACCGCATCCCTGCCCTGACCAATGCGGTCGTCTTTGTAGGAATACCATGTTCCGGATTTATCAATAATCTCCAGTTCTGCACCTACATCAACAACTTCACCCAATTTTGAAATACCTTCGCCATAGACAATATCAAACTCTGCTTCCTTAAATGGCGGTGCGAGTTTGTTTTTGACGACTTTGACCTTGGTGCGTGAACCCACAATATTCTCGCCTTTTTTCAAAGTGGCAATCCTTCTTATATCCAGACGAACAGAAGAGTGAAATTTCAGGGCAAGGCCACCCGGTGTGGTTTCTGGTGAACCATACATTACTCCAATCTTCATTCTTATCTGGTTGATGAACACAGCAACAGTTTTTGATTTACTGATTACACCAGTGAGTTTTCTTAATGCCTGGGACATCAGTCTTGCCACAAGTCCTACCTGCATTTCGCCCATTTCGCCGGCGATCTCTGCTTTGGGTACAAGCGCTGCAACTGAATCAACAACAATA
>FWPU01000520.1_pt1 | contig 123458 bp, 85 predicted proteins | sample 2228361 | NCBI WGS metagenome assembly FWPU01 (sample SAMEA103939777, study PRJEB20133) | metagenome | reverse complement strand
AAACGGAATTTTTGCTGAACAGCTGCAAAGGGCTGGCCTAAAAATCCAAACAAGTTAGTGATAAACGCGATTTAAAAAGAAACTTCAATTACGCTGCGCAAGTAGCTCGACCTTCAGGTCGAGCTGTCTATCCAGCCCGCCTATCCAGTCGGACAAGCCCGCCTATCCAGTCGGACAAGCCCGCCTATCCAGTCGGACAAGCCCGCCTATCCAGTCGGACAAGCCCGCCTATCCAGTCGGACAAGCCCGCCTATCCAGTCGGACAAGCCCGCCTATCCAGTCGGACAAGCCCGCCTATCCAGTCGGACAAGCCCGCCTATCCAGTCGGACAAGCCCGCCTATCCAGTCGGACAGGCCGGAAAAGTCGTTGTACCTGTGCAGTGTGACAGTGTGCTCCTCCCCTAGGCAGGAACACTGCGCTACGTGGGTGCAACTTGCCCACTTGCACCGAAAAATTCCAACAGGCCAAATGCCGCCTAATGGCACATGCCTTTCGTGCCAGAGGCACTTTTTCAGTGGACTCATTACTGCGAACAGCACCTTCGAGGGGGCCGGCGGCGATTCGGCCCCCTCGTTTCTTTTCAGCCCTACCCGTTTGCCGGGCCTGCTGCAAGTTTTCACGTAGTTGGCATTTCGCAGCGGGTTTAGCGCGCCCCCCCTTCGAAAAACTTCAATTCTTCTGAAAAGTCGAGTTCGGGATGGGCGGCGGCGAGCTGCCGGCATTTTTCGGCTTGACGCGCCAGGAATTGGCGGTGGGCTTCGGAGCCGGGGTGAAGCGGGCGATGCTCCATGGCTCGGCGCAGGTTTTCCAACTCACGGCACAACCCGATAGTGGGCGCATCGCAATGGGACAGGAGGAAATGCTCCCAGATGTACTGAATGGCAGCGGGGGCGGGGTGGCTCATGTCCTCGGCGTAAAAGCGGTAATCGCGCAAGTCGTCGATGAGCAGCTCGTAAGCCGGGAAGTAGTGGAGACGAGGAAAGAGGCGCCGGAGGCGCTCGAGAGCCAACAGGAGGGTTGCCTTGCTGAGGTTGCTTTCCACGAGGCCGTCGCGCAGGTACCGGACGGGGCTCACCGTGCCTATGATTTCCAGGTCGGGGAGGGATTCGAACAGCCTGGTGAAAACGGGTTCGAGTGCCGCCACCACTTCCTCCACATCGAGGCGCACCCGGCTGAACATGGATGCAGGCATTTTATGACAATTGGCGACCACCCTGCCAGAGTCTTTCAGCTTGAAGACGTGGGCGGTGCCAAAGGTGAGGATGAGGCGCCTGGACTTTTTCAGGAAAACCGAGGCATGCGAGAGGGCTTCATCGATGCGGCCGAGGGCGATGGTCGGATCGGGATGGGAGAAGCTGCCGTGGTGGTCGAAGCTATGCCACAAGCCGTCGTGAGCTACGAGGTCAGCGAGTTCGTAGGGTCGGGGGTCGAGCAGGCGTTCGAGGCAATTGGCCACCGAGACAGGGTTGTACAAAATGCCCATGGGATTGAGGGCAACGGGGAATTTCAGCCGCTGCAGGCGCTTTCCGATTTCCTCGGCGAAACACGAACCGATACACGACACGGGGGTGTGGTGGTCGATGCGGAAGGGTGCCGGCGGCACGGTCAGCGTGGTGCGGAAGTGGTCCATGGGCTGGCGTTAGCGGGTGGCGAAACGCATGGGATAATCTACCTTGACGAGACCTTTGCGGATTCTTTCCAGCTTGCCTTTGATGAGCTTGCGCTTGAGGGGGTTGAGCAGTTCGGTGAAGAGGCGCCCTTCGATGTGGTCGTACTCGTGTTGGACGACGCGGGCGTCGAGGCCCGAGAAAGTCTCCTGGCGTTCGATGAAATTTTCGTCGAAATAGTGGAGTGTGATTCGTTCGGGTCGTTCCACGTCGCCCCGGATGTCGGGGATGCTCAGGCACCCCTCCTCGAAGGGCCACAGCTCCCCGGTTTCTTCCACTTTTCGGGCATTGATGAACACTTTCTTGATTCCTTTGGCCTCATCACCTTCCTCGTCTGCTTTGGTCCAGCGGGTGGTGTCTACGAGGAAAAGCCTGATGGAGAGCCCTACCTGGGGAGCGGCCAGGCCAACTCCCTCGGCGTTGTACATGGTTTCCCACATGTTCTCGATCAAGGTGACCAGATCGGGATAATCGGGTGTTATTTCGACGGCCTTTTTTTTCAGTACGGGGTGGCCGTAGCCGTAAATGGGCAAGATCATTTCGTTCGAAGTATTTAAACCGGCGGGTTCATGACCACAGGCCGGCGGATTTCATGTAAGCCTCGAGGATGACGGCGGCGCTGATGCGATCGACGAGCGCTTTGTCGCGGCGCTTTTTGCGTCGGGCGCCACTTTGGAGGATCAGGCTTTTGGCCTGTTCGGAGGTATAGCGCTCATCCTGCAACACCACTTGCACAGCGGGGAATGTTTTGCGCAGCTTACCGACCAGCTCCTCCACGAGGGGGGCTATTTGTGCAGGCTGGCCATCGGGGTGCATGGGCCAGCCCACCACGATGGTCTCTACGTCTTCGGCTTGCAGATAGCGCTGCAAGTAGTCGAAAAGCGCTTCGGTAGGCACGGTGTCGAGTGCCTGAGCGATGATCTGCAGGGGATCGGTGACGGCCAGCCCGGTGCGGCGCGTTCCGTAATCTATGGCCAGGATTCTTGGCATGGCGGCAAAAGTATGAGGCCAGTTGGTAAAGCGGCACCTCAGTTGGCGTCGGCCTTCTGCTTGCGCGGGGCTTTGGAGGGCTTGCTGCCGTTGGGTGTTGCTGCCGCCATGACCTCCTTGTTGCCAAAACCTTCCAGGGCAAGTTTGAGCACTTCGTCCATGTGTTCTACGAAGTGGAATTGCAGGTCGGCGATGTACTCGGGGTTGATGTCCTCGAGGTTTTTCTGGTTTTCCTTGCAGAGGATGATGTCGGTCAGGCCGGCGCGTTTGGCGGCGAGGATTTTTTCCTTGATGCCTCCGACGGGCAGTACGCGGCCGCGCAAGGTGATTTCGCCCGTCATGGCCAGCAGGGGCTTGACGGGGATGCCACTGAAGGCAGAAGCCAGGGAGGTCAGCATGGTGATGCCGGCGGAGGGGCCGTCTTTGGGGATGGCGCCTTCGGGTACGTGGAGGTGGATGTCGCGTTCGTCGAACAGTGCCGGGTCGATGCCGAAACGCGAGGCATTGGCCTTGAGGTAGCTGAGGGCCGTGGTGGCAGATTCGCGCATCACCGAGCCCAGGTTGCCGGTCATGGTCAACGACCCCTTGCCCTTGCTCAGGCTGGTTTCGATGAACAGGATTTCACCACCAAAGGAAGTCCAGGCCAGCCCGACGGCCACGCCCGGGGGCAGTTTTTCCTTGGCCAGGTCGTTGCCAAAGCGGGGTGGCCCCAGCATGGTGCGCAGGTCATCGAGGGTAATGGTAGGCTTGTAGGGTTCGTTCATGGCCACCCGCTTGGCCACATGGCGCATGATGGTGGCAATCTGGCGGTTGAGGTTGCGCACACCCGATTCCCTGGTGTATTGCTGGATGAGCCGAGCCAGCAGTTTTTTGCTGAATCGGACGTCTTTGGCCTTCAGGCCGTGTTCTTTGAGCTGTTGGGGAATGAGGTGGCGCCGGGCGATCTCGATTTTTTCCTCGAGCGAATAGCCGTTGATGTAGATGATCTCCATGCGGTCGAGCAAGGCCGGCTGAATGCTCGCAAGGGAGTTGGCCGTGGCGATGAACAACACCTTCGACAAGTCGTACTCTATTTCGAGGTAGTTGTCGTAGAAGGAGCTGTTTTGCTCGGGGTCGAGCACTTCGAGCAGGGCCGAAGAGGGATCGCCACGGAAATCTTTGCCCACCTTGTCAATTTCGTCGAGGATGAACACGGGGTTGCTCGAGCCAGCTTTGCGCAACGACTGGATGATGCGTCCCGGCATGGCCCCGATATAGGTTTTGCGGTGGCCGCGGATTTCTGCTTCATCGTGCAGGCCACCGAGCGACATGCGGACGAATTTGCGCTTGAGTGCGCGGGCGATGGACTTACCGAGCGAAGTCTTGCCCACGCCGGGCGGGCCCACCAGGCACAGGATGGGCGCCTTCATGTCGCCTTTGAGTTTCAGCACGGCCAGGTGTTGCAGGATGCGGTCTTTGACCTTTTCCAACCCGTAGTGGTCTTTGTCGAGCACCTGCTTGACTTTGTTGAGGTCGAAATTGTCGCGGGTGTACTCGTTCCACGGCAGGTCGAGGAGCAGTTCCAGGTAATTGAGCTGGATGCTGTACTCGGCCACCTGGGGGTTCATCCGGCGCAGCTTGTTCAGTTCCCTTTCGAAGAGCTGGGCCACGGGCTTGCCCCAACGCTTTTTGCGAGCGCGTTCCTGCAGGTTGCGGATTTCTTCCTCTTGGGGGTTCTGCCCCAATTCCTCCTGGATGGTTTTGAGCTGTTGGCTGAGGTAGTAGTCGCGCTGCTGCTTTTCGATGTCGCTGCGGACCTTGCTTTCGATGCGGTCCTTGATTTCGAGCAGCTGCAGTTCGGTGTCCATCAGCTCGAGCAACATTTCCGCCTTGCGCGTGAGTCTGTTTTCTTCGAGGATTTGCTGCTTGGCGCTGAGCTTGATGCTGAGGTTGGAGGTGATGAAGTTGATCAGGAAGCTCGGGCTGTGAATGTTTTTCAACATCACCACGGCTTCCGAAGGGATGTTTTGGGAGAGCTGAATGATTTGCCGGGCCTTTTCATGGATGGAGGCCATGATGGCCTGAAACTCGATTTCGTTCTCCGGGGGCACGTAGGAGATTTCCTCTACCCTGCCTTTGAGGTAGGGTGTTTCGGCTACGAGGCTGGTGAGCCGGAAGCGCTTGCGACCCTGTAAGATGGCCGAGGTGGTACCATCTGGCATGCGAATGAGCTTGATGATGCGAGCCAGGGTACCGACATGGTACAGGTCGTTGAGACCGGGGTCTTCGATTTTGCTGTCGCGTTGAGAAAGGACAGCCACGATGCGGTGGCTGTCGTAGGCCTTTTGTACGGCTCGGTTGGATTTGTCGCGACCGACAGTGATTGGAATGACGATGCCAGGAAAAAGGACGGTGTTTTTCAGGGCAAGGATGGGCAGCTCTTCGGGATAGCTATCCTGGATATTGGCTTCGTCCTCTTCTTCGATGGTAATCAGGGGCATGAACTCGCCCTCTTCGTCGAAGCCGTGCTGCAAAATGAAATCTTCAAAATGGGGCATGAGACTAAGTTCAGTTAACACATTTCTGTTTGTTCGATCGTCGAGTCGGCCAGGGGCGACAAAATTTCTGGGAAATGGTATGCATCATTGAACACCTAAATTAACTGCCACCTGGTAGTTAAGTTGAACACCTGGACACCTTCTCGCTGAAACAATGGCCGCGACGGTTTTTACGAAGCCCGCAAAATAACCAAAATCCCTGTGCAAGTGCCGAGCGGATTTGCGGGAAGTTTGGCATTCTGCCAGCCCAGTACATTTGAACTCCCTCGAGCCTTTCCCGCCATGGCCGATGCGAACAAAGGCGGTCTCAACAAGTGTTCCACCGACACCCTGTCAGCCCTTTTCTACGCAACACGCCAAAAGGAGGTGCTATATGCGCAGCTTTTTTTCTCCGCTGCCATAATGACAGCTTTCGCGTCACATCAGCCGTGCATTCCGTATGAAGCCTTGGGCTTTGCCTGCATGCTTCCCACCCCACACAGGGAACAGCTGCGCAGGTTTTGCCAAATGCCGTCCCCTGCCGCTTGCTCCTTCCAATATTTGCCTGCTTTCCCCCAAACTGCCTACCTGCCACCAGCTTACCCGCACCCCGGGCCTCAAAACGCCGGGGACAGCGCATGGTGCGACGCCCCGGATCCGCCAGATCACTTTGGGCCGAGCAGGCACGTTTCAGCGTCGATTTCCGGATCCTGTCGCCATAGCACCTCGATTCAATTTTAGCGCCGGCATATGTAGATGAATAGAGGGCAGGGAGGATGTGAGGATTTCCTGTCTGCCGCCCTGTCTGACGACAGGCAGGCGGACAGACAGGCAGGGAGGATGTGAGGATTTGAAGAACCCCTGTCTGCCGAAAGGCAGGCCTGTCTGCCGAAAGGCAGGCCTGTCTGCCGAAAGGCAGGCCTGTCTGCCGAAAGGCAGGCCTGTCTGCCGACCAGGCAGGGCCCCTCCCGCCCCCTGGCGCGGACATCCTGCTCACTTGCACCGTAAAGCGTCAATAGGCTCAGCGACTGGCCGAGGGTACTTGCGATTTCTTCCTGTGGCAACTTTATGCAGTGCGCTCAGTAATTGAGGAACTGAGGCCAACCGTCAACTGACAACCGACAACCGTCAACTGACAACCGTCAACTGACAACCGTCTTGTCCTGAAATGTATTCAGCCTGAATCACCGGAGCTATAAAAGCCATTGAATCAAGGGAGTGCCACGAGCTGCTACAGTTCAGCCCCAGTGCGAAAAGACGCCTGCTTGCATCTCCTCAGGGGCTCTCTGCCTCAATTCCCTTTCCCCTTTCGGCTTCCTGGGTACAGCTCGTACTTCTGGAACCGGCATTCCAGGGAGCCATTGAAGAGCTTGATTTTGCGAGAGGGACGAAGGCCCACGTACTTCAGATCCTTCAAATTGGAGCTGATGATCCAAGCCTCCGAACCCGTGTAGGTTGCCTTGAGGGTGTCGCCAATTTTTTTGTAGAAGTCCGTCATGGAGCCAGGGTGAAGCCTTTGACCATAGGGCGGATTCATCACTACCATGCACCCAGGCAGGGGTGCCGGGGCCGTAAAGAAGTTATCATTTTCGAATTGGATCCATTCCAACACCCCGGCCCTACGAGCATTTTGCCTGGCCAGTCGCAGGGCATGCGGATCGGTGTCACGTGCGAAGATCAGCGGGTTGTCTGGTGGGGACGTCGCTTTTACTTCACTTCGTATCTGGTTCCATTTTTCCCGATCGAAATCCGGCCATTTTTCGAAGGCGAAATGCCGACCCGCTCCAGGAGGTATACCTGCGGCCACCATGGCCGCTTCGATGACGATGGTTCCCGAGCCACACATGGGGTCGAGCAAGGGCCGATCGGGCGACCACTCGCAAAGGGCCAGCAGGCCGGCGGCGAGAACCTCGTTGATGGGAGCTTCGGTTCGCTCGGTGCGGTAGCCTCGCCTGTCGAGGGTGGTGCCACTGCTGTCGAGCGAGATGGTGACGAGTTTGTCGGAAATGTGCAGATAGATGAGCAGGTCGGGATGTCGGGTGTCCACAGAGGGGCGCTCACCGTATTTGTCCCGGAATTGGTCCACGATGGCGTCTTTGGTTTTCAGCGCGGCAAACTTGCTATGGGTGAAAATTGGGCTGTTGGTGGTACTACTGATGGCAAAGGTCTGGTCGAGGCCCAGGTATGCCTCCCAGTCGATGCGACGCACTTTTTTGTATAGCTGATTTTCGTGGTGAGCATAGAAAGAGGCAATGGGCTTCAAAACCGACAGGGCGGTGCGCAAGTGGAGGTTGCATCGGTACAAGTCCTCATCGCTGCCCTCGATTTTCACCGCCCGGTTGAGGCGCTCGGTACGGGTGATGCCCAATCTGTGGAGCTCTTTCTCCAGTACTTCCTCCAGCCCGTACAAGGTTTTGATGATGTATTCTGCCACGTATGATAGTTGGGAAATGTTGACTGCAGTTGACGCCAAATAAAGGAACATTGTTGAAAAGCAGAGACAGGTCGAAAATATCGGGGTGGGAGCAACGGGCGGCAGAAAAACAGGGCAGGCAACGACCTTGCGTCATGCGACGAAACAGACACCGCCATCGCCAATCGCTTGTAAAACCTAGCCGTTTTCATTCAGTTCGCCACGGTCATACCTTGGCCTGTCATCGTGTGGGGCAACTTTGTCTTGATATGGTTTTCGGTTTTTGGCAAGACATTTTTTGAGAACATAAAATGCTGTCGTAGAACCTCCTGAAATGGATTGCGACACGGCCTCATTTAGCCAAAGCCTTGTGATGGTGTGACCCATCGAGATCCTTGTCATTATGTCTTTTGTCTCGTTGCCCGAAAAACAACCCACATTCAACCATTGACATGGGCTGATGTGCTTGCAAATTTTTTTTTGAAAAAAGTAAACATGCAATATCACCCCACTTTTTCTCCTGTTCCTGCCGAGTGTATATTCATGCGACCGATCCGAATTGCTTCCCAAAACCTGCTCAGCTCTTGTTTTCAAATGGGAAACCACATTGGTGCCTCGATCCCGAACAAATTCTTCGTTATGCGGAAAAAGTTTTTTGTATTGCCACTGCTGTTGATTGCTGCCCAAATAATGGCCCAGGAAAAAGACTTGAAGCATACATTTGAACGAGCAAAACAGGAAGTGGTGACACTGAGCTACAAGGCGACCTTGTTGACGAAAAAATTCAATAGTGACAAATTCACTACCAAGCGATTCGAAGTCTTCGCCAAAAGAAATGGGGGGCGCAACGCCTACAATTTCGATTGGGAAATCGTCGAGAAATTCGATGATGGTGAGCAAAGATTCATATTTCTTGGCAATGCGTTTTTTTATGTGAATGACCACGCCAAAATAATCGGGTATGAGAGGAATATCTCCAGACTGGAAGCAGGCGAGTATTTTGAAGCCATGCGCGATTTGGTACTGATCGACGAGCTTTTGTTCGACGTGGATTCACTATACAATCCCGATGATATTTCGATGGATAAAAGCGCTGATCTCTATGCGATCTCGATACGCTTCAACATGGATATGCCCGGAAGCGCGACGAAAAAGATATTCCTGAACCCGAAAACATTTTTTCCCGATTCGGTAATCTGCACAATCGAAAACTCCGAAGTCAATCTGACACAAATAATCAAGACGATCATCTGTGACCTGGAAACGAATATCCATTTTCCTGACTCCGTCTTGAATCCTCAGCATTTTCTGAACGAGGGATATTCCGTAAAAATGAGAGGCCCGGCGGAGGATGAAGGGGATTCGGTGCATTTTTCCGACGAACAGTTGCGAAGGCTGCTCGACGCTGAATTGATCGATGCCAATGACCAGCCTGTTCAGTTGCAGGAAATGGAAGCCGACATGATCTTGCTGGATTTTTGGTATGCGTCGTGTGCTCCTTGTCTGAAAGGACTCCCACGCCTCGATGAGCTTCAAAAAAAATATCGAGGCAATGGATTGATGGTCATAGGCATCAACTGCTTCAACTTTGAAGATCGCAGGTATCTCACCTCATCTCTGCAGAAAAATGGATTCGACATCCGATTGCTTTACGGAAAAAAACATTGCTGAGCGAGCTTGGCGTCGATGCGTTTCCCACGTACATCCTGCTCGATCGAAACAAAAAGCTGATCTTTTTCAGTGTTGGCTGCACCGATGAGGTGGAACACTTTGTCATTGACAAAATGAAGTGATGCGTCTTCGGTGAAAAGTAGTTTCGAATGGGAGCCTGTAAATATGGTTGACTTGAAGGGGTCGGGTAAAGAAGCGTTTTGGGAGCCCTCCTCAACCAACCGCTACCGCTCTCAACCGTTGAGGGCACTTTTTGCAGTCTGCTCGGGAATTGATTGCAGGCCCTCATTCATTTCAGCAAGGATACTGGCTTGTGGCTATCTGGAATCAATTCTGGTGTATCAGCACAAATGCACCAGCACACCGGCTCTACCTCCTCCATGTCCGTGATCGAACGGCCGAGGGTTGCCCTTGTTTGCAATATCTGCGACCAAAGAAAGGCCCAATCTACACCTGGTAATGTTGGAAATTTTGCCAACTTTGGGCCTTAGCAAAATCAAGTGTCCATTTTGACTCCAGTCCCCTTGGCCATTCAACTTCCTCACTCCATCTACCAACTCCAAAAAAGCCAAGCCTTTACTCCATTTTCGCAATTATTCATCAACCCACATCGAATTCGTATGAACAAACTATTTACCCTTCTGCTCCTGACGCTTTGGAGCCTTGCGCTCGGAGCGCAAACCATTATCCTGGAAGAACATTTCGAAGACAGCGGCATCCCGGCTGGTTGGACCCAGCAAACCAACGCCAGTGACGGCGGCTGGAAAACCGGCACTGCCGCCGCCCTCTCGAGTCAATTCTTCCCCATTCCAAGCAATGGCACCCGCATTGCTGCTACCAACGACGATGGTTGCAATTGCGACAAGAATACCGACCGGCTCATCCTACCCAAACTCGACCTGAGTGCTTACTCGGCTGTATCCATCAGCTTCGACCTTTTCTTCGCCAAAGGAAGCTACCAGGGGAAAACAGAAAGCGCCTGGTTGCAATACTCCATCGACGATGGAACCACCTGGACCAACCTGGTCGAGTTCGACGGCGACGGTGACAAGTGGAGATCGTTCCGCATCAGCCTCGAACCCGTAGTGGGTGACAGCAGCGTGCTGCTGGCATTTACCTACTCTGACGGAGGTGGTTGGCTCTTCGGCTGTGCCATCGACAACGTCGTGGTTGCAGCCCCACCCCCTCACGATGTGGCCATCACCGGGCTCGACGTGCCGCGCTACACCCTGTTTGGCACCGGAGTGACCCTCAGTGGCGAAGTGACCAACCTGGGCAGCGACACGCTCACATCCTTTACCCTCAGCTGGAGCGATGGCATCGATACCTATACCGATCAAGTCACTGGCTTGCAGGTGCCATTCCTGGGCACCGCCACGTTTTCCCATTCCACCCCCCTGATGGTACCTCAAGCCAAAACCTATGGCTACACCTTGAGTGTAAGCGAGCCCAACGGCGCCGATGATGCCAACATGGCCGACAATGAAATAAGTGGCAAAGTCTCGGGCTTGATCTACATTCCCACCAAGAGGGTCGTTGGGGAAGAAGGCACGGGTACCTGGTGCGGCTGGTGCCCCCGCGGCACCGACTGGATGGACTACATGCCGAAAAATTACCCCGACCAATGGATCGGCATCGCCGTGCACAACGGGGACCCCATGGCGGTCAGTGCCTACGACAACGGTTTGGGCTTCACCGGATTCCCGGGAGCCAAGCTCGACAGAGCGTTCGAGATAGACCCCAGCGAGTTTGAAGACTACTGGGCAGAATTCGCCGATCGCATCGTTCCCGTGGCTCCCATGCTCAACTCCGCCGTGCTCGATGTGGCCAGTATGACGCTCACCGTCGAGGCCTCCAGTGAGTTCCTCACCGAAATGGACGACGTCAACATGCGCATGTCGGTTGTGCTCACCGAAGATGGCGTCCATGGCACGAGCAGCGGCTACAACCAGGTCAACTACTATTCCGGCGAGGTCGATCCCCTGCCCGGCTATGGCTACGACTGGAAAAACCTACCCGACCCCGTGCCAGCTGCCCAAATGACTTACGACCACGTGGGGCGCGACTTGCTCGGCGGGTTCAGCGGCATGGCGGGCAGCATACCCAACTCCGTCATGGCCAGCCAGGTGGTGGAGCAGACTTTCACCCGCACCAACTTCAACAAAAGCTGGAACCCCTTCAACATGCACGCCGTACTGTTGGTGATCGACGCCTCCACAGGTACCATCGTAAATGCCAACAAAACTGAATTGGAAGTGATCTGCCCCGCCGATTTCGGCGCCCAAATACAGGTCACCGACTCCTCACCCACGGAATTGGGAAGCATAAACGTCACACCGCCCTCACCCCTGTTCGGTTTTGGCGGCTACACCTACTTGTGGAGCACTGGCGAGACCACCAAGGACATCAGCGGGCTGCAGCCAGGCGTCTATACCCTCGTCATCACCGACAAGATCGGTTGTTCACAAACCATCGAAGTGACCGTGGGCGGTGTCAGTCAGGCCGATGAAATCCGCTCCTTGCAGACCATGGTGCTCACCCCCAACCCGGCCAGTGGTGAAACCGTGCTCGTGCTGGAGTTCGATGAAACCGTAGATGCCCGCATCAGCCTGCTCAATACCCTTGGCCAGACCTTGCAGGAGCAGCGCCTCGATGGCATCCGGACTACACGCCTGCCCATCGACCTTTCCAACCTGGCAGAGGGAACCTACCTGGTGCGTGTGCAGGTGGGCAATCAGTTTAGCGTCCGCCGCTTGGTAATCAACCGTTGACAACAGGGGCTTGTCCCTCTCGACAAATCGACAGTGAAAGGCTCACTGCCTTTCGCTGTCGATTTTTAAAAAAGAAAAAGCCAAGCCTGGCGAGCTTTTTGGGCCTTTTCGTGTTAAGAAAGCAATAAGCGGGTTGCTTTCCCCTGCAGAATTGCCCACATTGCGCCTGCTTTAATTCGGCAACAAGGTCGCTTACCTTTGCCGGCAAACGATTCAGATAACTCAATTCTCACGATATGCGACGACTCTTACTTCCTTTCCTTTTGCTGAGCATTTCCTCGACTTTGTTTGGTCAATACGACCTCGAGATCACACCGTCAAACCCCTTGGAGGTTTCTTTCCAGGTCGATCTGTCGGACTTCTGGGCCGAGCCAATTGCCCATACCCGCGTTACCAATCGCTCGGCAAACATTCTGAACCTGCGTTGGGAACGTGAAATCATCGACGCACCTGTGGAGTGGGAGTACCGCATTTGCGATACCATCGCCTGCTACCCCACCAGCGTGAGTTCCAACGTAGTCATCGGTGGTCAACCCAACGCCCCCGTGCCCTTGCCTCAAGACGGCAGCACCCTCATGGATGTACACGTATTGCCCCGGGGTGTGGCTGGATGCGGCGAAGTAGCCATCCACCTTTCCGACGCCGCAGATCCCCACACGGTCATCGAAACCATCACCTACAAGATTTGCATCGATCCGATCAGCTCCACCGTCGAGCCAGTGGATCGCAACAGCCTGCGCATTTATCCCAACCCGGCCAGCGATTTCATCTCCCTGACACGCAATAGCATGGCCGTCAGACAGCTGTGGATACACAACATCCTGGGCAAGCGGGTCAAAACCATCTACACCGTGCCCAACGGCCGCTATGACATCAGCAACCTGCCCGATGGCCTCTATCTGGTCAGCATGGTGGACGCACAAGGCAAAGTCATCCGCACGGTACGCCTCTCCAAGCGCAGCCTGCGCGCCTGATTTTGCACCCGCCCGAAAAAGCTGGCGCCGGACCAGAACCTGTTTTCCGATCCGGCGCTTTCTTTTAGGGTACGAATCAGTCTCCGTGAAGGGTAGGTGGAGGAGGGAGAACGCAAGAACTGAAGTGCTGAAGTACCCAGGGACTAAGAAAAAGGGCATTGGATTCTTCAGGTCCTCGATTCTTGTGTCCACAGCCAAAGGTAATCTTGCGTTGGACTCAGTTGTCACCTTAGTTGGTTGAAAGGTAGCCTTGTTTCTATCCGGCCCGTCTGGCCAAGGGACAGGCAGAGAGAAGTTGAGATCGGCCGAAGGCCTCCTCGGGTGGGAGAGGTTTAGATCGTACCCTCTAAGCCATTTAAACGGCAAACATTCAATTGTTTAGGATTCCTTTTAAACAAGCTCACACATCATGCCTCTAACTCCGAACTACCCCTACTCTGCTTTACGTTTTCCCTGATCAGATCCATACCCCACAAATAGACAGGCATCAACAGCAATTGAGAAATCAACATCCCCACAAAAACTTTTGGTGAAAAAATGGTCCATACATACGAAAGCCCTTGTGTTTCAAAGTTTTTTATGGGCACTCCTTTTTGGACAGAATAAATATAAAAAGGAAGATAAAATACAGCATACAAGATTAAACCACATGCAAATATCAACAATGAAGCAAAGATTGTGCTCTTCATCACCGACCATTGCTTCCTATACCTCAACGAATAACTCAACCACAATGAAATCAAGTTAAAGAAAGTCAAAGTAGGAATCAATAATAAGTAATAAACCCACATTACGATGAACTCCATAGGATTGGACACCAAGGAATAACCTGACTTTTTCAATATATTCAGCAACCCTGCAAAGCCCTTTCCATCAAGGAACACAGTTGCGAGTGTGAATGAGAAATACTGCAACAAGACGTACAGTATTAGTCCGAATAAGAAATATTTCAGTGTCTTCATGTAATTACTATGTAAGCATACGGCCAACCACACCTTGTTCTGCTACCGGTGGTCCGTTAGCTTTGGTCCGTCACCAAAGCTAAAGGAAAATGAAAAAACAAGAACGACAGGCCTATTGAACTGGGATATTCGGGTGTTTCGAGCAGCACAAGGGCAGTTTGAGGGACTTTTGCAAAAAGCAGGGGATCAGCCAGGTGAGTTATTACCAATGGTGCAAAATATTGGAACAAAGTCAGTTGGCGGGCTTCGTGGAACTCAGAGCTTATGCCCAAGACAGCCATGTGCAAGGTTCGCCCGGGGGTGTTGTGGGCGGGCCCAGACAAAGAGTGCCACTTTCCGGCCCATTTGGGTTTTGGCCAGGTGGAACCCTTCGAATGGCTCAAAGACGTCATGGAATGCATCGCCTCACATCCCGTGAATCGCCTGGAGGAGCTACTTCCGAATAAATGGGCTCTTGGCCCAAAATCCAGATCTAAAAAAGTCAAGACGTGGTTGGTTGAATGGTTACGCAGCTTCTTCAAACCTTTCCGGCGGCGCCTAGCGACGCCCCTCTTGGTAGCAAGCCGATGGGAAAAATCCGGCGGCGCGTAGCGACGCTCCCCTCAATTCCTCCCCACCAATGGGTGCGTCGCGCTGCGCCTCCGAGGTTTTTCATTGTCCTGGGCTACCAAGGAGTGCACCCCTACGGGTCGCAAATGGAACGTGAAAGTGGGTATACAACGGGTTTGCGATGGGCAAGACAACGGAACACATGGATACAAGCCTACCGAAGTGCTGCCTTGTCCAACGAAGTTGATCCTTCGAATGGCTCAAAGACGTCATGGAATGCATCGCCTCACATCCCGTGAATCGCCTGGAGGAGCTACTTCCGAATAAATGGGCTCTTGGCCCAAAATCCAGATCTGAAATTGTCAAGAGGTGGTTGGCCGTATGCTTACTTTTCAGCAGACCCGAATTAGACTTGAGTATTGAGGCTCCTATTCTTTCACAGACCATTGCTTTAGGTATTTAGCATATAAAAATGAAAAAAGTAACGCATGAAATGCGGGAATTAAGAACTGAAATCCATTGCGCCAAAAATAGGCTGGAACTGTCCCATTTTTTATCCACTGGATAATTGCTCCACATTCCTCTACTATCGAAATCCCACCTTCAGCACCTACTACGACCAAAAGGATAAAACTTAATGTCACCCTAGACCAAACACTAGTAATATTGGTTTTATCCAAAAGCCAATCGCCTATGAAAAATAAAAGTAAAAACGCTATGTAACCATAAATACCAATAAAAAAAGCATATAAACCACCATTAGGAGGAAACCATGTTAGGACATCAGATCCAGCGGGATGAAGAGCTTGAACCCAATTTAAAGCGTATATATTGGAAACAAGAAAGATTAGTATTGCCACCATTTACTTTAGCTTGTTCATAAAGCACGATTTTGTGTTTTTGAAAGGATTCGCTCATCACCGACGGTCTCAAAAGTAATGATTAATAACAATAACTTGGACTCCCAATACTTAATAAGAAATCGTAGTTTCTCCAAAAAAATTTGAATTAAGAGCCTATTGAAATTCTCACTACCTAATTTCAATCGGCCAATTTTACATTGCACTTCTTTTTTAAGTTCTCGCCGGATAACTTGCATACGCCTGTAAAATTTACCTCGTTCAGAATAAAATTTGTTCACTTTCGCTCAAGCATGAAAATCCAAACAAGATATAAGCAAAAAAGCAAAATTCGGAATATTTGTACCATACCCTATGCGGAGTGGTTTGGGGAAACCCAAGCCAGTCATTTCAGAGAGCATGGAGAGTTTGTGCGGCGTACGCCGCACAAACCACTTCATTTTGTGTATATGTTTGATTTCCCCAGTGATCGAGAGACCCATCATTCGCAACTTATGATAGAAATTGGCGTGTCTTTCATCAATGGTCCATGAAAATCATTTAATTCAACAATGTCTTTTTTACAACCTGTGTCCAATAAAACAAATAGGAAACCTAAAGCGAGAAGTTTTCATGTTTTTGGGCGTTATGTGAAACAATGCGCCAAATCTATTTCGCAATTTTTTTTTTCATGCAAGAAAACTGAAGAAAAAATTTTGACTTTCTTCGTTGGATGTGGCGGAAATGTGATTTTAAAAGGGCCGCCACCGTCAACTGCATGATATCGACGGCAACTACGTGACGAGCGTTTCGCCACCAACATTCCAGGTTCAGGACGCAGTCTCCGACCTCATCAAAGTGACCATGATCAACATTCAAAAGACCCTTGACGAAACTTCCCTGCCAACCAAACTGATCATGCAGTTACTCGACGAACTGGTCTTCGATATCCCCGTGTCGGAGCCGGAAAGCGTGAAACCCACCATCGACGAACCAATGCGCACCACCATCACCAACCTCAAATTACCCATCCTCGTGGAAATGGGTGTTGGGATGAACCGAAGGGAGGCGCATCGATCTGGTGGTCTGGTTCGAATATTTCTGTGGCAAGCCCAACCCTTGGCTGGCCGGACCTGCCCGACTTGGTGACCTCCAAACCATACCAACCATGCTACACCTGTTCACTCTACTTTTTCTCCTCGCTGTGCAATGGCAAATGATCGGGTGCAGGATGATGTTTCTGACGGCAAACTCAGCACAAACCTCACTTGTCTGGGCGATGTGGACCACTTCACTGTTGACTGTATCCTTGAGCTGAGTAAAGAATTTGCCCCAGGCCGCAAGGAAGCAACATTGGAAAAAGGAGTTCATTCCACCCATACCTTGCAACCCTCGGTGCAGTTGGTACAAATGGGTATTTGGTCTCTTCCTCGGAGGATGGCTTGGCGGAAGGCCGCATAAGCCGGACCTTTCCAGATTTCATCAAAGGCGTGCTTTTTCAGATCGCCCAGCCGATGGGTGGCGTCCTTGTCGAAGCAACAAGGCAGCACCATGCCATCCCAGGTGATGACGGCGGCGTGCCAGAGTTTCCAGCAGTGGTTGAGCAGTTTGTTTTTCACCTCCCAAGTGCCGTCAGGCCGTTGCCGATAGCGGGCATACCGCTGCTGGGTAGGTATGAGCGGGTTGCCATCGCGGTAGTCGTACACCTGGGCGGTTTTCAGTTTGACTTCATCCACTCCTATTTGCTTTGCCAGGCGGCGGATTTCGGGAATTTGGTGCTCGTTGGGCCGGACGACGAGGAACTGGAACACGATGTGGGGTGTGCGAGAGCGGAGTCGCTTTTTCCATGCGACCAGACGGTGGGCGCCGTCGAGGACTCGTTGAAGGTTGCCACCCCGGCGATAGGCTTCATAAACTTCCTGGGTAGTTCCATCGACGGAGATGATGAGGCGATCGAGGCCGGATTCGACGGTGCGCCGAGCCCGATCGCCGTCGAGGAAGTGTCCGTTGGTGCTGGTGATGGTGTATATGCCTTTGCGATGAGCATAGCCTACCATGTCGAGAAACTCCGGATGGATGTAGGGTTCGCCCTGGAAATAGAAGATGAGGAACATCAGATCCGGTGCCAGCTCATCGACGGTGCGGCGGAAGAAGTCCTGGCGCAAGTTGCCCGTGGGTCGGGTGAATGCGCGCAAGCCGCTGGGGCATTCGGGGCAGCGCAGGTTGCAGGCGGTGGTCGGCTCGATGGACACGGTCATGGGTCGCCCCCATTGGATGGGTCTTTTGCTCAGCCGCGTCAGGTAGTAGGAAGCCAGCAGCAGCAGGGCGTTGGACAGGCGCCGCCAGGTCATTTTTCCAAGGAAATTCAGGCTGTCGTGCAGATGCATGAGAGGGGTTTTGCAGTGAGGTAAAGGTAGGACTCTTCCTTGTGCTGCCGGGAAAGACTGCGAATATGCCGGGCTTTGAACCAACGACCATTGCGGACATTCTTATCCTTGTGTTCAGAAAGTAAAGTAGTCTCCGACCCCTGAACGAGGGGCCGAGCCGCCCGATTCACCTGCATGTACGAAACCCGGTGGCCAATCCCACAACGGACTTTCGACCCAAAGGAAAGTGAGTAGGGAGCCTGCCTGTTTGAAGATACTTGGCTGCGCTACCGAATCTTGCCAACGCTATCAGGAGGCGAGGAGGGGGCCCAATAAATGGGGCCCCTGAAAAAAGTTACTCTACTGCGAAAAATTAGAAATCTCACTCCTGACAGCACTCTGAGTGCTGGCAGGAGTATAATGCGCAACCCCTCTAAACCAAGGCTTTAGTGTGAACTCAACTCCTGTCTGCCCTGTCTGACGCCCTGTCTGCCGACCTGTCTGCTGACAGGCAGGCAGGCAGGCAGGCAGAGGCGGACAGGCAGGTCACTCAATCAATGGAATTTACGCCAACTCCAATTGAAAAAGACTTTTTGTAGTGGACTCATAAATGTATCCTTTGGACTTTGGCTGTCAACTCGTTATTACCTTTCCAGCACAAGAACGAAGTACATGGTCAGAGAATCCACCATCGACAAGATCCTCGAGGCTTTCGAAGCCAATGCCAACCTGTATGAAGAAGCTGCCCGCGAGTTTGCAAGCGAGCAGCCGGAGTTGCTTCAGTACCTCATGGAAGTGCCCGAGGGAGTGCTCACTCCCGAGGAAACAGAGTACCTCATGTACCTCAGCCTCGTGGTTTGGAAGGCCGTCAAGGCCGAATATGGACAGACGCCCAATCGCCCAGAACCAGGCGACATCGAAAAAGTGGAGGAGGCCAACTGGGAATTGATAGAAAGCCAAAAGAAAGGCAGCTTCCGCCGCAAGCTGGACGTCTTTTTCGAAAATACCAAGCAAGAGGACTTGCTCGCCTTCATCGAGGATGTGCTCGACACCAGCGAGCCAGACCCAGACGAAGAGCCCTCACCGGTCACGAAAGAAGGTGCGGTGCCGATGTTCATTGCCCTTAAGACCCTGGTTGATTTGCTCACGGGCGGTCATCGCTGAGTTACAGATCCCAGCCCAGGCGCTGCCAGTCCGCTTCGGTGTCGATGTCCGTGAGGGGAGGTAGTAGCAGCGTTTTTTTCCCCAGTTTTTTCAGTTTGTCGAGGGTCTGAGCGAGCACGTCGGGAGTGCTCCAGGCGATGCCCTGAAACATATCGGGGCAGGGATGCTTCATGCCGACGAGGTAATAGCCGCCGTCGGTGGCGGGGCCGAGCACGACGTCGGCTTCGTCGAGAGCGTGGAAGGCCTGCTGGAGCAAGGCGGGATGCAGGCCAGGAATGTCGCTGCCCACCAGCACGGCGGCGGCATGCAACTGCAATACTTCTTCGATGGCGTTGTGCATGCGTTCTCCGAGGTCGCTGCCGCGCTGCAGGCGCCGGTGGTAAATGGCGGGGGGCCATTCGTCCTCGGAGCCGAGGTGGTCGGTGAAATAGGCGTATCGCTCCACGGGTAGTTGGCTGACCACCTCGCGCAGGCGAGCCAGCAGGGCCCGGTAGATGGCCAGGGCAGTTTCGGTGCCAGCCGTGGCGGCGATGCGGGTTTTGACACGCCCGGGCAGGGGATTTTTGACGAACAATATCAGGCCACCTGTGCTCATGGGAAGAGGTTGTAGCGGAAGATGCAGTAGATGGCACGCACGCCATCTTTCCAGTTTATTTTCTTGCCTTCTTCGTAGGTGCGACCGTAGTATGAGATACCTACTTCGTAGATACGGATGCCGGGGATGCGGGCGATACGTGCCGTCACTTCGGGTTCGAAGCCGAAGCGCTTTTCCTCCAGTTTCACCTGCTGGATGATTTCCCTTCGGAACATTTTGTAGCAGGTTTCCATGTCGGTCAGGTTGAGGTTGGTGAAGGCGTTGGAGAGGAAGGTCAGAAACTTGTTTCCTATGGAGTGCCAGAAGAAGAGGATGCGGTGGGGGCGCCCGCCCATGAAGCGGCTGCCATACACCACGTCGGCCCTGTCTTCGAGGATGGGCCGCAGCAGGATGGTGAATTCGCGGGGGTCGTATTCGAGGTCGGCATCCTGGATGACGACGAAATCGCCTGTGGCATGGCGGATGCCAGTGTGTAGGGCCGCTCCTTTGCCTTGGTTGACGCGGTGTTCGAAGATGCGCAGATCGAGGCCCGGGTTTTCGGATTCATAGGCCCTGAGCACCTCGCCGGTGCCGTCGGTAGAGCAATCATTGACCACGATTACTTCGCGCTCCATACCCGTTGGCAGGGGCGCCTCGAACACCTTGTCCAAAATGGTTCGGATGGTTCTCGCTTCGTTGTATGCCGGAATGATGACGCTCAGTTTCATCGGGGAGACCTGATAGGGACGGGCCTGCAAGGTATTTCGACAGGCGACGCAAAGAAAAGGAATGCCTGGCGGGCGATGAAGTCGGCTCGGCGAAAGATGCGTTGCGCAGCATCAGGCTGTGTGCCAACCGACCAAATCTTTCACCTTTGCCAGCATGAAGCGATACCCGGCCAAATTGCTCCTTTTCGGCGAACACACCGTGAACCTCGGTTCGCGTGCCCTGGCCGTGCCGCTGTGGCACTACCATGCTGGCTGGCGTTTTGCCACCGCAGCGGAGCTGCCCCACCTGCCCCGTTTGCAACAGCAGCTGCCCGCCTTTGCAAAACACCTCGCCGCTTTGCAACAGACGGGGCAATTGCCTTTTGAATTGGACGTGGATGCCTTTGAAAAAGCCCTCCAGCAAGGCCTTTGGCTGGACTCCGACATTCCCCAGGGCTATGGGGCCGGCAGCTCTGGAGCGCTGGTGGCTGCAGTGGTAGGCGAGTGGGGCGGCGAGCTTCCCCCACGGCTCGACCGGCTGCGCGAAGGCCTGGCCCGCATGGAGGCTTTCTTTCACGGCAAAAGCAGCGGCACCGATCCCCTCGTTTCCTTGCTTCAAAAACCCTTGTTGATCAGCAGGCAAGGAGCCGAACCCACCGAGCTGCCCGACGTGTCGTCGTTGGGCTTTTTCCTGCTCGATTCGGGCCTGCAACGCAAGGCCGGACCCCTCATCGAGCGGTTTTTGCAAGCCTGGCAACGACCCGATTTCAGCCAGGCCTGCAAGCACACCTTGCTACCCGCCGTCGATGCGGCCATTGCCACCATGCATGCAGGAAAGTACGGGGCGCTGTTCGAAGCCTTCAAGAAGATCAGCGCTTTTCAACTGCAACACATGCACTGGCTCATCCCCGAGGAGCTGCACGCCCCCTGGAAGGAGGGCCTGGATTCAGGCGGTTATTTACTAAAAATATGTGGCGCTGGCGGCGGTGGATTTGTGCTCGGCATGCTGGCCGAAGGAGTGAATCTGGAGGATTTCGACTGGCCCCTGCCCGTCTTCATGCTTTGAGCGCACCCCCATGACAATTGGTTTTGGTGGTACATAGGATACAAGCCTGAACGTCTGGAACGGGCTGCACAGACGGGCTGAACGGACGCGCGCCCAGCTCAACCCCTCATCTTTTACGAGTCACGCCTCACGTGATTTGGCCTCAATCCGTGCCTTTTCTGATAGTGTTACATTATCTCCAGTAAGAAACTCACCCCCACGTGTGACCTCCCTAACCCGATGGTGGTAAATGTGGAAATAGTGGAAATGGGTGTAAGAGCTGGCCCCGATGTGCTAACATTTTTGCAACAAACTCTTGACAAAATTTTGAGCCATGAAAAAAATGCTTACACAACTCTCAACCCTGTTGAGTTTGTTCTTGACCCTCCACCCATTCGCGAGCGCACAGATTACGGTGGGTGTAGAGGTGCTCGAGGGACAAACCACCTACACGACCTGCACTGATCCTTTCGATGCTCCCGACCCTGCCTGGCGAGTCAAGGTAGAAAACGAGGCATGGTTGCGATTCGGAGGACATCCAAATTGCCCTGTACCGACATTGCCTTACTTGTTGTATGCCAAGACGTACAACTTGCTATCCCAATTGCCGGCCAACATCCAGGTGTGTTTCATGGCGGCAGAGCACGATCCCAATGTGGTGATTTTTACAGATTGCACCATATACGATTGCGTCGAGATCAAATGTGAATCCATCCCGCTGCCTCCACTGGGTGAGGAAATCATCCACCAAATCACCATACCCGCTGGGTTTGGCTCAGGAGGGTATGTCGTGGTGCGGATTTTCGTCGAAGGCCAGCCGCTGACAGTAGTGGATGTACCGAAATGTTACGACCAAGCGACCTTCAGCGAGGTTGCACCGGGTACGAGTCGCAGCAATGACATGGTACCCAATGACGATGGCACGTTTACCGTCGTGGGCACTTGGGAAGACAAGGCCTTTGCTGCCGTGGTAGATGAAAATGGCGAAGTGTTGCAGTTTGAAAACCTGGCTCCTCTCCTTGGAGTCGGTACCTCCAGGGCATTGGCCATCGAGCGGGACCCATCCAACGGTTATGCCGTAGCAGGTGAATGGGTCGAAATCACGGGCACCGATACATTCACACGGGTGTTCCTGCTGAGACTCGACCAAAACCTGGAGCATGTGGTTTCCACGCCCGTGATCATTCTGGGCGCGGAGGGTATCTACCAGAATGGGAACAGACACCACCCCGTCTTGCTGGGTCTAAACGATGGCTATTTGCTTGCCTCTACGGTAGTGAAGGGTGACAGTACCGATTTCGACGATATCGCACTGACCAAATACACCAGCTTGCTCGTACCTCAATGGACGCAGTATGTGGGGCCGAATTCGCTGCCTGAAGTAGCTACTGATTTGGCGAAATCCTCCACGGGATTTGCCGTGTCGATCAGGTCCAGTAATAATTCCCATTTGGTGAGACTGAGCTCCTTTGGGACGATGATTAATACGACCACCTTTTCCAACACTAAGGTCACTGCCATCGAGTATGACAAGATAGGCGACAAGTATTACGTGTTGGGCTATAAGGGGACAGACAGTTTGGCCAATACGACTGTTTACAGGGTCAATGCATTTTCGACAACCATCGAAGCGTCCTTTGTCATCAGCCAAGGCATTTCCACCCTTCCTGCCGACATCGTCCAGTGTTTCAACGGAAGCATGCTCATCGGTGCGAACGTAACCTACAGTGTGGCCGGTCAATCTTACACGTCCCCCCAGTTCCTGACGCTCAACTTAGCCACCTTCGCCATTGACAAAATTGATACGCTGCACAATTCGATCGATGATTCTCCACTGTACCTCACAAAGCTGTGGCCTTTGAATTGCGATGGGTCTCGCCGGGTGGCTACGGGCTATTTGACTGCACCCGATCGGGCCATGTTTGCCAATCGCTATTTCTGCCAAACTGCAATCGAGGTCGAGGACCTTTTCTGTGAAAGTGGTCATGCCATTCTCAGTGCCCCGCCACTCGGGTTGAGTTATCTGTGGTCCACCGGACAAACGACACAGCAAATCACAGTAACTGATACGGGCTCCTATTGGGTCGAAGTGAATTACGGCTGTGACACGGTGCGCGCCACCCTTGAACTGACCAGCACCGCCTCATTTCCCATGGCCATGTTTGAGGCCCAGGTCAATGATCTGACCGTCCATTTCTCCAATACCTCTACCAACGCCAGTACCTGGCTGTGGAACTTCGGCGACGGCACCACCAGTACCGAGCCCGAACCCACTCATACCTATGCCGCCGACGGACAGTACACGGTGATGCTCATCGCCTCCAACGACTGCGGATCCGACACCACCTCCCTCACCGTCGAGGTGGGCTCCGAACCCGTGGCCAACTTCAGCGCCAGCGACACCGTCGGCTGCGCACCCTTCTCCGTCCAGTTCACCAACCTCAGCTCGGCCAATGCAACCAGCTTCCAGTGGACTTTCGAGGGCGGAAACCCCGCCACCAGCACCGAGGTCAACCCCGTGGTGACCTACTCGACACCTGGCACCTACGACGTCAAACTCGTCGCCTCCAACAGCCAGGGCAGCTTCACCCTCATCGTACCCGATTACATCCACGTGCTCGACAAACCCGTGGCCGCATTCTCCGCCGACGTCACAGACCTCTCGGTCTCCTTCTCCAATGCCTCGCAAAATGCCACCTCCTGGCTGTGGAACTTCGGCGACGGCTCCACCAGTACCGAGCCCGAACCCACTCATACCTATGCCGCCGACGGACAGTACACGGTGATGCTCATCGCCTCCAACGACTGCGGATCCGACACCACCTCCCTCACCGTCGAGGTGGGCTCCGAACCCGTGGCCAACTTCAGCGCCAGCGACACCGTCGGCTGCGCACCCTTCTCCGTCCAGTTCACCAACCTCAGCTCGGCCAATGCAACCAGCTTCCAGTGGACTTTCGAGGGCGGAAACCCCGCCACCAGCACCGAGGTCAACCCCGTGGTGACCTACTCGACACCTGGCACCTACGACGTCAAACTCGTCGCCTCCAACAGCCAGGGATCGAGTACCATCCTTTATGAAAACTACATCCACGTCCTCGATGAGCCTGTGGCCAACTTCTCCTACCAGACCGATGGCCTGACAGTCACCTTCACCGATTTGTCGGCAGGAGCCACCATGTGGGAATGGGATTTTGGCGACGGCCAGACCAGCCTGGAGCAGCACCCCGTGCACACGTATGCAGCTCCCGGTGAGTACGAAGTACTCCTGACGGCGCGCAACGAGTGTGGGCTGTCGAGCAATGGGCAAAAAATCATGGTAGAACCCAATGCGACACTCGAGACGTCCGTACTCGATCGATTCGTGGTGTACCCCAATCCAAATGAAGGCAAGTTCATGGTTCAACTCCAAGTTCGGCACCGCACCACTTTCGATTTGATGATGGTCAATGCCCTCGGGCAAATCGTCTTCGCCGATTCCTTTGAAGCTGGCCCAGGGCTGCACGACCACCCCCTGCGACTCCTGCACCTGACCGCTGGCGTTTACTATCTGCGTTTGCATGCCGATGGTAAAACTGCGATGCGCAAGGTAGTCGTGGTCAAAGAATGAGGCGAGTGTCTCGCATGCTTGAAGCCATCGAGCAGCCCGTGGCTGGCATTCCAGCCCGGGCTGTTTTCATTGTTCGATAGGATGTTGGAAAGCAGAGGAGCTGAAGAATCGAGCCTGTCCGGCTGGCCCCAGGCCAGCCGGGGAATTGAGTCCCCCGCAAAAAGTCATCAAGCTGAATATTTTTCTACCGGAATTTTCACGCCCATCACGCTCGTCACGTTTGTCACGCCCGTCACGTTCGTCACGTTCGTCACGCCTGTCACGCCCGTCACGCTCGTCACGCCTGTCCCGGCCAGGGGGTGGGTGCATCGCGTCTGCCCGACGGGCAGGCAGGCAGCCATTCAAAAGCGCTACCTTTGCCCGCACATTTTCAGGCAGCTGGCAAACCCGACTCCATGAGCCACCCGCTCGACACCATCAAAGCCCCCATCCTCGAAGAGCTTTCCAAGTTCGAAGACCACTTTCGGGAAGCCATGCGCTCCAAAGTGCCCCTGCTCGACCGCATCATGTACTACATCGTGCGCCGCAAGGGCAAGCAGGTGCGCCCCATGTTCGTCTTCCTGAGTGCCAAGGTTTGTGGCCAAACCACGCCTGCCACTTACGTAGCGGCTTCCCTCGTAGAACTACTCCACACTGCCACTTTGGTCCACGACGACGTCGTGGACGATTCCTACGAGCGCAGGGGTTTCTTCAGCATCAATGCCCTGTGGAAAAACAAAGTGGCCGTATTGGTAGGCGATTACCTGCTGGCGCAGGGGCTTTTGCTCGCCCTGAAGAACAAGGAGTTTCGGCTGCTCGAAATCCTCTCTGAAGCCGTCAAGGCCATGAGCGAAGGGGAGTTGCTGCAACTCGAAAAAGCCCGCCGCCTCGACATCGAGGAAAGCCTTTACTACGAAGTCATCCGACAGAAAACGGCCTCACTCATCGCCGCCGCCTGTAGCGCTGGCGCGGCCAGCACCACTACCGACGAAACCCTCATCGGGCGCATGCACCAGTTTGGCGAGTACATCGGCATCGCCTTCCAGATCAAGGACGACCTGTTCGACTTCGGCAGTGCCGATGTGGGCAAACCACTCGGCATCGACATTCAGGAAAAGAAGCTCACCCTGCCGCTCATCTACGCACTCGAACACGCCAGCCCCGTCGAGCGACGCCGGATGATCAATCTCATCAAGCGGGAAAACCACATCCCGGAGAGGGTGACCGAAATCATCGAATTCGTGCGCCATTCAGGGGGCATCGAATATGCCCAGGGCGTGATGGAGAACTACAGCCGGCGGGCGTTCGAGCTTTTGCACCAGTTTCCAGACTCCCCGGCGCGACAAGCCCTGGAACGACTCGTGCGCTACGTGACCGAGCGCGAACGTTGAGCCTTCCAGGGCCAGCTTTTTTTTCTAAAAAACTTCAAGATTTGGTTGACTCGGCATCGGTATCCGAGTCGGTGTCGGTGCTGTCTTGGGCAGATTCTCGGTCGGTTTTTGCTTCGTTGGCTGCAGGCGCTGCGGAATCGACTTCATTGGATTCTTGCGCCGATGGAGTTTGCTCCTGCTGTTGTGAAGTTTCGGTTGCATCCTCTGCCTCGGCAGCTTCATCAGCATCAGCCGACGTCTCTCCAGTGGATGTCGAAGCCGTTTCGGAGCCATCGGACTGGTCATGCGGAGCATCCGTCTGCGAGGTCTTTTCCTCGGCATCCTTCTTTTTGGCTTCTGGGCCTGTGGTTTTCTTGCCGAGGTCTTCAACCACTTCCACGACCTTTTCTTCGATGTCTTCCTTGAGGTCGGCAAGGGCTTCGGTGATTTTGCCGCCAATGACGCTGGCCACGGCACTCACCGTATCGACGACATCTTCGAGGCTTTCGCCCAGGGTGGCTTCTACGGCGTCGAGGATGCTTTCCTCTTTGCTTTCCTCTTTGCTTTCCTCTTTTTCGGCCTGTTGTTGGTCAGCCGTTTTCTCTTTTTTGATGGAGGCAGAGAGGGCTTCGGCAGCCTTTTTCAGCTTTTCGGCTTCTTCTGGCGGGATGGCTTTGGCGGCCTCGGCTTCCTGCTTGATTTTTTCTTTGGCAGCGGCTTCGGCGGCTTCGCGGGCCTTGCGGCGTTCCTCCTGTTCGCGGAGTTTTTGCAAGCGGTTTTGCAGGGTGTTGAGCGTCTGGTTCATGTCGGTGAGCTTGGCCTGCTTGGAGTTGATGCGCTCTTCGATCATGAGGATTTTGGCCTGCCGAATTTGCGCTTCGAGTTGTCCGCTGGTGGTTTCGATTTTGCGGCGCTCGTATTGCAAATCGCGCTCATCGCGCTCGATGGATCGCTGCATTTTGCGGATGGCCTCTTGCAGGCCGGCGATGCGCGCTTCGAGGCGGCGGATCTGGTTGGAACTGTCGCTTGGGCCTGAATCGCCGAAGTGTTTGGCCTTGACGTCTTTGAAAGCTTTGTTGATGCGCTCCCAGACGGTGGAGCGGTCGGAGCGGGTAAAGGTGCTGTTGTGAAACTCGCTTTGCAGGCGTTTGAGCTCATCGAAGAGCTTGTTGAACTTTTCGCCTTTTTCGAGGCGCTCGTAGATGGCATCTACGGCGGCGAGGAACTTGTCGCGCACCTTGGCCGAGGCTTCTTCGAACTCCTTGTCGAGGGCGGAGCGGAGTTCCTTGAGGCGGGCGAAGAGTTCGTTGGTGGCATCGCGCAGGGCATCGGCGTGTTCGTGCAGCAGGTTCTTTTCCCTGATCTGCTTCTGGAGTTTGTCCCAGAATTCCTTGAGCTCATCCCAGACGTCCTTGTCGTACGATGAGAGGCGTTCGACCTTTTCGCGCAATTCGGCCAGCTCATTCTCGTACATCTGCCGCAGCTTGGTCGATAGCACCATGAAGTGCCATTCGGTTTGGGCCCGGCTGACCTCCTCGGGTTTGTCGGCTTTGAGGTCGTCGGGCAACAAACTTTCGCTGACGGTGAGCTCCCTGACGATATGGGTATGACCTTCGGGGAATTCCATCCCTTCGCCGTCGCGCCAGTTTTTGATGAGCTCCTGGTAGAATTCATCCGTGGCGATCGATTCGGGGAAGGTGTAGATGTCCACCTTGTTTTCTTCAGGCCTCAGCTCCAAAGCGATGAGGACCTTTTCATCCTGGGCGTTGGTGCCCCGCAAAACGAGTTTCGTCTTCATGATTCGACAGTGTAAACGTTCGTCAAAAGTTTCGTGAACCTGCGCCGGCCAGCCACATGGAGCATGACCAATACGCAAGCGTGATGCTTTCGGGTTCAGGTCACAGGTCGAGTGTCAAAAATTCTTTTCTGATACTCGATACGAGAGCCGTCGTTTGGCTCCCGCGGGGTGGTTTTCGAAATAGGGGGCCGTTGGCTGATCAGGGCATGGCCGGCACCTGGCCAGCCACCCGGATGAGGGATTCGAAAATCAGTCGGCCGTCTTCATTGCCGAGGGCGGCCTCGGCAGCACGTTCGGGGTGCGGCATCATGCCGAAGACGTTTTTTTCGGCGTTGCAGATGCCGGCGATGTTGCGCAGAGAGCCGTTGGGGTTGGCCTCGGGCGTCACCTGCCCGTTGGCATTGCAATAGCGGAACAGCACCTGGCCATTGGCCTCGATCTGGTCGAGCACGTCCTTCGGCGCATAGTAGCGTCCTTCGGCGTGGGCAATCGGAATCTTCAGGGCTTTACCCGGGGTGAGGTGAGCCGTCAGGGCTGTGTGCGGGTTGTCGGCTCGGATATAGACGTTCTTGCAGATGAATCGCTGGTTTTCGTTGCGCAACAACACCCCTGGCAACAATCCCGCCTCACACAGAATCTGGAATCCGTTGCAAATGCCCCACACATACCCACCGGAGCGGGCAAACTCCATCACCGCATCCATGATGGGCGAGAAACGGGCGATGGCTCCGGCGCGCAGGTAGTCACCGTAGGAAAAGCCACCCGGCAACACGATGCAATCGGAGGTGTCGAAGTCGGGCAGTTGGCGGTCTTTGTGCCACAGCGGAACGACCTCCTGTTGCAACACCTCACCGAGCACCCACAGCATGTCGTGGTCGCAATTGGAACCTGGGAAAATGACGACGCCAAATTTCATCTGATGGATTTTGGTAAAAGCCTGCTTTCGCCGGCGGGGCCACAAAGTTAGCATCCTCACCCAAACGTGAAATTGGTGGCTTGGGAGGAATCTTCCCCCTTGCGGGTTTCGAGCCCCCAGCCGAGCGAGCACCGGTTCATTTTCCCGTCTCCAGGGGCACTGCCAGCTGTTCGACGGTTTCGATGAGGCGCACCAGTTCTCGGCGGTAGCCGTGGGGGTCGGGGCCAATAGCCGACCAGGCCAGTTCTGCGGCGTGTGCATAGGTGGCCTTGCCTTTGAATTCGGAGTTGCGCAACAGCATGCCGAACTCGGCCACGGCGGCGGCAAAGCGGAAGTTGTCGGAGGGAGCAGCGGCATCGGTATCGACGACCACCCATTCTCTTTCTTTTGATTTGTGGCCATCGGGGTCTTTCCACCGGGCTTTGAGGGTGAGTAGCTCCCCGGATTTGGCAGCTTTCCGGTCGATTTTGGTTTGCTGGTACTTCAGCTCGTCGATGTCGGCCAGCCAGGGGCTGGGTTTACCGGCAGGGATGAGTTCGTAGAGCACGGTCACGCGATGGCCGCTGCCCATTTCTCCGGCGTCTTTGCGGTCGTCCTTGAAGTCTTCGTCGCGCAGCAGGCGGTTTTCGTAACCCACGAGGCGGTAGCCTTGCACCTGGAGCGGGTTGAATTCCAACTGGAGTTTGACGTCTTTGGCGATGGTGTACATGGTGCCTCCAAATTCTTCCACGAGCACTTTGCGGCTTTCGTCGATGTCGTCGATGTAGTAGTGATTACCGTTGCCGGCGTTGGCCAGCTTCTGCATTTTGTTGTCCTTGTAATTTCCCATGCCATAGCCGAGCACGGTGAGAAAGACCCCGCTTTGGCGTTCCTGTTCGATGAGGCGTACCAATTCGGCGTCGCTGCTGGTGCCGACGTTGAAATCTCCATCGGTGCAGAGGATGACGCGGTTGTTGCCTCCTTCGACGAAGTTTTCACGGGCAACCTGGTAGGCGAGGCGGATGCCGGCAGCCCCTGCGGTAGAGCCACCCGCCTCGAGGTTGTCGATGGCAGAAAGGATTTTTTGGCGGTCGTTGCCGGGGGTAGATGGCAACACCAGGCCGGCTGCACCGGCATACACCACGATGGCCACGCGGTCTTGGGGCCGCAGTTGGTTGACCAGCAATTTCAGAGAAGACTTGACCAGGGGCAGTTTGTTGGCAGCGGACATGCTGCCGGAGACATCGATGAGGAACACCAGATTGGCTGCGGGCAACGACTCCGGAGTGAGCACCCGACCTCGGAGCCCGATGAGCAAAAGCTTGTGGTCCGGGTTCCAGGGACATTCGTTCACCTCGCTGACGACGCTGAAGGGCACCTCGGAGGCTGGGTCGGGCGCTGGGTACTCGTAGTCGAAGTAATTGACCATCTCCTCAATGCGGACGGCATCGGGTGGAGGCAGCTGCCCGTTGCGGATGAAGCGGCGCACATTGCTGTAGGAAGCGGCATCCACGTCGATGGAAAAGGTGGAAAGTGGTTTGTGGCGCACGCTGAGGAATCGATTCTCCTCGATTGGGTCGTAGTCCTCGGTGTTCCAATCATTGGCTGGTTCACGCCTCAAGGCCGCAATGCCCTGAGAGGCATACTCGGATTTGCGCAGCTTCATGCGGGAGGGAGCAGCAACTACCATGATTTCAGAGAGTTGTTCGTGGCTTGCCTTCAGCTGGATTTCCACGGGCTGTCCTTCACAAGCGTTTTCGAATTCGAAAGTCTCGTAACCCGTGTAGCTGAAGACGAGCGTGGCGCAAGGGGTGGGCGAGGAAATGGTGAACGTGCCGTCGGTTTGACTGATGGTACCTGTGCTCGTGCCCTTGAGGAGGATGCTGACCCCGATGAGGGGCTTGCCGTCTTCGGCGTCCACCACTTTGCCGGTGATGGAATGGGTTTTGGAAGGCTGGATGGCCAGCGCCAGGCATGCGACAAACAATGCCAATGCGGAGAGAAAGAAAGTTTTCATATCGCCTGATTTTATTGAGGAAATCGGAAAAGACGCAGACACGATGCACCCAAAGCAGAGTTTTACACACATTTGCCCCCAAATTCTCGGGCAATCCTCAGTGGGCACATTTTCATAATTTGCCGGTGGTATTCACAATCCCCTTCCATGCGTAGGTTTTTTGGCAGCAATGAGAAAACACACACCGACGAGCAGCTGGTACAGCTGTATCGCGAGCATGGGGATTTGACCTACTTGGGCAAACTCTACGACCGCTACCTCGAGTTGGTGTACGGCGTTTGCCTGAAGTATTTCAAAAACTCGGCAAAGGCCGAAGACGCTACCATGGCCATTTTCGAAGAACTCATCGACAAGCTCCAACGGCACGAGGTGAAAAACTTCAAAGCCTGGCTGCACACCGTGGCGCGCAATCACTGCCTTATGGTGCTGCGCAAAAAGGAACCCTACCAGGTAGCAATCGATGAATTGCCCGCTGCCAGCCTGGCCCGCCTTGTGCAATCGGCCCGCGACATGCATCGGCAATCTGCCAACGGCGACGGACGATTCGAGCCCCTCGAGGATTGCATTGAAAAACTACCCCCCATGCAGCGCCTTTGCGTGCTCGATTTCTATTTCGGTGAAAGCTCCTACAAGGAAATTGCCGAGGAGCACAACCTGCCGCTTGGCATGGTGCGCTCGCACATCCAAAACGGACGTAGAAACCTGCGCATCTGCCTCGAAAAGAAAGGCATCAGCCACATTGCTCAACTAAAGGATCAGGAATGAAAAGAGCGGCTTCGGACCACGGATGGAAAACCTTACTTCAAAAATGGCTCGACGGTGAGGCCACCCACACCGACGAGGCCGAGCTCGAGGTGCAGGCCCGTTCCGACGAGTTTCTCGCCGAAGCCTTTGAAGGGTATCGCGAAGCTGCCGACGAAGACCACCTCCTGCGACTCGAACGGATTCGCAGCCGCCTGCCCCGTCAACGCCGCCGCCGCTCCCTGTTGGCCTACCTGCCACCCGTGGCTGCAGCCCTGATGCTCGCCATAGGCGCTTGGTGGGCCTACCAACAAGCGTTTGCCCCTTCCGAAATGGCGGCAAAGTCCGAAAATTCGGAAAGGCTCTCCCTCCAGAGAGAATCCCGGCCAGAAGCTTCCCATGCCCTTTCGGAGCAACCCCAAAGCATGCCCAACGACTCCAGCGAGCGTGCCGAATCGACTACAGCCCAGCCTCAAACCGACATTTCCTCATCGGAGTCTGCCTCCTCCACCGGGGCCCCTGCACCAGCCAACCAGCAACCATCACAAACTGCCGCTGTCGAACGAGCTGCCACCACCGATAGGACCCAACCCGAAGTGCCAACTGCAGCCCTTTTGCCTCCGCCCGTGCCCGCATTGGCCGATGAAAATCCAGCCAAAAAATTGCAACAGGTACTCGATACCGCCTCTGCCGGCGAAACCAGCCAAGTCGCACTCGTCACTGGCAAGGTACTCGACGCCGATACTGGCCAGCCACTCATAGGTGCCACCATCCTGGCCGTGGGCACCGACCATGGCACGATCACCAACATCGATGGCAGCTTTTCCTTTCCCCTGCCCGATGGAGTCCACACCATCGAAGTTTCTTACACTGGCTATGAAAAGAACAAGCTCGACGTACAGCCGGGCACACCTGTTACCGTGCGCCTGCGCCCCAGCGCTGAATCCCTCGACGAGGTGGCCATCACGGCGTCTGGGAAAAAACGAACCCCGAGAAACTCCAACGAGCTCGCTCCTCCAAATGCCCAACCCGCTCCCGAAGGTGGCTGGGATCGCTGGCAGCGCCACCTGCGCCGCAACCTCCGCTATCCGGAATTGGCTCGCCAGGCAGGCGTCAAAGGCACGGTACAACTGCAGTTCGAAATAGACGACCAGGGGCGCCCCACCCAAATCAAGGTGATCAAAAGCCTCGGCTTCGGCTGCGACACGGAAGCCATTCGCTTGTTGCGAACCGGGCCCCGCTGGAAACCTCCCGGCACCGCCACCGTTGAAATACCATTCGGCCAATGAGGCCCAACGCGCTTTTACCTGCTCTTCCATGAAAACCCACCTCTGCATCATTGGCTGTGGTACGCTGGGATGCTACCTCGGCCGCCGCCTCCTCGATCGTTTTGGCCACGACATCGAGCTGACCATCGTCGAAATGGGCGACAGCCGACCCCGCAATGAGCAGCAAATGGGCATCCAGGCAGCCGCCAGCCAAACCCGAGTCGCCAGCCACGGCCGTTACTTCGGACTGGGTGGCACCTCCACCCGTTGGGGAGGCCAGGTGCTCTTCTTCGACGAGCGCGACAACCCCCACCAAGACCCTCTCTGGCAGCGCATCATCGACATCAACCAGCGCCACCAGCACATCGTGCTCCACACCCTGCTCGGCAACCTGAAACCTTTTGCAAAAGACCTCCACGCCTCGCCACCATCCTCCAAGATCCCTTCCCCGCTGGCGGCAAACCTCAAAACGGGGCTCTGGCTTCGCTACGATCGCCGCAACCTGTACCGCACGCTGCTCGCACCCCTGCGCTCCCGCATCAAGCTGCTGACGCAACACCGTGTGGCCGGCTTTCTCTTCGAAGGCCAGCGACTCCAGGCAGTGGAGCTCATCGATGCCCAAGGGCGCCACTCCCAGCTCACCGCCGACCGTTTTTACCTCACTGCCGGGGCCTTGGAGTCCTGCCGTTTGCTCATGTACGCAAACCAACAAACGGGGCTGCCTGCTGCCCCCCACCTCGGTCGCAATTTCGGCGACCACATCAGCACCGAGCTCTTCGTGGTGCGCAACGCACCCCCCGTGCTCGACGGCATAGACTTCACACCGCGCATCCGACGGGGCAGCCTCCTCACACGCCGCCTGGTCGCCCGAGCCGACAACGGCATGGTGGGTTTCGTCCACTTCGTGTTCAACAAGGAAATCCGAGCTTTCAGGCTCTTCAAGGACATGCTCTTCGGACAAGGTGCCGAGCGACCCGCCCTGTCGGACCTGTTCCAGGTTGCGGGTTTCCTGTTTCGCCTGGCCTGGCATGCTATCGTACACCGGCGCATGTACGTCCACCCTGCTGCTTGGAGCGTCCAGCTCGACATGGAACAGGCCACACCCAACGACAATCGCCTCGAACTCGGCCATACACCCGACGCCAGCGGCTTGCCCCGGCTTCACATCCACTGGACCATCGGTGAAGAAGACACCCGCGCCATCGAATCGGTGCGGGCGTGGGTGGAGCAAATCCTGCGTCGCAACGGTCTCGATTATGAGCCTCGCTACGAGCCCGGATCTCCCGGCAACAAGGTCGAGGATGTGTATCACCCCGTGGGGTGTTTGGCCATGGGCCTCGAAGCCGATGCCCCGATCTCCCTCACCGGCCGGGTAAACGGCATCGAAAACCTGTGGCACTTCTCCACGGCCATGCTGCCCTCGGCGCGCTCCATCAACCCCACGGCCGCCGTCATGTGCCACATCGAAGAACACCTCGACGCCGAGCCACCCGTTCAGCCCTGAGCACATGCGGCCCTGCGGGCCTTCACCAGCAGCCCATTCCCATTTTCTTTTCTAAAAAAAACATCGAAGAGCTGCAATGCCCACACGGGCAGCACCACCAGCGGCCCAAGCAGCAGCACTAGCCATCCCGCCGGGCCCAATCCCGCAGCCAGCATCAGCCAGGTGTTGTACAGTTCCGTGGCAAGGATCGCCGCCGTACCACTGGCGTAACGCCACTCCTCCACTACGAATCCGACCCGCTCGAGTTTTTCGACGATTTCTGCCGGCTGGTACACCCGGCGGCGTTGCTGCGCAGCTTCGTAATTCGGCAGCCATCCCATGAGCTTGCGATAGCCGGGGAGCACCTGCCGGCCATTGACAGGCACGTACAGCAACAGCGTGCCGCCCGGCCGAAGACTGGCCCGTAGCCGCTCCAGGCCGCGCTCATCATCGGGCAGGTACTGCAGGGTGGCGCTGCACAACACCAGGTCGAAGCGGGCCTCCCAGCCGATGTCCTCGATGGCGCCGCAGTGCAGCTCCACGTTTGCCAGACGCCATTTCACCAGGCAAGCCCGACCGAAGGCAATGTGAGCGGGCAGCCGGTCCAGGCCAGTGAAATGTAATTGGGAGAAGCGGCGAGCCAAGGGGTACAGGTGCATGCCTTCGCCGCAGCCAGCGTCGAGCAGACAGGAGCCCCCAGGCAGCCGCTTCATCGTTTCCCGCATGACCCTGCGTACCAGCCTGTGCCGGGGATGCACGCTCAGGTTCCAGGCGTACAACAGGTGGATGCACGCCGGGTGGCGCAAAAGCCAGCGCGGATAGCGGTGTTCTAACAGACTGGCGGCAGGGCGCATGAACGGCAGGTTTGAAAGGCACCGACTTCAGAAGCAACATCTCTCCCGAAGCCTCCCGCCTGTCATCTCTGGTCTTTCGGCCCCTCTTCGAGATGGGCTCCGCAGTACTTGCAAAACACGGCATCCGAGGCGTGGCCTTCACGTCCGCAGGAGGGGCAGGCGAAATTGGTGATGTCGTACCAGGAAGGGTGTGCCTTGCTCTGGATCATCTCCGCAGAGACGATGCCAGTGGGTACGGCGATGACTGCATAACCCAAAATCATGACCAGCGCCGAAATGAACTGCCCAAGCGGCGTCACGGGTGTTATGTCGCCATATCCCACGGTGGTCAGGGTGACGATGGCCCAGTAAATGCTGCGGGGAATGCTGGTGAAACCGGAGTTGGGAATGCCCCCCTCGATGAGGTACATCAGCGAGCCAAACACGATGACCATCAGCAGGATGAAAAACAGAAACACCGCCACTTTGCGCTGGCTGGCTCGAAGGGCCTGCAACATGAACTTGCCTTCGGTGAAATACTGCCGCAGCCGGAACACCCTGAAAATCCGCAGCAGGCGCAGGCTTCGAATGACCAGCAAAGATTGGGCACCCGGCAACAGCCAGATGATATAGGTGGGTAAAATGGCCAGCAGGTCGATGATGCCGAAAAAGCTCAACACGTATTTGCGGGGCTTCAGTAGGCAATACACCCGCAGGAGGTATTCCACCGTGAAGAAAATGGTGAAAATCCACTCCATGACGTAAAAAGCCTGCCCAAACATGAGCCGCAATTCCCGGATGCTTTCCAGCATGACCACCACCACGCTGGCAATGATGATGACGAAGAGCACCACGTCGAAAAGCTTGCCCTCGGGGGTGTGTGATTCGAAGATGATTTCATGGATGCGGCGTTTGCGCTCTAAAACACGGGGGTTGCTTGCATCGAAATGGTCGTAGCGAATGCGCTCGAGCCATGCCTCGATGGGTTTCTTCACACGGGTTTCGAACCACGTTGCCAGCCGCTCTTTCAAGCTATTGTTCATCAGATGCGGTTGATTCGTACCTGCAAGTGTCCCAATCAGGGTTTGACAATCTCGACGCGCCCGTCGCGGGCATCGAGGGCCAGGAAGTTACCAACGGCATTTGAAATCTCGACGATGGTAGGGCGGTTGGAGAAATGTACACCCGTTGCCGAGCGCTCGGCACCCACGACTTCAAAGCACAGTTCGTAGAGCACCGAGCCATCGGGCCGGCTTTCCCCGCGCAGGTTGGGATCGTACCAGCTGAAGGTGAGCATGCCTTCGCCTGCCAGATGGGTACCGAAGTTGTTTTCGCCAAGCCCTCGCAGGTTGAAGTTGCGGATGTCGGTCAGGCGCAGCACCGCCGGATCCCATACCATGGTGTACTGCATGGAGAGGATTTTTTGAAAACCCCGAGCAATGACAGGCATGCAGATGGTTTCCCCTGGCGCGGCTTTTTTGGCAGGAAACATCAACACCAGGGTATCCGGTGGTGGCAGTTGGTGTAAGGCCACGGGGGTGCAACGGACTTGCGACGGCAGCTGGTGGGCAGGAGGCACGAACGTGAAGGCTGCCAGGGTAGCCAGCAGGATGCACATCACGAGGATTTTCAAAAAAGTCTTCATCGGCGGTTCCGGTTTTGTGGTTGAACGAGCGTGTTGAAAGGCAGCGTGTCAAACGAGCCGCTTTACAGAAGTCGATGGTTGCAGTTGCAGGTCCTCCCCGATGTCGAGCAGCAGCAGGCCAGGGCGTTTGCCGACTTCGAGGCTGCCCAATTCGTCGTCGAAGCCCAAGGCGCAGGCCCCGTTGAGGGTGGCCCAGCGCAGCAGGGTTTCGAAGGGGACGTAGCTCTGGTATCGGGCGATGGTCTTCATCTCCTCGAGTATGGAGAGCTGCCAGTTGCTTGTCAGGCTGTCGGTGCCAATGCACACCCGGGCGCCGGCATCGATGAAATACTGGTAGCGGGGCAGCCTGTTCTCGATGTAGAGGTTGGCGTTGGGGCATGTGGCCCAAAACACCTTGTCGGCACCTGCCCATTCCATGGCTGCTCTGATTTCTTCGGGTCGGGTCATGGTGTTGTGCACGAAGAGGGTGCGCTGGGCAGGATCCATGTTTTCCATGGCATAATAGATCGAGGGGCGGCCGGTAGGCTGGAATTTGCTGACATCGACGCCGAAATCGGCGAAGAAAGTGGCAAAACCGCCGCTCCCGTCGAGGAAGAACCGGTCTTCGTGCTCCGTTTCCTGGTTGTGGATGCTGACGGTAAGGGGTTGGGCTTGGGCTTCGTTGGCTTCGGCGATGAGGTTGAACAGGGTTTTCGACACGGTATAAGGTGCATGGGGCACGCAGCTCTTGCGGTGTGGCCCCTCGCCGGGCTGTCGATCGAACACCTTTCGGTAGCCGTCGAAGGTTTGGCGGGCCCGGTTGTCATCGAGAAAGTCGAACATTTCCACGAAGGAGTAGTATCGCATGCGGCTGCGGCGTTTGGCATCGGCGGTGTCGGCTTTGTTGCAGATGTCGCCGACGGCCTGGATGCCAGCCTGCCACATTTCCTCGTCGGCCCGGTCGATAGCGTCGAGGATTTGCTCCATGGGCACCTCGCGGTAGTTGACCACGGTTTTCAGGAAGGGCAACAGGCCTGTGCCGGTGGGTGCCACGCCCTTCATGTGCGAAAGCTCCAGGTGACAATGAGCGTTGACGAAGCCGGGCACCAGGGCGCCGTGGTGGCGTTCGAGGCTGGCGGGATCGTGGTCGGAGGCGTCGGCGATGTCGAGGATGCGCCCCTGGTCGTCGATGATTACGGCGGCGTTGCGGCGGGGGGGCGAGCTGACGGGAAAAACGATGTCGGCGGTGATCTTCCTCATGTCTTGTGGGTGTCTATTTGAGCCAATCGGAGACGTCGGTCGATTTGCAACATGATGGCGTAGGCCACTTCGAGCGCCTGGCAAGCTTCTTCGAGGCCCACGGCAGGGGGCGCACCTTCGAGCACGCTTCGGGCAAAGGCCTCCCATTCGGCGGCGATGGCGTTGACGGGATGCACGTCGGGGTGGTCGATGGCCAGCAGCCGTTTGCCGGTTGGCGTATCGATTTCGAAAAACTGGCCGTCGGTTGGCGGCTGCTCAGCGGGAAACAGGCGCACGATCTGGCTTTCCTTTTTGAGAAAATCGAGGCTGATGTAAGCGTCTTTCTGGAACAGCCGCACCTTGCGCATTTGCTTGAGCGAGATGCGGCTGGCGGTAAAGTTTGCCACGCAGCCATTACGAAACTCCACCCTTGCGTTGGCGATGTCGGGCGTATCGCTCACCACGGCCACGCCGCTTGCGCTGATGTGTTCGACGGGAGCCCGCACCAGGCTCAGCACGATGTCGATGTCGTGGATCATCAGGTCGAGCACGACGGGCACGTCGGTGCCTCGTGGGTTGAACATGGACAGCCGGTGAGCCTCTACGAACATGGGTTCCAGCCTCAGGTGCCGCACGGCGAGCATGGCGGGGTTGAAGCGCTCTACGTGGCCCACCTGCACGACTTTTCCACTTTTGCGAGCCAATTCGAGCAACCGGGCGGCTTCCTCTGGATGCTGCACCACAGGCTTTTCGATGAAGAGGTGCCGGCCCGCTTCGAGGGCCTTGCTTGCCAGTTCGAAATGGGTGCTCGTAGGCGTGACGATGGCCGCCACGTCACAGTTGGCGAGCAGCTCATCGAGGTCATTGCGGGCGGGCACCCCAGCCTCGGCTGCGACGCGGGCCGTCAGCGCCAGATCGATGTCGTAAACTCCGCTTACCTGAAACGGAGCACCCATTTCGAGCAAACAGCGCAGATGGATTTTGCCCAGATGACCCAGGCCTATGATGCCAACTTTTATCATGGTGAAGCCTTGTGAAGCTGCCTACAGCCTTGCCTTGCAGCCTCGCAAAAGTAGCGACCTTGGCCTACTTTTGCCCGTCGCCCTGTCACCACCCGCTAATCGGCAACCAATTCGCCGCCAATGATCAAACGCCTCAGCATACGCAACTACGCCATCATTGAATCCCTCGAAATTACCTTTCCCCCGGGCCTGACCATCATCACCGGGGAAACAGGTGCCGGCAAATCCATCCTTTTGGGTGCCCTCGGCCTCATCATGGGGGAGCGGGCCGACTCCAAGTCCTTGTTCGACGAATCCACCAAGTGCGTCATCGAAGGAACCTTCGACGTGGCGCCCTACGGCCTGCGGGAATTTTTCGAGCAAAACGACCTGGACTACAGCGACGAATGCATCATCCGCCGGGAGCTGTCCCCCTCGGGCAAGTCGCGGGCTTTCGTCAACGACACACCCGTCACACTCGACGTGTTGCGCCAGCTCACCAGCTCCTTGGTGGACTTACACCAGCAGTTCGACACCCTCGACATCCACAACGTCTCCTTCCAGCTACGCATGCTCGATGCCCTTGCGGGCAACAAAGAGTTGTTGGAAAAATACACCGCCCTGTATCGCCAGTACCAGCAAGACCGGCGTCGGCTCGAAGCACTGCGCCAGCAAAGCCAGCAAGCTGCCCAGGAAGCTGAATTCCTCCAATTTCAACTCGACGAATTCGAAAAGGCCGCCCTCGTCAGCGGCGAACAGGAGCAGCTCGAAGAGGAAATGCGCCGCCTGACACATGCCGGCGAAATCCGTCGCACCCTCGGCGAGGTGTGGCAGCTCATTGCCGAAGGGGAGACCCCCCTGACGGGGCAGCTGCGCGACGCCCTGCGCGCCCTGTCCGACATCAGGCGGTACACGCCCGAGGCCGATACCCTTTACCAACGCCTCGACAGCCTCCTGCTCGAACTCGAAGACATCGGCGACGAATGCGCACGCCTGGCCGAAAGCACCGAAACCGACCCGGCCCGCCTCGCCGAAATCCAGCAGCGCCTCGACACCATCTACCGCCTCCAGAACAAACACCGCGTCAACACCGTGGACGAACTGTTGGCCCTGCGCGACCAACTCCAACGACGCCTCGACGCCATCGGCGACCTCTCCGAAGAAATCCAACGCCTCGAAACCTCGACCAGCCAAACCCTCGCACAACTTCGCCAGCTCGCCGCCCACCTCAGCGAACGCCGCCGCAGTGTGGTGCCTGACTTCGAGCGCAAAGTACTCGACATGCTGGCACGGCTGGCCATGCCCCATACCCGCTTCGAAGTGCAAATCAGCCCGCTGGAAGAACCCACCCCCACTGGCATGGACGAAGTAGCTTTCCTCTTTGCCGCCAACCCCGGCAGCCGCCTGCAACACATCCGCGACGTGGCCAGCGGCGGTGAACTCAGCCGCCTGACACTCGTCACCAAGAGCCTCGTGGCCAGTGCCATCCCCCTGCCTACTCTCATCTTCGACGAAATCGACGCAGGTGTCGGTGGAGACGTAGCCCTGCGCATGGGGCAAATTCTCCGACAGCTCGCCAACGAACACCAGGTCGTCGTCATCACCCACTCGCCACAAGTGGCTGCCCGCGCCGATGCGCATTACTTCGTCTATAAAACCGTGGAAGGCAACATGACCTTCACCCGCGTCAAACTGCTCGACCGCGAGGAACGCATCCACGCCCTGGCCGTCATGCTCAGTCAGAATCCACCCAGCGAGGCAGCCCTGGCCAACGCCCGGGAACTCATGGGGGAGTAGGGGGATTATGGAGGCTGTCTGGTGGAGCTTGCTGACGCAGGCAGTCGGGCTTGGGGCCCCGGATGGCATTCATCCTGCTCGTTTTTTTGCATTGAACTTAACTCATTCCATTGAACATGAATCACCCACTGTGCGCTTCCCGCCCGAGGATTTCCCTGCCTACAGTGTTGCTCTGGTGCGCGCTGAGCTGGCATGCTGCTGCCCAGCTGCCCGCCCGGCTGGTGGACTTCCGCGAGCCCCGCTCGGGTTTCGTCACCTTGGCTGAGGGCATCGAATTGCCCCTGGAAGATGGCGGATATACCCTGCTGCTGCCCTCGGCCGATACGATCAAAGCCCTCATCGTCATGTTCCATCCCGGGCGCGACACGGCCCATGCCGGCTTCGAACAGCGGCTGTACGTGCCGGCCGTAAAGCGAGGCGTGGCCGTGATGTACCTGACCACTGGCAACCGCTTCGAGTTCCTCTTCGACGAGGCCCAATGCCGGCAGTTGGACGAATACTTGCACAAGGCCATCGTAGAAAATGGCTTGCCAGCCGACGCCATGGTGTTTGCCGGCATGTCCCTGGCAGGCACGCGGGCAGCACGATTTGCCCAGTGGTGCCTGGCCGGGCACTCTGCATACGGCATCGAACCTGCTGGCTTGGTGCTTTGCGATGCCCCGCTCGACATGATTCGGATGTGGAGGGAATCGAAACGGGCCCTGGCCATCAATCCCGTCGGAGTAGTGCAAGGTGAAGCCCGATGGGTGACTTCCGTTTTGGAGCGCAACCTTCACGGCACGCCTGAGGGAAACCCCGCCGCCTGGTACGATTATTCCCCCTACAGCCACGACAAGCTGGATGGTGGAAAGGCCGCTTTGTTGAAACACCTGCCTCTGCGCGCTTACACCGAGCCCGACATACAGTGGTGGCTGGCCAACCGTCACCGCGATTACTACAGCATCAACGCCATCGATGCCGCCGCCCTGGTCAACCTGCTCCAAATCATGGGCAACGACGACGCCGAACTCATCACCACCACCGGCAAGGGTTACCACCCCGACGGCTCCCGACATCCCCACTCCTGGAGCATCGTGGACGACGCAGATCTCGTCGATTGGGTGCTACGCCTCGCCGCTCGGCGGCACCAGTGAAATTGACCGCTCCTGGCTTGGATGCGCCCAGCGACATACCTTCGGCACCAAAACCATACGCACCCATGGCAAGACTCGCTTCATTGCTGTTGTTGGCCCTCGGCCTTCTCTCCTGTCATTCCAAAAAGGAAATCCCCCTCGAAGCAGGCATGCGCATCACTTCCTCAGTGACCATCGCCCCTGGCTCCTATCTGTTGGCCGCTACCGACAGCCTCGACCAAGCCGTCATCACCATCGAGGGAAATGACATCACCGTGGATTTCAACGGCGCCGTGCTGCGGGGCGCCCCCGACTCCCTCTCGCCCGACTTGTTCAAAGGGCTGGCCGTGCGGGTGCACGGCCGGGGCATCACCATCCGCAATGCCCGCATCCACGGCTATAAGGTCGCAATCATGGCCGTAAACTCCGACAGCCTCCAACTGCTCGATTGCGATCTGAGCTACAATTGGAGGCCCCGATTGAAGAGCCGGCGCGAGCGCGAGGATTTCTCCGACTGGCTCAGCTACCACCAAAACGACAGGGATGAATGGCTGCGTTACGGCGCCGCGGCCTACCTCAAAAACTGCAACCACGCCCTGGTGCGCGGCCTCAAAGTGACCGGCGGCATGAACGGATTGTTGCTCACTGCGTGCAACGACGGCCTTTTTTACAACAACACCATTCAATTCAACTCGGGCGTGGGCATTGGCCTCTATCGCAGCAGCCGCAACCGCATCATGCACAACCGCCTCGACTGGAACGTCAGGGGATACTCCCACGGATTCTACCAGCGCGGCCAGGACTCCGCCGCCCTGCTCGTGTACGAACAAAGCCACGACAACGTCTTCGCCTACAATTCGGCCACCCACTCAGGCGACGGATTCTTCCTCTGGGCCGGCCAAACTACCATGGATACCGGTGAAGGCGGTTGCAACGGCAACCTGCTCTTCCGCAACGACTTCTCCTACGCCCCAACCAACGGCGTGGAGGTCACCTTCAGCAGCAACCGCATCATCGCCAACACCATCCGGGAGTGCACCTATGGCGTCTGGGGTGGCTACAGCTACCAATCCCTGTTCTACGGTAACCTAATAGCCGATTGCCGCCACGGCATCGCCATCGAACACGGCCAGGAAAATACCATCTGGCGCAACCGCTTCGAAAACGACTCCATCGGTATCATGCTCTGGCAACGCCCCTCCCAACCCGCCGATTGGGGATATGCCCGCGCCCGCGATGTATCGAGCCGCGATTACGACATCCTGGGGAATGCCTTTCGAAGCGTGGCGCTCCCCCTCCTCATCTCTTCCTCCAAAAACATCCGCATCGACGCAGACAATGCTTTCGAAGCCTGCGGGCCCGTGCTCACCGAACGCCAGCCCAATGAAAACCTCCAGCTCTACGCCACCGTACAGCCCCCTCCTTTGCCCGACACGGTAGCTCCCCTGCCCGACGGCATGGACACTCGCCTGCCCAAATCCGCCTTGCAAGGCCGGCAATACATCCTCATGCACGAGTGGGGGCCCTACGACTTCCAATACCCTTCGGTGTGGCTGCGCCAAATCGAGGGCGACAAATACACTTTTCTGCTCCTCGGCCCCACCGAAGGCAACTGGAAAGCCGTGGACGGCAAGGGCTGGCGCCGCGTCAACCCCGTCAGCGGACGCTTCCCAGCCACCATGACCTGCCTGCGCGACACTTCCTCCGAGCTGCTCACACTCGAATTCGAGTTCATCGGCCAAGCTTTCACCGACCGCTTTGGTCGGCAAGTGCCTCGCGGGCAGGTCTATCCCTTCCAGTTTCGGCGTTTCGAGAAAATACTCCACTGGCAGGTGAATTGGTACGAGTACGACGGCAGCTCCGATCCACTCAACAACCCCGAGGCATTTCAGCGGCTGTTGCGCACGGCCCCAAAGGCATCCACGACCACCGATGAACTGTACTTTGCCTGGTGGGGCGCGCCGGCCGAAGGCATCGATCCCGACCGCTTCGCCACCGTGGCCGAAACGAGCTTCGACGTCGCTCCGGGCACCTATACCTTCTTCCTCACCAGCGACGATGGCGCCCGCCTCTATCTCGACGGCAAACGCCTCATCGATCACTGGGACGTGCACGAGCCCGCCACTGATTCGGTCACCGTCCAGCTCGCCGGCCCACACACCGTTCGAATCGAACACTTCGAACACGGCGGCTTCGCTACGCTCGATTTCAGAATGGATCTCTCGAAATAGATGGCCACCAAGCCGAGAGGCGCCTCGACATCATGAATCGAATGATCTTTCTAGCGCCGGCGAATGAAGATGAATATCGCGCAAGGAGGGTTTGAGGATGTGAGGATGTGAGGATGTGAGGATGTGAGGATGTCCTGGCTGCCCTGAAATGTATTCAGCCTGAATCACCGGATCTATAGATACCTCCCCTGTAGATTGAACGACGCCTGGGGCGCTCGTTGCACGAGCACTTCTATGCTGCAGTTCCAAGCCTGTGGCCAGATTCGAACCATTTTTTTTTGAAAATGCCCGGTTATATTTCTGTAAAATGGAAAATTCTGCCTCCGTACTCGAGCCGCTGCAATTGGATCTTTACGGCACCATTACAAACTGGCCGGATGGTTTCTTTGGAAACGAAATGGATGAAATTGCTGCCATGCAAGAGGCGATGTTAGAGCGAAAAATGCAAGGGGAAGATATTTGGTGAGGCCAACTTTTTGCCACCACACCACTTCCCTCACCCCAGCACGAACCCCTCCGGGAAAGCATCTCCCTCCTCGAGCACGAATTCGCTGAAGCCGCAAATCCACGCCTCGCCCCAGACGCGGGGAATTACCGCCTGGTAGGGCCCGAACTGGCACGTGTCCACGACGGCTACGTCCATCGTGGAGCCCGTGATGCTCTCGATACAGAGGCGCTCTCCGGTTTCGATATCGCCTCGGGCGAAGTGAATGGCGGCGCGGGCCGAGACGCCGCTCCCGGTGGCCGATCGGTCCACCTGACCGTCGGCGAAGACGCACACGTTGCGGCTGTGGTGCCCAGGCTCCCTCGCAGGACCCGTGAAGATGGTGCCATAGAGGAAGTTGAGGTCGTCGTGGTAGGGATGTGCCATGCGCTCACTGGCCGCTACGGCGTCTTTGATGCACATGCCCAGGCGCACGATTTCCCGGATGTTGGAGGGGCTCAAGTCCAGCCCCAGTTCTTCGGCATCGACGAAGGCATAGAAGGCTCCCCCATAGGCCAAATCATAGCGGATGTGCCGGCCATCGGGTAGCGTCAGCGCTGCGTCGAGTGTTTGTACGAAGGATGGCACATTGTCGAAAAAAGACTTGCCAACGCCGCCGTGGTTCACCTCACACCAGGCCTTGAGTTGTCCACAGGGTGCGTCGATGCGGATGGGTGTGAGGGGTTCCTCGGCAGGCACCCAGCCCATGCGGACAGCCAGGTTGGCAATGGCAATGGTGGCGTGCCCGCACATGGTGCTATATCCTTCGTTGTGCATGAAGAGGATGCCGAAGTGGCTGTCGGGGCGCTCGGGTGGCAGCAAGGCGCAACCGTACATGTCCATGTGGCCGCGGGGTTCGTGCATGAGGAGTTTGCGCAGGTGGTCGTGGTGGGTAAGCATTTCCCTTCGGGCATCCAAGACGGTGCGGGCCTGCAGGGTTGGCAATCCTTCGATGATGACGCGCAGGGGCTCTCCACCCGTGTGCATGTCGATGCAGCGAGCAACGAGGGGCAATCGAGCCGAAAGTGTGCGGTATCCGCTCGTGCGGATGCGTTCGTAAACGTCGTGCATGGCAGCGTTTTTTTGAGTCCTTGAAACGAGCATGGTATTCCGTTCCGCCTTTTGGTCAGGTGCTGGCTTCGACCTGGTGGGCCAGCCAGGAAGCGAGCGCCAGGTCTTCGAGGGCGAAGCCCACCGACTTGAAGACGGTGATTTGTTCAGGGCTGGTGCGGGAGGGGCAGGTGCCGAGCAGGAGGTCTTGCAGGGTACCGAGGATGCGGTCGGCGGTGAGGGCGCCGTGCTGGAGGGGCAAGGCGATGTCGCCGCTTTCGTGGCGAGCGGCTGGGTTGTCGAGCCAGATGGTTGCCCTGCGCATGAGTTCGTCATCGGCTTCCCGCATGTCGGACCTATAGCTGCCCACCAGGTCGATGTGGGTGCCGGGTGTTACCCAATCTCCGCGCAGGATGGGTGTAGGGGAGGCCGTGGCACAGCTGATGACATCGGCCTCGGAGGCAGCCGAGGCAGCATCTTCGCACACTTCCACTTGCAAGCGGCCAAAGTCGTTTTCAGCGAGCAGTTGGTGGATTCGGTCGGGATGGCGATTCCAGATGAACACCCTTTCGAGGGGGCGCACGGTGGCATGGGCCTCTATGAGTGCGGGGCACAACCGACCGGCGCCCATGACGAGTAGGGTGTGGGCGTCGGGTCGGGCCAATAGGGAGGCGGCCAGTGCGGAAGCTGCAGCGGTGCGCAACACCGTGAGGCGAAGGCCATCCATGAGGTAGAGCGGCCTGCCCGTGGGTGCATCGAGCAGCAGGTAGGTGGCCTGCACCGAGGGCAACCCAAGCGAAGGATTTCCCGGGGCTACGGTGGCGACCTTCACGCCACAGTACCGGTCGTTCCAGGCAGGCATGAGCAGCAGGGTGTTTTGACCGTACTGGTGATGGGTGCGCACGGGCATCTCGCCCGCCTTTTGGAGAAATTCGGTCATCCAAGGCAAAAAGGCCGCATAGTCGAAAAGCTCATCGATGGCGTGTGCTGTCAGGGTGTGCATGAGAAGGCATGCTTGAATGGTGGGTTGAAAATGCAATTTCTCGCCAAGTAGCCCACAGGGCCAGCATTTTTTTACAACAGGTCAAAAAAAAATAACCCGCCGACAGGCGGGCTGCTGGGTCTGGTTGATTTGGTCAGGGCTGAGGATTACATGCCGAAAGCATAGTAGTAAGTGCCGGGCAGGTCTTCGTACACCCCTTCGAGCATCACCCCACCCTTCTTGTTTTCGAGTGCTTTGACGAGGTCTTCGACGCTCTTGACAGGTTTGCCATCGACCTTGGTGATGATGAAACCTGGGCGCATGTTGGTGTACTTGCGCAGCTTGCCGGCATGGAGTTCACGCACTTTGACACCGCCGGCGATATCGAGTTTGCGAGCCGTGGCTTCGTCGATGGTTTCGAACTCACCGCCCAGCACGGTCAGCACGTCGGCTTTTTCCTTGCTGACCAGTTCTGCTTTGCCTTTGCGGTTGCTCAGGGTAACGGTGAAGGTCTTCTCCTTGCCTTTGCGCAGTACTTTCACGTTGACCTTGTCGCCGGGGCGATGGCGGGCGATGATTTCCTGCAGGCGAGGCGAGTTTTCGATTTTGTTGCCATCGACCTCGATGATGACATCTCCGGGCTGGATGCCTGCGGCACCGGCGGCGCTGTTTTCGAGAAGGCTATCCACGTAGGCACCGTAGGTGATGCCGAGGTCTTTTTCCTTGGCGAGGGTGCCGTCCACGGAACGAATCATGACGCCGAGCACGCCGCGCTGAACGACTCCATACTTCATCAAGTCTTCCACCACCTTGCTGACGATATTGGAAGGCACTGCGAAACCGTAGCCGGAGTAGGTGCCGGTGGGGCTTGCGATGGCGGTGTTGATGCCGATGAGGGCACCTTGCAGGTTGACCAATGCGCCCCCGCTGTTTCCGGGGTTGATGGCGGCGTCAGTCTGGATGAAGCTCTCTACGGCGAATTGCTCTCGCAAGATGTTGATGTTGCGGGCCTTGGCGCTCACGATGCCGGCCGTGACGGTGCTGGTCAAGTTGAAGGGGTTGCCCACGGCCATGACCCATTCACCCACGCGCACCTCGTCGCTGTTGCCAAAAGCCAGGGGTTTGAGGCCTTTTTCCTTGATTTGGATGAGGGCCAGGTCGGTGGTGGGGTCGGTACCGACGACGGTGGCCTTGTAGGTGCGGTTGTCGTGGAGGGTCACTTCGATGTCGTCGGCGTCGGCGATGACGTGGTTGTTGGTGACGATGTATCCGTCGGAGCTTATGATGACGCCACTACCCGAGCCCATGCGCAACTCGGGCGTAGAGGGGCCCTCGAAGCGGAAGCGGTCGTCGAAGAAGTCGCGAAACGGCGAGTTTTCGAAAAAGTCGCGGAAGGGATCGTCGTAGTTGCGATCGCTCGCAGCGATGGTTTTGACTGATTTGATGTGCACCACGCTCTCCATGACTTTTTCGGCCACGCCCGTGAAATCGAGCGGCACGACGTCGCCATTTTCATCCAGGGTGTAGAGGGCTTGTTTGGCGGGGGTACCATCTACATGTTCGATTTTGAGCACGCGTGCCCCGCTGCCAAGGGTGAAGTGGTAAAGCCCCAGCGTGAGGGCCGTTACTGCAAAAGCCACGATGGCTGTCAGCAACAGATTTCTTTTCATGATTTTTTTGTTTTGGTTCAACGGATTGGGCGGCGCCGGGCCGCCAGGTTGATGATTGGAACGCAGTTAAAGAATGGTCTTGCCCGGCGATGGTTGAATGGCACTGGTTTACAGGCCGTTAATCCTTGGTTAACGGGGTGTGGTTACGAGGATGGGAGCCGGCCTTCGGCAAGCTTGTCTTGTCTGACGGGCAGGCAGGCTCCGCTGCTCAGCTTATCAAAAAAAACAGGGGTGAACCCCCGCACGCCCGAAGAGGCGGTGCTTCGAATTCACCCCCATGGTTCGTTCGCCATGCAGCGTGCCGGGCCGATTACATGTCGTCATACATGCCGGGGCTGCCAGCGGGCTCCTTTTTCTTTTCAGGGATTTCCGTGACAGCGCACTCGGTCATGAGCAACATGCTGGCGATGGAGGCAGCGTTTTCGATGGCGACGCGGGCCACTTTGGTCGGGTCGATGACGCCGGCCTTCTTGAGGTCTTCAAACTCGCCAGTACGAGCGTTGAAGCCGAAAGCGCCCTTGCCATCGAGCACGCGCTGCAGTACCACGCTGGGCTCGAGGCCGGCATTGGCGGCGATGCAACGCAGCGGAGCTTCGAGGGCTTTGCTGACGATGCTCACGCCCGTGAATTCGTCCTCGTTGCTGCACTTGACCTTGCGCAGCGCATCGATGGCACGCACGTAAGCGACACCACCGCCGGGGACGATGCCTTCCTCGATGGCAGCCCGGGTAGCATGCAAGGCGTCATCCACGCGATCTTTCTTCTCCTTCATCTCCACTTCGGTGGGCGCACCGACGTGCAGCACAGCCACACCACCGGAGAGTTTGGCCAAGCGCTCTTGCAGCTTCTCACGGTCGTAGTCGGAAGTGGTGGTTTCGATCTGGGCCTTGATCTGGTTGATGCGAGCCTTGATTTGCTCCTTGTTGCCCATACCACCCACGATGGTGGTGTTGTCCTTGTCCACCTTGATCTTTTCGGCACGACCGAGCTGCTGCAGGGTAGTGTTTTCAAGCTTGTATCCTTGCTCTTCGCTGATGACCGTACCACCGGTGAGGATGGCGATGTCTTCGAGCATGGCCTTGCGACGATCGCCGAAGCCCGGAGCTTTGACGGCCACGACGTTCAGGGTGCCACGCAGGCGGTTGACCACGAGGGTACCGAGGGCAGCACCTTCGACGTCTTCAGCAATGATGAGCAAGGGGCGGCCTTCCTGTGCGGTTTGCTCCAGCACCGGCAGGATGTCCTTGACGTTGGAGATCTTCTTGTCGTGGATGAGGATGTAGGCATTCTCGTACTCCACCGTCATCTGCTCGGTGTTGGTGACGAAGTAAGGCGACAGGTAGCCGCGGTCGAATTGCATACCTTGGACTTCTTCGACGTAGGTTTCGGTGCCCTTGGCTTCTTCGACGGTGATGACACCATCGACGCTGACGCGCTTCATGGCATCGGCGATGAGTTGGCCGATTTCCTCATCGTTGTTGGCAGAAATGGTAGCTACCTGACGGATCTTGTCGAAGTCGTCCTTGACGGCTTCGGACTGTTCGCGCAGGCTTTCCACCACGGCCTGAACGGCCTTGTCGATGCCGCGCTTGAGGTCGATGGGGTTGGCACCGGCGGCCACGTTCTTCAGACCAGCATTGACGAGGGCCTGGGCGAGCACGGTAGCGGTGGTGGTACCGTCACCGGCCACGTCGGCCGTTTTGCTGGCCACTTCCTTGGCCATCTGGGCACCCATGTTTTCCAGCGGATCTTCGAGTTCGATTTCCTTGGCAACGGTCACGCCGTCTTTGGTCACCTTGGGAGCGCCAAAGCTGCGGCTGATGACGACGTTGCGGCCTTTGGGACCAAGTGTCACCTTGACGGCATTAGCCAGTTTGTCAATGCCGGCTTTGAGGCGTTCCTGAGCACGGCTGTTGAAGGTGATCTCTTTTGCTGCCATAGCTAATTGGGTTTTTGATATTGGTTAATCGCTTTTGGAATGGGCCCCTGCTGTGGGGCGAGGGCATCAGTTGAGTACCAACAGGATGTCATCTTCCCGCATCACCAGGTAGGTTTCGCCGTCGATTTCGAGTTCCTGGCCGGCGTACTTGCCAAACAACACCGAATCGCCAACCTTGACGGTCACCTTGTGATCGTCTTTGCCAGGACCCACGGCTACTACCTGACCGCGCTGGGGCTTTTCCTTGGCGGTGTCGGGAATGATGATGCCACCTTTGGTCTTTTCTTCAGCGGGCATGGGTTTGACAACCACCCGATCGTGAAGCGGTTTGAACTTGACTTGGCTCATAGCAACATGGTTTTAGATTGCGTGGATTGCTTGGAGAATGTGGAGTTCAAGCCCGTTGAGAGTGGGGAAAAAGGGTGAGCCGCTCGCATGCCCTCCAGGGCTCACGGGCGGCTCAGCGAGGTTGTCAGGAGACAGCGATCTTGCGCGGAGCCAATTTCTTGACTTCCTCCCGTTTCGGGATCATGATGCGCAGGATGCCATCTTCGTACTTGGCCTTGATCTTGGAATCATCCACCACCGATTTGGGCAGGTGGAAGGTCCGTACAAACGACTGATAGCTGAACTCACGACGAGTGTAGCGTTCGTCTTCCTTCAACTCCCGCTCTTCACGCTTTTCAGAGGAGATCTTCAAAATCTCGTTGTCGAGCTCGATTTTGAAGTCGTCCTTCTTCATACCAGGCGCTGCCATTTCGACCACGAACCCTTCGTTGTTTTCAATGATGTTCACGGCCGGCAGCGTGGTGTTCGTGAAGGAGAAGTTGTTGGAAGCCCAGTCGAAAAGATCCCGGGTAAAGAAGTCGTCGAAAAGACGAGGAAGCGACGGAGCCATCGGAGAATTCCAATTGACCAGTGCCATAGCTACCTCCTTTTTTTTGGTTAAACCATGAAAGATTTACCATCAAAAAGTCGGTGAGAAATCCTGACACCCGCCGCTTATCAACGTGCGTGCCAGTGCCTGAAAAGCCTTTTTTGCAGGGGTGATTCTGTCAGTCTGACAGATTAGGTGGCGGGCGGAAAATGAAACTCTGACAGGGTTTGAAAAATTGTCAGAGCAACTCGCCCCAGTTGCCTAACAGGGTAGGTTCCTGCTCGTTCTTTTTGAGCATGACCAGAAATTCCTTGCGCGGGATGGCTCGTGCTCCGAGGGATCCAAGGTGTTTGCTTGCCTGCTGGCAATCGATGAGCCAAAAGCCTTTTTCTTTCAGCTTGCGCACCAAGGTAATTAATCCGAATTTGGAAGCGTTGCTGATGCGTGTAAACATGGACTCGCCGAAAAACATCTTGCCCAATGACAGTCCGTACAGGCCTCCTGCGAGTATGTCACCTTGCCATACCTCTACCGAATGAACATAGCCCATGCGGTGCAACTCCGTATAGGCTTCTACCATTTCGTCGGTGATCCAGGTGCCGGCCAAATCTGGCATATCGCTGCGCGGCTGACGGCAACCCGCTATGACGGCACTGAAATCCCGATCGAAGGTGACAGTAAACTTCTTTTGGTTGAAATAGGGCCGCATACTTCGCGACACCTTCAGCTCGTCGGGAAAGAGCACGAAACGGGGATCAGGCGACCACCACAGGATCGGCTCGTCTTCTACGTACCAGGGGAAAATGCCTTTCCTGTATGCCAACAAAACGCGCTCTGGACGCAGGTCGCCCCCGATGGCGACGATGCCTTCCGCTGTAGCCCGTTCAGGAGAAGGAAAAAATAGGGTGTTTTCGGAAAGCCAAACTATTTCCATTTTGTCGGCTGGGTTGGGAGGCTGCCCCTAAAAAGGTATTCGGGACAGAACGTCTGATGTGCAAAGAAAAAAAAGGGTCGCAAATGCTGGTTCATTCCTCCTGCCTCTCGTTCACGCCATGCCACGATGACAGGTCCTGAAGGGCTGCAAACGATGCAGAATGGAATGGCTGAGGATGCACCCCCGTCCGGTGGCCAGCTCAACGCCTCAGCGTCACACGTCGCGCCACGAGAGCCCCCGTGCCATGACAGCACCGCTTGGGCCTGGAAACGAAAGCGGGCAAAAGTCTACGACCATTGCCCGCAAACGATACGTGGGTTGAGGATTATCAGTCTTCTTCGATCACGGCCGACAGCCCCCGATCCACAAGGGCTTCCTGCTTGGGACGCAATTCGTTGTAGGGACCCGTCTTGACGGTGGCTTTGCCCTTGAGGTGGATGATGAGGGAGAGCTGCTCAGCCTGCTCACTGGTGTGATGGAGCACCTCCATGAAACACTGGATGACCCAGTCGAATGTGTTCACGTCGTCGTTGTACACGATCAGGTGGGCAATGTCTCCCGTACCAGTATCATCCGTCACTTCCTCTTCGAGGAGCACGTCTTCCTTTTCTTCTAAAACGGGGTTGAACGGCATGATGATCTGTTTTGACGAAAGGCGAAAAACCGTCAGGGAATTTCGCTGAGGGTTTTCTTGATGGCCTCAAAGTTCGGCAAATCGCCTGCATTTTCCAATACTTCGGCATAGCGCACTACGCCGTCTCGGTCGATGACGAAGGCCGAGCGCTTGGCCACGCCGCGCATGCCGAGGACAAACTCGTCGTACAGGCAATCGTAGGCGCGGGCTGCTTCGCGGTTGAAATCAGACAGCAGGGGGAAGCGAATGCCATTGTCGGCCTTGAACTTGGCAAGGGTGGCAAAAGAGTCCACGCTGATACCCAAGACTTGGGCGTCGAGGTTTTCGAACTCCTCCAGCCCTTCGCTCGTCGAGCACATTTCCTTGGTGCATACGCCGGTGAAGGCCAGGGGGAAGAAAAGCAGGACCACCTTTTTGCCTTTGAACTGGTCGAGGCTTACTTCTTGCTTGTCGGAGTCGTAGAGTTTGAAGTTGGGAGCTTTGTCGCCTGGTTTTAGTGCCATGGTCGGAAGGTTTTTGCTGTGAATGTTTGTAAGAGGCAAAGTAAGACAATCCCTTGCTCAATTTGTTCCTTTGCGCCGCTGGTATCCATTCACCAAATGCCCCGAATGAATCCCGTAAGAAGAGCCTATTTGGAGCTGCATCTGGCCGTGTTGTTGTGGGGGTTCACCGCCATTTTGGGAGAGCTCATCCAATTGTCGGCTTTGGTGCTGGTGTGGTGGCGGGTGTTGTTGACGAGCCTGAGCCTGGTTTGGCTGGTGCGACTGGGTAGCCTCTTTCGCGAGATGCCGCTGCGCAAGGTGGGGCAATTTGCATTCGTAGGCGTACTGACAGCCCTTCACTGGCTCACCTTTTACGGGTCCATCAAGCTGGCCAATGCGTCAGTGGCCTTGATCTGCATGGCCACCTGTGCCTTTTTCACCTCGTTGGTAGAGCCACTTTTGCTGCGGCAGCCGTTTCGCAAACTCGACGTGCTGTTCGGCTTCGTCGTGGTGCCGGGTATGGCCCTCATTGTCGAGCACGTCGAGACGCGCATGCACACGGGCATCTGGGTGGGCTTACTGTCGTCGTTCTTGGCGGCGGTATTCAGCATCCTCAACAAGAAATGGGTTCACGATGCCCCGCCCATGCGCATCACATTCATCGAAATGACCAGTGCATGGTTGTTTCTTTCGCTGGTGGTTCCTGTGTATCTGCATTTCGAGCCTGCCGAGCGTTGGTTGCCAACGTGGTCGGACCTGGGCTGGCTGCTCGTGTTGGCGGTTGTGTGCACCACATTCACCTGGATGCTGGCCCTGCGCGCCCTGAAACACCTCTCCGCCTTCGCAAGCACCCTTACAGTGAACCTCGAACCGGTGTACGGCATCCTGCTGGCCATCGTAGTGCTGCAAGAGCACCGCGAATTATCACCTGGATTCTACTGGGGATGCGCCCTCGTGCTCGCGGTAGTGCTGGCTCATCCGCTTTTCGCTCGACCCTCGAGTTCCTGATGCATATCGGGGTGTACTGCCAACTCTGGCCGTGGCCCGAGCAGGCAGGTGCAGGCATTGTGTCGCCTGGGCTATCGACGCTTATAGGCGCACGTGAGCAGGCTACCTGCACCGAGGGACTGGAATGTGTCAAGTTGGCAATGGTTCTCTACCCAGCGGCAAACAGGCAGGCCGGCACAGCATGGGGAGCCAGCCAGAGGCGAAAGGGCCCCGTACATTTTCATCCTTTTGGCTTCGAAAAGGGACACATGCGCCGGCCTATCAGCCTTGCCAGCTTGGAGCGCCTTTTTGCTTCTACTGCCAAAGTTGTCGTGGTGTACCTTTGCCCGAGATATCAAAGAAGCCGTGGGACTGAGTGAATTGATACAACACCTGCAGGAGCCTTGGGCCATGCGTGCCCTGGCCGCTTCTATGATGGTGGGCATCATGTGTGGGTTGCTGGGCTGTTTCATTGTCTTGCGCAACATGGCCCTCATCGGCGACGCCCTCTCCCATGCCATCCTGCCGGGGGTGGTGGTGGCCTTCGTGCTCGTGGGTCACAACACGTTGGGATTTTTCGTCGGAGCCGTCGTGGCGGGGTTGCTCTCGGCCGTAGCCATCACCTGGCTGCAACGCAACCTTCGCGCCCGCAACGACGCTGCCATCGGCATCGTCTTCACGGCCATGTTCGCCCTCGGCGTCATCGGGATTTCGAGGGTCAGCCGCCTGCCCGGGGTACACCTCGACCTCAAGGACTTCCTCTTCGGCAATGTATTGGGCGTGTCAGACGAGGACCTCTACCTCACCCTGGCCATCTTGCTCTACGTGTTGTTGAGCATCGTGGTCTTTTACCGATACCTTTTTGCCACCACCTTCCAACCCGTCATTGCACAGACGATGGGCATATCCGTACGAGCAGTGCACTACTACCTGATGCTCTTGCTGTCGTTTGCGGTGGTGGCAAGCCTGCGCACGGTGGGTGTCATACTGGTGGTGGCCATGCTCATTACCCCGGCAGCCACAGCCCTTCTTTTGAGCAAGCGCCTCCAGAAGGTGCTGGTGATTGCTGCGCTGGTGGGCATGCTGTCGGCGCTTTTGGGGCTCATCATGGCCATTTTGCTGGAAACGCCGCCCGGCCCTGCCATGGCCGTCGTGGCTACGGTGTTTTACCTGCTGGCCGCTTTGTTTGCCCCTGGCCAAGGGCTCTTTTTTCGCTATCTGCAGAAATTGCGCCTGCAGCGGCGCATCAGATTGGAGGACACCCTCAAACGGGCCTTTCAGCTCCAGCAGGCCGACCAGCTCACCTCCGAAAACTTGTCCCAACAGCTCGGTTTTGGAGAGGCCGTCGTACAGCGCCAGCTCGAGCGGCTGCGCCGCAAAGGACTCATGGAACCCCACAGCCTATCCCTAACCGAAAGCGGCAAGCAGGAAGCCCGTCGCCTCGTCAGGGCGCATCGCCTCTGGGAAACCTGGCTGGCCGAAAAACTCGGCCTGTCGCCCGAACAGATTCACGAACACGCCGAAGAATACGAACACCTGTTGACCGACGAAATCCTCGACGAGGTGGACCGCACCCTTGGATATCCCCGCACCGACCCCCACGGCTCCGAGATTCCCGCTCGCCCCGGCGCTCCTGAGCACAACCTCCTGCTCGCCACACCTGGCCAGCAGGTGAAGCTCTCCGAACACCAACCCTACGAAAAAGTGGCTTCCCGACTCTGGGAATTAGGCTTGAGCGCCAGCTTGCCCGTCACCGTACTAAGCCGCGACAACCGCCGACTCGAGGTGCAACAAAACGGCCGGGTGGTGGAAATTCCCCTCGAAATGGCCCGGCTCATCAGTACCGAGATGCCAGAAACTCCCCCCGTCAGCTGAACCATTCGAGCAACTCCCTCCCGACGAAGAGCAGGTTGCAAGCAATCGTGAAGATGGGCAAGAAAAGCGTCCATGATTTCAAAGGAGGCGGGGGCGCCAGGTGCCCGCGTTCATCGATGGAAGGGGCATTGGTCAGGGCATCGAAGACGAGATTGTCCGTGGGGCGCCTGGGGTTGAAAAGGATGATTTCCGCTTCTTCGTCCTCCACCTGTTGGGTGTGATGGGTGCTGCAGCTGGCCAGGTAGAAGGTGCCTTGGTATTCGAACTGGAAGAGGTATTTGTACTCGGGCAACACCCGGCTGCCTTCACGGATGGCTTTTCCTGTGGGCTCCTTCGAAACGAGGTTGCCACGGGTGAATTCTCCAATTTTCAACAGATGAGCCTGGTGCAACCTTCGACGCAAGGGAGCCACTACCAGCACGATCCCGAGCACGAGCACTATCAACGACGGAATGAGAGGGGCAGGCCTCGGGTTGCGGCGCAAACCGATGATGTAACTGCGCCAGGGCCAGTCGGGGTCGTAGTGGATGTACGCGATTTGCCCGGGGTCGAATTTTTTGCCGCGGTGGTAGCAGATGCCTTCGTAGGTTTCCCCGGCCAACTTGAAAGTGTACCTGTGCCACCAGATGTTCACTCCTTTTTCCTCCAGAGGCAGTTCGCCGACCTCTACCACCGTGCCTGGCACCTTTTGCCATTCAACCCTCCGCTGTTCCCACCACTGGGTCAGCTCCGATTGCACCCTCGGGGTCCACATAGAGATGCTGCCCATGGCTACCAGCAGCCACCCGAACTGCGTAACCCAATCGCCAAACAGCATGACGAACATGCTGTACCAATCGAGGCGGCGGGGTGGCAGTTCACGCAGGACGCGGGGTGGAGTGGTTTCAGTTTCCATGGCGCCGAGTTGGTAGAGGCGTTGGCCAAAGATAATAGACCCAGGCGCCTTTGCTGCCTGCTCGCCCGAGGAAGCCAAAAGTGCATCTGAGGCACTATGTTTGCCACTCGCCTCGGAACACGGAGAATTGCAGCAATCAGCGCCAACGCAGCACCGAATGAGCCAAACGGTTGTGCCGTGCCTGCCTCAGCCAGTTGAGCCGGCAGTTGGCACGCCGATTTCATCCGGGTAATGCCAGGTTGATTTTATCGCTGAAAAACGAACCCATCCACACGCGCAATGAGCACGCCGCAAACAGCCAGCAGGATGAAAATGAGTTGGGTGACTGACGGTCGGGGCTTGTCCTCTCCTGGCAAGGCGATTTTTTACCAACACCACGGAAACCAAACCCAAAACCAACCAGGTCATTGCCATGCCAAGTGGCGTCTCCTGAGCCGGCGGGCGCTCTCCCTCTTGCTCGCGTTGGCCATGCTAGCGAAATGGGCATCGGGACAGCAACCCCTGCAGGTGGTTCGCGGGAAAGTGGTGGATGCCATCACCGGGCAAGCCCTCGAGGGCGCCTCGGTGCTGTTGTGCAACGACGCCGACACGATCGGCACCGCCACTGGTGCCGACGGCCGTTTCCGCTTCGATGGGGTGCCTGTGGGGCGCTACAGGTTGGAGGCTTCCCACCTGGGTTACGCCCCCTACGCCCTCGCAGAGGTACTGGTAGGTGGTGGCAAAGAGACAGTGGTAGAGGCTGCCCTGTTGCCACACGTTTCGCAGCTGGGCGAGGTGGTCGTGCGCGCCCCGACCGACGAAATGGCGCTGCTACCTGCCGGCCATCGCATCACCGTCGAGGAACAGTTCCGATTTCCCGCCACCTATTACGACCCGGCTCGCCTGGTGCAATCCTACCCGGCTGTGACGGGCCTGCACGATGGCACCAACCTGCTCTCCGTGCGCGGCCATTCTCCCACCACCTTGCGCTGGCGCCTCCAAGGGCTCGACATCGTGAACCCCAACCACACGGCCAACGCTGGTACCCTGAGCGACAGGCCCACCACCGCCGCCGGTGGCGTCAACATCCTCAGCGCACAAGTGCTCGACAATTCCCGCTTCCTGCCTGGCAACTTCCCTCCAGGCTATGGCGATGCATTGGGTGGCGTGCTCGACATGCACCTGCGCAAAGGCAATGATGAGCACACCGAATGGACCCTCCAGGCTGGCTTCATTGGGCTGGAAGCCGCCGCCGAAGGTCCTGTCGGAAAAAAAAGTGCTCGACCAGCTGCCTCCTGGCTGGCCAACTACCGATACTCATTCACGGGCTTGCTCACTGCATTGGGTGCTGATTTCGGCGACGAACAGACGGCCTTCCAGGACCTGTCGTTCCACCTCTCCGTCCCTTTGAAAAAGGGCGGCTCCTTCGGCTTCTTCGGCGTGGGCGGGGCCAGCTCGACCCGTTTCCACCCCCCGGCTGACAGCGCCTCCATCACCGAGGACAAACAGCGATACGACATCGACTTCGAGTCAGAAATGGGGTTGTTGGGGGTTTCCTTTTCTACGACGTGGTCAGATCGCGCACACTGGCGCACCGCCGCTGCCTGGTCAGGTCTGGAGCACCGCCGGGTAGAGCGCCTGCTCATCGCCCCACCTGAAGCGCTATACGTACAGCGGGATTTGCGCCAACAACACAAATTCTCACTGCGCTCGCAGTGGACGATCAAAATCAACAACCAACTTTCCCTTCGAACCGGCTTGGCCGCCACCCGCCACGGCGATTCGATACAATCCGATGTAGAACCCGCACGCCAGCCAGCTTTTCCCGAAGGCACACGCCAGGCCTGGTGGCTGGAAGCCTTCGTCGAATGCCGGCACCGCCTCGCTCCCCGACTCTGGAGCCACTACGGACTCCATTTGGTGCACTTGACAGCCAGCCCCCCTGCCTCCCTTCCAGAACCCCGTTTGTCGCTGCAATACCTGGCTTCGGCACACGACGTGTTCACATTGGCCTACGGACTCCACAGCCAGCAACAGCTCCTTCCAGTGTACTTGCTCGACGAATCCCAGCAAGCCAAACTCCTCAGAGCTCATCACCTCAGCCTGCGCTGGCGCCATCGCTGGTCGGATGTGCTTGCCATGACACTCGAAGCCAGCTGGCAGCACCTGTTCCACGTCCCGGTGGCTGCATCGGCCGGGAGCCCATTTTCCACGCTGAACCTCACCGACGAATGGAGTACCTGGCCTCGATCCCTCCGCTTCAATGGCACTGGCGACAACCGCTCCCTGGAGCTCACCTTGCAGCGCTTCATGAGCCAAGGTTTTTACTTCCTCGTATCGGGCGCCCTGATGGCTTCACATTACGAAGCGGCAGATGGGAAGCGCCGACCCACGGCATTTGATGCCCGACACACCCTTTCGATGACGGCAGGGCGGGAGGTCAAAAAACAGAAAGGGATCCTGGTGCGAACATGGGGCCTCAACCTGCGAGTGGCCTGGATAGGCGGACTGCCTGCCACACCCATCGACGTGGAAGCCTCCCGACTGGCTGGCACTACTGTTTACGCGCTCGACCGCTACCACAGCCAACGACTGAGGGATTATTTCCGCCTCGATGTGCGGCTCTACCTCAACCGCTCGGGCAAGGGCAGCCGCACCCTGTGGTCGCTCGACATACAGAACCTCACCAACCGCCTCAATCCGCAATACGAGTACTTCGACACCGTGCAGAATGGCGTGGCAACGAAAACACAACTCGGCCTTATCCCCATCTTGAGTTGGAGGAGAGAATTTTGAATGGGCTTTCCTGCCTTTTCACAATGCCTTTTCCATGGCTCGGATGATTCTGTTGGCGTGACGCGTGACGCGTGACTCGTGACTCGTGACGCGTGACTCGTGACGCGTGACTCGTGATGCGTGACGCGTGAGTCGGGACACGGGATGGGTGATACGGGATGCGTGATACGTGAGGTGACGGGTTAGGTGGTACCATTCCAAGTGGGAAGGCTGCCCGCAGCAAGGGCACAAGTTGCTCGTTGTAGGTTGACCACTGGTTCTCTACCAATCGGAAAACAGACAGGCCTACAAGCAGGTCTGCCTTTGGGAGGCCCCGAGACGAGGACCGGCCAGAACTTGGGTTCGTCGGTAGGAGACGAGTGAAGCCCAACTAATAGCTATGCTGGGGGCTTTCTGAAGAGAGTCGATACTCGAATCTCGAGGAGGGGATGAAATACCCAGAAAAATATGACGAGCAACTCGAGCCTGCGGAGGTATTCTGGTTGATGGCGGAATCTGGGATTTCCGCCCCCGTGTACGAGCCAGGAGTCTATTCAAATATTCAAAAACCTCGAGAGCACCTGGCGAATGCGAGGCTTTTTGGGAGGGATTGCCGGCATGGGTTTTTCGGAGGGGTAAAGTTCCTCGAGGGGGATTTCGATGGTGATGAGGGTACCTTGGCCGGGTTTGCTGTCGATATGCATCGAGCCGTTGAGGCCATCGACGACGCGATGGCGGATGTTGTTGAGGCCCATGCCTTTTTTGGCCATGGCGGCTTCCACGTCGAAGCCGCAGCCATCGTCTTCGATGGTGAGTAGCAGCGAACCGTTGGAGCGCAGCAGCTGAAGGCTGATTTCGGAGGCCTGGGCATGCCGGATGCAGTTGGAGAGCAGCTCCTGCACGATGCGATACAGGTAAATTTTGTGCAGATCGCTCAGGCGGGAGAGGTCCACGTTGTGGTAAAACTGCACGGAAAGGTCGGGTTTGTCGTCTTGGATGCGGTGCAGCAGCTGTTCGATGGCGGGAATGAGGCCGAGGTGGTAGAGCGGTTTGGGCATGAGGTTGTGGGCTATTTCCCTGAGCGACTGGTGGAGCTCGGCAATTTCCTTGATGGTTTGTTTGATGGCCTGGTGCAGTTCGGTGTTGGGTTGGGTTTGTTCGAGCAATTGCTCGAATCGGAATTTGAGTCCAGCCAGGCCGCCGCCGAGGCCGTCGTGCAGGTCTCTGGCGATGCGCTTTTGCTCGGTTTCCATGCCATAGAGCACGGCGTTGAGGTTGCGGCGGCGCTGCACGGCCAAGGCAGCTGCGAGGCGTTCGCGCTGCTGCATGAGGTTTTTGAAACTTTCCACGCCGATGTATAGCACGATGGCCATTTCGATGAGGATGCCGAGCATAAGCACTGGCGGGGTGTGGAAGGTGAGAATGAGGCCGATGTCTGCCAGGACCTGACTAATGGAAACGGCCGGCATGACATTGAACCACTCCAGTCCCGAGTAAATAATGTTGACCCCGTGCACCAGGAACCCCACCAATAGCAGGCCGGGATAGCGCCTATCCTTCTTGCGAATGGCACTCAGGGATATGCCGAAAAGCAGGATGCAGGTCAGGATGTAAACCACCGTGTTGAGGTAGAGGATGGTTTGGCTCCAGCCGAGCGACACCACTGGCACGAGGAATCCCAACAGGAGTAAGCCAGCTGCCACCACCATGGCAGTGCGAATGAGCTGGTCGTAAAACGGGTAGTTCTCACGGCTGTGGAAATGCTTTAGCACGAAGGTGCATCCGAACAGCAGCAACCCATTGGCGAGCACAGGCAGAGAAGCCAGCTGCATGGGTGGTAGCAGCACCGGTGGCAACCACGACACCGACAACCCCGAATCGAACCAGATGTAAACCCCATCGAGCAGGACGTAGAAGAAGTAGTACCAGAAATATTTGAGCTCCGTCAGCTTGATGGCCAGGCCGAGCAGCAGCAGGTACACGAACACCATTCCGAAAAACAAGGCCAATGCGATGTCCTCGGTTTTTTTGATGCGCGTGTGGGTTTCCTGATGACCCAAAAAGAGCTTGAATTCCTGGGCGTATCGGCTCGGCGCCAAGTGGATGAACAGCCGCAGTGTGTCACCCACGGGGGCCACGAATCGATAGCTGATATTGCGCGCACGCACCTCTCCGTTCTGCTTCAAAATGCCACCCACGGCCGAGTCGATGACTTCGAAGTTTTTTACCAAGTAAAAATGGACGTCTTCGAGGTAAGGATTGGCCAGGTCGAGTTGGAGAGGAACCTCCTCGGGAACATCGGCAGAGGCGGTATCGGGCACCACCACAAAAGGAATGACCAGCCAATGGGCATGCCGTGTGTAACCAAACTGGATGCGGCTCCTGCTCCACTGCTCGTATAGGTGCTCCGGCGCATACATCATGTCATAAATGGAAAAAGCCGTATCCGCGAGGTTCTCGTGGTAAATACCTACGCTACCCGAAGGGCCGGGCAAGGTCCACGTGGGAGAGGAAGAAATGGGAAGTACAGGAATGAACGGCTGGCCAGGAGCGATCCCCACCCACAAGAAAAACCCACATGCTGCCAAATACCACCCCTTCATTGCTCTTTTTTTAGTGAAAAAACAGCTATTGAAAGGAAAAAGCAACGCTGTTGTTTTACTCTTTTCCAAAATGCCCAAGGAGGGTTAAGGCCTCCTCACAGGAAGTGGTGAAAGGTTTATCACCCGATCGGGTGGGCACGACTGTTTGCGGCGCCTTACCGGTAGCGGCCTATGATGTTCTCGATGCTGGTCACGTAGCCGGTGCCAAACAGGTTGAGGTGTACGAGCAAGTAATAGAGCTGATAAATTTTTCGGCGCTCGCCGTATCCGGGTTGCAGGGGGTAGGCTTCCTCGTAGGCTTTGAAGAAAAGGCGGTCGAAGCCACCAAAGAGCTGTGCCATGGCGAGATCCATTTCCCTGTGGGCAAAACACACGGCGGGATCCACCAACCAAGGCTCGCACTGCACACTGCAGATGAAATTCCCCCTCCACAAGTCTCCGTGGATGAGGGCGGGTGGCTCCTCGGGGAGGATGTCTGGCAGGTGTTTGTACAAATTTTCGAATTGCTTCAGATGAGACTTGTTCAACCGCCCGGTGTCGAGGGCCATGCGCACTTGCGGCTCCAATCGGCAATAGATGTAAAAGTCGCACCAGCGTTCGTGCCTGCTGTTCATTTGCGGCAGCGATCCGATGAAATTGTCGAAATCGAGGCCAAAGGTAGGAGCGGAGTGTTGGTGTAGCTCAGCCAGTTTCGTCCCGAAAACTTCCCAGAAAGAATTCGGCACCACTTGGGCAGCTTCCACGAAGGACAACAGCAGGAAGGCATCCTGGCCGTTTTGTCCAAGGCCGAGTACGCGGGGCACGGAGATGACACCTGCTTTGTGCAGCAACTGCAAGCCCTTCGCCTCGGCCGTAAACATTCGAATGGCCTGAGGGCCGTGGTTGAGTTTCAGGAAATAGCGGCCCCGGTTGGACTCTAAGATGCGTGCCGTGTTGATATCCCCTCCCCCGATGAAGCGCGTGTTCAAAATTTCGGCATCGACGATTTCTGCACACTGCTGTACGACGGAGGGATTGATATCTATCGGCATGGGTGTTTGATTTCAATTGGGAAGGACCGTGTGGCTCAAAACTAAAACATCGTGGGCGTTCGAATACCTTGTCAAAGACATTCTACGAAACGAACCCATGGTTTAACGACAAGGGCCTCCAAAGACACACATGGCCTGGCCGGAGTTGGTCGATTCACCGCATCGCCCTTGCCTGACTTCCACACCCTGACTCGATGCCCGCATGCGCAACTGAGCTGCTTTATGAGGTGCCCCGCCCGAAGGCGCCTGGTGCCACCCCGTTACGGCCTTCAATCTTTCCATTCCATGCTCCCCCGGCCGCAGCAGGGCAGCACCGTCCCTTCCCCTCGAGCTTGCTCCGTGTGAAGATCTTCTCCTGTTGCAGGGCATTCCACACAGCCCCCAAGGCAAGGTCGGTCAGTGCATTTGCATACATTTACACTCGCTTTCAATCACCTCTCGACCATGCCCCAAAAACCAGATTGGTTATGCAATTCAAAATCTTCTCCTGGCTGGTTCTGATTTTGTGCGCCCTGGAGCTCGCCGCCCAACGGCAGGAGGTCCACCTTACCACCTATGGTTTTGAAAACGGCCTGGCTCATCGCAACACCTGGTACGTATTCCAAGACGCAGAAGGCCTGCTCTGGATTTCGACCGAAAAAGGGCTGTGCCGGTACGATGGACACAACTTCATCACCTGGCAAAAAGCATACGGCGACAGCCTGCTACCGCTCGAGCCCATCCTGCAGGCCACACCCGACTACACCCGCAACAAGTGGTTGCTCCTCCAGCGAAACCACCTCACCCTTTTTCGCCCCGGCCTGGGCATGTTCAACCCCGTTCGACCCGATACTGCCGCCGCCGTGGAATGGCAATACCTCAGTGCCACCATCGACCCCGATGGCGGCGTTTGGGCCTGCGCCCGCAAACCCGGCTCCGATACCACCTTCTTGCTCAAAACGAACCTGGACGGGTGGTTGGAACCCGTTACCGACCTCCCCCTTGAACTGCAAAGGCCTGCCATGGCTTTCCTCGCCGACACGCTCTACGTAGCCGCCGGTCGCAATCTGCTGTGGCGATTCGATGACACCGGCCGATTGACGGGGTCTTTCGAACTGCCCGCACCTGCCTCCGACCCTTCGTATTCGACCATCCTCGCCATGATGTCCGTGGATGGCCGTCTGTGGCTACTGCTCGACAATGCCCAGGTGGGCTTCATAGATCCTGCAACGGGTTATTTCGTGCGCCACCCCAGTTCCAACCTGCTGCCCGAAAACCTGGAGCTGTCCACCATCTACCCCGAAGAGGGCGGAGGGTTGTGGATCGGTGGGGTGGTGAATCGATCGGCAGCAGTGGGCGAGCCATGTAGTTACATCCAGTCGGGCCCCGTTCTACTTTATTTCAACCCCCTGCTCGAACGCCTGACTGACTACAGCTTTTACCTCAAACAATCCATTCAATTCAGCTCGGCGCCACGCCAGCTGTTCGTGGACAACACCGGCACCCTTTGGATCCCCACTGAATTTGGTCTGGTCCATCTGGTCCACAGCCGCCTTTTCGAGCATTACCTCAGCGGCGGAAACGACTGCTGTATCGACGGAGTTTGCAGCATGCGCGGCATGGCTGAAGACGACGAAGGCAACATTTATTTCTCCTACTACAACGGCCTGCACATGCTGCGCAAGGCCACCAATACCCTGGAGCCCATCACCGGCCCCAACCTGCCCTCACTGAACAGCCCCTTTGGCTTGCTCTGGCACAATGGCTACCTGTGGATGGGCAATGGTTTGCGCCTGCGCCTCAGCGACTCGAAGGCCGAGAGGTTTTCTGATAAATCCTGTCCCGAGGGCGTGTTGCTCCTCGATGAGGAAGGGGACATTTGGTATGGCTGTCAAAACCACCTACTCATCTTCAGAAATGGAAACCCCGCCCTCAGCTATGAATGGAAGGGGCTGAGCCAAAATCGATCAGAAACGGCCCAGATGAACGCCACTTTCTTGTTCCAGTCAGCCGATGGCACCATCTGGGTCGGCACCCAATCCCATGGCCTTTTCGGCATTGGAAAACGCGGCGGACTGCGCCACCATATCCACCTCCAGTCTGAGCCGGCCTTGCCCGACAACCGCATCTTGGGCATCTGTGAAAGTGGCGGCCGGCTCTGGGTGGGCACCGCCAATGGCCTGGCAGCCCTCGACCTGGCGAACAAGAGCGTCCATACCTTTCGCACCGAAGATGGCCTGAGCAACAACTTCATCAACGCTGTGCTGCCCGAGGGCGATTCGGCCGTTTGGGCCAGCACCGACAACGGCTTGTGCCGGGTGGATGCGCTGAATAGCCAAGTGTTGTGTTTCTACGACAGCGACGGCCTGTCGCGCAACGAATTCAACCGCATCTCGGCCCTGCGGGCCTCCGATGGACGCCTCTACTTCGGCGGCCTCGACGGCGTCAATGCCTTTTACCCCGGCTCGGCCATCACCCGCCAGTTCGCCCCACAAAAACGACGCATCGTGCTGTGTGAAATAAGCTGGTTCGACGGCAGCACACACCACCTGCAGCGCTGCAACTTCGACATGCAGAACGGCATCGAACTCACCTGGCGCGACCGCATCTTCACCGCATGGTTTACCATCACGGACTACACCGACCCTACCATGCACCTATTCCGGTACAAGTTGGAGGGCTTCGACAAAGCCTGGTCTGAACCCTCTCCCCTCAATTTCGCTCGCTATTTCAACCTGCCTGCCGGGGAGTACGTGCTGCGGGTCAAAGCCAGCCCACTGGGCAGCAAATGGATTGCCGAAGAGCTGGCCCTGCCCCTGTTCATCAAGGAAGCCTTTTACAAATCCACCTGGTTCCAGCTGGGCCTGGCCCTTTTCATCGTTCTGCTGGTGTATCTGATCATGGAATACCGCCTCATGCAGGCCTACAAGAAGGAACTCGAATTGGAGCGCCTCGTCGATGAGCGAACGACGGAACTCGAAGCCGAAAAACAAAAGTCTGAATCACTGCTGCTGAACATCCTGCCCCGGCAAACCGCCGAAGAACTCAAAGCCACGGGGATGGCTCGCGCCCGCCTGCACGAAAACGTCACCGTACTTTTTGCCGACTTCAAGGATTTTTCCAAAATATCCAACCAGCTCTCACCTGAAGAACTCGTCAAGGAGATCGATTTCTGCTTCCGGGGCTTCGATGAAATCGTTGACCGCCACCAGCTCGAAAAAATCAAAACCGTCGGCGACGCCTACCTTTGCGCCGGCGGCTTGCGCTTGGGCGACCTGCCCCCGCCCGACCCCCGCGAAAAGGCCTGCCAAACCATCCTGGCTGCTATGGACATGCTGGCATTCTTGCAAGAACGGGCCCGCCATCGAAAAGCACAGGGCTTGCCCTGGTTCGAAGCTCGCATCGGCATCCATATCGGGCCAGTGGTCGCTGGCGTGGTCGGCTCTCGCAAGTTCGCATTCGACATCTGGGGCGACACCGTAAACGTCGCCCAACGCCTTGAAGCTACTTGTCTGCCCGGCCATATCAACATCTCGCGCGAGGTGTACGAAATGGTCAAAGACCACTTCCAATGCAAGGCTCGCGGTAAAATCGCCGTCAAAAACATCGGCCCCGTGGAAATGCATTTCGTGGAAAGCAAGCTCGGTTGACCATGCCCCATGGCAGCGATGCCATTTTGCCTTCGATCACACTCGACTGAGCACACTGCAAAAGGTGCATTGGTTTGGCAAGGGTAGTCAAGGGGGCAGCGGGCTTGGGGAGGCCATCTTCCGAGCCCGCATCGGCCAACGACCTTTGCCAACTCTTCCATCGCAAAATGATTTTTTACGGCAGACGCTTCACTAAAATCATCGCATTATGAACATCGCCATCGGCTGCGACCATGCTGGTTTCAAACTCAAGGAGCGCATTGCTCGACGATTGCGCCGACAAGGGCACCAAGTGCAAGACTTCGGCACCTATAGCCCCGACTCCGTGGACTATCCCGATTTTGCCCACCCCGTGGCCAGTGCCGTCGAATCGGGCAAAGCAGATTTCGGTATCCTCATCTGCGGCAGTGGCAACGGCGTTTGCATGACAGCCAACAAACACGCCGGTATCCGGGCTGCCTTGGCTTGGAAAGACGACTTGGCCCGGCTGGCCCGCCAACACAACGATGCCAACATCCTCTGCCTGCCAGCCCGTTTCATCTCCGAGCGCCTCGCCGTCAGGTTGGTAGATACTTTCCTGTCAACCCCTTTCGAAGGTGGCCGCCACGAACGCCGCGTGAAAAAAATCCCAAACCAATAGCACGGATTTGCCTCTCCTTGCGCGCTTACCCACCTGCCGTGTTCGCTCATCGTTGGTGGAATCGTATAGCCTCCCTTTTTCGACAGCGTTGGGTATGCCCAACCCCACGCTCATACCACCAGGCCTGTCCGTCAACAGACGGGCTTGTCCGTCGACAGACGGGCTTGTCCGTCGACAGACGGGCTTGTCCGTCGACAGACGGACCTGTCCGGGGAAGACGGACAACAGAGGGGCAGTACGGCCGACGGCAGGCAAACTTTGCGGAGCCGGCCGCAAGGAGGAGGTTGCCCAAATAAATTTATTGCTGCCTTTTTCCGGGGGTCTGGCAATTTGGTTGCCTCGTTTCAATCCAAAATACGAAGGGAGAAATTTTGCCCGCGTTTCATTGCTTGCTGATTGGTTCCACTAGCGCTCCACTTCTCAGCCGTTTGACGCTGCGATACACCCACACACCCCACAGCACGACGAGTGCGGGAAAAATGACGAGCACACCGGTGTTGTAATAAATCGCCGTTTCGAAGTCGAGATGGTGCATGTGCATCACGGCGCGGGTCATTCCGCATCCCAAGCATTCGATGCCGAAAAACACGCGGGAGGGGCAAATGGCGGGGCCTTCGTCGAAGAAATCAGCAGGAAGCAACCACAACACCAAGGGAGTTAGCAGTAGTAGAACCAGCCAGCCGATTTCCAGGGTCTTTTTCGAAAGCATGACACAGTTGAGGGTTTGGTTGTGAAAGCTCGCTTCTCGAGGGGGTGAAGTTACGCAGAGAGGCTCGGTGTCGCCCGTACAAGTGAACCCAGCGCGCAGCCTGAGGCTGTGGAGATAGCATTTTCCCGATGCAATGCGTTGTGGCAGGGTTCCCTTTAGGAGCGAGTTGTACAGCAAAGGGACAAAAAAATTCGGGCAGCATCCCGGAATCACTTCTCAGATACTGCCCGAAAAAAGTCTACTTCCGTTCAAATCATGGATAGTACTTTTTCATTTTGACCAGTGCGTGGATGAGGCCTGGCAACCAGCAAAGCACGGTCAGGAGGAGGTTGACGAGCCAGTCACTGCCTTCCCAGTCGTCGAGCAGGCCCATGGCGAGCCAGCCGAGGCCGAGGATAGCCAGCAACACATACACACCTTTGGAGATATCGGCTCCGTCCTTTTTGAGCTTCTTTTTGAGCACCTTTTGGGCTGCTTTGAGCTCGAGGGTTTTCTTCAGGCCAAGGCGCTTGCCAGTCATTTCCCTGTATTTCTTCGGCGTCAGCGAGAGAAACTCGTCGATGGCCATCTGGGCAGTTTCAGGCGAGAAGGCGGCCATCAGGCTTTTGAGCTCCGGGTCGGGATTGGTGCTGGAAGTAGCTACCGCAGCAGCCTGGCTGTTCAACCCTATCAAAAGGGCGAAGATGAACATGTACAATCGTTTCATAGGTCGTATTGATTTGGTTTGAGAATGCATGCTAACGGTGCTCCAAAAAGAAAATGGCTTCAAAGTAGTTCCGCTCGAGAGAAAAGGAGTAGAAGGAGGAAGCTTTGATGCTGTGAAGTCGAAGAAGCGAGCCAAAGGTAATGCAGGACTTTGAAAATTTCGAATCGGCACCAACAATCACCTCACAAGTGAGGAAACGTGGCTACCTGCATGGAGGAGTCTTTGCGCCGTTCAGTCCACGGGGTCGACGTCCACGTGGATGCGGGTGGTTGACAGGCCCACGTCTTGGAGGGTCAGGTCGATGGCTTGTCGGATGAGGCGTTTGGTTTGTTGCCAGAGTTTGGGGTTGCGCTCCATTTTGATGAGCAGGTCCAGCAGGTAGTAGTTACGCACGCGGCCGATGGGCGGGATGGCTGGGCCGAGCAGGCGGTTGCCGAGCTGGGCTCGTAGGTGGCTGGCCACGATTCTGCCTGCCTGGTTGACCCGCTCGGGCTTGCGGTGTTGCAGGGTGATTTTGATTAGGCGGGTAAATGGTGGGTAGCCGAAGGCTTTGCGCTCGAGGATCTCGCGCTGGTAGAACGCCTGGAAATCGTGTTCGAGGATTTCGCGCAGCACGGGGTGTTGGACGTCCATGGCCTGTACGATGACCTTGCCACGCTTGTCCTTTCTGCCGGCGCGCCCAGCCACCTGCACGATGAGCTGGAAGCCGCGCTCGGCGGCCCTGAAATCGGGGAATCGGAGGATGTGGTCGGCGCTGAGCACACCCACCACGCCTACGTTTTCGAAATCCAGACCCTTGGTGACCATCTGGGTGCCCACCAAGATGTCGATGCGACGCTCTTCGAAGTCGTTGATGATGCGGGTGTAGGCGTCTTTGCCCTTGGCGGCGTCGTAGTCGAGGCGGCCGATGCGGGCTTCAGGCAGGTAAATCTTGAGTTCGTCTTCCACCTTTTGCGTGCCATAGCCTTCCAGTCGCAGGCCGGCCTGGCCGCAAGCGGGGCAGTGGGTGGGCAGTGGGATGCTGTAGCCGCAATAGTGGCACTGCAGGTTGTTTCGGATTTTGTGGTAGGTGAGGCTGACGTCGCAGTTGATGCATTCGGCGTGCCAGTTGCAGGTGGGGCAACGCAGCGTGGGGGCAAAGCCCCTGCGGTTCTTGAAGAGGATGGCTTGTTCCTTTCGCGCCAGCGCCTCTTGCAGTGCTTCGAGCAGCACGCTGGAAAAATGACTCTGCAGCTTGCGCTCGCGGGCCTCTTTGCGCAGGTCCACCAGGACGATTTCCGGCAGCTCTACACCACCGAAGCGCTCGTTGAGTTCTACCAGGCCGTACTTGCCGCTGCGGGCGTTGAAGTAGCTCTCCACCGATGGCGTGGCCGTGCCCAACAGGGTCTTGGCGCCGTGCAGATGGGCCAGGTAGATGGCGGCGTCGCGGCCGTGGTAGCGGGGAGCGGGGTCCTTCTGTTTGTAGGAGGGGTCGTGTTCCTCGTCGATGATGACCAGGCCGAGGTTGTGAAATGGCAACAGGGCGGCCGAGCGGGCGCCGAGCACCAGGCCTACGGTGGGCTTGTCATCGGTTGGCACCCGCGGATTGAGTACTTCCTGCCACACTTCCACGCGTTCGTTGAAGCCGACGCGGTGGTGATAGACTGCGATGCGATTGCCAAAGACCTTGCGCAGGCGGTCCACGATTTGGGTGGTGAGCGCCACCTCGGGGAGCAGGTATAGCACCTGCTTGCCAGCTTCGAGCATGCGCCCGATGAGCTCGACGTAGAGTCGGGTCTTGCCGCTGCCCGTCACCCCGTGCAACAGCACCACGTTCTTTTCTTTGAAAGCTTCATCGATGAGGGCCAGCGCTTCGGCTTGTTGCGCAGAGAGCGCTTCGGTGGTGACGGTTTCCTCCTCTCGCCCGGCCAGTCGGCTCACCTCCCGCTCGAACAGTTCCAGGATGCCCTTTTGCTCCATGGCACGCAGGATGGAAGAATCGGCGCCAGCCCTTTCGTAGAGCTGTTGGCGGAGCAGGCCGCGGGAGGACTGGAGGGGCAGGCCAGCTTCCCGGCACAGCTGCACATAGGCCATGAGGACCTCTGTTTGCCGGGGGGCACGGCTGCACAACTCGAAGGCCTCCTGCAACAGGTCTGGTTGCCGGCGGAAAGGTTCGGCCAGGCGCACACAGCCGACTTTTTTGGGCACGTACTTGTCCTTCAATTCTTCGTAAATGTCGAGCAGGCCTCTGTCCATGAGCCGCTTGATGACGGGCATGACGGTGCGCTGGCCCAGAATCTGGCGTGCGTCCTCGATGGTGATGGTCTTTTGAATCTGCAAGGCCTCCGCAATGAGGTATTCGCGGTCGTCGAGACCGCTGAGGTCGTCACCATAGTTTTCGTTGAACGTCAGGCGGCGTTCACTGCTGAGTTTGAGGTGGGGAGGCAAGGCGGCGTCCATCACTTCACCGAGGGTGCAGCAATAGTACTCGGCCATCCATTCCCAAAATCGCAGGGCGGTGTCATTGACGATGGGCGCTTCGTCGAGCACTGCCAACACGGGCTTGGTAGCGAAGTCCGGTTTCTCCTCGTGGAGTCGGTACACCAGCCCGCTGTACAGCCTGCCTTTGCCAAACTCTACTTCCACCCGCACGCCCACCTGAAGCTGGGGGAGCAACTCTGCAGGCACCTCATAGGTGTAGGCACCCTGCACGGCCAGCGGCAGGATGACCTCGGCGTATCGGGCAGGCTTGGTAGTTGGATGGTACTGTTCCAATGGTGGAAGTGAAAATTGACGTTAAGCCAGGAATTGCCATCGTTCTATGGCACCCGGCCTCAGGCTTGTTGTTCGGAAGCGGCTTCTTCCTCGGCCAGGCGTTTTTCTACCCGCCGCGAAACATAGATGCTCACCTCGTAGAGCAGTATCAGCGGCACGGCGATGAGTATCTGGCTGAACACGTCGGGCGGGGTGATGACGGCGGCTATCATCACGATGATGACGATGGCGTGGCGTCGGTAATTCTTGAGCATGGCGCTGTCAACCACCCCCAGCCGCGTCAGCACGTGAACCGCCACGGGAAGCTCGAACACCAGCCCCACCGGCAGGGTGAGCATGACCAAATAGCCCATGTAGCTGTCCAGCGAGGGCTGGGCCACCACACCCGGCAGCTCGTATCCCGCCAGAAACGTGACCGCAAAGGGCGCAATGACGAAATAGCCGAAAAGCACCCCGAGCAAGAACAACGTAGTGGTGATGGCAACGGCGTGGCGCGTAGCCTGAATCTCCTTTTCGTACAAACCTGGCTTGATGAAGCGCCATATTTCCCAAAGGATATATGGGCTGGCCACGATGAAACCGGCGATGAACGAAACCTTGATGTGGGTCAAAAACAGCTCGCCGAAGTTGGGCGTGATGAAATCGAAAGGCGGCGGCGCAATGCAGAGCGTCTCCCCCATGCCCAGGGCGTGTGAAATCCGGCACAGCACGCGGTAGCTGATGAAGTCGGGGTGTTTGGGGCCGAAAATCACCGTGTTGAAAACGAAATCCTTGGCCAAAAAGGCCGCCACTGCCACCACGAGCACCGCCACCGCCGAGCGGAACAGGTGCCAACGCAGCTCCTCCAGGTGGTCGAAAAAGGTCATCTCCTTTTCTTCCACACTTTGCTGTGCTTTGGGTTCCACATCTATCTGGTCCAGTGCCATAGCCCCCAGGGTGTTTGTTTGCTGCCATACGGCGAGGAACGGCAAATGTAGCAAATGCCTGCGCGCAGTTCTCGTCCAAGTGCGCCCAAGCTACCCGCCTCCACCGATACTCCCTGTCTGTCCCGTCGGCCGCCAAGCAGACGGGCCTGTCCACTGTCAAGTGGGATGGCGTGCTGCCGGGAACGCCCTACCGAACATGGCCAAATGAACTGCTTGCAAGAACCACTGCCCCAGCCCGAGCGCCATCATTGTTTTCTGTGAAAAAAGCGCGGGTGCAGGCCACACTCCGTACGACCCTGACCCTGAAAGCGACCGGAGCGGCCCTTTCCCCTGGTGGTGCAATGCACGCAGCCAATGGAGCCGTAGCCGAGGGCCTCCAGCGGGTGCCGGGGCAGGTCGTGCAACCCATAGTAGTAGTGCACTTCGCCTTCGTCGATGTCGATGAGGGGGTGAAATTTCAGGATGTCGCCCTGTTTTTCGAAAATGTGCAGGTGGGCGCGGTAGGGTGTCTGGAAGGCCATGAGCCCTGAAATCCAGACCCGGTGGCGGGCCTTGATGGGCTCAAGCGGCACCACCTTGTTGATGCTGCAACACATGCGCGGGTGGTCTTTCCACCACTGCTCCTCGCGTGTCAGGGCGTTCTCCTCGGGCGCCGGTCTGACGTCCACCACCTGGAGGTTGAAAAGGCGGGTGAGCTCCTCCTTGTAGGCCAGCGTTTCCGGAAAGTGGTAGGTAGTGTCGATGAAATGGACCCTTTGGGTGGGCCGGATGCGGCTGATGAGGTGGAGCAGGAAGGCCGAGCTGGTGCCAAAAGAGGAGGTGAACAGCACGTCCTTTTCGTCGAAATAGCGGTACAACAGCCGGATGCGCTCCTCGTAGGTGAGGGGTGAAAAAACGTCGTTGAGCAATTCCACGCTCAGGTCGAGCCAGTGCGCATCGGGAGTTCGCAGCACGGGTTCTTGTTTTTCGAAGTCGATCATGTGCGGGCGGATTTTTGAGTGAGGTTCGATTGTGCAGGTTCGGCTGAAACGGCGCCATCGGGAGCCGCTTCGACGAGTGAGGCGGTCAATTGGTTGAGGGCTTCGACTTTGGCTGTGAAATCGCCGCGCAGGCGCTGCCGCAAAGCGTGCAGGTGCTGCAGCAAATCGTTCGTTCCGTCGGGCAGGGCTTCCTGGAGCAGCTGCCGCAATCTCTTAGCGAAGGTGGGAGACTTGCCGTTGGTGGAAATGGCCACCTTGAGGTCGCCACGCGTCACAACGGCACCTAAGTAGAAGTCGCAAAGGTCTGGCGTATCGGCCACATTGACAAGCGCCCCCCAGGCCTTGGCGGCCTCGCGCACCTGCTCGTCGAGGTGGCGGTTGGCCGTGGCCGCAATGACGAGCTGGAAACCCACCACGTCGGTAGGCTCGAACGGACGCCGCCGAAAGGTCACCCGATGGCCCGGATGTTGGTCGAGCAAAGTCTCGATTTTGGGCGATACTTGCGGGGCTACCACGGTCACGCGGGCGCCAGGGCTGTTTGCGAGGATGAAATGCAGCTTTTCATGGGCGACGTTGCCGGCGCCCACCAACAGCAAGTCGAGTTCATGGAGTTTGAGGAAAATGGGATACAGTGGGTTCATGGCTGAGGATTGTAAATGGAGGTTTGGAGTTGACGGATGGAAGCATGCTGGCCGAGTGTGGCAGACAGGGCCACGACTTCGCCCACGACGATGATGGCCGGTGTGCCCAAGCCGGCTTGGCGCACCTGCTCGGGCAAGGTGGCCACGGTTGCCACGACACTGCGCTGGTTGGGCAGGCTGCCGTGCTGGATGACCATGGCAGGTGTGTGCGAGCGACCCTCTCGGGCGAGGATTCTACAAATCTGCTCCAGCTTGCCCATGCCCATGAGGATGACCAGGGTGGCCTCACTTTGCGCCGCAATGGACAGGTCTTCACAGAGGTGGTCGTCGGAGGTAGTGGCGGTCAGTACCCAGAAGCTGCGGCTGAGGCCGCGGTGGGTGAGAGGCACGTCGAGCAGGGCGGGCAGGGCATTGGCACTGCTGACGCCCGGCACTACGGCCACGGGAATGCCCTCCTGAACGGCAAAGGCAAGCTCTTCGAAGCCTCGGCCGAAGACGAAAGGGTCGCCACCCTTGAGGCGTACCACGTGCCCGTGTCGACGGGCCATGTCCACCAGGAGGTGGTTGATTTCGTGCTGGTGCAGACTGTGCTTTCCTGCCCTTTTTCCAACATATACTTTGAGGGCATGGGTTGGCGCCTCGTCGAGGAGGGGTTTGCCGACGAGGGCGTCGTAGAGCACCACGTCGGCGCAGCGCAGGGCACGCAAGCCCTTCAGGGTGATTAGCTCGGGGTCGCCGGGACCGGCACCTACGAGGGTGATGCGGGGTGATTTTCGAGTAGCATTCATGTGTTCGGGATTTATTGGGTAAAAGGATGGGATTTCAGGCCCGGTAGTTTTCGATGACTGTCTTGTCGGCACCGGCGACAGCCACCTCGGCGGCCCTCCAGGCAGCCACCGCGGCGAGGAAAACCTGGGCCTGGGACAGGTAGCGACTGGCGAAGTCGGCCTGGGGTTCTTCCTGGTTGAGTTGGAAAACGACTGCCGGAAAATCGGCCACTGGTGCCAACAAGCCCGTTTCGACGAAGTGCTTTTGGAAGTCCTCCACGATGCCGATGTGGGTGTTGCAACGCACGTCGATGGCGAGCAGGGCTGCCTTGGCAGCGGTGATGAAAGCGGTGTAAGCCTGGTAGATGGCGTCGGCCCAGGCTTGCCGGTCCAAGAAGCGGCTGGCCGATGCGAGTTTTTTACTGGCGTCGGCGAGAATGGCCCCAACCACATCGACGGCGGCACCAGCGCATTCGCCCGTGCCGATGGACTGCACGTACTCGCTGTGCTGGCCCCAGTCGAAGCGGAGGCTGGAGTCGCCCTCGTCCACGTCGGCCAGGGGCTTGAGCAGTTCGTAGAAGTACGACTCCCCACGCTGGCGGAAGTAGGCATTGAAGTGCAGGGGTGCGCCGTGGTCGAGGTAATCGGACAGCAGCAAGCGGAGGGCCTGGGGTATGCGGCGCGTGGGCAGTTTGATGATTTTGGTGGAGAGGCGGCCGGTGCCGTCGGGGTCGATGCCACCGCCGAGCACCACTTGCATGGCAGGGATGACGAAGGCGCCGCGCTTGATGGAACTACCGTGGAAGCCGATGCTGGCGGCCATGTGCTGGCCGCAGGAGTTCATACAGCCGCTGATGTTGATTTTGAGATAGCGTTCGTGGAGCAACTGGGGAAACTCGCTGCGGACGAGCTGTTCGAGCTGCTGGGCCAGGCCGGTGCTGTTGGTGACGCCGAGGGCGCAGGTGTCGGTGCCGGGGCAGGCCGTGATGTCGGCAGTGGAAAAAAAGCCCGGTTGGCCGAGGTTGATTTCGTCGAGGAGGTTGTGGAGCAAGGGTAGGGCTTCCGGACGGACGAAACGGAGCAAGATGCCCTGGTTGATGGTGATGCGCAGGTCGTCGGCTGCCCACTGGCGGGCGATGGCGGCCAGGCGGCGGGCCTGCTCGCTGGTGAGGTCGCCCAGGAGTACGGTCAGGAAGACGCCGCAGAACCCCTGCTGCTTTTGTTCGAAGACGTTGGTGCGGCGCCAGGCTTCGAATTTGTCGGGGTTGGCAGGCGTGGCGACGGGCGGGGTGGCAGCCGGGGGAGGTTCGGCGGCGGGCCAGGCTTCGACGTCAATATCAAAGCGCTTCGACTTGAGCGCCCGCTGTTGTTCGGCGACGAGGGAGAGGAACTTCTCGAGCCCGAGTTCCTTGACGAGGAATTTCATGCGGGCCTTCATGCGGCGTGTGCGCTCGCCGTATCGGTCGAAGACGCGTAGGGCGGCCTCCATGAAGGGAATGATTTGGTTGGCAGGGAGGAAATCGTACACGACGTGGGCCTCCATGCTTTGGGCGCCGAGGCCGCCAGCGAGCAACACCTTGAAGCCGCGCTGCGGTTGGCCGTCGATGTTGCGCAAGCGCGGTATGAAGCCGAAGTCGTGGAAATAGGTGAAGGCCGTGTCGGCCTCGCTGGAGGAAAATGCGATTTTGACTTTGCGGCCCATGTCCTGGCAAACGGGGTTGCGGAGGAAGTATCGGAAGGTGGCATGTGCGTAGGGTGAGACGTCGAAGGGCTCGAGGGGGTCGATGCCGGCGGTAGGAGAGGCGGTGACGTTGCGCACGGTGTTGCCACAGGCTTCGCGGGCAGTCATGCCGTGGGCGGCGAGGGCTTCCCAAACGGGCACGGCGTCTTCGAGCCTGACGAAGTGGAGCTGTACGTTTTGCCGGGTGGTGAGGTGGAGCCTGCCCGTGGCGTATCGGTCGGCGAGGTCGGCGAGGACTTCGAGCTGAGTGGTGGACAGTCGGCCGAGAGGGATTTTGGTGCGGAACATCTGCACGCCGCTTTGTCGCTGGCCATAGACCCCGCGTGTGAGCCTAAAATGCTTGAAGCGTTCGGGGTCTTCGAGGCCTCGCCGGAAGTCGGCGATGCGCTGGCGGAGTTCGAGGATGTCCTCCCGGTCTTCGGGGGCGAGGTGGTGGAGGTGGTTGTCGGTACTCATGTTTCGGGTGTTTTTGGTGAAAGGTGTTGGGTGAAAAGGACAAGCCCCTCCGGGTCTGGTTCCGGAAGGGCTTGTGGGCGATGCGGTGGGCTTGCAAACCTCAGGGCACTGCCAAAGCCAGGAACCTGGACCCGGGTGGAGCCAGAACCTGACAACAACAGCCACATGCAATTGCATTGGCCGCGAGGGAAGCGACCTTCGGGGATGCACAGGCAGGACATCCGCTCCTGCAAGCGAAAAGGGAGACTTTCGGGAGCGCCTGCGGGCAGTGCCCGTCAATTTGGCAAACGGGAAGCCTCGTGGCGTTGAATCGATATTGATGAGTATCGGCGTTCACTTGCATGAGGGTATGGTTTGTAGCGGGTTTTTCCGAAAGCAGAAGGGCCTTTCCGGAACGGTTCCGGAAAGGCCCTCTGCAATTGGTCGTAACGACTTCGGGTCAACACCTTCCGGAACAGCGCCCGAGGCAGCAGCATGCGCAGCAGCAGAAACAGCGGAAGATGTTGGTTGCAGGTTTCATTGGCTTCAAAATTCGGTGCCGAATGTATGGGCAAGATTCCTGCCAGACAAGCCCGACCGGGGAAGTTTTTCTGCTACGGGATAAAATGCGGGGCGACGATTGCGGAACAACCGTCGCCCCTGGCTCAGAAGCGACTCCCTTTCAGAACTTGACGAAACGGCCGAAGTAGAGGCGACCGTCGGCGTCGATGCCTTTGACGAGGTAGTTGCCCGGGTGCAGGCCTTGTGTGTCGATTTCGGCGAAACGAGCACCGATGTCGTGGACTCTGAGCAAGGGCCGCCCTGCGACGTCATAGACGGTTAGTTGCACCAAGATAGTGGAGGCGGTGAGGGTGCTGCCCTCCTGAAGCGCCACTGTGACGCGGCCGTCCAAGACGGGGTTGGGGTAGAGGTGGAGCTGGCGGATGTCCTTGTAGCGCAGGTTTTCGAACACTCGGATGGTGTTGACGGCGGTGTTGGTTTTGATGGGAGGATTGTTGTCGAAGTAAATGAGGGCGCTGTTGTGGATTTCATCGCCGGGCAGCAGGGCGGGGTCGGGCATGATGCGGAATGTGGCGAACCCGTGGCTATGGGGTTCGTTGGTGGTGCTGTCGGGCAGGTTGATGGCGGGGAATTCCCAGATGAGTTTCCGGCCGTCGGTTTGGAATCGGAAGGGGTGGCTGGCCACGCCGAGCTGGAGGGTTGTGATGTCGAGGCCGGCAGGGAGTTCGTCTTCGATGCGGACGGTTTGCACGAGGTGGTTGCCGACGTTCTGGAATCGGATTTTATAGGTTAACCACTGGTCGTTGCGGATGAAACCTTCGGGGTTGACGAGGATGTCGTTGGGGTCGAAAGCGCCGACGGCCATGGCCGTTTCCTGGTAGGAGTCATTGGCGGTGTTGCAGTCGCCTTCGTTGGCAGTGCATAGCGCCGAGAGCTGGAGTGGTTCGCCCACGGGGGTGTTGGGATCTACTTCGTAGATGAGGAAGATGGCCCCTTTGGAGCCTGGTTGGAGGGTGCCGAGGTTCCACACGAGGGTGTCGCCGAGGGCGAGGTCCCAGGCCAGGGTGCTTTCGGTGGGTGTGGTGCGAGCCGGCATGACGAGCCTGAGCTGTACGCCAGTGGCTGGAGAAGCACCGTTGTTGGCGTAGTTGAGGGCCAGGAGGTTTTTGAAGCCGATGCGGTGGGCCGTGGTGGCGATGTCAACGGCGAGTTCTGGCAGCGGGCAGGCGGGGGTGTTGCCGAAGTCGTTGCCGCAATACTGCTGGCCGATGCCGGTGACGGTGACGGTGCGAGTGCCGTTTTCGTTGGGGCAGCGAACCGTCCAGTTGGAGCCTGCCGTCTGGGCGATGGTGTAGGTGCCGGGGCGGACGCGTATGGAGAACTGGCCCTGGTCGTTGGTCCAAGTGACGAGGTTGCCGGGAGTGAGGGTGATTTTGACGTTGGGGATGCCAGTTTCCTGGGCGTCGAGGAGGCAGTTGGTGTTGGCGTCGAAAAAGACGGTACCACAGATTTCGGAAGCGTCCTCTTCGACGATGGTGAGGCACTGGTTGGCGGTCTGGTTGGTGAGCACTTGCTGGTAGCCGCTGGGCCAGATGACGATGATGGAATCAATGGTGTTGGAATCGCCGAGGCCGAAGTGTGCGGGCAATTCGTTTTGGCCGCCGATGCCACCGCCCGTCTGGGCCGAGATGTGGCGCATCTGCCAGATGGGTTGGCCATAGACGGTGGCCTTGACCTTTACCTTGGCGCCGATGGCGGCCTTGTTGGAGATGGTGCCGACTAGTTTGACACACAGCCAGCTCTGGCAATCGCCCTTGATGTTTCGGAAAAGGAAGTTGGTGTTGTTGCTGCGGTTGGCAATGAAGAGGTCCTGGTCGCCGTCGTTGTCGTAGTCGGCCCAGGCGCTGCCAAAGGAGTAGCCGTCGGCCAGGGTGATGGCGTTTTCGATTTTACTGAAGGTGCCGTCACCGTTGTTGCGGTAGAGGAAGTTGTCCTGGTTTTGGTCGTTGGCGACGAAGAGGTCGATCCAGCCGTCCTGGTCGTAGTCGGCCCAGGCGCTGCCGTGAGAGTGGCCGCCATCGTTGACGATGTCTCCGGCGGTAATTTTGGTAAAAGAGCCGTTGCCATCGTTTCGGTAGAGGAAGTTGTTTTGGTTTCCAGCGTTGGCGACGAAGAGGTCGAGGTCGCCGTCGTTGTCGTAGTCGGCCCAGGAGGCGCCGACGGAGTATCCCCCATCGGAGACGACGGGGCCGGAGGTGATGCGGGTGAAGGAGCCGTTGCCGTCGTTGTGGTAGAGGGAGTTGTTTTCGCCGTTGTTGTTGGCGACGAAGAGGTCTAACCAGCCGTCGTTGTCGTAGTCGGCCCAGAAGCCACCGACGGATGAAGCGGCCTCTTTGCAGACGGCGTTGTTGGCGTCGAGGGTGAAGGTGCCGTCGCCGTTGTTGCGATAGAGTTGGTTGAAACGGCTGCTGAAGAAAGAGGCCACGAATAGGTCGAGTAAACCGTCGTTGTCATAGTCGCCCCAGGCGGCGCCGTGAGCGTATCCGAGGTCGCTGACGGCGGGGTCGTTGTAGATGCGGGTGAAGGAGCCGTTGCCTTCGTTGCGGTAGAGGAAGTTGGGATAGCCAATGTTGTTGGCGACGTAGAGGTCGAGGTCTCCGTCGTTGTCGTAGTCGCCCCAGGTGCTGGCCATGGAGCTGGCCTTGTCAGTGGCGATGGCACCCGAGGTGATTTTGGTAAAAGTGCCGTCGCCGTTGTTGCGGTAGAGTTCATTGGCTTGGTTGGGGTCGCGCGTGGTGACGAAGAGGTCCTGGTCGCCGTCGCCGTCGTAGTCGGCCCAGCTGGCGGCCCAGGTATCGGTGCTGGCGTCGAGGCCGATGCCCGTAATTTGCTCGAAGAGGGCCGAAGGGTCGTAGGCCAGGCGAAGGGTGGGCAGGGTGTCGCCACAGTTGCGTTTGGAAGCGATTTCAAGGATGAGGTAGTCGCCGGGTTCGAAGGCGGCACCCGTCTGGATGTCGAATTTGAGGCGGAATGTGTTGGCCGAGGTGTTGGTGATGCCGACGAGGCCGTTGTTGGCAATGGTAGAGTCGAGGGAGGCGATGTCGAAGGTGTAGGTGTTGCCTTGGCGGGCAGGCGTAGGCACGGAGGTGTAGGAGCCCGAGGCGGGGTATTTCTTTTGGGCGCTGTTGGGCACGAGGTCAATGCGGTCGGTGCCTGGCGTGATGACCCTGACGACGATGTCTTTGACGGCGGCGAGTTTGGCACTGAGGATTTCGAGCTCTACGCCGCTGACATTGCTGCAATGGTTATTGGGGTCGTAGCTGCTGGTGAGGCGTACTTGCGTTTCGGCGGGCTGTGGCTCCACGTAGAGATAGTAGGAGTTGTAATCACAGCCAAAGGTGGTCAGGTTGGTGGGGTAGCCGTCGCAGCTGTGGCCTGAATAGACTTTCAGCTGGGAAACGGCGCATGAGTTATAGGTGGCGGTGATGCGGTAGTTTTTGGAGGCGTAGGCACCAAAATCGCCGAGCTGGTAGAAGCCGCCGTTGACGGGGGAGATCTGGTTGCCGGTGCTCAGGTCGGTGACGGAGGTGATGGTCAGGGCACCGTTGGGACTGACGGGGAAAATCCAGGCATTGGAGCCGTCGGCGTTTTTGTTGTTGGTGACGGTGACGTCCCAGCTTGCAGTTACGCCAGTACCTTCCACGGTTTGGAAATTGGTGCCGAGCTGGATGTTGCCTCGGCGGTATTTGAGTTTGTCGGGACTGGCGCTGTATTCCACCGTTTCGGCATTGCTCAGGCGGTCAGATTCCTTGAAAGTGAAGTACCAGTTGACGTCGTATTTGGTTTCTTGCTGGAGGGTACACTCGGGGTCCACGGTGATGGTGAAAGTGCCGTTGAAGCCGTCGTCACCGTAAGTGAGGCTGCCCGACTGGAACAGTGCGCCGAGGTCGTATTGCCAGGTTTGACCGTCGATGCTGTAAGGTGTAAGCCCCGTGACGGTCTGTTTGGCAGTGGCATTGGTGTAGAGGGTGCGCCAGTACTCCACTTTGGCAGTGCTGATGGTATAACCCTGCGGAATGACGACTCTGACGTTTTTAGGATATGCCCAGTGGCGGTATTCGAAGGGGAAAAAGTCGCCGCCGGCGTAGTTGGTGCAGCAGCTTCCGATGCTGAGGTAAAAATTCTGGGAAATGCTGCCCGTGCAGTTCTTGACGGTGACGGTGTTGGCCGACCCGTTGGCGAAGTAGTAGCCCAACAGGGTGAAATTGCCGGCCCAGTCGTCGCACTGGTAGGCCGTGCCGTTGGGCATGGGGCTCACGTAAAAGTCGTTGGTAACCTGCAACTCCGTGATTTGACCCCCAATGTTACCGGTGACTTGGTAATACACGTTCAACACCACCGAATCGCCCTCGCCATACGTGAACCCGCTGAACTGCGAGCAACCCGTAGCGGCCAATACAGCCGGGCTGAGGTCTAAGCTGACGAGGCGATTGCCACTGCTCAGACTTTGCGTCAGGGGAACGGCCGAGCAGGTGAGGGTCTGCCCACTGCTGGCATCAAAGACGCTGACTTCACCGTAGAGCGCTACGATGGTGTCGCCGTAGGGCATCGTCGATTTTGCATACATGAATGGCCACGATGGGAAGCTCGCCGAGGTCTTGACCGTACCGGTGAAGACCGTTTTGAACGTGTCGCTCACCATCATGCGGTTGCGTTTGATTTTGGAGAAATCGAGTGAGCCCCCGCTGTCGGGTGAACCGTTCTGGTCGTTGTCGGGCAGGCCGAAGCTGGTTCGTTCCACCCTGAAGGACTTGAACGCCAAGCCCTCGCTACAAGGGCCGGGGCAATGCAAGAAGGTGTTGACGGTTTGCTTGCAGATGAGCGGCAAGCGGTAAGGGTCGTTGCACTGGCCGTCCATGACGTAGAAGAGCTGCATGCCTACCGTGGCGCTGCCACCCGCATTGGGCTGGCTGCAGTCGAGGCTGAGCTTGACGCGCACTTCGGCCCGTGTCAGGTTGAAAGGTATGGGAAAGTCAAACCTGCCCGTGAGTTGGCGGGTGGTGGCGTTGAAGTCGATGGAGCTCGGCGTCCAGTATGTTTTCCCGTTGACGAATTCCAGGTCGGCATTGTTGCCACTCCAAACGAGCCCTTCGGGCACGTCGATGACGACCTCATAGTAGGGGCTGGTGCCTTCGGGCAGGGTGACGTCGGCAGAAGAAATCATGAAAAGGTACAGCCCCGTCTCTCCGTCGCGCAAGTCGGAAGGCGACTCGGTGAACATGGAAAAACTCTTGGAATACGTGCTCAGACCCTGTCCACTCTTGGAAAAATTCTGCGTGCCGCAAGTGTTGGTGCAGGAGTAGGAGTAATCCCAACCTGCCAGGTCGATGTTGCCGCACACGTCGGCAGCGCAAGTGTAGCTGTCCCAGCTTACGGTAATCTGCTGCCCCGGCTGGATGTCGGGGAGGCTAATGGTAAAAGCTGCGATGGGATCGTTGCCCAAACAGCTGTATGAAATGCCGTTGGTGACACTTGTGGGATAGGCGCGCTGGGCGCTTCCTCCGTCAACCCTGTATACGATGCTGGCCGTGTCGATGCGTGAATACACGCTGACAGGGTCCTGGGAAATGGTCAGCGTGCCGTTCACGCCCGGACCATTTCCCGAGTTGGTGATGGTCAGCGATTGGGTTTGGGCGCTGCCGACTTCACACACGTCGAATGCCGGCGCAGTTGACACGGCCACAGAGGGGTTGTACAAGGTAATGGTCGTGTAGGGAAATTTCTTGTTACTCCCCACTTCAGTGCCACCGCAGCCCCAGAAAGCCTGCAAGGTACTTTGTGTGCTGGAGCAACCGATGGCCCGGATAGTCTGGGTGATGGTGATGGCTTCGTTCTGCTCGAAAAGACCGTCGCCATCGCCGATGCCCATGAAGTCGGCCAGGCCCAGGGTGATGGTTTGGGTCAGGGGGTCCAGCGTACCGAGGTCGGTGCCCACCACCTCGAGGTTGCTGTCGTGGATATCCTTCAAGCTCAACGAGGTGGCAGCCCCGTAACCGCCGTTTACGATGGTGACCTGGCGGGTGAATGTCTGCCCGGCGTACACCGACTCTGACAAGTTGTTGACAGCAGTGATGTTGAGGGCGGGGTAGAAAAGGGTGTAGGCCGAGGTGAGGTTGGTATCAGATCCACCCGTGAAAGTAGCGGTGACGGTGTTTTTGAGAATGCCACCGCCCAGCACGAACGCATGGGCATCCATGTCGGCATCGGCCTGGATGCTGAAGGTGAGGGTGTTGGCATGGGCAAGGGTGGGGGCGGCAAAAGTGACGTCCTCCGTATTGCTCACGTTGAGCTCCGTGACCGTGCCACCGCTGATGCTGGACACACTGCCGGGCTGGTAGTCTATGCCTGGCGGGAATTGCACCCGAATCTGCAGATTTTGTAGGGGAGCGCCAGTCTGGTTGGTGAGGGAAATGGTGAAGGTCTCGGCCGCCCTGCAAACAGAAATGTTGGAGGGGACGGTGTTGTTCCAGACGATGGTTTGCCCCAAAGCCAGTTTGCTCAAGAGCATCGAGACAAAAAAGAGAATCCAGGTGAAGCGATTGAAGAAGTCGGAGGGAAATGGCGAAGTGCAATTCATAGTCATGCTGTTTTTTGATAATGGGGTTCACGGTTTTGCCCGAACAGGGGAGCAAAAAACCTGTCAAAAGCAAATCGCCCTGAAATTGAAAGCCCTACGAAAGGCCGTAAGCTTCATGTAGTCCCTTTTTGGGAAAAAACCCGTTCGCAATGGGAAGATGGTGAAGGAAGGGGGATGGTACCTGGTATGTGGCTCGCAGCTGGAAAGGCGTGCGCATCCCCTCAGACAGCAGCACCTTTCAGGCCTGGCCGCCCACCACGCCCGTCACAGTGCACTCAATCCACAGCCACTTTTTTGCAGAGAACCAAACCTAAGCATCTGCCATGCGTGGTCTCAGAGAACGAGATGCCTCACTGCCCCGGCGCAGCAGGCAAGCCTGATACAGCTCGATTAGTTCGGTGCAGATGCGTTTCCAGTCGAACACTTCCGCTACCATGCGACGGGCATTTTCGCCCTTTGCCCTCGTGGTTCTCAGTTCGAAGGCATCGCAGGCGCGGCCGAGTTCCTCCAGTACGGCATCGACAGCGGGTTCGCCAAAGGGAAACCCGGCGTCGTATTGCTCGATGAAAGAGTTGATGTTGGTAGGGGCACTGGTCAGACAGGGAAGGCCGAGGGCTGCCGCTTCGAGCACGGCCATGGGAAAGCCCTCCATGCGCGAAGTGTGCACGAACACGTCCCCCTGCGCCATGAGCAGGTATTTCTCCTGGCCGTATCGGGCGCCGTGGAAAACGACGTGGTCACCCAGCTGGCGCGCAGCGACGAAACGCTCCAGCGCTGGCCGGTCCGGCCCATCACCGATGAGTTCCAGCCGAGCCCGCCGGCCACTGCCGATGAGGCGCTCGAAGGCTTGCAGCAGCAGGTCGAGCCCCTTGTGATAGCTGTCCAGGCGCCCACAAAAAGTAAACACGGGCACGGGGTTGGAGGGGCGCGGCGGCAGGTCTGGCACTTCGCCGAGGTCCATGCCGTTCGGGATGAGCACCTTGTGTGGCACGGCGAGCAGCTGGTCGATGTAGGTGTATTCTTGCTCGCCGAGCAACTGCACGGCAGCCGCACGCCTGATGATGAATCTTTCGAAGAGGTTGAAGTAAACGGCCTTGCGCCATCGGCTCTGTTGCAGGGCCGCCCTGGTCAATGCGCCGTGTGGCGTGTAAACCCAGGGAATGCCGCGCCGATACAAAGCCCGACAGACGTGGAAGAACTCGGGAATGAAAGCGCCGTGCACGTGTATCACCGTGTGGTTTGGCAGCTCGTCGATGGCCTGGCGCAGGGTGGGGTCGAGCACCAGTTTGTTGCGAAGTTGCAAAAACAACCTGGTGGGGAACGGCCTGGGGGGATAGTTGTGCTCGAGGTCGTTGGCGATGCCCCATACGCTTGCCGAAGCACCAAGTTCGTGCTGGTTCAGCGCCAATTGATAGGCCACCTTGTTGACGCCGTTCATCCGGTCGGGATTGGCCTTGCCGAGGACGAGATGGATGATTTGCATGGGTAGCGATTTGTGAAGGTTAGAAAAACCGGCTGCCTCCGCCTGGGTGCTGATTTTCCTTGCACCGGTGGGCTCGGCACTACCTCAGGCCAGTTTGCCAGACAGCTGAGAGGCACTTTTCACGGTGGCCTTGCTGGCCTTGGCTGCATCCGGTGTCGAATGGGTGGCGGGCGCCCTTTTGAGGTGATATACGTACACACCCAATGTGATGAGCTGACCGACCAGCAGCCCAATTACTACTCCCTCCACGCCCAACCAGCCCACCAGCGGATAGGCGAGCACGAGGCTCACCAGCGCGCTGATACCATAGGCCTTGAAAATCGGCATGGTCAGCGACAGGGTGCGAAGCGCAAAGCGCAGCGGATACCCGATGAAAACGAAGAGGTACAACACCGCAAACCCACTCACCAATTGGTTGTAGGGCAGGTACTCGGGGCCGTAGAGCCACTGGATGAGCAGGGGAGCCAACACACTCAGGGTCACCAACAGGCCGGCAAAAGGCACACTCATCAACAGGCCGACCTGCCATAAATAGCGCTCCATGCGCTTGCGACCATGGGTGAAAAAGCGCCGGGCAACCTCGGCAGGTACGATGTTCTCCATGGCGAGGAATAGCACGTGGCTCAAGCCCACCATGTTTTGCGCCATGCGGACGGCGCCAACGGCCACCGAACCAAGCAGGGAGGCAGCAGCCACCAGGAAAACGTTTCCAGCCGTCCACTGCAATACCGAAGTGCCCAGCAACCAAATCGAGTAGTGATAATGCTCCTTTGCTGTCTTTTGAATCTTCAAGTCCCAATGTTCTTGGATGCCCCGCAAGGCATCGGGGTATCTGAAAAAAAACAAGGCTCCGACGAACAGGCTGGCCAAGCTGCCGGCCGCATATCCCAACAAAGCCACGCCCACCGTCGCTTCATAGAACACCAAGGCTGCAAACAACACCGCATACAGGGCGGAATCCATCCAGAGCGGAACCCCCACCTTGCCGCGGATGAACCAGGTCTTGCGGAAATAATCGTGTAACAGGTAGCACGTAGCCGCCAACCCCGTATGAGGCAGGAACCCACTCCACTTCGGCAGCCCTTCCCACTCGCGCACAACCCAGGTAATCAGCGCCGTCAACAGCAGCAGCCCCACCGTAATCAGGATTTGCAAGTAGAACACCCCCTGCCGGTAGCGCACTTCGAAGCGCCCCCTGAATCGGGCGGCCAGCGTCATCATGGGCTGGGTCATGAACGCCTGGTGGAGGCTGAGCAACAAAAGCACCCCCATCCACAAGATGGAGAACACGCCATAGCCCGCAATGCCCAGTTGGCGGGCCAGCAGCACCCCTACCAGGAAATTGCCGGCACTGACGATGGCCTGGTCAGCCAAAACCACCAGTTTGTTTCGGTGAAGCAAAAGGACTCGTTTCATCGCAGTACAAGGGTTGTGTGCATGGTAAAAAGGTTCTTTCCAAACTCCATTTTCCGAAGGTCACTCCCGTTTCAAGCGGGGCTGCCAGCCATGGCAGCCGGTTGGGCCGACGGCCGATACGCCCGGAACATCGATTTTTTGATGGCCGGTTTGACGCCGTTGAGCACCAGGTGGAGGTTGGGTATCTGAAAAGTGGCCAGGCTGTTGCGCATGGCGGCAAGATGGCGCAAACGCGAGACCCCCACCCGCTGTATCAGCAAGTTGGCCGTACTGCGCCGCATCAACACCACGCTCTCGTCGAACACGCCCAGCGGGGCCGTATCGGCGATGATGATGTCGAAGTGCCAACGCAGGTCGTGGATGATGTCGAGGGCGCGGGCCCCGTACAACTTGCCCTCGTGGGCCTGTGTGAAAGTGCCGGCTGTCAGCAGGGAGAGGTTCTCCTTCCCGGTTGGTCTGACCAGGTGAAGGGCGTAGTTTTTTCCGCTGAGGCACTCGCAGAATCCAGCCTGGTTGGAACAACCAAATTCCAGGTGGAGCGCTGGCTTGCGGGCGTCCAGGTCGATGGCCAGCACCCGGTAGCCCATGGCTGCCAGCGCCTCGGCGATGCGGGCCGTAGTGAAGGTCTTTCCCTCACCTGGCATCCAGGAACTGACCACGAACAGCCGCCCCTGCCCTTTGGTGGCAGGTGCCGGCAAATCGCGCAGGTTGGCTACCAGGCCCGACACCAGCGAAAACCCCGGTGGTGTCTTGCGCGTACGCCTGTACACTTCGCCAATGATAGGAATGCCTGGCAAGCGTTCTTCGAGGTCGCAGCGGTCGTGGATGGTTTCTTTGACGTAACTGCGCAAGTAGGCGTAAAACATGCCTGCCAGCAACGCCAACAGCACGGCCATACCATAGTAGAGGAATTTGTTGGGCGATACGATGGTGGTGGGCCGGGTGGCGTGCTCTATGATTTTGTGGGGAAAAAGGTCAGACGAGCGCAAGATGGTCAGCTCGGTGTGTCGCTTGACAAGGTAGTTGTACAGGGCTTCGTTGAGTGCCACCTGCCGCTGGAGGGTGGCCAGTTGGCGTTCCTTTTCCGGGAAGCGCTCCATGCGGCTGTTGACCTCTGCGATGTTGCCATCGAGTTCGCCATTTTTCTGACCGAGGTTTTCCAGGGTTGACATGACCGACTCATTGAGGTAGGCACGGGCTTCGCGGATTTTTTCATCCAGGTTGAGGATGAGGGGGTGTTGTGGGGTGTATTTCTGCAGGTAGTCCTTGCGCTGCTCTTCGTAATTCTGGGCCTTGAGGTAGGTGCTGCGGAAGATGGGATCATCGAGGGCTTCGAAATTGGGGCTGAAATCGCTGAGGCTGTTGCCCGAGAGGAGGTACTGCTGCAGGCGCCGCAGCTCGGAAGTCTTCATTTCGAGGTTTACCTTCTGGAGGTTGAGCTGGGTGAGCTCGCGCAACACGGCGTCGGTTTCCTGGGTGGTGTTGAGCATCTGGTTTTCGGAGCGGAAGCCTGCCAGGCCCGCTTCGGCCTCCTGGAGGCGCTCCTTGACGATGCTGATTTGCTCTTCGAGGTAGGCCAGGGTTTCATCCACTTGCTGTTGCCGGCTCCGTCGGCCCTCTTCGATGTAGGTTTTCATCAGCGTGTTGACGAATGCCTGCGCCTTTTCGGGCAGCTCGTGGTTGAAGTAGATTTTTATGATGGACACTTCTTTGTCAACGGGCTTGACGAACAGCCTGTCACTTTTGAAATGGGCGATGAGGGCATCCTCGCTGTTGAGGCGCAATGCAAAGCGGTCGCCAGGCTGCAGGCTGTGGGGTTTTCGCAGCAGGAAGGCCGTGTCGGGGCGGATGCTCAGCAACAAGCCGCCCACCTTGACCAACTCGCCAGGAGCAGCAACGATGGCCGTGGAGCTGTCGAATTTCTCGTCCAGGGAAAAGCGAAAGTGCCCTGAAGCCGTGTAGTCGAAATAAATCATTCTGTCGAGGCCGGCCTCGTCTTCCAGGCCGTAGTCGATGATGAAAGGGCGCTCCTCGAAGATTTCGCTCAGGCGCAATTCACCCACGCGGTAGGTAGTCAGCTCCCAGTGGAGGTTTGCCAAGGTTTTGGCGATGAGGTCGCGCGTCTGGAACACCTCCACCTCGGCCAAGAAGTTTTCGTTTTGCCGAGGCATGTTCTTTTCGCTCTGGTCGCCGAAGACGGTGATGGCAGCCTGGGTATAATCGAGGTTGTTGATTTTGATGGCGCCGCTGGCCCTGTATTCCGGGGTCATGTAGTTGACGGCCCGGCGAGTAACGAGCACGGCGATGGCAATCAGCCCGAAGATGACGGGGCTGGCTTTCAGAAGGGGGCGGATGATGAGCTTGTATTCCTTGCTGAAATTCATCGCTACTGATTTGTGGAGGGCTCGTCAACGCAGGATGACCGAAACCACCAGGGCGATTCCGGTGAGAATGCCGGTGATGGTGGTGGCTCTTCGCAGTTTTTCATCGGTGAACTTGCGGGGGGTGGCTTCCACGTACACCACGTCGTCGGGCTGGAGGTCCACGTTGTACTCGGCGAATGAGACCAGGGAGGTGAAGTCCACGTCGAGCTCTACGGGTTGGCCGTTGGAAATGCGGATGACCTTGATGTGCTCCGGTTTGGCATAGGGCGACAAGCCGCCGGCCCTGCCGAGTATTTCGACCAACGACTGGCGCTCGTTGTCCAGCTGGTAGCGGCCCGGATTGTTCACCTCTCCGAGCACGGTGACGTAGTGGCTCAGGACCTTTACGTTGATGATGGGGTCTTTGAGGAAGCGTGCATAGGCCTGCTCGAGCACGTAGTTGACCTCTTTGACGTCGTAGCCGCCTACTTTGATGCGTCCGATTTGTGGCAAGTTGACCTCTCCCTCGTTGTCCACCACCAGCCATCGGCCGCTGGCTTCGTTGGCGTTGAAGCTGCTGTTGACCGAGCCGATGCTGAGGTCGTCGTGGCCCCAGATGCTGATGGTGAGTTTGTCACCAGGCTGGATGACGGGCGGGCGGGGTCTGAAATATTGTTGTAGGACGAGGCGCTTGTCGATGGGCCTTTGGGGTCCCTCCTCGAAGAGTTGTTTCGGGCTTGTACAAGCGCACAAGCCCGAAATGCAGAGCAGTGTGAATATCGTCACTCGCGGCATGTGGTGGCTGTGTTTGCATTATCACTCGTGCCACCTATCCAGCCAGAATTTTGCCACTTGTGGAAATCCGCTGTTACAGGCCGGTTTCGTCTGAACAGCCTTCGACTTCATTCCCATTCTTGGAAAAGGAGAATCACTTTTGGAAAATGGCTCGCCCCTGTTCGCACTGCCGACAGGGCGTGGGCAGGGCCTAGTAAGCGCCTGGAGGCAGGCAGCGACTTTTCGGCATTTTTCCTGCTACTCATCCCATGCCTCCCTTCGCCAAAAGTCAAACTGCCAGATGCCCACAGCCACTGCTACTGCCCCTGCCACGGATGCGCCTTTCCGCCGCCAGTGGATCCTCGTTGCGCTGGTGGTCCTCCTGGGCTTGCGCATCGCAAGCTACTTCACCCTCTTTCCCAATTCGGTGGCGATGACCCAGCTGGTCAAGACAGCCGGCCGACTCGCCCTCACGGGCTCGGCCTTTCTGTTGTTCAAATACCTGCAAGGACATTTTCGCCAGGTCCGCTTCGAATACGGAAACCTGACCCCCCTGCTGCTCTACCTGGGGTACCTCTTCCTCGGGCTGTTGTCCTTTTTGTGGAGCACGAAGGTCAGCTACTCCGCCCTGCAATGGGCCATGGTCACCGAAGCACTGGTCTTTGCCTGGTTTTACACCCATGCCCTGGCGCTCTACAACGCCGTCAGCAACCACCACGTCCGCTTCACCTTCGCCTTCGGCCGCGCCACCTTGTTCATCTGTCTGGCTTTCATCCTCGGCCTCCTTTTCGACCCAGACACCTACTACCGACAGACCCACGGCGGGGAGGTGTCGCGCCTCGGTGGCTTCATCATCAATCCAAACGAATTGGGCATGTTGGCCGTGCTGGGCTGTACCATGGCCTACTACGAGCTGCTGGAGGGCCGCTCCAAGCTGGTCAACGTGCTCGTGCTGTTGGCCAGTGTGGCCGTACTCCTACTGACCCAATCGCGCTCTTCCCTGGGGGCTTTCCTGCTGCTGACGGGATTCGTGCTGTTGCGCACAGGCAACATGCGACTCATCTTCTTCGCCCTCGTGGGCGCGGGACTGGTGCTGCCCGTACTCGTGCAGACCATCATCGTCAAGCAGGGAGACCTGGAGGAAGTGATGAGCATGACGGGCCGCCTGCCATTCTGGAAAGACCTCATCACCGATGGCTTCCCTGCCAGACCCTTGCTCGGCTACGGTTTCATGCGCATCGCCCCCGATGACTATTTCGACAGCATTCACTCATACGCTGCCAAGATGACACACAACACCTTCGTGCAGGTGCTGCTCAACCTGGGCCTGGTGGGCGCTTTCATCTGCTTGTTGCAGATGGCAGCTACGTTTTTCACCATCGCCCGCTGCGAGGACAAGCGCCTGAAATGGCTCGCAAGCATGATGCTCATACCCGTCATCATCAATTCCTTCACCGAGTTCGGCATTTTCGGCGAATCCAACTACGGCATCCAGTTTTACCAGCTCATCATCCTCTTTTTCGTGGTCAAGGTGGTGGGGGCGCCGAAGGGGTCGGGACAGCTGCATTTCACAAACCAGCACGCTACATGAAGCACATCGCACAACTCAACCGCATTTTGTTGAGAAAAATCTTCTTTACAACCGCACATGCGCCGGAACTTCCGGGCCATTCACCTGACCATGCACCCGCGGAGAAAATCAGCTTCGGCAAGGCGCCCGCTCTTCCCGACGGCTGGCACCGTGCCAGCTATGCCTTCGTCTGCAACCCCGACGGCAGCATCCGCTGGCTGTACCCCGTCGAATCGAGAAAACCCCTTTTTCTCCGCCTCTACAATAGCGCCGGGTGGAGGGGCCGGCTTTTCTCATCCGCCTTCAGAATGGCTTTTGCCCTGGGCGCCCAGCGCCTGCTTCAACACGGCGTGGTGCACATCGATTCCCCGCAACCAAACCGCATCGCTGCCCTGGCCTCGAATGAGCATGCCCACCAGCACGCCATCTTCACAGGCACGGTCGGCGAAAACCGCAAGGCCATCGTCCTGCTCCAGCATGCCGACAAAAAGGCCTCCTTCGTCAAAATACCGCTCACGCCCAGCGCTGCCGACCTCGTGCTCAACGAATTCCACACCCTGAACTCCCTGCTGGGCCTGCATTTCGACAAGCTGCTCTTCCCCCACGTGCGCCGCCTGGAGGCTGGCATTTTGCTCAGCGACATACGCCCGCCTCATCCAATCCCCTCATCCCGTTTTACAGACCTGCACCTGCAGGCACTCGTCGAACTCACCCGACAAACCGCTTTCACAGCTTCCTCCACCGGTTTCCTGCCAACCCTCGGCATCCTCCGCCAGCTGCAAACCCTCCAGGCGACCGACTCCTTCGGCGAACTCGACCCCGGTACCGTGCTCCAACTCCGCAAAAACCTCTTCGCCCTCCAAGAGCGGCTGAGCCACATCGAGCACTGGCCAGTTTCCCTGTCCCACGGTGACTTTACCCCCTGGAACCTCTACCTCTGCCGAAGAGCCATACACCTGTATGACTGGGAACTCGCCAAGACATTGCCCTGGCTCTACGATGCTTTCCATTTCATTTTCCAAACGGGAATCCTGTTGCGCAGGGAATCCCTGAACTCCATCATCGGCGAGCTGAACCACTTGCGCAAGCAACCAGCCATTCGGAATCTCCTGCGCCATTCGACCGCCTCATTCGATGAATTACTTGGATTCTACCTGCTGCACAACACCGCTTATTACCTGCCTCGCTATATCGTCCAGAAACCCTTGCACCGACAAGCCCACTGGCTGCTGCACACCTGGGCACAGGCCGTCGATTGGTGGCTCGCAGCAACGCACCGGCCCCTGGCCTCCCGTACCCGACGGCCTGCAGAGACTTCAAATGCCGAAGTGTGAATGGCACTGCCAATGACAACATTTGGCCATCCCCCATTTGTAGGATTTTTGAACGGAAAGCAAATGTGAGGAACCCGTGCTGGCCAGGCAGCTTTTATCTTTGGCGCATATTCATCGGCCCCATCCAAGGCATTTACTTCTACTTTAAGGGCGGCTTCCCCAAACCGATTGGAGTGGACTACATCTTACCTGGTAGTTTCTCAACTCCTCCAACCCTACCCCTTGTGGTGAAAACCACCCGCTCGGCGGAGCTCCCGTGCCGGACGAGTAACAGGGAACATACCCGAACCTCCGACACTGGAAAGTTGGCTGCTCGATCCTCGAACCGGGTGCGCCAAACCGCTGAGCCCCTGCTGATGCTATCTTGCCAATTCCATATAACCAAACGCTCACAAATGGAAACCAAGTTCTTACTATTGCTTTGCTTCACGATTGGCCTCTTCCAATGCACACCTTCTTATGAAAAGCAGTTAGACCACCTCATGAAAGAAAATCAAGAATTGTTGGGCCAAATCGAAAAGGACGTGCAGTTGCTCGTGCTCAAACGCAACCAAATCAACATCCAGGGCTGGGCCCTCACAACGGAAGAAATGGCATTCACCGACAAAGTCAACGAGATTGAATTCAATTACGAAGCGGCCAGACATGCCATCCAAGACTTTCCCAAGGTGGAGGCAGATTCTTCCCTCGTCGAAAAAGCCCGGCAGCTGCATTCGTTGTTGATCGAAACGCGACGCCAGGTCGATTCGCTCAAAAATTCCACTGATCGATGACCCAGCAAACTCCTGCATCAACGAAGCGTGAACTCCTCAAACGCCTGCTGGCCTTGCTCATCGGGCTGGTGGTCGCACTGGTTTTGGTAGAACTGGGTTGCCAGGTTTTCTATGCCCTTTTTGTAAAACCCAAATTGGAGGCGCAACGCCGCGATGCATTCCATTACTACCAGCCCAGCAAAGATGCCCGCCTGGTTTATGAGCTGCGGCCTGGCTACCGCATCGAAAAGGACGGCAGACGCATTCACATCGACAGTGGCGGGATACGCGACGATGGCGACCATCGGCACGCTCCCCGCAAAATCGCCATCATCGGCGACTCAGTGCCCTTCGGGACCGCCCTTTCACAAGAACAAACCCTCCCGGCCGCCCTGCAACGCCTCCTGGGTGACACCGTCAAGGTGTACAACTTTGGCGTGCCCGGATACGGGTTGGAAGAAATCAGCCGCCTGCTCGAAATCCGCTGGCCGCAGTACAAACCCCAGCAGGTCATCTACTTGCTAAATTTCAATGACTTTTCCCGACGCAACACCGTGTACGAAGGGGCCGACAACGGCCTGTACCGCATGTACCACCCGCCTTTGCTGAAAATGCCCTTCTTGCTGCGCAAAGCCGTGTACCGCATCGTCAAGGGTGGAAAAATGTCTTCCGTGGCTTGGTATCGCTGGCTTTACCAAGGCAACAGAGACGAAGGCCTGGTCGAGTTGATCCACATGGCCGACTACGCCCGCCAGCAGGGATTCTCTTTCTCGGTGGTGCTGTTTCCGCCAGCCGTGGCCTATACCCCCGAGGGCTTTGCTCTCGAGACAGAATTTCGGGCCCTCTGTGACGAGCTGAGCCGCCACCACATCCCCTGCTACGATGCCACCCCGGCTTTCGCCCCCAACCCTTCAGCCTTTCAAGACAATACCGACCACCTGCTGCCCGAAGGCTCTCGCACCCTCGCCCAATGGATGTTGGAGCACGTATTGTGAAAAGGAACAGGCCACTCGGAAGCGCCTTTGGCGGAAAACCAGTGCCTCGAAACGGCATTACCCACCAAAGCCGCTCCATCGGCCGCTCCTTCACCCCCTCCACTTCCCGGCACCCGGCCAAATGTCAACCCGTAGTGCTGGAACGCCCCAGCTGGCTTCGCAAGCTCCGACAGGCCTTTCCGTGGCCAGACCGGCAGCTCGAGCATCAAAACGCGCTTCAGCCCGAGCTCCCCAACTGACAGGGGCAACTCGGGCTGAAGCTTGCGGAACTCTCTCGTGTGGCTTTCCTCAAGGCTTGCCAGACTTGGCGAAATCGCCAGCCTTGATGATGACGAATCGGGCAGGGTCGATGTAGTTGCGCATGGCGGCGTTGACCTGCTCCACGGTCAGTTTTCCGATTTTCTGCTCAAACTCGGCGTCCCATTGCATGGTGCGGTCGAGGTCCAGGTACTCGTTGAGGGTGGAGCTGAGCGAGCGGTCGTCGGCCCGACTCATGCCGCGGTTTTGGAGGTAGCCCGAGCGGGCAGCTTCCAATTCTTCAGCGGTAAAGCCTTCGGTGCGCACCTTTTCGATTTCCTCCTTGAAGGCGGCCTCGAGTTTGTTCACGTTTTCAGGCGCATAGATGGCATAAGCCACGAAGCTGCCCACCTTGTCGCGGCTGCTGGCGCTGAACTGACTGCCGACCCCATAGCTGATGCCTTCCTTTTGGCGAATGCGCACGGCGAGGCGGGAGTTGAGGAAGCCGCCGCCAAGCATGTAGTTGCCGAGCACGAGGGCCGGATAGTCGGGGTCGGAATCGCTGATGGGCAGTGGCATGCCAGCGATGAACATGGCGTTGGCCTTGTCGGGTGTCTCGATGACCACGTTGGCTGGTTCGGCTGGCTTGTACTCGCTCGGGATGCGCTGGTAAGGTCTTGGGCTCTTCCAGTCGGCGAAATGTTGGAAGATTTTCTGGCGTATGGTTTCCTCATCGAAATCGCCCACGACGCTGACGGTGGCGTTGGAGGCGCCATAGAATTCGCGGTGGAACGCTTTCACCTGATCGACGGTGGCGGCTTTGTAGGCAGCCACCTGCTCGTCGAAGGTGGGCACGTAGCGCGGGTCGTCGGGCGGGTAAGGCGAAAGCCGGCGGCGAAACTCCAGCACGGCGATGGCCGTGGGTTCGCTGCGTTGGGATTCGATGCCTGCCAGTTCCTCTTCGATGAGTTTGTCGAATTCCTCCTGGGGAAAGGCTGGGTTGCGCAACATGTCGGCCACCAAGTCGATGACGGCAGGCAGGTTGTCGTGTTCGGTTTCGATGTTGGCTGTCACGCCGGTGGGGCCTCCGAAGAAGCTGACGCGAGCTTTGAGCTGGTCGAGTTCATCCTGGATCTGCTGGCGGGTGCGGGTGGTAGTGCCCTTGTTGAGCATGGCAGCCGTGAGCTCGCCGATGGTTGATTTGCCGCGCACGCTTTCGAGGTCGCCGAAGCGCAGGGTCAGGCGTGCCGAGACACTGTTGCCACGGGTTTCCTTGGGCAGGAAAGCGAATTCGATGGTGCCTTGGGGGGCCTGCCCGCGGTGGGTACGGCGCTCGATGTTTTCGGGGCTGGGGTCGAAATCCTCGCCCTGGGCGATGGCCTCTTTGCCTTTGTAATCCTTGAGCAAGGTGGTCAAATCGGGCGCTTCGGGAATTTCGGCGCGGTCGGGATTGGGGTCGGGGATGAACAATCCCACGGTTCGGTTGGAAGGCTTGAGGTATTTTTTGATGACGCGGTTGACGTCGTCGGGGGTGACGCTTTCGACCTGGTCGCGCTGCCAGAAGGCCAGCCGCCAGTCGCCTTGGGCGATGAATTCGCTGAGGGCCAGGCCCACGGAGGTGCTGTTGCGGAAGCGCAGTTCCCAATTCTTGAGGTAGCGTTTTTTGGCGCGTTCGACTTCCTCGGCGGTGACGGGGTTTTGGGGCAGCTCGTCGAGGGTGCGCAGCAGGATGTCGCGAGCTTCATCGAGGGAGTTCTCCGTGCGCACGTCGGCACTGATGTAGAGGAAGCCCGGTTCTTTCAGGGCGGGGGCAAAGCTCCAAACGTTGGAGGCTTTCTTGGTTTCGACGAGGGCCTTGTAGAGGCGACCCGAAGGTTGGCTGGTGAGGACGTCGTCGAGCACGGTGATGGCGGCGTAGTCGGGATGGGGCCCGGGCGGGGTGTGGTAGGCACAGGAGACCACCTGCACATCGCCGACGCGGCGCAGGGTCACCAGGCGTTCACCGTCCTGGGTGGGTTCGCGGGTGAAGGTGGGAGTCAGGGTGCGCTCGGGCTTGGGAATGCGGCCAAAGAATTCGACGATGTACGCCAAGGTTTTGCGCTCGTCGATCTTGCCAGCCACCACCAACACGGCGTTGTCGGGTTGGTAGTATTTGCGATAGAATGCCTGCAGGTTTTCGATGGGCACATTTTCGATGTCTGAGCGGGCGCCGATGGTGCTCTTGCCGTAGTTGTGCCACAGGTAGGCCGTGGACAACACGCGCTCCATGAGGATGCCACTGGGGTCGTTTTCGCCAGACTCGAATTCGTTGCGCACCACGGTCATCTCGCTTTCGAGGTCCTTTTTGGCGATGAAACTGTTGACCATGCGGTCGGCTTCGAGGTCGAGGGCCCAGCGCAGGTTTTCATCGGTGGCGTTGAAGGTTTCGAAGTAATTGGTGCGGTCGTACCAGGTGGTGCCGTTGGGGCGGGCGCCATGCTCGGTGAGCTCTTGGGGAATGTTGGGGTGCCGGGGGGTGCCCTTGAAAACGAGGTGCTCGAGCAGGTGGGCCATGCCCGTTTCACCGTAGCCCTCGTGGCGGCTTCCCACCAGGTAGGTAATGTTTACGGTGATGGTGGGTTTCGACGGGTCGGGGAAGAGCAGGATGCGCAAGCCGTTGCTGGTGAGGCGATATTCTGTGATACCCTCGACAGAGGTCACTTTTTCAATACCTTCAGGTAATTGGTCTTGTGCAGTCATGGTCGATGAAGTGAGGAAAGCAAATGCAAAGAAGCAGATGGTGAGGAATACATGTTTGGCCATGGCGGGAATGTGTTAAGGTGAAATGGTCAGGACGGCAGCGAAAGTAGCCAAGCCTTGCCACACCCGGTCGTTTCATGGCCCAACTGCGTCAGCCGTTGGACGAAAATACAGTCGTCCGCTTCAGCTGTGGTGGCGAAAGGAGGCCGTTGCACGATCGAGCACCTCGAGCAGGATGTCGATTTCCCGCAGGTGGGTGCGGAAGCAGAGCACGGCCAGGCGCAACCAAACCTGCCCTCGTATGGTGGTGGAGGAAACGAACACGCGGCCGTCGCGCTGTACCTGTTTCACCAGCTCCAAGTTGAATGCGTTGGCATCGGTGCCGTCGGTTGGTACGTAGCGATAAATGCAAACCGACAGTTCGGGGTAGGGGCCTACCTCGAAGCCCAGTTCCTGCACCTTTTCATAGAAATACCGGCACAGCCATATTTTCTCTTCGAGGGCTGCCTTGAAGGGCTGGAGGCCGAGCAGTTGCAGGGGGAGCCACATGCGCAGGCCCCTCCAGTGTTTGGTCAGCTCGGGCGAGAGGTCGGCGGGGTTGTATTCGTCGGCCCGGAGGTTGGCGTCTTGCATGTAATTGGCCCGGTAGAAGTGAGTGGCCATTTGGGCCTGCACGTCCTTGACGAGCACGGCACCGAGGCCGTAGGGCAGGAAGAGGCCTTTGTGGGGGTCGATGGCCAGGGAGTCGGAGCGGCTCATGCCGCGAAGGGCTTTTTGGACGCTGCCTCCGTCGGGATAGGGCACTTCGACCAGGGCAAAGAAACCGCCATACGCCGCATCGACGTGGAACCACAGGTCGTGGCGCTCGCAAATGTCGGCGATGTCGTCGAGCGGGTCGATGGCCCCGGTGTCGGTAGTACCGGCAGAAGCCACCACGAGAAAGGGCTGCAGCCCCTCGGCCTGATCGCTGCGGATCTGGCTTTCCAGCGCATCGGCGTCCATGCGATAGCGTTCGTCCATGGGCACATAGCGCACCACCGCTTCGGCCATGCCCCCGATGCGAATGGCCTTGTGGACGCAATGGTGCACCTGCTCGGTGAGATAGATGACGGCCCGAGGTACGACGGCCGAACGGATGCCTTTGGCATCGCGGGCCGTGACGAAGGCAATCAAGTTGGCGATGGAGCCCCCGCTCGTCAGGTTGCCAAGGGCAGTAGGGGGGTAGCCAACTACGTCGCACATCCAGCGCAGCAGCTGGTTTTCGATTCTGACGGCGCCCGGGCCAGCGAAAAAGATGCCCGCATACTGGTTGGTAACAGCGGCCAAATAATCGCCAAGGGCAGCCGGGTAAAGGCCACCGCCGGGTATGTATCCGAGGTGGCCTCCAGAAGCGGGGTTCAAACCACAACTGTGGAGGTTTTGGTAGAGCTTTTCCAATACCACCTCGACGGGCCTACCCTCCTCACAGTGGTCGGCATGGCGCAAATCGGGAGCCGGGTTGTCGCATGGCTGAAAGGCTTTTCCCTCGGGCAATTCGGCCAGGAAGCGTTGGGCGTAGTGGAGTGCAGCCCGCTCCCAGGCCTGGCGCTGTTCGGCAGTAGGCTCCAACGGGCGGGCTTCTTCGGCCAGCTCTGCACACAACTGTCGGATGTGGGTGGCTACTTCACTCATGGTCGGTGATGGTTTTGCGTCTCGTCAGGGGTGTTTGCCGCGCAAATGAAACCAAACCATCGCCAAGTGTCCCCTCTGACGAGCAAAATTGTCAGCAGCAAATGATCAGAGCGTAGAAAGCAAAAAAAGAAACCGATTTTGGAGGTTGGAGGATCGAGCGGAAATCAAAAGATCCGCAACGAGAAGGGGGACAGAAATTCTGGCGCTTACAGGAAGTCAGCGCCTGTCGTTTCAACCACACGCTCCCGCCAGCTCCAGGGCGCCGTCACGAGCAGTGGCGTGGCGGGTGAGACCGAACAGGCTGTCCGCGCCAGGGGCTGAAGCGGCGAGCCCGGCGAGGGCCCGACCTGCCGGGCAGGACCTCATCCTCGGAGCCTAAAACAAATTCAGGTGCTCCACTCGCCACCATGGATCAGCCCTGGTGAGATCGATGGTGAAGGTGATCCGTTTCCAGAAGGTATTGCGGCCACTGGAGTCGTACAGGTCTTTGACGTTTCGCGAGCTGATGACCGGGAAAAACACGGCCAGGCTGCGATTGCGGTTGGAGATGCTGAAGCCCCCTTGCCACCATAGTTGGTCGGAAAAGTCGAGTCCGCTGGAGATGGGGCGTTTGTCGCTGTAATAGCCGATGTCGAAGTAGGGTCGGATGGGCAACTTGCCCGGCAGGTCATGGGGCAGGTCACTCCAAAGGTTGAGGGCGATGATGAAGTCGTTGCTGCGGCCTTCGCTGAAGGGGCTTCCCAAGGCCACTTTCATGCCGCCTTCTCTCAAAGCGATTTGCTGCGACAGCAGCCCCTCCGATTCATTGCGGCCGAAATAGAAGTCGTCGTAGCTGTAGTCGTTGAAGCCCTGGGCGGTGAGGTTGAAGGCAGCCGGACCGATGATCCCTCTCCGACGCAGGGAGTTGTCGATAAAGGCGCCAATGTAGAACCGAACAGAGAATTCGCGCTTGTAATCGAATTCAAAGTCTCGCCTACCCTCGAGCCCGGTGCGCAGGTAATGATGTTGGCCGTCGAAAAAGTCGAATGTGCTTTGTTCCAGATCCAGTGCGAGGCTCCAAAAATCCCCCTGTTCACAGTGGCACAGGGACAAAGACAAGCGGTGAATCCACTGGGTTTTGAAAGAGGTTCCCTTGACCACACCGGGGTTGTTCTCATCGAAGAGGAGGGTTTCGTTGCTGACTGCAATCGATGTGAAATGGATGCCCTGGAGGAGTGAGGAGGTCGGAGAAGGCTTTCGTTGTGCGTAGAGGTACGGTGCGATTCTGCGATAGCGCAGGTACTCGGAGGCGATGCCACCAGGAAAATTCAAGCCCTGGCGGTAGTCCTTCGTGAATGACTTGGCTGTGATGCCGAAGGAGAGCTCCTGCCATTTTTCATTTTTTGGGAAATGCCGGTATTCCACCCTGCCCAAGTAAGGCGTATAGCCGCTTTTGAGACCGTAGAGTCCAGCGAAGCGGATGTTGAAATGGCGAAGCGGCAGCAAGCCATTGTGAAAGAGCAAGCCGACCATGGTTCCATCGTACTTGTTGGCGCCCAGCAGCGGAAAGAAATTCAGCGTGGTGTACCGGCTGTTTTCGAAAAACCCGGCCAGCCGCGGCTTCAGGGGCTCGGTGCGCGACAGGAGCTTGTTCGGGCGGTAGTAGTTGTTTTTGCGCTGCACGTCGAGGGTCAGGTGCGCCGGGTCGATGGCGAACTGCTCGAAATCCCCAGCTGGAAACGACACTTGCTTGCAGCCCTCGAAGCCATCGTACCAAACCGTGTCGGCACCGCCAGGACGCACGCCTACTACCGGCACGGGAGCGGTAATTTCACCGCAGTTGCAGAGCGTCAACGACCAGTGGTCGCCCTGGTGCTTGGCTCCGTCGATGGCGTAGTCGTAGTGGGCGTTGGAGCCTATGTAGCCGTCGAACAGCCAGCCGAGCGAGCGACCGGTGTGCTTTTCCAGCGCGGCCTGCAAGTCTTCGGGATAGGGATGGCGGAATTGCCATTGGCGGTAATAGGCCTGCATGGCTTCGTCGAAGGCCTGTCGTCCCAGCCAGCCCTCCAGGTGGCGAAAGGCCAGACCGGTTTTGATGTAAGAGGCAAGTCCATAGTTGAGGGGGGCAAAGGCGTCGGAAGTGGTTTCGGGAGCCTGGTCCAGCCGCCGGCGGGCGTTGTACAAGTAAGCGATTTCATAAAAATCGGCATCGGAGCTGCGAGTGAGGAAGCGAGGAATGGCTTCCACCACGCGGGCACCCCAAAATGCGGTGGTATAGCGGTATTCGTAAAAGGTGTTGATACCCTCATCCATCCAGGGGTGGTCGCGTTCGTTGGTAGCCAGGATGCCGTAGAACCAGTTGTGCCCCACCTCATGGGCGATGACCTGGTCGAGGTCTTTGGCGGAAGAGGCCTTGCCGATGACCGTAATCATGGGATATTCCATGCCGGCGCCGGCGCTGAGGGCACTTTGGACGGCCGTGGCATGGGGCCAAGGGTACTCGCCTACCCACTCGGAGTAGGCCGCCACGGCCCGGTTGACGTATTCGATGGAATGGCGCCACAGCTCGGCTTGCTCGTTGGTGAACATGGTCCAGGTCTCCACGGTGCGCCCCGAGGGCAAAGTCACTTCGCCGTGCAGCACGTGGAATCGCTTGTCGGCAAACCAGGCGAAGTCGTGCACGTCGTCGGCGGTGTAGTGGAGTGTCTTGCGCAGAGAAGCCGAAGGGGGGAAATCATTGTCCGAGGGAAAGCCGCGCGCCTCCATCAGCTTCCGGGTCTGTCGGTCCTTTTCGAGCAGCCATTGGCGTTCGTCGGGGTTTTGGAGCACGCCCGTGGCGCCGACCACGTAGTTGGCAGGCAGGGTGATGCGCACATCGAAGCTGCCAAATTCGGAGTAAAACTCCCCCATGTCGAGATAGGGCATGGGGTGCCAGCCCTTGCGGTCGTAAACGGCGGGTTTGGGATACCACTGCGTCATCTGGTAGGAGGTGCCGACGTGGCCGAGACGGGAAAACGAGTCGGGGATTTTCAGGGTGAAAGGGGTGCTGATTCGCACGGACTGGCCCGGCAGCAGGGGTTGAGGCAGGGTGAGTCGGGCGATGTCGGGGTCCTGTTTTTGGAGTTGCCAGCTGGTGGGCTGGCCATTCACCCGGAAGTCCAGCCCCGAATAGCCTCCCCGTTGTTCGGGTGTGGCAAAGTAGAAGCGGGTGTCACCGGTGCGGCGTTTTTGGCGGTCGAACGCCGTTTCGTGCCGACTGAAGGCGTTGGCCCATAGGTGCATCCAAATTTCCCGCAGGGTATCGGGAGAGTTGTTGTGATAATCGATTTCGATATGACCGGTGAGGGTGTGGAGGCTGTCGTCGAGTGTGACCTCGATGCGATAATCCACCCGTTGTTGCCAGTAGCCGTCGGTTTGGGCTGGCAGCTGGTTACCAACCAATGTTATGACTGAGAGGACGCAGAGGAATCGCATTATTGCAATGGAGATTTGTGGACGTTTCCCCGCAGGCCGGGTCCTGGCCGGCAGGTGCGCAAAGAAAGTCCAAAGTGGAGGATTTGGCAAAGCTGCCTGGATGCGTGTGTTCACGGAGTTATCCCACGCAGACACTGGGGAGCTTGGGTGCGGAGACGAAACCCGGCTGGCTGGGCCACCATGGCTGGCAGGCTCAATCCGCATCCCTGCGCAGACGCTCTCGCAGGCCCGTGAATCGCTTCATGGACTTGTCGTTTTTGACGGCCATGTACAGGGCCTTTTTGGGGCCGATGATGATGACGAGTTTTTTGCCGCGGGTGATGGCGGTGTACAGCAGGTTGCGGTAGAGCATCATGTAGTGGCTGGTGTGCAGGGGGATGATGACGCAGGGGCATTCGCTGCCCTGGTATTTGTGTACGCTGACGCTGTAGGCCAGGCTGAGCTGGTCGATGTCGGTGAAGTCGTAGCTGACTTCTCTATCGTCGAAGGCGACGACGAGTTCCTGCTCGGAGGTGTCGATGCGGCGAATGCGGCCGATGTCTCCGTTGTACACGTCCTTGTCGTAGTTGTTGCGCAGCTGCATGACTTTGTCGTCGGTGTGGAAGCGGCGCCCCATCTTGATCAGGGGCTCGTAGGAGGGGTTGAGTTTGCGCTGGAGCAATTCATTCAGGGCCCTGTTGCCGAGGGTGCCGCGGTTCATGGGAGCCAGCACCTGGATGTCGTCGAAGGGGTCGAAGCCGTAGGCCTTGGGCAAGCGGGTGTCGATGAGGTTGACGATGAGGTCGGCTATTTTTTCGGGGTCTTCTTCAGGGAGGAAAAAAAAATCGCCCTGTTTGGGGTTGCTGATGTCGGGGAAGCGGCCCGCATTGACTCGGTGAGCATTGGTGATGATGAGCGAGTGGGCGGCCTGACGGAAGATTTCCGCCAGGCGGGTCACGGGGACGCGGCCCGAGTCGATCAAATCGCTCAACACGCTGCCGGGGCCTACGCTGGGCAGCTGATCCACGTCGCCGACGAGCAACAGGCGGGCGGTGTCGGGGATGGCCTTGAGCAGGCTGTACATGAGTGCAGTATCTACCATGCTGGCCTCATCGACGATGAGCAGGTCGCAGTCGAGGGGGTTGTCGCGGTTGCGTCTGAAACCCCCAATCGAGAAGTCGTACTCCAGCAGGCTGTGGATGGTGGAAGCTTTGGCGCCGGTGATTTCGGAGAGGCGTTTGGCAGCGCGGCCAGTGGGTGCGGCGAGCTTGATCTTGCGGGTCAATTGCTGGGAAATGAGCAGGATGACGCGAGTGATGGTGCTCTTGCCAGTACCCGGCCCACCGGTGATGATGTGCACCTTGTCGATGAGGGATCGCTCGACGGCCTTTCGCTGCTGTTCGGCCAGCTGGATGTCGAGTTTTTGTTGGGCCCAGGCGACGGCCTTGTCGGTCAGTACGGGTCGCAGGCTGCACGGAGCCTGGAGGAGGCGCCGGAGTTCGGCGGCGATGCCCATTTCACAGGTGTGGAGTGATTTGAGCCAGATAAAGGGCATGGGCTTGTCGTCGAGGCTTAGCGGTGCCACTACGATGCGTTCTTCGGCTTCGAGGTGGGCCAGGCGCTGCGCTACGAGGTTTGCGGCCACGTCCAGCAGTTCACCGGCATTGGTGAGGAACTGGTCGAGGGGGAAGCAGGTGTGGCCGTCGTTGCTGAGCTCGTTGAGCACGTACTCGACACCTGCGTCGATGCGCAGGGGGCTGTCGGTGGCGATGCCAAGTTTGCGGGCCGTCTGGTCGGCGGTTTTGAAACCGATGCCCCAGATGTCGCGGGCCAGCTGATAGGGGTTTTCGCTGATGATGCGGATGCTGCCTTCGCCGTAAGCCTTGAAGATTTTCTGGGCGTAGGTGGGGCTGATGCCGTAGCCCATCAGGAAGGTCATCACCTCTCGGATGGCCTTTTGTTCTTGCCAGCCTGCTTTGATGCGCTCGAGCCGCTTGGGGCCGATGCCCTCGATTTCCATGAGCACCTCGGGCGTCTGGTCGATGACCTCGAGGGTTTTTTCCCCATAGCGAGCCACGATCTGTTCAGCGAAATGGTCGCCGATGCCCTTGATCATGCCGCTGGACAGGTACTTTTGGATGCCGCGCAGGGTGGCTGGCTGGGTCACCTGGTAGTCGGTGACGACGAACTGGAAACCGTAGTTGGGGTCGTTTTTCCAATGACCTCTACAGCGAAGGGTTTCCCCCACCTGCACCGAGGGCATGTTGCCGACGATGGTGGTGAGCTCCTGCTTGCCGGGCTCCTGCAAGCGGGCCACCGTCCAGCCGTTTTCCTCGTTCTGGAAGGTGATGCGCTCGATGTGTCCAGTGATGGTTTCCATACCCTGCAAATATCGTCAGCAGAAGAGCCGCCGTAGCCAGCTGGTAAGTCGTCCACCCCGTTTTCACTCAAAAATTTCCCTTCTTTGCAGCGTCGAAAGAGCAGCAGCCCCCGGCTGCCCAATATCTCACGAAAAACAATTGCGCACTATGGCTTACAATCTGCTGGCCGGCAAAAAAGGCGTCATCTTTGGTGCCCTCGACGAACAATCCATCGCCTGGCACGTGGCCGAACGCTGCCACGAGGAAGGCGCTCAACTCGTACTGACCAATGCGCCGGTGGCCATGCGCTTCGGCAAAATCAACGAGCTGGCCGAAAAAACGGGCTCGCCCGTCATTCCCGCCGACGCCACCTCCAACGAAGACCTGGAAAACCTCTTCAAACAAGCCACCGAACACTTCGGCGGCGGCATCGACTTCGTGCTGCACTCCATCGGCATGTCGCTCAACGTGCGCAAAAAGCGCGAATACACCGACCTGAACCACGAGTGGATGAAAACCACCTTCGACATCAGCGCCATCTCCTTCCACCGCATCATGCAGGTGCTCTGGAAACTCGACGCCATGAACGAATGGGGCAGCATTGCCGCACTCAGCTACATCGCCGCCCAACGCGTCTTTCCCGACTACAACGAAATGGCCGAAGCCAAGGCACTGCTCGAAAGCTTCGCCCGCAGCTTCGGTTACCACTGGGGCATGCGCAAAAAGGTGCGGGTCAACACCATCTCCCAATCGCCCACCGTCACTACGGCCGGCAGCGGCGTCAAGGGCTTCATGGACTTTTTCAACTATGCCGACAAAATGTCGCCGCTCGGCAATGCCACCGCCGACGACTGTGCCAACTACTGCGTCTTCCTGTTCAGCGACCTCTCGCGAAAGATCACCATGCAGAACCTCTTCCACGACGGGGGCTTTAGCTCTATGGGTATCAATCCGGCGCTGATGGGATCGGGGGAATGAGGAACTGAGGATTTGAGGATTTGAGGATTTGAGGAACTGAGGAACTGAGGAACTGAGGAACTGAGGAACTGAGGAACTGAGGATTGAGCGCACTGCAAAAAGGCACTGTAGTGCGAAAAGTTAGATGTCTCACTCCTGACAGCACTCGAAGTGCTGTCAGGAGTAAAACGCGCAACCTCTAAAAACCAAGGCTTTGGTGCGGGCCAAACTTCACTCAATCAACGGAACTTACGCTAATTCCAATTGAAAAAGACTTTTTGCAGTGGACTCAGGATTTGAGGAACTGAGGATATGAGGATTTGAGGATTTGAGGATTTGAGGGGGGAGATAACTTTTTTTATTCGTCCCCAAGGTTGGCGTTGGAACTTTTGCAATAATTTCCAAGCTGCGGATGAATGCAAATCAAATTCAGAAGCTATTCAATGAGGGCATTTTCCCGAGGGGAAGGGAAAATGCCCTTTTGATTGAGACGCATGCCAACTGGATCATCCTGGCTGGGGAATTTGCCTATAAAATAAAGCGCCCGGTTAAATTCTCTTTTCTCGATTATTCCACGCCTTCGCTGCGCAAACACTACTGCGAAGAAGAGGTGCGGCTGAACCGCCGCCTGACCGATATTTACCTGGGGGTGGAACAGGTGGTAGATACAGGAACGGAGCTGGGTATTGGACTGGAGGGAAAGGCAATCGACCACGCTGTTGTCATGCGTCGCCTGGACCCCGATCGCCAAATGCACACCCTTCTCCAAAAAGGGCTGGTGACAGAAAAGGACGTGCAAAAGCTGGCGGTCAAGCTGGCCAATTTTCACAAATATGCCCAGGTGCCCGAAAAAGGCCCCTCCGCAGAAAGTCTGCTCGAAGATTTTGCTGACCTCAGCTCGGTCAGCGAGGTCCTCGCTTCGCAATTCGGCAGCGATATTTCCGAAAATATAAGGCGGTGGATTGACCAGGCGAGAAAAGTGCTGGATTCACTATCCAGTAGAATATCAGAACGGCACAATGCCGGCTTTGTCATCGACGGCCACGGCGACCTCCACACGGCCAATATCTTCCTGCTGGATGAACCCGTCGTTTTTGACTGCATCGAATTCAACGAGCACTTCCGAATCAACGATGTGCTCTCCGAACTGGCCTTCCTCGTCATGGACATCGAACGCTACGGCCACGATGAGCTGGCCCATCTTTTTTTAGGTGAATATCAAAAAGACTATCCCGTCATCCTCGATGAGGAGGACGAACTGCTCTTCAGCTATTTCCTGTTTTATCGCGCCACCGTCCGGCTGAAAATCGGAGCCCTCAGGGCCATGGATTTTTTCAAAAAACAATCCGCGCTGCCTGAGAGCGAACGCACCCAGCTGCAGCTGTACTTGGATATTTCAAAAAAATATGCGTCGGAAATCGAGCGCCGGCTTTGACGCTGCTCGTCGCCCCCCTCCCGCCGTTTTCCCTTCCCTTTTCGCTTCTCCGATCCGGGCATTCCCTCCGGGCCCATCTCAGCACCTTTTTTTACAAATACCTGTTTGGGTCGAAAAATCGCATGTGGACGGGATCGGCCTTACCCTCGAACAATTTTCTGACCATGGCCCCGGTGGCAGGGGCCAGACTGAGGCCCAACATGGCGTGGCCGGTAGCGATGACCAGGTTGTCGAATTTTTTCAAAAAACCAATATAAGGCAAGCCATCGGGCGTGCAGGGTCGGTAGCCGTACCAGGCACAGGCAGGATCGACCTGGGGCAGTGATATTTTCGGAAAATATCGGTCGAAAGCGTCGAGGATGGCTTGCACCCTGCGCACGTTGACGCCGGGGACCAGGCCGCTCAACTCGAGCGTGCCGGCCAGGCGGAGGTCATCCCCCATGGGCGTAACGGCTACGCGCGCCTCCACGAGGATGGATGCGTGCCGGGGGCGTCGAGCAGGCCTGGAAAACGTGATGGAGTAGCCCTTGCCGTCCTGGAGAGGCAGCCGCACACCAAGCGGACGCAACAGCTGCGCCGTCCAACTGCCGGCGGCCAACACGAAAGCGTCGGCCTCCAAATCGCCTCCCTCACTTCGCAGCGCTTCTACCTTGCGCCCCTCCGTGGAGATAGCGGTAACCCGTCGACCGGGATGGAACTGCACCCCCATTTCTGCCAGCTTCTTGCGCAGCTGGGCCATGAGCACGTTGGGATACAAGTAGGCATCGGCCGGATAAAATACGCCCCCGCGCAAGTCGGTTGCGGCGCAGGGTTCGAACTCGGCGAGCTCTGGTGGTGTAAGCACCCGGGGTTCCAGACCGAGCACCCAGGCTTTTTCAGCCGTCTCGAGTTCCTCCCGTTCGACGTGCGGGTCGTGGTAGAGCATGAGGATGCCCTCCTTCCGCAGGTGGAAATCGAGACCGGCTTCACGGGCCAAGTCCTCGTAGCCCTGCTTACCCTCGAGGTTGAAGTCCAACAGCACTGGCATGGCGGCCTCGGCTTTTTTGGCATTGCATGAGCGGTAGAAGCGCCAAAGCCAGGCGAGCAGCTCTATGTCGAGTCGGGGTCGGATGTAGAAGGGGCTGTCAGACCGGAACATCCAGCGCAACCCCTGGGCCACCACGCCCGGAGCCGCCAAAGGGACGAAGTGGCTGGGCGTGAGCATGCCCGCATTGCCGAAGGAACAGTTGTCGGTCATGTCACCGCGGTCCACGATGCTTACCTCATGACCGGCACGACGGAGGTGCCAGGCCGAGAACAGACCGATGACACCGGCGCCGACGATCGTTATCTGCATGGGTTACTGGGTTGTGGTGTGTGAAGTCATCTACTGGTGAGGACCCCTTTTTGCAAGCGGTTGGTGAAGGTGTACACCCGGTCGCGGTTGACGCCCAGGACGAGACGCCCCGGAGGCCCCTCGAAATACATCGCTGCATCCACCTGGCCCCGAAGGCCAAGGCCAGTTTCGGCGAAGCCGATCAGCTCGAATTGCCGGCCGCCCCTGCCAGCGAGTATGCAGCCCCGCTGGGCGTCGTAATAGCCGGTGGAGACGTCGTAGCTGTGGTCGTTGCCGAGGAAAAGGGCGTCGCGATGCCCGTCGCCGTTGAAGTCGGCCACGAGGATCTTTTTGAGAGGGGCGAATTGCACCTCGGTAGGCAGGCTTTCCACCTCCCAGGCCTGGGCACCATTGTTCCAAAGAATCACGGAAGCCGTGTTGTTCACCTCGTACACACGCTCGGGCTTGGCTTTCGAGGCCAGCAAGATGCTGTCCATGGGAGTGAGGCTGAACTGCTTGTAGCTGGTGAATTTTTTCCTGAAAAATGGCGACTGTGCGGCGAGCTCATCGAGGTAATTGACCGGAAATTCCTGCATACGGCCTTGGGCGTCTGGCCAATGGGCGGTCATGAGGGGGTCTATGGCGCCGTTGTGGTCGATGTCGATGGCATAGAGTCTGAGCGGATATTGCTCGCTGACGTGGAAACGGTGATTGAGGCCGAGGTTGCCCAGCAAGTAGTCGTCGTCTCCATCGCCGTCGAGGTCGGCGGCAGTGAGGCTGTACCAAAGGCCGCTCAGCCCTTTGAGCCAACCGAAAGACTGTACTTCGAGGCTGCGGCCATTGGTGTTTTTCAACAAAGCGGGCGTCTGCCATTCCCTGACGACCACCAGGTCGGGCCAGCCGTCGGCGTCGAAATCGCTCCAGGCCGCATCGGTGACCATGCCCAAGTCGAGGGCGATGAGCTTTTCTTTGGGGAATTGCCCCCCTTCATTGACGAGGACATAAGAAGGGCCGGCCAAAGGGAAGAACATGCGCCGCACACGGGCCCCGACGAACAGGTCGATGTCGCCGTCGCCGTCGAAGTCGGCCGCTTTGACTACAGAGGCGGGGAAGGGTGGCAGAGGTAGGGGTTCCCGCAGGAAAATGCCCCCGTCGTTTCGGTACAAGAAGTGCTGGTAATCGCTTTCGTTTTCGTTGGCATAGCCACCCGCCACCGTCACCACGTCGAGGTCGCCGTCGCCGTCGAAGTCGGCCAATAGCAGGTCTGCATCGAGGCAGGTGCGACTGGTGGTGAGCCCTTCGAAATGGGCCTGTTCGAAGCCAGCGGGTCGCTGCAGGAAGGCCGAAGCCGGCTGCTCGACCGACCCACCGATGAGCAGGTCTTCGAGGCCGTCGCCGTCGAGATCACCTTTGGCCATACACGGGCCTATTTGGGAAAACTTGTGCTGGATGACCCGCTGGACCTGGAAAAAGTCGGCATAATCCATTTGTTGGTGGGTGTAGTGCAGGGCCGAGTCGGGCTCGAACCATGCCGGCCGGGTGCTGGGCAAGAGCGAGCCGTTCCAGGGGCGGGCTTCCGCTTCGTCGAGGATCAGCGACTGGTCGGCATCGAGGGAGGTGAGGACGGTGGCCGACCGGTTGCCAGGCCAGATGACGCGCAAGGAGTCGATGCGGGTAGATTGGCCGAGGCCGAAATGGACGGTTGGATCCACGCTCGACAGGTAGCCGCGCGTGAGGTAGTGCTCATGGAACTGATAGGAGCCCTGGTGCCAAACTTCTACGCGGGCGCCGATGGCCATGGTATTGGGCGACTTGCCGCGCAGGGTGATTTTGAGGAAATGGTGCTCTTGGGGCTTGTGTTGGCGGGCGTTGTTGCGATACACGAAGGCCGGGTCGTTGATGTTGTTGGTCACGTAGTCGAGGTCGCCGTCGTTGTCGAGGTCCACGAAAGCCGCTCCATTGGAAAATGAAGGGATGTCCATTCCCCATGCTGCTGTGCGGTCGGCGAAGCGGTAATCGCCGATGTTTTCGAAGGCGAAGTTGGCCACCTTGACCACGGGAATGGCCCTCAGCATTTCTTTGTCGCCTGCCAGGTAGCCGTACATCTGGGCCTTGTAGTTGGTGAAATCTTTGTCGGTCAGGTCTTTGGGGAAGCCATTGGTGATGATCAAATCCCGATCGCCGTCGAGGTCGAAATCGGCGAACAGGGGTGACCAGCTCCACTCGGTGTGATAGACGCCGGCCAGTTGTCCGATTTCGCTGAAGGGCAACAGGCGGCCGTTGGCGATGCCGGTGTGCAGGTGGAGCATATTGCGCACATACTGAGGTTCGTATCCGTACTTTTCGTTGTACAAGTAGATGTTGTAGCTGTTTCCATTGATCGTTTGCTTCTTGCGTTCGTAACGGTCGGGGAACATGTCGAGGGTGATGATTTCGCTGCAGCCGTCGTTGTTGATGTCGGCCATGTCGTTGCCCATGGAGAATCGACATTGGTATGAAACGAGGTCGGCGATTTCATTGCGGAAGGTACCGTCGCCCTGGTTGATGTAGAGCAGGTCGTTTGAAATGTAGTCGTTGGAGACGTAGATGTCGGGGTAGCCATCCTTGTTGACGTCGCCGATGGCCAGACCGAGGCCAAAGCCCTCCATGGTGATGCCTGCTTCGAGGGTGACGTCGGAAAAATGTCCGTTGCCGTCGTTTCGGAACAGGCGGTCGTTGTTGGGAGCAGAGCCGTCGGTCACCTTGGGGTGGTAGTTGGTAGGCACCTGTTCTCCCACCACATTGTTGATGATGTAGAGGTCCAGGTCGCCATCGAGGTCGTAGTCGAAGAAAGCGGCGTGCATGGAATGGCCGTCGTGGTCGAGGCCCCATTCGGCGGCGTGTTCGGAGAAAGTGGGCAGGCCGTCGGAGGCGGGCCCTTCGTTTATCCAGAGCTGGTTGCGGCGCAGGCTGCTGTCCTTGCTCATGGTACAGGTAAAATACAGGTCGGCCCAGCCATCGGCGTTGATATCGACCACTGCCACACCGCTGATCCATTGGCTGTTGTCGAGGCCCTTGAAGCGGTCGGTGATGTCGAGGAATTTGAAATCGCCCCTGTTGAGGTAGATGCGTGAGCTGACCTTGTTGCCGGTGAAGATCAGATCCTGCAGGCCGTCGTTGTCCAAGTCGGCCACCCCCACCCCTCCACCGTTGTACATGTACTCGTTGTGAAGGATGTTGAAACTGTCCTTTTCGAGCACCTCATTGACGAATGTGATACCGGTTTGCTCGGGATCGAGTCTGTCGAAAAGGGTTTTGTCACTACAGGCACACAGCGTGCAGATCAGGTATGCAAAAGCGAGGATTCTCATCGGGGGTGTTTGTTTGTGTACTGACATGTCGAGCTGGCTGAAATGAGATGAAAGGGGAGCAGGTCGTTGCCGGGCAGCCAAGTTAAGACGGAGAGGATTTTTCAAGGGGGAAAATTTCCTCCTGCACGGCCCTCGCAGGCTCATGTTCTTCTACTTGACTGCCTTACCCCAAGGTCGTTGTGAAACAAAATCCCGGACGCCGATCGGCATCCGGGATTTTCATTTCGCATGGCCGGTTCAGTCGTGTGTCAACGGTTCTGAACCAATCGGCCACCCATGAGGTCGATTTGGGCTTGCGGGATGGGGTAGTTCACATCTTCGGGGCCGACGGTCGTGGCAGCCTGGTAGAGGGTGGGAAGCTCGGTGCGCTCATAGGCGAGTATGCGGTTGAGCTCCTCCTGGACGATGCCCCAGCGCTGCAGGTCGAAGTAGCGATGGCCTTCCATGCCGAGCTCGAGTTTGCGCTCCATGCGGAGGGCCTTCATGGCGTTCTCCTTGGAGTCGAACGGGAAGCCCGAGCTGGGGTAGAGGCTGATCTGATAGTTGGCGGCCGGGGTGCCATCGTCGTTCATGACGAATCCTTCCGGGTTGGCGGCCCGCTGACGGACCTTGTTGATGTTTTCGCGAGCGCCGGCCAGGTCGCCCGTTTCGATCTGACACTCGGCCAACAGCAGCAGCACATCAGCATAGCGGATGAGGCGATAGCCGTTGGCTGTCCAGCCGCTGGTCCAGTTGCCTACCTCGGTGTACTGGCCTTCTTGCGATTTCTTGTACACCTGCTTTTTCGGGCTGTAGGGGCCCGCGTAGCCTTGGTCGCGAATCCAGTCCTGTCCTGTGTGCGGCCCCCAGTCGAGATAGGGAATTCCCCGGCGGCCCACCGTCCAGTCGAGCCTTGGGTCGAGCGGGCGGGTATCGGGGGTAAAGGGGTCGGAGCTGCTCAGGCCCATGTCGTTGATGACGGGGTCGTCGTTGTAAGTGTCGTCGAGGATGGGCAGGCCGTTGACGGTTTTGAAAGAGTTGACCAGGTCGTGGCTGGGCTGGAAGAAGCCACAGCAACCACCAGGAGAGCCTCCACCGCCTTTGTAGGGGAAATTGAGCACTTCGCCCCAGCCGCCATTCCAACCGCCGGAACCGTCGTTGACGGAATATTGCACGGTGTAGATGGACTCGATTCCGTTGCGGTTCTCGATGTCGAAGATGTCACCGTATTTGGGCATGAGGCCGATGGCATGACCATCGGGTGCGGTGCCATTGGCGATGACCCACTCGAGGTGTTCCTTGGCTTTGGAGAAGTCCTTTTTCATCTGCATGAGGGCCTTGGCAAGGAGCACCCGTGCGACGGTGCCATTGAAGCGGCCCACCTGCCCCATGTTGTTGGGCAGGGCCACGCCAGCTTCCAGGTCGGCGAGGATCTTGTCGCGCACATCCTCGGTATTGGTCACGGTTTCCAGGTCGGTGTTTTCGTCGATGTAGGGGATCATGGTCCACATCCGCCAGGCCTCGAAGTGATAGAAGCCGCGGAGGGTGCGGGCCTGCCGGCGGAAGCTGTCGGCCTGTTCGGCTGTGACGGTGCCGCGCTCCTCGGCCAGAGCCAGCACCCGCAGGGTTTCATTGACCCGAGCGATGCCTTCGTACACCGATCCCCACTTGACGTTGAGATAGGGGTTGGTGGCGGTTTCGGTGTAGGTCTGTATCGGGTTGATGGCGGGCTGGTCACCGGCGTCGGTTCCTTTGTTGGCTTCCAGGCCGCGAATGCTGCCATAGACCCAGTTGGAAGAGGCGGCCTCCCAACCAAATCCGTTGGAGGACACGCCGTCGAGCATGGCATAAGCACCGATGAGCAAATTGTCCACACCCTCGGCGGTGGCCAGGATGTTGGCGTCGAGCGAACCCTTGGGCGTCACTTCCAGGAAGTCGTTTTTGCACGCCAAGGGAATGGTGAGCGCCAAGGCAATGATGATGAGCTTGATATTGTGCGAGTTCATTGTACGCAGTTTTTATGGTTAATGATCAGAATCCTACGTTGAGGCCTACCATGTAGGTTTTCACCAGGGGGTTGTTGCCCAAGTCGATGCCGAATGCGGTATCGGCGGTGTTGTTCACGTCGGGATCGAGGCCCGAGTACTTGGTGATGGTGAAAAGGTTCACACCTTGCACGTAGATGCGGGCATTGCTGATTTTCAGACGCTGCATGAGGTCTTTCGGCAGCGTGTAGCCGATCTGCAGAGAGCGAAGGCGGAAGAAGGAACCATCCTCGACGTAGTAGGAGGTGGACTGGGTGTTTGTGGAGAAGTTGGATTTGTTGCTGGCCTTGGGCGTTTTGGCGTTGGGCCGCTCGGGTGTCCAGCTGTTGTAGAGCAGGTCCTTGCTCTTTTGACCCTGGAAGGAAGGCCAGAAGTCCAGCCACCAGCGGTTGTAGTTAAAGATGTCGTTGCCTTGGGAGCCGTAGAAGAAGGCGGTCAGGTCGAAGCCCTTGTACTCGAGGGCCAGGTTGAGGCCGTAAGTGAAATCGGGGTTGGGGTTGCCCAAAAAGACCCTGTCGTCAGGGGTGATTTCACCATCGCCATCGGTGTCCTGATAGCGGAAGAAGCCCGGCTCGGCGCCTTCCTGGGTTGGAGCGGCGTCCACCTCGGCCTGGTTCTGGAAGATGCCGATGACTTTGTATCCATAAAACTCACCCAAGGCGTGGCCCACTTCGTTGCGGGTAAAAGCACCGATGCGGGTGTCCGAGATAGTGGAGCTGAAGAACTCGATGCTGTCGGCAAAGCGGACGATCTCGTTGTTGTAGGTGGTGAATGTCAGTGTGGCGTTCAGCTTCAGATCTGGGGTGATGCGGGTGTGGTAGTCGAGCTGGAGATCCAAACCCGTGTTTTTGATCTTGCCGACGTTGCGAGCGGGAGCGCTGGCGGCACCGTAGATGGCTGGCAGAGGTACGACGACCAACAGGTCGGAAGCTGATTTGCGGTACCAGTCGGCCGAAAGTTGCACCTGGCCATTGAACAGGTCGGCATCGAAACCGAAGTTGGAAGTCTTCTGGGTTTCCCACTTGGTATCGATGTTGCCCAGGCGGGTTGGGCGGAAGCCCTGTTGAGACGAGGTTCCGGTACCGTTGATGTCGTAGTTCGACGACCCGGGATCGCCACCAAAGAGGCTGAACTGGTTGGAGGGGTCCACCGGCAATTGGTTCCCCATGGTACCATAGCCACCGCGAATTTTAAGGTCGGTCAGGAAATCGGCATCGATGAAGTCACTGATGCGAATACCAGCCGAGACCGAGGGGAAGGTGCCATAACGATTGTCTTTGCCAAAACGGGAAGATCCATCGCGGCGAATGGTACCGCTGAGGTAGTAGCGGTTGTTGAAAGAGTAGTCGGCACGCAAGAATGCCGATGCCAGTGTGGTTGGTGTGTTGAACCAAGAGGCGGCGTTGGTGATCTGGGCGCCGTTGCTCACTGTACGGAAAGCAGGATCATCCGAGAAGTACCCTGCCCGCGAAGCCGTCACCCCCCGGCCAATGCCAAACTTGATGGCTTCGTAGCCAGCCACGGCCAGGAGGTTGTGAGCCCCAAAACTGCGGTTGAGGGTGAGGGTGTTGGTCAATACCCAATCGGCATTGTAGTAGCCTTGCTCGGTATAGGAGGAGGTGGCCACGTTTTCGGCGTTTTCGTATTCCTTGCCCGTCCAGTCGGTGTTGTATCCGTTCTGGTAGGACCCCCCGAAAGTGGTTCGGAAGTTGAGGCCTTCCATGAGTTCCAGGTCGGCGTAGAGGCTTCCCAAGACGCGGATGTCGCTCTGGCGGTCGTGGCGGTTGCGCACGCGACGGGCATATTCATTCCAGGAGTTGCCCAAGCGGGGGGCGATGCCTGTTCCCCCATAATCACCTACGGCGTAGTTGTGGTTGGTACCTTGCACGGGCACCTTTACGATGTGCGGAATGATGGGCTGCAGGCGGAAAACGGAAGTGATGGGGCTACTTTCCGTGCCATTTCCTGCAATGCCCAATCCTTCCCGTCCAGTGACATTGAGGTTCTCACCCAGCGTGAGTCTACCTCCTGCAACCTTGAATTCGGAGTTGAGACGAGCCGAGTAGCGCTTGGTGAAGTTGTAAATCACGATTCCCTCCTGGTTGAAGTAATTCAGGCCGGCATAGAAGCGGGCGAAATCATTGCCACCGGAGAAGGACAGGTCGTGATTCTGGATGAGGGCATTTTGGGTAATCACATCCCACCAGTCAGTATCGGCGGCCCAAGGGGGCAGGGTGGGATTGGGGTTGGTCGATGGACCATAGACGGGGTGGGTCTCTACGGTGCCATCGTTGCGATACACCAGCCATTGGAGCTGGGCATACTCTTCGGTGTTGAGCAGGAAGTCAGGCTTGTCGCCGGGGTCGGCAGAACCGATGTACATGTCGTAGTTGACGCGCACACCCTGCCGCTGACCTTTCTTGGTGCTCACCAAGATGACACCGTTGGCGGCACGTGAGCCATAAATGGAAGCAGCCCCGGCGTCCTTGAGCACGGAAATGCTCTCGATGTCGTTCGGGTTGAGGGTGGAAATGTCGGTAGTGGGTACGCCATCTACGATGTAGAGGGGATCGTTGGCGCCAGTGAGCGAGGTGAAGCCACGAATGCGCACCTTGGCTACGGAACCTGGCCGCCCATCACCACTAACGGTCACCCCAGCTACACGTCCCTGCAGCTGGCTTGTCACGTTGGCACTGGGCACCTTGACCAGCTCCTCCGTGTTGACCGTGCCGACGGCCCCGGTCAGATCTCGCTTCTGCTGAGTGGAATAACCCGTGACCACGATTTCGGAAAGAGCCACCGCCGATTCCTTCAGCGTGATGTTGAGGGTCGTTTGACCAGCCACGGGAACCTCTTTGGTTTCGTAGCCGGTGTAGGAAACTACCAACACGTCATCGTCTTTGACCTTGATCGAAAAGGATCCATCGACGTCGGTAATGGTACCTACATCGGTTCCTTTGACCAGAATGGTCGCCCCAATGAGGGGTGAGTTGTCGGCCTCGGCACTTACCGTACCGGTCACCGTTCGCTGCGCAAGCAGCGCACTCGCCCAGCTGGCGAACAGCAGGGCCGCAAGTGAGAGTAGAAGTTTTTGTTTCATGATTACCATTTGTGATTTAGAAAAACCGGATGAATTCCAACAGCTGACCCGTACGAGGCCAACTCTCCCGAGGCCACCATGGCTACTCGGGGTACTCTTTCTTCATCGCTTTCAATTGCCCTTGTGGAGGTGAAAGGATTGGATTGGAATTATTTGGTAGGTGGGTCGAGGCGGCTAAGGTAGTGTGGAAAGCGATTCAAAAAAAATTTTGTTAAGAAATTTTGAGCTGCCTGCCCGAAGGGAAGCAAGATGATGTGGCACGCCTCATGCGGTTGCTCCAAATTTTCATTCGCGATAAGCGACTTTGTCGAAACTGTCCGCCTGGAACGTTGAACTCCTGATGTGTCCCTCTCCTCCCGCACTTGCCAACGCTGAAAATGTATTCCTGAGCGCCCTGCAAATAGGCACTGTAGTGCGAAAAGTTAGAAATCTCACTCCTGACAGCACTTCGAGTGCTGTCAGGAGTAAAATGCGAGCACCTCAAAACCAAGGCTATAGTGTGAAATCAACTCCTGTCTGCCGGACAGGCAGGTCACTCAATCAATGGAACTTACGCCAACATCAATAGAAAAAGACTTTCAGCAGTGGACTCATTCCTCGATTCCTCTGCAATCAGATGGCCAAGTTCATTACTGAGCGCACTGCAAAAAGTGCGCTCAGTGGTTAAGAGGGGTTCAGAGCGGTTTAGAGAGGTTGTGCCAGAAGGTCTCTAAACCTCTGTCTGCCGACCCGCCTGTCTGTCGACAGGCAGGTCTCTCAACCAAAAATACCTGCAGGTAACTCCGATAGAAAAAGGCTTTTTGCAGTGGACTCAAATCACCGTCTGGCCTGGCGCCAGCCGGACAGGCTCGATTCCTCAAAGAAATCACTTGACCACAAACCCATGCGCATAGGGGTCATCCGCATCGTCGATGATGATGTGGTTGTAACCGGTGATGCGGGCCCAACCCTGAATACTTGGAATGATGGCGTCGTAATCACCAACCTTTGTGGCAGCCTCCACCCTGCCGGTGAAGGTACTGCCGATGATGCTCTCGTGCACGAAGCTGTCGCCGACTTTGAGTTTTCCGAGGGCAGCCCATTGGGCCATTCGGGCGGAGGTGCCAGTGCCGCAAGGCGAGCGGTCGATGGCCTTGTCGCCGTAGAAAACGGCGTTGCGGGCATGGACTTCGGGACGGGTGGGCTTGCCGGTCCAGAGGATGTGGCTCAGGCCCCGGATGCGGGGATCTTCCGGATGTTCGAAAGTGTATTTCTCATTGAGTCGCTGGCGCAACACAGGACTCCATCCGATGAGCTGCCCGGCCGTGAAGTGCTCCAGGCCGGGAAAGTTCTCCTGCATGTCCACGATGGCGTAAAAATTTCCACCGTAGGCTACGTCCACCCGCAGGGTACCCAGGTCAGGGCATTCCACTTTCAGTTGGCGGCTGTGCAGGAAGGCCGGCACATTGGTCAGCCGCACCCACTTCACTTTTTTGCCTTCCTGGTGGTATTCCACTTGCACCAGCCCGGCGGGAGTCTCCAGTCGGAGGCGGCCCGGCGTTTTGGGCTGCACCAGGCCATGCTCGATGGCGATGGTCACCGTGCCGATGGTGCCGTGCCCGCACATGGGCAGGCAGCCGCTGGTTTCGATGAAGAGCACCGCCACGTCGTTTTCCGGGTCGGCAGGCGGGTACAGGATGCTGCCCGACATCATGTCGTGCCCCCTCGGCTCGAACATGAGGCCGGTGCGAATCCAGTCGAAATGTTCCAGAAAATACCGGCGTTTCTCGGCGATGGTCTTGCCCTCCAGTTGCGGGCCGCCCCCTGCCACCAACCTCACCGGGTTGCCGCAGGTATGTGCATCGATGCAGAAGAAGTCTTTTCGCATTTGGGTTAGATCGTGAATGTTCTTTTGGCCTCCTTTACATGAATATTGAATGGGAAGTAAATGTATATTTTTTCTACTTTGGAAGTACTTTTAGCCAACAAAAGTTGCGAATACAAGAAATTCCTTTGACCTTAGCAAGGTACTCTTTTAATTATTACTATATCCAAGTCGTAGTAGTTTGGGGAAACCCCAGCTTGAAACTTCAGAAGGGGTTGGTGTTTTGAGTATAGATACACACCTCAAGGGGAAGCCAATCGCTTTTTTGGCTCCCCCTTTCAATTCTTTCATTCTATGAAAAAGACAACTTTAATAGCAATAGTATATTTGATAGCAATTCCTTGCATTGCACAGTCATATTTAGGGTTATCAATCGGAACTGATTTTGCGCAAGTTAGAGAATCAATTGGCCCCAGTAGCCAAAAACTTTGGGAAGTACTGGAAAAGGATTATTCCGCTGAAAGTATTTTTGTAGGTATTAGATCTGAAAAATCATTGTCCAATTCGTTTTCTTTGGTATTGACCCTTTCATATACAAAGAAAAGGGTTAAAGCCAAAGCTTTTATGTTTGAACCAATCGAAGGATTGAAATTCAACTATTTCAAAAATTCAATTTCAGGACTCTGCCACTTAAAATGGGGTGTTTTTATTGGAGCAGGTGTTTCATTCAATTACATTTCAAACATCAAATCCTATTATCCAAATGGAATGGAGGAGCCGTTTTATTATGTCCGCAACAACAAAAAGGAATTCGGAAGTATTTTCTCAATTGGAATCAGGAAAAACATCATTTCAGTGGAAGCTTACTTCAATAAATCTTATGCTCCTTCCAGGAAAAATTCCAACGATCTAAAACCAATCACTTCCTTTGGCATCTCTGCTGCTTATTTCATTAAAATAGGCAAAAAAAGTAGGTTCATTTATCCATTCATTAAAGATTAAACTACGAAGCCCAAAAACGCATTCACCCCTCACCTTGCCAAACGATTTTGCCGCAGGTATGCGCATCGATGCAGAAGAAGTCTTTTCGCATGAAGTGTTTTTAAAGCGAATTATTCACCCTTGGATTGGTCAGGAGGTGTGACCAGTTTCACAACATAACCATACACCAGTCCACCAGCCAGCCAAATGGGCAAACTTTTGAGTGCAATGCCTACCAATGAATTTTCGTCGTAGAAAAAGTAAGCGAAAGCCATGTTGAACACGAACATGAAGAGGCCGAAAGAAATCCCCTGCCGGATCCAGCCTCTGCAGGCAAATGGGTTGGGTTTGGATGGGATTTTAGCTTCCATGATTGCCGTGTTTTTTAATTACCATGATTCCAGTGATAACCCGGGTACAGATTCAAAATGCCTATCTCGACTGACGAGCGTCAATCCTTTTTGCATTGCAACTGCGGCTATCCAAATATCGTTTTCAGGGATTGGCGTTCCGGCTTTTTTGAGATTATACTTGATGGCACCATAAAAGCTCGCCGTCTCCTTGTCACAATGGAGTACATTGACCACATTGGCCAATGTGTTTATTTTCAAAAGATTTTCCTCTTTTTTAATTGAATTATTAGCACCGTAGTACAACTCTCCCAACACGATGGAAGGCAAGCATATCTGATTGGCCTTTTTTAGTTTTGAAATTACTTTTTCGTCATTTTTGAAAAGGGCAATCACGATATTGGTATCCCAAATGAAATCACCATTCATCGTAGTTTATTTTTTCGCAATCTTTAATAGCTTCTTCCATCTCAATCAATGATTCTTCATCCCAGGTGCCTGCCAAATCCAACAATTCTTTATTTTGAGAGGTCCCATTCTTCCTCAAAATATCTTTAAGAAAAGACAACACCTCTTTCAATTGAGTGCCACTCAATTGACCTAATAATTTTATGATGGAATTTTTAATCTCGATGCTATCCATAACCCATTCATTTAGTGACTCCAAAGATAAAAATACTTCCGCTTCCTCACAGTTCCTCAAATCCTCAAATCCTCAGTTCCTCGATTCCTCAATCAACCCACCATCCTCCTGATGCCCAGTGGATTGCCCTCCTTCAGCTCATCGGGCAGCAGTTCGTCGGGGAAATTCTGGAAGGCCACCGGCCTTGCGAAGCGACGGATGGCGCCGGTGCCCACCGAAGTGAAGCGACTGTCGGTGGTGGCGGGCCAGGGGCCGCCATGTTGCATGGCGTGGCACACTTCCACGCCCGTCGGCACGCCGTTGATGATGATGCGGCCGGCCAGTTCCCGCATGGAATCCAACAGGGCCTTGTGCGACAGCAACTCTTCTCCTTCGGCAAATAGGGTGGCCGTCAGCTGGCCTTCCAGGCTTTGCAGCAGGGCCTCCAACTCCTCCTCTGAGCGCCAGGTCACCAGCAGGGTGAAGGGGCCGAATACCTCGGCGTGCAGCAGCGGGTTTTGGATAAAAGCCGCTGCCGAAGTTTTGGCCACGGTGGGTCGCACGGCAGCAGCGTTGTTTTCCGAAGGAGCATACAGCGGCTCCACGGCGCCGGCGCCCAGCAGCTTGCGCAGGGCACTCAGGTAACCCTCGAATATCTTTTCATTGAGCATGCACTGGGGGGCAGCCGCTTCCAATGCCTTTTTCATGGCAGCGATGAAACTCTCTGCCTTCGCCTCCGGCAACAGGATCAGGCCCGGATTGGTGCAGAACTGCCCGGCACCCAGGGTGACGGAACCGACGAGCTGTGCTGCCAATTGGTCCGCATGATCTTCCACGTATTGCGGCAACAGCACGATGGGGTTGATGCTGCCCATCTCCGCAAAAACCGGGATGGGCTTGGGCCGGCGGTTGGCCAGGTCGAACAGCGCCTTGCCGCCCCGGTGCGATCCGGTGAAGGCCACTGCCGCCACGTCGGAATGTTCCACCAGGGCCTTACCGGTTTCGTAATCGCCGCTGAGGGAGGAGAACACCCCTTCGGGCATGCCCGTCCTTTTGGCTGCCCCTTGAATGGCACGCGACACCAGCAGGTTGGTGGCGGGGTGCGCCTCGTGGCCTTTCACGATGACGGGGCAGCCGGCCGCCAGGGCAGAAGCCGTATCTCCGCCGGCCGTGGAAAAGGCCAGCGGGAAGTTGCTGGCGGTGAACACCACCACGGGTCCAAGTGGCACCAGCATGCGTCGCACGTCGGGTTTTGGCACCGGCTGCCGGTTGGGATCGCCGTGGTCGATGACGGCCTCCACCCAACTGCCCTCTTGCACCAGGTCGGCAAAGAGGCGCAGCTGTGCACAGGTGCGGCCGCGCTCACCTGTCACTCGCCCTTCGGGCAATCCGGACTCTGCCATGACGGTTTTCACCAGCTCGTCGCCAAGGCTTTCTATTTCTTCTGCAATGGCCCGCAAAAAGGCGGCCTTCTGCGCACCCGTTGCGAAGCGATAGGAGGCAAAGGCTTTCCTGGCCAACTCCACCGCTTTGTTGATTTCGGCTTCCGTAGCTTTTGGGTATTGCATGGCTCTACCCGCCGCCGTCACGGTTTCAAACGGGGCGCCCTGAGCTGATTCTGTGTATCCGATGATTTGCATGATGATTCTTAGGATTATGGGGGTTTTGAATAATGTAGCTGGCGGTGAATTCGATCCTCAGCATCCACTGAATAAAGTAAAATTCATTTTATCAGTAATTATTTGGCCGCACAGAGTCCGGCGCCAGCAACGTTTTTTTATAGCAGGCTGAAGCCTGCCAGACTGGCACAGGCTAATTGAAGTTTCTTTTTAAATCGCGTTTATCACTAACTTGTTTGGATTTTTAGGCCAGCCCTTTGCAGCTGTTCAGCAAAAATTCCGTTTGG
>FWPU01000313.1_pt1 | contig 123595 bp, 106 predicted proteins | sample 2228361 | NCBI WGS metagenome assembly FWPU01 (sample SAMEA103939777, study PRJEB20133) | metagenome | reverse complement strand
GTTGAGGGATGAGTTATTCACGGTGGGGGGAGTGGTGGGACCGGCGAGTGAAGGGATGGACTTGACGCAACTTGTCCAGGCGGAAGGCGCTAAGATCGCCATCTACAATGGTACGGCGACCCCAGGGCTTGCTGCCAACGCTCAGGTTTTCCTAAAAAAAGCAGGTTTCTTGATTGCTGAGGTTGGCAATGCTACCCAAATCTATCCGAATACCTTGATTGTAGATTATACCGGCAACCCCTATACGTTAAAATCTTTGATCCATGTGATGGACTTACCCTCGGATCGAATATTCCATCGTTACGATCCAACCAGTGAACAGGATATCGCCATATTTTTGGGGGAAGATTGGGCAGAGAAGAATCCGATTCCATAGCCTTGGATAGCCTCAGCGGCTCAGTCGAACGGATTGTTTACAGCAATCCGGAGAATGGGTATTGCGTCTTGCGTTTACGCCCTGACCAAAAGAGCCTACCTGAAGTAGTGTATGGTGGTTTGGTGACCGTGACAGGTAATTTCCCAGAGGTCTCTCCAGGTGAATATTTACGTATGTTCGGTCGTTGGGTCACTCATCCCAAACATGGACAACAGTTTCAAGCGGAGAGATGCGAATTTGGTTTACCTGTAACGCTCGAGGGTATTCGAAGTTACCTTGGGTCTGGATTGATCAAAGGAATCGGTACTCGACTCGCCGAACGCATTGTGCAACACTTCGGTTTACAAACGTTGCAAGTGATCGAGAGCGAGCCACAACGCCTTTTAGAAGTTCCGGATATCGGAGAAAAGCGAGCCAGGATGATTGTACAAGCCTGGGAAGAGCAGAAACAAGTAAAAGAGATCATGCTCTTCCTTCACAGTCAGGGTGTGAGCACCAATTTGGCTACTAAAATCTACAAGCACTATGGGGATCAGGCTGTGCAAGTGGTTCGGAACGATCCTTATCGTCTGGCTAAGGACATCTTCGGGGTTGGCTTCAAGACGGCCGATCGTATTGCGCAAAACCTTGGTTTGCCAAACGATCACCCCTCACGCATTGAGGCTGGGTTGCTTTTCGTTCTTCAGGAGATGGTTGAAGATGGGCATGTATTTGCTCCGGTTCAGATTCTTGCCCAACGCGCAGCCAAATTGTTGAACATCCCAGAGGATCGAATACCATTATCGCTCGAAAGCCTACGGAGGCAGGAAGTTATTGTTCAAGAAAGGTTACCTGCAGCAATATTGCGGATGAAAACGCTGAAAACGGTTCAGCAGCCAAATGAACATGTGGCGCAGGATGGGGTTGTGGGGAAAGATAACCAGGAAAGTTTCCAGGCTATCTACCTCACACCATTTTACCGTGCCGAGGTCGGGGTCGCCGAGCATCTACAGTCGCTTTTGCGTTGCTTGTTGACTCGCTTGAGCGATTTACCTCCATTGTTCATCCAATTAGCCCCTTCGCTTACAACCGAACAGCAGGCTGCTGTGAAAACCGCGTTGAGCCATCCCGTCAGTGTACTAACTGGCGGTCCTGGCACTGGTAAGACGACCACGATCAAAGCCATCATCACTGGGCTAGAGGCTGCTGGAAAACGGTACGCCTTGGCTTCCCCAACAGGAAGGGCAGCAAAGCGCCTTTCTGAAGCCACTGGTCGCCCTGCCAGTACGATACACCGTTTGTTAGGTTATTCTCCCAAAGAGGGGTTTAAGCACCATCGGAAAAATCCATTGAACTTGGATATGCTGGTTGTAGATGAAGCCTCTATGCTCGACTTGATATTAGCCTATCACCTCTTTCAAGCGCTTCGCCCGGGAACACACCTCCTTTTCGTCGGTGATGTAGACCAACTGCCTTCGGTAGGGGCGGGGGATGTACTGAGGGACATCATCTCAAGCGGCTTGGTCCCAGTTACTCGATTGAGCACAATCTTCCGGCAAGCAGAGGGGTCCGATATCATCGTCAATGCTCATCGCATCCGGCAGGGTCAAATGCCGCTTTTCTCCAAAGAGGATAAGGATTTCTTCCTCTTCCCTGCCGAGACTGCCGAAGAGGCAGCGGAATGGGTGGTGGATGTTGTGTGTAATCGCATACCGAGCAAGTTTGGTTTGCATCCTCACAAAGACATACAGGTGCTTTCTCCTATGTATCGTGGGGCAGCAGGGGTTACGGTCTTCAATGAACGCCTACAATCGTTATTGAATCCGCCATCATCTAAAAAAACCGAAAAGACACTTTTTGGGCAGAATTTTCGTGTAGGCGATAAAGTGATGCAAGTACAGAATAATTACGATAAAGAGGTTTTCAATGGCGACATCGGAGTTGTAGAGGAGATCAATCTAGAGGACCATTCCTTGATGTTGGATTTCGATGGTCGAAAAGTGGAATACGATTGGAGTGAGGCGGATCAGTTAACGCTTGCCTATGCAGTCTCGGTGCATAAAGCCCAAGGGTCAGAGTTTCCAGCGGTGGTTATTCCATTGGTGACGGCTCATTACATGATGTTGCAACGCAACTTGCTCTACACAGCTGTTACGCGCGCAAAAAGGCTGTGTGTGTTGGTTGGTAGCCAGCGAGCGATCGGCATGGCAGTACGCAATGACAAGATCGCCAATCGTCACTCAGCCCTAGGTTGGCGTTTGCAGAAAGCACTTTAAACTAGCCCAAATCGGTTGAAAGGAAATAGATTAGGGACATTCCCTTTTGTGGAATAAGTGGACGTTCTTCGCTTTATAGTTTCTCCTAAGTCTGAAGCCCGAATTCGTACGTCTCTGCCCGATTTTCTTCAGTGATCATCAAGACCTTAGCCGTTTGGTCTCGATCTTTAATGTAAAAGGTCAACTTTGGACGTCCATCATCGAGTATCTCTACCATGCAGTCTACAGGGGTGATTTCGCCTCGCAGGAAGTGCCAACCGAAATGGGTCTCGCAAGCAGGTTCCCAACAAGTGCAGGAACGACGGTCTAGTATGATTTTCATCTGTTACAGGGCTGTTCGGCAATCACTTTGATGGCTTGTTCAGTGTCATGGTTGTTGAGCTTGTCCGCCTTTGAGTACAGCCAAGGCTCAATACTTCCAAGCCATTCGAGTGGAGCATGCTGCAAACAGTGTGCATGCCCTTTTATCTCCTGTGATGGCTAACGGTCGCGTTCAGTCGCACGCTGAGCGAGCGAAGCGTGTCTGATGCAAGCGCGTGTTGGGCATGGTCTTACTCCACATCGCCGGATCACGGCGTCTGCAAGTTCCTGTTCGCCAGCGGCAAGTACAGCGCATACCCCTGTTTCCACGCGATGCCAAACGCGTAATAGTTTACCCTGAGGCCGCCGGGGTACGGCATATCATGCGTGAAGATGTAATGCGCGACATCCTGGGCATAGGTGAAGGTGAACTGTCTGTTTTGACCGGGCGCGGTTGCATAACCCGGCACGCCGACATAGTTTTTTCCCTCAACGCTCGCCATGTTGATCGTCCCATCCGTAGCGATCTCAATCCCTGCATTCAGACCCGCGAAAATGCCTAAGTTGGCGGTAAACACATCTCTCCCCGGCGGCGCGCCAGCCACCTGATCGTAGAACTCATCGGAGATGATGCCATTGGATTGAGACTTGAGTTACGCCAGAACCTGGAGCAAGTTTTCGTTGCCATGCCCCGTAGCAATCAAATAGTCCACCAGATACCCCGGCGCTTCGTTGCTGATGATAAAAGTCGTCTCGGTTTGGACGTCCGTCGGGTACAATATGCCCGCCTCGGCGTTGGATTCGTTCTTCATCTAGAAGTTGCTCTCTGCGCCCAACAGTTGGCGTCAGCCGCCGCGAGCAAGCACAACGAGCGGAGTGTCTCGGCTGAAAACGATGGTTAGCCACCGCTTCGGATTTGTGCAGGTTCTATCACATGGCAAATAATGACAGGTTGTTTATTGCATGAACCAGGTAAGAGGGCAACAAACTTCTCGTTTTTGCGAAAATCACCCCAAGCAACATCCCAAGAGTGGTGATGAACAGTAACTTGAGTAGATTCTCGACATCTAATGCTTTTCCTGTCGCGTAATCAAGGTAGTTATGATAGAACCCAAAGAATAACCCAGATAGTATCCAGGACTTCACTGTACCCAAGGCAGACTCCAAGCGTGTTTGAATTTGCCCGCGGAAGACCACTTCTTCCAAGAGCGCGAAAATAAAAGAGTTGGAAATGAAGCGTTTCCACGTGAATGTAAAATCTGCACCACTAGCCAAGGGAATAACAAGCTTTGAAATGAGGTATAAACCAATCAATAGCGCAACGAATGACATTGCTCCTTTGTTTATCGGCGCGCGGAAACCGATGGTGGACAAACTGCGCTTTCGCACAGCGAGTTCTAGGATAAGTGGTGAGAGAATACCCAAAATAAGGTAGGCACTCAACCAGCCGGAATACCAGAACAGATTGAATTTGATGAGAGGCACCAGGAGCAGACAAACCACAAGGATACTTATCTCAAAGAATTCTCGGACTGGCTTCCCAGGTGACGATAATCGAGCAGGATAGTCCCCTCGATGCATCAGAAGAATGAATACAGCAAACACAATGATTGAGGCTATTGAAGTGATAATGTTCTTGTATATTTGTGACGGCTAACGACCTGCGCGTCAGCCGCCGCGAGCGAGGGCGCAAAGTGACCGAGCGGAGCGGTTGGTTGGAAGCCGAGGTTGGGCAGCAGGGCATCTGCCCACCGCGGCGTTTGGACTCAAAGAAGTAGCCATGGGTGATCCGCGCATTCCATCTCAACGGTGAAGGCATCTAGGCGCTGCACATCTGGCCGCCTGGCTTGCATCTCTGCCCATTGTTCATCTCTGAACTGTGCGCGGAGTCGAAAAGGAGGCTTAAGACAATACGGCGGAATCATGCTAATCTTTGCCATGGCGCGACCTGCTGCCGCCCGAATGATGTCCTGCGCTTTTTGTGGCGCTAATGAAACCGCGGGCAGCAAACTCAGCCCGCCGGCTTCTTGGGTCAGACATTCCTTCACGACAGCTACTTCCACTTCTGGCACAAGCGCTTGAGCCTCTTCAGCCGCGGCGCGGTCTCCGCTGAGGAACACGAACGGGATGTTGTGCAAACCAGCCATGTAGCAATTCATCCAAATCTCACCCACTGGCATCTCGTTCACCCAGTAGCCAACCAGTCCCCCATGAAAAGAATGCGCCAGTACGGCCCTCGGGGTGCCAGCCATGGCGTGCAGGCCGAGTTGAAACAGACCCGCAAAGCCAGAGTCCAAGCCTGCCGGACCGCCATCGCCGGCGCCCATCACCAACTTGCACGCCGGATGAAGCAGCTCAATGTCCAGCCCACCCGGGAAGTTACCATGGCCATCCCATGCCACGACCTCGGTAGCGCCGGCAACCAACACGCCTTCCACCAGGGCATTGAGCTCGAGCGTTGCCAGACGTCTAGCTTGGGCGAGATAGGGCGCGTACCACCGTTGGGCGACATCCCAACTGCATTGCTGATGGTGGTCAATGACGCCAGCTACACCTTCCAAATCGCATACGACGTAGATTTTCAATGGTACCTCCCAGTTTATTCATGCGGGTTCCCTGCGGATCTCTCGATGGTCTATTGCGGAATCGACAGCCTATACGATTGCATGTTCGTGGGCTTCGAGCAAATCCTCTATTATCTTTCTTCTGCTTACGATTTAACTCACCTAGACTTACTTCCGCCGCCCAACTATTAATCACACGGAATAGTCTTTTTTCTTCTTTTTTGTCGTCCTTAGACGGAAACCGTATAATCCCCCAATAGGATTGCTTTTTACGGAAATCTTCCGTCAAATATTTTTATATTTGCCTCTTTCTGATTCTAAATCCCATCCTTTGCATATATTATCATCCCTTCCCCTTGCTTGTCAACAACCTGGGGTTTTTATGTTTATAACATATACGGTGGGTGAGTTTAAAAATTCCACTTAGCCCATGAATCTGCCAAGATTTTGATCTCAATATCCTACAAAAAGTCTAATTCCTTGTCCAACTGAAGGTATTTTGTCCCACCAAATTCAACCCCCACTACTTATGTTACAGTCACAAGGTTTCGTTTTTACAATTTTCCTTGACAAAAAGCGAAGAATACTCTATGATTTAAACGTTTGCGCAAACGTTTGCATAAAGAGGCGAACCGTTTGACTATGGCAGCCACGATCAAGGACGTCGCTCAATTAGCGGGGGTTTCAACCACCACGGTTTCACACGTGATCAATGGAACGCGGTTTGTCAGCGATGAACTGCGCCAGAGAGTCTATCAGGCGATGGAAGCACTGAACTATCAGCCTAATATCCTGGCACGCGGTTTACGTCGTGGCGATACGCGCACCATCGGATTGATCGTGCCAGATAATTCCAACCCCTTCTTCGCCGAGTTGTTGCGCGCTATTGAAGATGCTGGTTTTCAGGAAGGCTATAATGTTATCCTCTGCAACAGCGATGGTGATGTAGATAAAGAAGCCGCATACATTCATCTGCTCTTTGCTAAACAGGTAGATGGCATCATCTTTATCGCGGTCAATAATTCTCCCGGGCACCTTTCTGGTTTGCTTCAACCAGACGTTCCTGTGGTTATCGTAGATCGGGATTTACCCTTGAAGGATACCGATGTCATTCTGGTAGATAACGAGAAAGGTGGCTTTGATGCAACGAATTACCTCATCTCGCTTGGTCATCATCGCATTGCCTGTATTGCGGGTCCATCGGGGGTAACTCCTAGCGCCGAACGCGTACGTGGTTATCTCAGGGCACTACAGGAAGCGGGAATCTGCCAGAGGGATGAGTTTATTGTGCATGGTGATTTTCGTTTCAAAAGTGGCGAACAGGCTGCTCATCAGTTGCTCTCTCTACCAGACCCCCCTACGGCGATCTTTGCTTGCAATGACTTGATGGCAATCGGTGCAATGCGTGCCTTGCGACAGTGTGGTGTGACCATCCCTGAGGATGTTTCCGTGATCGGCTTTGACGACATTCAACTCGCCTCGGCGGTGACTCCCTCATTGACTACAGTTGCCCAACCCATTGCTCACATTGGGAGGGTTGCTGTTCACCATCTTGTTGCTCGTATACGCAGTGAAAGTGTATGTACTCCTAAACGGATTGTTCTAGAAACCCAACTCATTGTTCGCGAATCCTGTGCTCCAGTTTGAGGGAAGAAAATGGTAGATATCGTCGTTATCGGAAGTCTGAACATGGATTTGGTGGTACGAGTCCCTCAAACACCCTTACCCGGCGAGACGGTTGTAGGGAGCGACTTGGCTTTCGTGCCGGGAGGCAAAGGCGCAAACCAGGCAGTCGCTGCGGCGAGGCAAGGGCTAAGCGTGGCTATGGTTGGTTGCGTTGGCGATGATCCATTTGCACCAAGATTGATCCAAGGGTTGCAAGAGGCAGGCGTTTCATCGGCTTATATACGTCCTGTGGATGGTGCCTCTACCGGCACTGCGCTGATCCTCTTGGAGGAGAACGGTGACAATCGCATTGTGATCTCTCCCGGAGCCAATGGACAAGTGAGCCAAGCCGATGTAGACCGAGCGAGTCAGGTGATCAGAACTGCAAAGTTGGTTCTGTTTCAATTCGAGATACCGATGCCTGTTGTCCGATACGGATTGCAAATGGCGGCTGAGTTTGGTGTTGCAACCTTAGTCAATCCAGCGCCTTTTCGACCTTTTGCCCCTGATTGGCTATCTAAAATCACATACCTAGTACCCAACGAGGCGGAAGCCTGGCGAATGAGCGGCATTGAAGTAACCGATTTACAATCGGCTCACCAGGCGGTTGAAAGATTATTGCAAGAGGGTGCCTCAACGGTCATCTTGACATTGGGGGAGATGGGTGCTCTTCTGGCAACAACGGATGAGATGGTTCATGTCCCTGCTCCTCGCGTCCCGGTGGTAGATACAACGGCTGCGGGGGATTCCTTCATTGGTGGTCTGGCGGCTGCACTTGTATGGGGGTATCCCATCCAGGAGGCAGTGCGATATGCTGTGTGTGCCGGTGCACTGGCGGTCACCAAATTTGGAGCACAACCATCTATTCCCAATTTTGAGGAAACGCGCCAATTTTTTGAGGCGATGAAAGATAAACCAAAATCATCTTAATAAAAAATTGTGGAGGAACAATGAAAAATAAAGTTTTATATCTGACCTTTGTCTTCGTGCTTCTCGTAACTGCCTGTGCAGGTCCTGCTACACCGCTGGCTGCTGAAACCAAACCGGCGGTTACACCGGAGGAAGCAACCCCAACAACGAAACCTATAACTTTTCGGGTCATCAACTGGAATGGCTATGGATCGGATGAATCATTTGCTCTTGAAGAATTTGGTAAGTTATATAACGTAAAAATCGAGCATGATTACATCAACTCCGAAGAGGAGATATTGACGAAACTCCGCACCAGCCCGGGTTCTTATGATGTCATCCTCCCTAATGTGGCTTATCTTCGTATTGCTATGGATGAAGGGCTGGTAGAACCGATTGATGTTACGAAGTTGGAGAACTGGGATAAATTATTGCCTCGGTTCAAGGAGTTGCCTGAACTTCGAGATGAAGCAGGGAATGTGTACGGTGTTCCATGGGTGTGGGGTGCCACGGCGATCGCCTATAATACGGAAAAATACCCCGAGGGAATTACAAGCATCAATGCTTTATGGGATCCAGCAAATAAGGGGCAGGTTGCCATATTCGACTCCTTCGAAGATTCGATTGTTTTCGCTGGCTTGGCACTCGGTGACCGGACTCCCTATCAACCCGATGACCTAGAAGCCGTAAAGCAGAAGTTGATGGATTTGATGAAAAATATTAAGACACTGTGGGCTTCAGAGGATGAATTCAACAAACTCTTTGCCAATGGTGATATTAGCCTGGGTAACTATTGGAGTGGAGCAACTTCGCGAGCGGCAAATATGGGCTTACCGATCGCCTTTGTTGTACCTGTAGAAGGCGCCTTAGGGTGGATTGATACATGGGCAATTGCCAAGGATGCCCCCAATAAAGAGCTCGCCTATAAATGGTTGGATTATATGATTTCTGCGAAATTCTATGTAACCTGGGAAACCACAGTAGGTGCTCCTGCCCCAACTACACAGGAAAGTTTAGATGCACTGCCAGAAGATAATTTCAATCGCGCGGTTATGGGTAGTCCAGAGATTCTGGAACGATTGGTCTTTATGGAGACGATGAGCCCGGAAGTTAGAGAAGAATGGAACCGACTTTGGGAGGAAGTCAAGGCATCTCAATGAACGATATGATCGTTGAGGATAGAGCCCCGGAGGGAATATCTCCGGGGCATCTTCCTCCGCTGAAGGGCAGGTGGCTTCGAGCGATAAAATCGCGTGCTGCGGTTTTATTATTGCTCTTTCCAGCCTATGGTTGGCTTGGGTTTGCTATCATTGCACCACTTCTGATAATGTTGGTCTTTTCATTTTTAAACGATGTTCCTTTTGGAAATCGAGAAATCTTTTTTACCTTTGAAAATTACTTGGATTACTTCAGCAGAACATTCTATTGGAAATTGACCAGCAAGTCCTTGATGACAGGTTTATATACCACAGTCTATTCCATCATTATTGGGTATCCCATGGCGTTAGTCCTTGCCAAGGTCATCCCTGGGCAATGGAGATCTGCTTTGTTTATGTTAGTGATAGTACCCTTCTGGAGTAATACTCTGGTGAGGCTATATTCCTGGGCGATCGTTTTGAGAAACGGTGGGATTATTGACCTTCTCATAAAGACTTTGGGAATAACATCAGGTGGAATTGAAATCCTTTATACCTATCCGGCAATCATCATCGGGCTGGTTCATGGTTATGTTCCCTACATGATACTCACTCTCTACATATCCATTGACCGCATTGACAATTCCCTTTTGGAAGCAGCCTACAGCCTAGGCGCAACAAAATGGCAGGCATTTTGGCGTATTGTGTTTCCTTTGAGCCTACCGGGGGTGATTTCTGGTTCGATTCTCATCTTTATTCCATCCATCGGATCGTTCATTGAACCACGCATTTTGGGTGGACGAGCCGGCACAATGATTGGCACAGTTATCGAAGACCAATTCATTCAACTCTTCAATTGGCCTTTCGGCGCGTCTTTGGCGTTTATCCTACTTGTAATTGTCTTGGGGATGATGGGTTTGATGGCTATGTTGCTGAGAAGGATGCGTCTATTGAGGTCCGAGTAGAGATGAGAAAGACCGCTCTTGTTTTATCCTACCTTTATGCTTTCCTGGTTTTGTTGTTTCTTTATGGACCTTTGTTGGTGATGGTTCTCATGGGCTTCAATCGTTCACCTCTATACGAATTGCCCTTTCAATTCGACCTAATCTGGTTTCGCAAATTGCTAACCAATGAACGTCTCCTGATTGCTACCCGTAACAGCATCGTATTAGCCATCGTGGTTTCTGCTGTGTCAACTTCTCTGGGAACATTGGCCGCTTGGGCGTTAGTTCGATATTCCTTTCGTGGTAAAAACGTACTTCAAGCCTTGCTTATCCCTCCGATCACTATACCATGGTTGATCTTAGCAGTCTCCATGTTGTTGATGTTTTATTGGCTGAATATTCCGCGCAGTAATCTCACCATTTTCATCGGTCATGTTGGTGTAGCATTGCCCTACGTTATTTTGGTTATGATCACCCGTTTCCAGGGATTGGATAGAAGCCTGGAGGAAGCAGCCCGTAGTTTAGGAGCCAGTCCCGTGGTTACATTCGTGAGGATTACTTTCCCATTGATACTCCCCGGGTTGGTTGCTGCCGTGATGTTCACTTTCGCTGTCTCATTTGACAATTTTACAATTTCGCATTTTTTAGCACCCATTGGTGTTTCAACCCTTCCAGTTGAGATTTACTCGGCGATTCGCAAGGGATTCACTCCGGAAATCAACGCAATATCTGGCATAATTTTCGTCTTTTCTGCTGTAATGATTCTGATTTCAAGCAGAGAGATCAAATTCTTTTAAGCACACCTGCATCCAATACAGATGAGGACGGACTAGCATTTTGTTTCGAGATGTAGAAATATGAGTAATGTCGAAATATTTGAGGTAACCAAAAGGTATGGATCGGTGGTTGCTGCCGATCGAGTAACCTTGAGTATTGAAGATGGTGAATTTTTCGCATTGCTTGGACCTAGTGGAAGTGGCAAGACGACCATTTTACGTCTGGTTGCCGGATTTATAGAGCCCGATTCGGGTCAAATCCGAATCGGTGGGGTGGATATGAACGGTGTCCCGCCTGAGAAGAGGGACATTGGGGTGGTATTTCAGAACTACGCGCTATTCCCACATCTTACTGTCTGGGAAAACGTTGCCTTCGGTTTGACAGTTAGACGACTTCCTAGGATAGAAGTGAATAGCAGGGTTGAAGAGGCGTTGGAACTCGTTGAACTTCAAGGAATGGGCGATCGTTACCCCCGACAGCTCTCTGGTGGTCAGCAACAACGGGTTGCCTTAGCAAGAGCACTGGTCATCAAGCCACGAGTGTTGCTCCTTGATGAACCACTTGGCGCCCTAGATAAGAAATTGCGCACTCAAATGCAAGTAGAATTACGCCAGTTGCAACAAACGTTAAAAATCACAACAATTTTTGTAACACACGATCAGGAGGAAGCCCTCACCTTAGCTGATCGTATCGCGGTCATGGATCGGGGAGCAATTTGCCAGGTAGGTCAACCTGAATTGGTCTACGAAAGACCCAGCACGCTCTTTGTATCCAACTTTCTTGGGCAATCTAATGCTTTTCAAGGAAGGTTGGTATCTATTCATAACGGAATGGGTGAAGTAGAAACGGTGGATGGATCCCGTCTATATACTTCATGGTTGAGAAACAAGAATATTGGGGATAAGGTTATTTTGGTCGTGCGACCGGAGAAGGTGAAAATCTCTCTACAACCACCTGATACAATCAACCTTATTCGGGTCAAAATAGTTCATCGGGTTTATTTGGGCACAAGCACCACTTATCTGATGCAATCAGAACAGGGAGGGCAGATAACAGCCTTTGTTCAGAACGAGCAGAGTCAACCGGCTTTTGAGATTGGGCAAAGAGTTTTTGTTCATTGGGAACCGGAGAACTGCTTCCTTCTCGAAGATTAAAAATTCGCCAATTGAAGAGGTGGTGAGAACATGGCAAAGAGAGCTTGGGAAATCGAACGAGAAATGCGAAAGAGCGCCATCCCTATAGACAGAAGGTGTTTCACCAGTCAGTGGTCTACATATGTTCAATCATTTTCTCATGCAGACCAGTTTGTCCGTTATTGGAAAAACCGCGTTCCTGGTTCCGGTGCTCTTGATTCCCTTTATGTGGGCATGGTGCAATCCATGGGCAATCGCGGTTATGATGTTACAGAGGCTGAAGAGTTATTACCGATCGGGCTTGACCTGGCAGATAAGGGTGATTTGGCAGAGTTGCGTGTGCTCACAGCAATCTTGATGGAGAGGATATTTCATTCACCATTGGATACACATCACACTTATCATTCATTTCACCATCCCACCGATTGGGATGAGATTGTCAGCACCATGTCATCGAATATTGAGAAATCGCCCTTGGTTGGATTGGAAAGCGATCTCGATGAAAAAATATATAACGGCTGGGTAGGACAACTCGCAGGAGGGTCTTTTGGGACGCCGTTAGAAGGCTATTGTGGAGAACAAATCGTACGGGTTTATGGTGAGGTTAATTCTTTCATCACTCAACCGGAAACCATGAACGATGATGTAGTTTACGAACTTGCCTTTATGGATGCGTTTGAAAAGAAAGGTCGAGAGATTACCTCTCGCGACATTGCTTTAGAGTGGGTAAGACAGATACCTTATGGTTATTCCGCTGAATGGGTTGCGTTAAATAATATAATCAACGGAATCTTCCCACCCGAATCTGGATCGTTTCGCAATCCTTATTCGGATTGGATCGGAGCCCAGATGCGAGGGATGGTGTGTGGCATGTTAGCACCGGGTTTTCCCTTTGAAGCAGCCAGACTTGCATATATTGATGGTAGCATTTCACACTCGGCTAATGGGCTTTACGGTGGAATGTATGCTGCGGTTTTAACCTCTTTGGCGTTTATGTTAGGTGATGTTCGGGAAATCATCCAAATTGGATTGAACTATCTCCCCCAAGGAAGCGAATATGTCGCTATTGTACAGGAGGTTTTAGAGGTATTTCGTCAGAACAACAACCCCATGACTGCCTGGAACCTCTTGGACGAACGTTTCAAAGAATATCACTGGATTCATGCTTATCCTAACATCGCTGCATCTCTATTGGCGTTGTGGTATGGCGAGGGTGATATGACGCGTTCCTTTTCCTTGCTGGCAAAGGCTGGGTTGGATGTGGATTGCAATGGTGGTTTGGTGGGAACCGTTTTAGGAGTGATGTACGGCGTTTCGGCAGCATGGGCTGAGCCCTTGAAGGACTTGCTTGAAACCTACATCCCTGGCAAGGAAAAACTCTCCATTCGTCAATTAGCAAAACGAACAGCAATCCTAGCATGTAAGATTTAGAATGCATGGGCAATAGCGAATCTTCGTTGAGGAAGATTGATTTGTGTTGCAATGATTCCCCTTGACGAAATCAGAAGGGAGATATTATAATCAAAACACGTGAAAAAGCAACGAATAGCGCAACGCAATACAGCGTTTGAGAAAAATTCTCATACGCTTGTTTTTGCTTGTCAAGTAAATAAAACATTTGTTCGAAATTTTCCTTGCATATTTCTTTATAATTTGCGCTTCCAAAATCAGGAGCACCAAGGTGGGGGAAAACGCTTCTGATGAGCGGAGATTGATTTATTTTGGTCATAGGAGGTTTATTAGTGGAAACGAAGGGGTTAACATCTTTGCGTATTAGTCTAGCATCGCCTGAGACCATCCGAAGTTGGTCTTACGGTGAGGTGCAAAAACCAGAGACGATCAACTACCGGCGCTTGCGCCCCGAAAAGGATGGTCTATTTTGCGAGGCGATCTTCGGACCAACCCGTGATTGGCAATGCTATTGCGGAAAATATAAGAATATTCGGTATAAGGGCATTGTTTGTGACAAATGCGGTGTGGAAGTGACACGTGCCTCCGTTCGTCGCGAACGGATGGGGCATATTGAACTGGCTGCGCCGGTGGCACATGTTTGGTACACCCGCCGCGTTCCTTCTTATCTTGGATTGCTGTTAGACATATCGCGTCGCAATCTCGACCGTGTGCTCTATTTCGCACAATATGTAGTTACCTATGTCGACGAAGAAGCCCGACAGAAAGCCTTGAAAAGGCTGGAAGACAAAATCAATGCAACAGAACGCGAGCAAGGTCAGCGTATCAATGCCAAGATCGCAGAGATCAAAGCAGCGCGCGATCGGCATCTAAATGAACTTCATCAACGCAAGAACGAGATCGAGCGGAATTATGAAGAAGCGATCGCTGAACGGCTTGACCCGATCATCCAAGCAGGGCAACGATTAGAGCGTAGCCTGCAGGAGCAAATGGGCACTCCGGTACGCACGGCGATCCATTTTCCTGAGACGGACTTTCTCATCGTGGATTCGGGCGAGGTGGTCAATGCTCAACATATCCATCTCGTTCAACAGTTTGTCAAGCAACGCCTTGATGAACTCGAATCGGAATTGAGGGAAGAGAAGCAACGGACGCTTGAGCAGATCAATCTGCAAATCGAGCAGGTGCGCGCCGAAGCAGAACTAGAGATGGAGAAACTGCGCCACCAATTGGAAGACGAAACCTCTGTTTCCCGTGATGAAACGAGCCGTTTGCGAGATGAATTGCTCGAACTACGTCCGCTCACCTTTATGGGAGAGACTCGCTATCGGGAGTTGAAATCGCGTTGGGGGCAGGTCTTCCGTGCTGATATGGGCGCAGAGGCGTTCTATGATATCCTCCGTCGTTTAGATTTAGACAAAATGGCTGAGGATTTATGGCATGAGGTACGCACCTCAAAGAGCAAGCAGAAGCGAAAGAAGGCGACGAAACGATTGAAGGTGGTTGAGGCATTCCGCCGCTCCGGCAATCGTCCAGAGTGGATGATCCTCACCGTTCTACCGGTAATTCCACCAGATTTACGTCCTATGGTGCAATTGGATGGCGGTCGCTTTGCCACATCTGACTTAAACGATCTCTATCGGCGAGTGATCAATCGAAACAATCGCCTCAAGCGACTACTTGAACTTGGTGCGCCAGATGTGATTGTACGCAACGAAAAGCGCATGTTGCAGGAAGCGGTTGATTCGCTAATTGACAACTCGCAAAAGGGGAAAGCGCTCTCACGGCGCGGTCGACGTGAACTCAAATCACTTAGTGATATGCTAAAAGGCAAGAAGGGGCGCTTCCGCCGTAACCTATTAGGTAAGCGTGTGGACTATTCTGGACGATCTGTGATCGTCGTCGGTCCGAATCTGAAACTATATCAATGTGGGCTACCCAAAAACATGGCATTGGAACTCTATCGCCCATTTGTCATCTATGGATTGATTGCCCACAACTATGCTCCCAACGTACGCAGCGCTAAGCGCATGATCGAGCGTAACCGCCCAGAGGTATGGGAGGTTTTGGAGGAGGTCATCAAAGATCGTCCGGTGTTGCTCAACCGTGCCCCAACTCTGCACCGTCTGGGCATCCAGGCTTTCGAACCGGTCCTCATCGAGGGAAGCGCTATACAATTGCATCCATTGGTGACCACTGCCTTCAATGCAGACTTCGACGGTGACCAGATGGCGGTACACGTGCCCCTCTCTCAAAAAGCCGTGATGGAAGCCCGTGAGTTGATGCTCTCTACGAAGAACCTTTTGAAGCCAGCAGACGGAGAACCGATCATCAGCCCCTCCAAAGACATGGTCTTGGGCGTGTATTATCTCACTAAGATGGATGATACGAAACCGCACCGTGGGGATGGGCGCTATTTCTCCAATATGGATGAGGTCGAATTAGCCTATCATCTAGGACAGGTGGAAGTGCACACGACCATCAAGTTGTTGTGTACGACCTGGTATGATGAGCAAGGTAACCGCTTACGACAACCAGAACAGAGATTGATTGAAACAACTGTTGGGCGAGTCCTTTTCAATCGCGTTCTCCCCGAGGAGATGCAATTCGTCAATCGCGTTCTTGAAAAAGGAAGTCTGAAAGACTTGATAGCAGAGATTCACGAGATTCTCGGTGAAGAAAAGACTCCTGCGGTTGCCGATAACATCAAGGACATTGGCTTCTACTATGCGGGTCGTTCTGGCTATACCTTGGCGGTGTCAGACATCACGATCCCTCCCGAAAAGAAGGACATCATTGATGAGGCGCTCAAAGAGGCGGAAGCCATTCAACGTGATTACCATAGAGGTTTGCTAACCAGCCAGGAACAAAATGAACGACTCATTGAACTTTGGCAAAAGACCACCGCGAAGGTTGCGGATGCTGTCAAACGAACCATGGACCCGCATGGAAACCTGGCAACCATGGCAAACTCTGGAGCGACAAAAGGCGGCTTTCAGCCAATTGCCCAATTGGCTGGTATGCGCGGTTTGATGGCAGACCCCTCTGGACGCATTATTCCACTACCTATTCGCTCGAACTTTCGAGAAGGACTCACTGCCTTGGAATACTTTATTTCGACCCATGGCGCACGGAAAGGTCTAGCGGATACCGCTTTGCGCACTGCCGATGCGGGCTACCTAACCCGTCGTCTAGTGGATGTCGCTCAGGATGTAATAGTCAATGATGAAGATTGTGGCACCCAAGAAGGTCTACTCATTCGTCGTAGCGATGATATAGCCGGTCAATCTTTAGCCAGCCGTATCTTTGGGCGCCTGGCTGCTGAGAGAATAGTCGACCCAACTACTGGCGAGGTATTAGCCGAACGCGATGAAATGCTCGACCATGATAAAACGCGCCTCATTGTTCAATCCGGCGTGCAGGAACTCAAAGTGCGTTCACCCTTGACCTGTGAATTGCGCTATGGCGTGTGCGCAAAATGCTATGGAATGGACCTCGGTCGCGGGAAGATGGTTGAGGTAGGTACTGCAGTCGGCATTATCGCAGCCCAATCAATTGGTGAACCGGGTACCCAACTCACGTTACGCACCTTTCACACCGGCGGTGTAGCAGCCGGTAGCGACATTACCACAGGTTTACCACGCGTGGAGGAACTCTTTGAAGCGCGTAAAACACCCAAGGGAGAAGCAATAGTTTCGGAAATTGCAGGTGTGGCTTATGTTGAACAATCCGATCGCTATAGCGATTTGCGCATGGTTCGTGTGGTTCATAGCGAAATGGTGAATGATGAATACGATATACCCCCTGGATGGCATATCCTCGTAGAGGATGGCAGCGAGGTCAAAGAGGGAGACATCCTGGCACAATTGGGTGAGGAAGCAACCATCCTTGCTCAACACAGTGGACGGGTGCGCATCGAACAAAACGATCAAAGTACAAGTCCACGCTTGATTGTCTCATATGAGGTGAGTCAAGAAGCGATTTACGAGATTCCCAGCACGGCACGCCTATTGGTCAAGGATGGCATGCGGGTTGAACCTGGTCAACCGCTTACAGAAGGCTCGCTCAATCCACATCGCATTCTACGCATTCAAGGGCGCTATCCGTGTCAGATGTACCTGCTTTCTGAGGTTCAGAAGGTTTACCGTTCGCAGGGGCAGAACATCAACGACAAACACTTTGAAATCATCATTCGCAAGATGATGTCAAAAGTACAAGTCACTCGACCTGGGGATACCAGTTATCTACCTGGTGACCTGGTGGATATGATCGAACTGAAACACGAAAACGAACGTCTATTAGCAGAAGGTAAGCGCCCTGCTAAGTTCGTAGAGGTGTTGCTCGGAATCACAAAGGCTTCCTTAAGCACCGAATCGTTCCTCTCTGCTTCCTCCTTCCAACACACGATCAAGGTCCTGGCAGGAGCCGCAATTGCCGGTGCGCGCGACCCACTGCTTGGTTTGAAGGAGAATGTCATCATCGGAAAACTGATCCCAGCCGGCACTGGGTTTGAACGGGGTCCTTTTGCCAAACCAGGAACCGCACGTGCTGGAAATATGGATGTCCGGAATCGAGTGGAAAAACCGTCCATGCCTGAGGCAATCCCTGCACAGGATGCACTCTCCACTCCCACTCTGCCATCTTCCGATTAACATGGACAAGTCTTGATATTGCGTGCTCGGAATCCCTCCATCACTATATCCTTAGTCACAGCAATCCCGTCGAGTGAATTATGACCGCTCGACGGGATTATTTTTCTGAAACCTTTTCGGTGATTTGTCGTAGTTAAAACAGGAGCGACAAAGTGATAGACATAGAAGCGGAGTGGATTGCGTCTGCCCAAGAGGGAGATTCGAATGCTTTTGAGAACCTCGTCACAGCCTACCAAACTGCGGTGTATCACCTATGCTTTCGAATGTTGGGTTCGCATGAAGAGGCTGAGGATGCTGCACAGGAAACATTTCTACGCGCCTATCAATTCATAAAACGCTATGACTGTCAGCGTTCCTTTTCGACTTGGTTGTTATCCATCGCTGCCCATTATTGTATTGACCAACTTAGAAAACGACGGATGAAGGTGATCTCCATAGAGGAAACGGCTTATATGGAGGTAGAGGATAAATCACCTTCTCCAGAAACACTGTTTCATCTCACCGAGAACCAAAAGCGGGTTCGGGATTTGCTTGATACGTTGGGTTCTATAGATCGTGCTGCGATCGTTATGTATTATTGGTACGATTTCTCCTATGAGGAAATTGCTGAAGCACTTCATCTCACAACCAATGCAGTTAGGAGTCGTCTCCATCGTGCGAAAAAGGAATTAGCCCAGTGTTGGTTGAAACAAACAAACGTGCAAATGGTTGTGGAAGGGAGGCAGAATGAGTCACATGCCTTATGAACGATGGCTGTTTTCTGATGAACCTTTGAGTTCAGAAGAGCAAAAGGCACTTCAGGAACATCTATTACATTGCGAGCAATGCAATCTGGTCTTTTCCGCCTGGGGTGAAGTGAAACGCTTGTTAAATAGTGAAACTGCCGTTGAACCTACTGAGGGTTTTGTTGAGAGGTGGCAGATTCGCTTCATTGAACATCAGCAAAGGGAACACGAAAGGAAAGCCAACCGACATTCCTGGGTTCTGTTTATTATCAACCTCAGCATGGCAGCCTTATTGTTTACTTTTCTATTGACACAACTCTTAAATATCTTTGGTTCACCAATCAATCTATTGCTCGTCGGTATCTCACATTACGCAACTTATTTCGCCTTTCTTGCCATCGTGGGTGAATTTTTCATCACGGTGATAAAGGTAACCTTATCGGTGATCTCCCCAACGCTCTGGATAGTTATTGGACTGATATTGCTGTTGATGAATCTTTTCTGGCTTCTATCCTTACGGGTACTCTTATCTCCATGGAGGCTAAAGACATGAGAAAAATCATTCGAATCACCTTATGCGCTTTCGTCGTTGCGTTCATGTTTCCCACAATAGGTTGGGCAAAGGAATTGCGAGATGATAAGGTTGTATTAGGAGGAAGTTTCGTCCTTGGTCATGGAGAGATGCTGAACGGAAATTTGCTCATTATAGGTGGTGCAGCGGACCTGCAAGAGGAATCTGATGTGATCGGCGATGTTGTATTGATCGGTGGAACATTGCAGGTGAGTGGAAAGGTCTCTGGAAGTTTGGTTAGTATAGGGGGTGTGATTGATCTGAATGAACGTGCCGAAGTCCAGGGTGATTTGGTTACCTTAGCGACCGTTGTTCATCGTTCACCAAGTGCCCGCGTTGTTGGTCAGGTAATTACTGGTCTTCACATTCCGCAGCCATTTTCTTTGCCTTCAAGGGTTCAAATGCCTCAGGTGTCTGATTTGGGCATTCGATTCAGCCCGCTTTGGAATGTAACCTGGTTCTTATTGCGCACTTTTCTATGGTCAGCATTAGCATTGCTGGTTGTCATGTTCATGCCCAATGCCACTCAACGGGTGACGAGGGCATTAGTCGCTCAACCCATTCTTTCAGGTGGTCTGGGTTTATTCACAGCATTGGTCTCACCATTTCTGTTGCTCGCCATCGCGATCACAATTCTGCTGATCCCGATCAGCCTTGTCGGGGCATTGGTGTTGGCTTTGGCATGGGCGTTCGGTCGCATTGCCTTGGGTTTGGAAGTCGGGCGGCGGTTGGGTACCATGCTAAATCAGCCTTGGTCTCTGCCAGTATCTGCAGGGGTAGGTACGTTTATCTTGACTTTAGTCGTTGATGGAGCGAATCAATTGATCCCTTGTGTAGGATGGATTTTCCCAACCATGGTTGGATTAGTGGGATTTGGTGCAGTTCTACTTACCCGATTCGGCAGCCAATTGTACCCTCCCGAGTCGAATGTTCTCAATGAAACATCATTAATGCCAACCAGGGTTTCGTCTCCGCCACAGCCGGATGAACAGGCAACCTCACAGGAAGGTGATGAAAGACCTGTTTAGGGCTTGGTGAATCTATGTCAAAGCAACAAGCCAATCGAAGTTCCAAGAGTAGGTGAAGGGGGATTCAAGGATGAGAGAGGTTAGGTTAGATAATGGAGCGTTGCTCCTAAAATAATAGCAATTTGCCCTAAGTGGTAAGCGATGATTACCCTCAAGCGACCATATGGCAATGGAAGGATGAATTTATTCCAAGCGAGGGTGGCATCGGATATGAAGAAAAGCAACGCGCCCAAACTCACCCAAAGGGATGGAAAGGCTTTCCATTCCACCCGAACCAGGGTTAATAACGCGGATAGCAGCATTAGGCTAATTACAATCGAATAAAGAAGTACCGGTCTTTGTAAACCTTCTAAGTTACGTGCGGCGATGCCATCCACCAATCGGCGGTATATTTGCGCAGTTGTTGCGACGACAATGACAACTAAGATCAAACTGGGTAATGTAACCGGAGGTGGTGTTGGATTCAGACCAATAATATATGCCAAATGCGCTAGAAAGAAAGAGACCAGCCCGGCAATGAAGCGTTCTTGTCGGAGCATAAGGAATATATCCCCCAACAGCGAGAAGAATACTCCCAATGCAAACCAAACCATCTGACCATGGAAGCCATCACTTGACCAAAGGTATGCCAGCAATGCCACCATTACACCTGGCTTTGCCATATATTCAAGGGTTTTTTTGTTCTTTGCGACGGCGAACCAATCGACTAAGGCAATCAATAAAGCGAGCCATAGCGGGGTGAAATTCATTGGTTTGGTCTTCCTTTCGTAAAGATATCTGAGGTGTATCGGTTCAACGGTTGATCGGAATGAACCCAAATTGGCGTAATGACTTCTCGTCATTACGCCAGTTTTTGCGAACTTTTACTCGTAATTGTAAGAAGACCTTCCTTTGAGTTAACGCTTCGATTTCTTGGCGGGCTTGCATACCGATTTTCTTAAGCATTGAGCCATTCTGACCAATGACGATGCCTTTTTGCGATTCGCGTTCAACGAAGAGCGTTGCAGCAATGAAGGCTCCGTGTTCATTTCGTTCCTTATATTCGTCAATGCGCACGGCAATGCTATGGGGTACTTCGTCGCGTAAATGGTACAATGCTGCTTCTCGAATGAGATCGGCAGCGATCTCGCGTTCAAACTGATCGGTGAGTTGGTCTTGTGGATAAAGCGGTGGTCCTTCAGGTAAGAGCAAGATGAGTTGATTGAGCAACTGGTCCAAATTATCGCCACGTGTAGCCGAAATTGGCAATAAATGAATCGCGGTTGGATAAAGGCTACGATATTCGCTTTCACGTTCGTATAGGGTGGATTGATCCACTAAATCCATCTTATTCAATGCCATGATGGTGGGTTTAGGGGTCTTCAACCCTTTGAGCAATTCTGCTAGTAAACGATCTTCAGGATTAGGCGGAACGCTGACATCTACAATGAACAATGTTACGTCGCAATGTTGAACCACATCGGTGGCTTCCTCATTCATCCATACGCCGAGTTTGTGTAATGGTTTGTGAACACCCGGGGTATCCACGAAGATGACTTGGGCATCTTCCCGGGTGAGGATGCATAATTGGCGCCTGCGTGTAGTTTGTGGACGAGGTGATACGGCTGCGATCTTCATTCCAACTAACACATTGAGCAGGGTGGATTTCCCCACATTGGGACGCCCCATGACCGCAACAAAGCCACAATGGTATGCCGTTTGGGAAGTTTCCATAATCCCTATTCTATCAGGGATGAAGGGTTGGTGAAAATGGTCATTTTCTGCAATTGCGCGATGTTGATTTGTTCTTCCCAAATTATATAATTAGAAATTGGTACCTCTATTTGTTCTCAGATTATCTATGAGTATAAAAAGGGACCTTGTCTAGAGGTAAAATAATAGAAGAACATTATGGACGTCTATACACGATTGGTATATGCTCGCCAATTGCGCTTAATTGGAAAATTAGCCTATTATATTTTGAAACTGCTTGGCGCGGAGATACCCTGCTCGGTCCAAATTGGTGATACCTTTGAACTCGCCCATGGTGGTTTTGGGGTAGTGATTCATTCGCGGACAATAATCGGCAATCGGGTGAAAATTTACCCTGGAGTGACCATAGGACGAGCGGATATTTATCGTCCATCATCGGTATCTCGCTTCGAGGGAATCGTGATCGAAGACGATGTCATTCTTGCTCCAGGAGCAAAGGTTCTCTGCAAGGAAGGGATTTTGAGGGTTGGTCGCGGGACAGTTGTTGGAGCCAATGCGGTACTGCTCTGCTCGACAGGCGAGTACGAAATCTGGGCGGGAATACCTGCTCGTTGTGTGGGCAAAAGAGATGAAGAGGAGGTTTTATCTCCAAAAGCATTAGAGGAGAGAAGAGCATCGTGAGAATGCCCGTACGAAGGTCTCGCATTTGCATTGTCCCGCGCGTGAGCGGAATTGGCGGGATGGTCTCTTTTCAGAGGAGGTTGATAGAGGGTTTCATAAAGCGCGAAGTAGAGGTTTGTTTTGACCTCAATGATTCCCCATTTGATTCTGTGTTGGTCATTGGAGGTAGTCGTCAGTTAGCGAAGTTGTGGAAGGTTCGACGCCGCGGAGTGCGGATTGTGCAACGGTTGGATGGGATGAATTGGCTACACCGTGTACGACACACCGGTATTAAACATTTTTTGAGATCAGAGTGGGGGAACATTTTATTGTCGTTTATTCGAAATCAGCTTGCGCACCATGTGGTTTATCAAAGCGAGTTTGCACGTCGTTGGTGGGAGCAAGTTTATGGAGTGACGCGTGTGCCAAGTGATGTCATTTACAATGGGGTGGATTTAAATGTTTATACCTCATATGGTGTTAGTGAACGTCCCAAAGATGCAGTGAGGATATTAATGGTGGAAGGGAACTTAATGGGGGGATATGAACAAGGGCTTGAGGTAGGTCTTGATCTAGTGAAACTCTTGGCGAAGCGCCTCGAATCTGCGCAAAGTCATCCCTACTTTGATCGCTTACATCGGGTAGAACTGGTTGTGGCGGGACGGGTCACAGAAAAGTTGCAGCAAATGTGCGAAAATACATTGATGCATTGCGGTGAAACTGCATTGGTGGATATTTCCATTACCTGGTTAGGGGTTATACCATCTGAACGAATTCCAGAGATCGATCGTTCTGCACACATTTTTTTCTCTGGAGATGTAAATTCTGCTTGCCCAAATTCTGTCATCGAAGCAATGGCATGTGGCACCCCTGTCGTTGCATTTGCTACCGGAGCCCTGCCGGAGTTGGTCAATACCCAAGCCGGACGCGTGGTACCGTATGGTGGCAACCCTTGGAAACTTGATCCTCCAGATGTGAATGCACTTGCAGACGCCTCGATGGAGGTTTTGATGAACATCGAAAATTTTCGCCTGGGTGCTCGATCGCGAGCAGAGGAACTTTTTGGGGTGGAGCGCATGGTCGACTCCTATCTGGAAGCACTTTTAGAGAGGTGAGTTCTGAAAAGCCCCATTCTCTCCTTGGCTATCTACGCAGCACGTTACCTACCATTACCTATAAAGAACCTGATATACCGTGTTCGCCCTTTAGCCCAATTTATAAGAAAGCAATTAAATCAGGTGGTTCCAGATGGATTGGTTGAGGTAACTGTAGCGGCAGGTGCTCTCATCGGGTGTCGGTTGCGCTTGGATATGCATGCCGAAAAAGATTATTGGCTTGGCACTTATGAGATAGGATTGCAAATCGCCATCGGCGATTGGGTTAAGCCAGGTATGGTGGCTTATGACATAGGGGCTAATATCGGTTATGTCTCCTTGATGCTCGCTCGAGCAGTAGGAGAACGCGGTCGGGTTTACGCGTTTGAACCTCTTCCTAAAAATCTTGCGAGGTTAGAGGAACACATGAAAATCAATCGAGTAGAAGAAAGGGTGACTATCGTCCCTAAGGCTGTAATAGATGCCTCGAAGCCCGTTCGGTTCCATTATGGTCTCTCTCATGGTACAGGTAAGGTGGATGGATCGAGTGGTCGAGAACTCTCGGCGAATTCTGAAAATATCCTAGTAGATGGAATTTCCCTAGACGATTTTGTTTACGAGCAAAGCAACCCCCCACCGCAAGTGATTAAATTGGACATAGAAGGTGGGGAGGTGCTGGCTTTGCCGGGAATGCGGCGATTGATCCATCAGGCGCGTCCTTTGATGTTGATGGAGTTGCACAATCCACAAGCCATTCAAATCGCTTGGCAGATTCTTACCTCGGAATCCTATATATTGTGTGAGATGCGGCGTGGTTATCCAGTCGTGAGAGATGTCTCTTCGTTGGGACGGAAGGCATATATCCTAGGTGTTCCAGGAGATTCCACTTTTTAGGATGAAGAGATAGATATGGAACTGCGAACCTTTTCTGGTCGCTTAGCCTTACAACAACGTGTGCTTCCGGTATACCGTGTAGCCTTCTTTGATTGTTTGGCGCAGGCTTGTCGAGGTGGTCTTAGCATCTTTGCCGGTAAACCACTACCTAATGAAGGAATTGCAACTGCCCAGGGATTGCAAATAGCGACCTTTTATGAAGGACGTAACTGGCATGTTTTCAATCCGCAATCTCCATATTATCTGTGCTGGCAGGTAGGAATTTTACGTTGGTTGAAAAGTTGGAATCCCGATGTTTTGGTTGTTGAAGCAAACCCGCGCATTTTGAGTACACTCTTGGCAATCTCTTGGCTCCGTAAGAGAGGAAAACCGGTGATTGGCTGGGGGCTAGGTGTAGGACGGGCAAGCAATCCAATTTTGGGTTTGAGAGAAGCAGGGCGGAGGTGGTTTATTCATCAATTTGACGCTGTCATCGCTTATAGTCGGATTGGGGCAGAGGCATATCGTCAGATGGGATTCCCAAGCGATAGGGTTTTCGTTGCACCCAATGCAGTGATGCCCAAACCCCAACAACCCCCGCCTTCCCGTCCATCTCATATTGAAGGACAGTTAAATGTGCTTTTTGTTGGGAGATTGCAATTACGTAAGCGAGTTGATCACCTTTTGCGGGCATGTGCACAATTACCCGAAACGATCCAACCCAATTTGCGGATCGTTGGAGATGGTCCTGCGCGGGTTGAGTTTGAAAAACTTGCCCGTACCATCTATCCGCGGGCTGAATTCATCGGTGCTAGTTTTGGTCCGGATTTAGAACCGTTCTTCAGGCAAGCGGATTTGTTTGTCCTGCCAGGCACTGGAGGATTGGCTGTGCAGCAAGCAATGTCCTATGCTTTGCCGGTTATCGTTGCACAAGGAGATGGAACACAGGAAGATTTTGTAACGCCACAAAACGGATGGTTAGTTCCCGCAGATGACGTCGAATCCTTATATCATGCGCTTCTTCAGGCTCTTTCGGATGTTGATCGTTTGCGGCAGATGGGGTTGGAATCCTATCGAGTGGTCTGCGAGAGAGCAAATATTGAGGTGATGCGCGAGGTGTTTGTTCAGGCTTTGGAGGTAGTCAGGCGAAATGTACCTTAATTTACTATTGTGAGGAGGTGGGATTCGTGCATTTGCTCTTCGTTGCTGATGGTCATTCCCCAATCGCCTTGAACTGGATCAGATATTTTGTCGAGAGGGGTCATGAGGTTCATCTGGTCTCTACGTATTCGTGTGAGGTTGATCTTCCCTTATCTTCTTTGCATGTACTCCCCTTGGCATTTCATCATCCAAAGGCTGTAGAGGCAGGCAGTGGTCGGATAGGTTGGTTGAATAGTTTATTACGAAGAACTTTTTCCACTGAGGTGAGAACGACACTACGTCAGTGGTCGAGATTGCTCACCATTCCGATCCCGGCAAATCGTCTGACGATGTTGATTGAGCAAATAAAGCCCCAAATTGTTCATGCCATGCGCGTACCATTTGAGGGAATGATAGCAGCAAGGGCGATCCATCAAAATAAAAAGATTGCGAGTGTTCCATTTCTCGTCTCTGTGTGGGGAAACGATTTCACCTTACATGCTGTTTCCTCCCCTTGGATGGGTAAATTCACTCGATTCACTATGAAAAAAGCATTGGCTTTGCACACAGACTGTTCTCGCGATGTACGTTTAGCCAAACAGTGGGGATTTCGTGATGACCTTCCGAACATCGTATTGCCGGGAGGCGGTGGGGTCCAAATGGACGTATTTTATCCACCCAAACAAGGCGCGAGAGATATAAGTTCACCTAGAGTGATCAACCCGCGCGGATTACGTGCTTATGTGCGCAACGATGTCTTCTTCAAAGCAATTCCGCTCATCCTAGAACGATTCCCGCAAACCCAATTTATTTGCCCTGGGATGGCAAACGAGGCTTACGCCAAACGGTGGATTGAACGTTTGGGGGTTACCGATCATGTTACCTTGCTTCCGACCGTGAGGCATTCACAGATGGCTGATTTGTTTCGCCAGGCGTTGATTGCTGTTTCACCCAGCCAACATGATGGAACTCCAAATACCCTGCTTGAAGCCATGGCGTGTGGATGTTTTCCGGTTGTTGGGGATTTAGAATCGCTACGCGAGTGGATCGCGCCGGGGGTGAATGGGTTGTTAGTCCATCCATTGGATAGCAGGTCGTTAGCCCAGGCAGTGATTTCTGCTCTCGAAGACCACGATTTACGCGAGCAAGCTGCCCAATATAACACCCGCCTGATCGCAGAGAAAGCGGATTACAGGCGGGTGATGCCACTTGCGGAAGCATTTTACCAACAATTGATCGAGTGAGTTTCTAGCAGAGACGTTTAGATGTGGATGGCATGTCCCTCCACTGCGTGTGCTGCTTCCATCAACACTTCGCTCAGGGTAGGATGTGCATGGACATTCCGAGCGATTTCGGTGGGGGTCAATTCCACCATGTGGGCGAGGGTCAGTTCGGGTAACAATTCGGTCACCTCGGCACCGATCATGTGGGCTCCGAGAATCTCACCGTACTTTGCATCAACGATGATTTTCACCCACCCACTCGAGTCGCCTATGCCTAGCGCTTTCCCATTGGCTTGAAAAGGAAAACGACCGACTTTGATTTCATAACCTCGTTCCTTTGCCTGATTTTCGCTCAAACCAAAAGAGGCGATTTGAGGTTGGCTATAAGTTGCACGCGGTAACATTTCATAATCGAGGGTGATTGTGTTCACCCCGGCGATGTTCTCAGCGCAGATGATCCCTTGAGCAGAACCTACATGGGCAAGCATCAATTTTCCGGTGACATCACCGATTGCCCAGATGCCCTCGATATTCGTTGCCATGCGTTCGTCTATTTGTATCATGCCACGGTCATTGATGGATACACCCAATTCCTCCAAACCCAGGTTACGACTATTTGGGGTGAAACCGATCGCAACCAACGCTTGTTCGGCTTGTAAAGACTTTTCTCCACTCTCGCTGTTTACTTTGACGAGCACACCGTCCTCTTGTGCTTCGAGTGCCTCTACACGGTGTCCAGTAAAGACCTTGATGTTTCGTTTCGAAAAGGCTTTGGAAAGTTCATTGCTGATCTCTTCATCTTCAAGGGGAACTAAACGAGGAAGCATCTCCACTAATGTGACATCAACGCCATACGAATTCCAGATGGTTGCAAATTCGACACCAATAGCGCCAGCACCAATGATGATGACCGAACGAGGAAGTTTCTCCTGAAGAATGGCTTCCAGGTAAGTCAAGACGCGCTTACCATCCACCTGCCATCCTGAAGGTACCATTGCACGAGCACCCGTGGCGATGACGATGTTTCTGCTCTTAAGTTCGGTGATTTTTCCTTGGTTATCGGTGATGAGCATCGAATCGCGGGCAGTCAGTTTCGCTTCACCCATATACACGTCAATATTGTTCTTGCGCATGAGAAAATTCACACCTTTGGTTAACCTATTGGCTACCTGGCGGCTCCGTTGCACCGCGGCGCTGTAGTCTAATTTCAAGTTCTCGAAGGAGAAACCAAACTCTTTGCTCCTCTCTCGCAATAGATGAGCGATCTCGGCATTGCGCAACAACGCTTTGGAGGGAATGCATCCCACATTGAGGCAAACACCTCCAAGCCATTGTCTTTCGACGATCGCGGTTTTCAAATTCAACTGTGCAGCGCGGATTGCGCAAACGTATCCTGCCGGTCCTGCACCGATTACAGCGACATCGTATTCGTTCATGTTCTCTCCTAAGGTAGGCTCCAATTTTGCAAGGATTCTACCACTTTGCTCAGGAAAGAATCAGCGATTGCCCCATCGAGTATGCGATGGTCAAAAGTCAATGTGAGGAAGACCATCGGTCGAATTGCAATTGAATCAATGCCGTCGTGTTCCACAACGACCACGCGTTTCTTGATCGTTCCGACTCCTAAGATGGCACATTGTGGTTGGTTGATGATCGGCGTAGCAAAGAGCGAATTGCCTGTTCCGTGATTCGTAATGGTAAAAGTTCCACCTTTTACTTCATCTGGTTTCAATTGGCGCATCCGAGCACGTGTCGAGAGGTCATTCACCGCACGTGCTAAACCACCGAGTGAAAGTCTATCTGCGTTGTGAATTACCGGCACAATCAATCCCTCGTCTCCAAGCGAAGTAGCGATGCCAATGTTGATCATTTGATGAATGAGAATGCCCTCTTCACTCCAGGAAGAGTTGACAATGGGAAAGGCTTTGAGCGCGGCTATGCTAGCAGCAATAAAATATGGGGTGTATGTAAGATGAATGCCATCGCGGGCATAGGCTTCTTTATTTGCTTCTCGGTGGGCAACTACACGCCCGAGATCCGCCTCCATTACAGTAGTTACGTGAGCCGAGGTATGTTTGCTGAGCACCATGTGTTCTGCGATCGTTCGTCTGATCAAGGAGTGTGGAATGATCTGAACAGATGGAAGGTCTGGATGTGTATCCCGCGAAGTTGTCATTGGTTTGTCTGTTGATGGTGTTACTACATTTGTATCAATGGGAGAGGTGACTTGTTGTCTCTGTTGTTCTAGAAAGTTCAACAGGTCTTTTTTAGTGATTCTTCCGCCTTGTCCCGTACCCTTAACCTGATGCAAATCCACCTGATGCTCCTGGGCGATTTTCGCGACAATCGGGGAGATGAAACCGAGGTCGCTATCTTTGCCGGGGCGCGGAAGTGATGGAACTTTTGAAGGTGTCATTGAAACAACAACGCTTTGGGTATCCTCGGTCGTTGTTTTTTGATCAGAAGGCTCTTCTTCGATGCCTCTCTCACTACCTCTCTCGCTCGGTTCTCCGATCAATGCCAGAACAGTGCCTGCTCGGACAATCGTGCCCTCTGGCACGAGTATCTTCAGCAAAACCCCAGAGGTTGGACTCGGAATCTCTGTATCTATCTTGTCTGTGTTGACTTCCAATAGAGGTTCATATTCTTTGACCTCATCGCCTTCACCAACCAACCATTTGCTGATGGTTCCTTCGGTTACCGATTCTCCCAATTGAGGCATGACAAATTGAACAAGCATAATCTCTCCTTATAGTGTACTTTTTAGATCGTTGTTGATTGATATACATTTGCATATCAAACTTATCTAGATATATTCAGTTGATTTTTCGTTTTATAAGCATCAGTATGCTACATATCTTCAAGGCTCAGAAGATAAATAAGGCTCAGAAGATAGATGGATATTTTTGTGGGTTCATCTCGTGCATTATCTCATATACTATTTCGAAAACTTGTTCGGGGTTGGGTTTAGACCAATAGTCTCCATCAGAACCATAAGCAGGACGATGAGGCTTCGCAGTGATGGTGCGAGGAGGTGAATCAAGCCATTGGTAGCCATTGTGATCTTCCAATACTTGTTGAAACATATAGGCGGAAGCGCCTCCGGGTATATCTTCATCTACAAAGACAATACGATTCGTCTTTTGTAAAGAAGCGATTATGGTTCTGTTTATGTCAAAGGGAAGTAGGGTTTGTACATCAATCACCTCGGCTTGTATATTTACCCTGCTTAACATTTCGCATGCATCCAAGACAATATTACAGCAGGCACCATAAGTAACGATGGTGATGTCTTTTCCTTCACGCAACACTTCAGGGCTTCCAAGAGGAACAGTGAAGTCTCCGATATTATCTGGCAAGCGTTCTCGTAGGCGGTATCCATTGAGCACTTCGATAATTATTGCGGGATCATCAGCGCGGAGAAGAGTGTTGTAGAAACCGGCTGCTTGGGTCATGTTGCGTGGCACAAGCACATAGATACCTCGTACCAAGTTGAGAATACCAGCCATGGGAGACCCAGAATGCCAAATTCCCTCTAAACGATGACCACGTGTTCGGATGATAACAGGAGCCTTCTGCCCTCCCTTTGTCCTCCAGTGAAGTGTTGCCAAGTCATCAGACATGATTTGCAAGGCATATAGTACATAGTCTAAGTACTGAATTTCGGCAATCGGACGCAATCCACGCAGTGCTAAACCGATTGCCTGTCCAATAATGGTCGCCTCACGAACGCCTGTATCTGATACACGCAACGATCCATACTTCTTCTGTAAGCCCTTGAATGCTTGGTTCACATCTCCCAACCTACCGACATCCTCGCCAAAGGCAATGATGCGAGGGTCGCGTGCTAAAGCCGCATCAAAACAAGCATTGAGAACTTCATAGCCATAGACTATTGGCGATTGGTCTGAGTAAATCGGTTTTACTTCTGGTATCTTCATTGCCGACTCGGGAGATTGGCTATATAGATGGGAACTGTAACGTTCTTGGTTAATAACATCTTGGTTGTGTTTCCATTCAATCAATGCCTGTCTGGCTGGATTTGTCTCTTCTCGGGTGATCAGAAGCGCATTTACAACGGCTGTCATAAGATCACGCCTGAAAAGGTGAGGTTGTTTTGTCAGCCGGTCTTTGATCGCATCTAAATGTTCTCGTTGTGGTGATAGCGATGCCATATGGGTTAAAAGCGTAATCAATTCTCGGCTTTCGCTGTAAATGGGATGAGAATATGCCTCCCAGGCTTTTTTGCGTGCTTCCTCTACCTGTTGCAAATCCTCTTCTTCGAAGCGTTTAATTTCTGATTCAGTACAGAGACCTTGCTCAAGTATCCATTGGCGGAATCTGCTCAGACCGTCATATTCATGTTCCCATTTCAGGCGCTCTTTGGATTTATACCGTTCATGACTACCTGAAGTAGAATGTCCTAATGGCTGAGTCAACTCAGTCACATGGATAATGCATGGAATGTGTTCTTCTCGAGCCAGGTTGGCAGCCTCTATATATACCCGATTCAGTTCAAGATAATCCCAACCTCGTACCTTGTAGATTTCAAAACCAAAGCGGGAACCCGGTTCACGGCGGAAGCCTGAAAGCAGGGTGGATATATCTTCCTTTGTAATTTGATGTTCATTAGGGACCGATATACCATATCCATCATCCCATATTGAGATAATCACCGGACATCGAAGTACGCCAATTGCATTGACCGATTCCCAAAATAACCCCTCCGCTGTTGAGGCATTACCGATCGTGGCAAAAGCAATCTCATTTCCGCGATTGGAAAATTGAGTGAGATGATGTAAGGATTCTAACTCACGGTAGAGGCGAGAAGCATACCCCAGTCCAACCAATCTAGGCATTTGCGAACCGGTTGGAGAAATATCTGCGGTGGAATTGAGCATGGTGGTTAAGTCCTTCCAACTGCCGTCAGGGTTGACACTACGGGTGGCAAAATGGGCAGTCATTGCTCGCCCTGCTGTTGCTGGCTCCGCCTCAATATCGGCGTGGGCATAGAGTTGGGCAAAGAACTCCTGAATGGTGGTCATGCCGGTAGCGAACATGAAAGTTTGATCGCGGTAATAACCCGAACGAAAGTCACCTTTGCGAAAGACACGTACCATAGCAAGTTGAGGTAGTTCTTTGCCATCGCCAAAGATACCAAATTTGGCTCGACCACTCATCACTTCTCGCCACCCGATCAGGCTGACCTGTCGGCTTCGATACGCCCAACGGTAATCGTTCAAAATCTCCTCAAGCGTGAGTGAGAGAAAGGAGAAGTTGGTCTTTCGAATGGTCATTTTCCCGATACGATAGGGAATTATACACTTTTATGGTAAATTTTGTATAAATTAATGGAAAATTATCTCTGAATTTCTAATGGAGGTGTCTCACGGTGGTCAAGATAGTGGAGAACGATCTCGGCAATATCCATCACTTGCAGGTTTGCTTGGATGTCTTTAGCAGCATCGGTTAACATCACCATGCAGAAGGGGCAAGCAACTGCGAGGATGTCTGCCTGGGTTGTTTGTGCTTCACGCAAGCGATGATGGTTAACGCGTTCGGTGCCATTTTCCTCTTCTTTCCATAGTTGAGCACCTCCTGCACCGCAACAAAAGGAACGCATTCCATGATTTGGAATTTCAACAAATCCATTTGCCACTGTGCGGAGCACCCGACGCGGTTCACTAAGAATATTGTTCTGGCGACCTAGGTAACAGGGATCGTGGTATGTGATGGATGGAATGAGTTTTGCATTGGCTTTGATGTTCAATCGCCCGCTTTGGATCAAATCATAAATAAATTGGGTGTGGTGGATCACCGTGTAATATCCACCAAATGCTGGATATTCATTTTGCAACGTGTGCAAGCAGTGAGGGCAAGTAGTGACAATTTGTTTTGGGGCAACTTGATTGAGCAATTCGACATTTGAGAGAGCCAGTTCATTGAAAAGATATTCATTACCAGCACGGCGTGCAGGGTCGCCAGTGCAACGTTCCTGTTCACCGAGCACAGCGTAATTAACCCGGCTTCGATTCAGTATTTGGGCAAAAGCGCGTGCGACCTTTTGAGCGCGCACATCGGTTGCCGGAGCACATCCTACCCACCAGAGAATCTCAGGTTGGGGGTTTCGTTCCAAAGTTGGCACCTCGATACCTTCGGTCCATTTCATGCGTTCGGTTGGTGGGATGTTCCAAGGATTGAGACTGCGTTCCATTCCACGAAAAGCATTTTGGAGTTGGGTGGGAAAGTTGTTCTCCATCAAGACAAGTGCGCGACGAATTTCAAGAATATCCCGCATCGGTTCGTTGCCAACCGGACAGATTTCCACGCATGCTCCGCAGGCAGTACATGCCCATACTGCCTCGAATGGAATGGCAAATTCAATCAAAGGTCGTTGATTATGTTCACCTCTCACCAAACGTTCGCCTTCCTCGTTTAAAAAGTACCGTTTGTTGATCTCCAATGCTGCAGGTGAGAGAACCTTGCCGGTGTTATAGGCTGGGCATACCTCCTGACAACGATAACACATAATGCAAGCATAAGCATCCATGATGGCTTCCCATCCCAAATCCTCGAGATAGGTGGCGCCATATTGTTCGATGTCTTCATCCTCAAAGTCCAGGCGATTTAATTCACCCATAGAACGGCGATTTGGTTTCAGCAGGAAATTGAGAGGTGCGAAGAACAAGTGAATGTGTTTTGAATAAAGGAAGTAAGGAATGAAGACCAGAATGCTACCCAATGCTAACCAAAAGGTGAGGTGTTGAAGAACAATGATCGTGCTCAGGTTGATGGGCTTCCAAACCTGAAGGAACATAGTAGCGAAGGGTTGCCAGGGATCAGGGTGATTGTGGATGGCTAAAATCAACGATTCGCCGAGGAAGCGCGAGCCAACATGGATGAGGATAAATCCACCTACGATTGCCGAATCTCTACGAATACCCGTCCTTGCTTTAGGGTGTAATAGAATGTCTTCGCGGGAAGATAGGTTAGTTGGTTTGAGGATGAAGCGACGTAGGAGGAGGGCTGTCATTCCAATGAAAGCGGCAACGCTGAGCAAGTCGGCGCCAAGGCGGTAGATTTTACCAACCAATGTATCGCCAAAAAGTTGGAAGTCAGCAATGTATCCCCTCAATAGGTCACCGAGGTTAACTAGGAGATAGAAGATGAATGTCCAAGCGACCAGTCCATGGAAAACACTGACCCAAAAACGGAATCGAAATACCGGTTGAAAGGTCAAAGTTGTAAAGAGCACTTTTACTAATCGTTTGGGGATGAGTCGCCAATCTGGCTTTCCTCGTCCACGTCCGATGATGCGAATCAAACGATACATCACACGCAACGCTGTATAGAGGGTTGCCAGGCATGCTAGGGCAAACAGCGTCTTTTCTATGGGGCTGAGCATGGCTTATTGTTGATCAAAATAATTCAGCGCTGCTTGGATTGCTGGGTCGTTTTCCATGGTAAACTCATCCCAGTTAGCGATGACGGTCAAATGTGGCAGGATTCCAGTATCCTCCCAATTTTCATCAGGGTTGGCAAAGGGGCGGAACGTTTCACGGGCTATCCAGGCACGAGAACCATCTCTGAATTCATAACTCCAGAGCGTTTCAATATTCCCTTCGGTTGGCTCACCAATCAGAAAAGCACGCTGTTGGTCTTTCAAAATGCCGGCGAATATTTCTCCATAACTTACTGTATTGGGACCGATGAGCACAACCAATGGAATATGTTGAGATCGGTGGATAGAACGACCGACAACTTCCAAGGGACGTTCACCTTCGCGGCTGACGAAATAGCCTAAGATACCTTGGGTAAAATAGGCAAGCGTCCCGCGTAGGACAGTATCTACACCGCCTTCATTGGGGCGATCATCAATGATCAAGGCATCTAACGGGGCTTCACGATTCATAGATTGGAGTGCTTCTCCTAATTGTTCATCAATGTTACTGTCGGCGAAGGTCACTAAAAGAAGATAGCCAACACGTAAACCCTTCGGTGAGATGAGCACCTGATAGGGGACGGGGATCGGTCCGCTGATGCGACGACGGGTGAGTTGCACCTGACGAGGCAACTCACCCGGGGATTGCACCATCAACGTGATCGTTGTACCTTCAGGACCACGTACGATGTCCCGCAAGAAGCCATCTTGGTCTAGGATTGGTTCCCCATTGACGGATAAAATACTGTCATGTGATTTTAGCCTGGCTTCTTCCGCCGGACTGCCAGGAAAGGTCAGCAGGATCACTGCACGTTGTCGTTCTGGAACGGCTGAGAGCAGGACACCAATGCCTACGTAATCGAGATTACCGGCATATTCGGCATCTTCTTCGGCAGCCTCTTTTGGGGTTAGGAAATCCGAATGATCGTCACCAAGTCTGGAGATCATCTCATCCATGGTGATGTAAAACTCATCGGATGTTATCCCTGCTGCAATGCGTTGAGAATATTCTTGATAGATAGCGTTCCAGTCTAATCCATTGAAGTCGGGGTAGAGATAATCATCACGAACGATCCTCCATAACTCTTCGAAGATTTCTCGTTGAAGCATGGATGGAGTGACGGGTGGTCTGATCGTGGGAGTGATAGTTGGTGTGTTGGTATGCGTAGGAGGTAGTATTGGGGTGTAGGTGACGGTGAATGTTGGGCTTGGTGAGGGGGTTAAGATGGTTTGAGTGGATGCAGTTGTTTCTGGAATCGATGTGAAAGTTGGAGTTAGCCGAGTCAATCGTGTGACGGCTTGACACGAGATGGTTGTGATAATCAAAAGGGTTGAGAAAATAAATCTTTTACGAAGCAAAGAGGTCATGGAAATAAGAGGCTGTCCTTGATTTTCGTTCAATTTAAGCATAATCACCAACGGAAATGCTTATCATCAATACCCACCTTCGCCATACAGGGCGGGATCTGTAGGTGTCTTTCCTGAGGGATCCCAAACATAAACCCAGTCGCCTATCTGTGCCCAATCGAAAAGCCAGTGGGCATCCCCGAGGGACATATTTACACAGCCATGCGATCTAGGATAGCCAAAACCATTATGCCAATAGGCTCCGTGAAGAGCACGTGCCTTATCGAAATACATCGTCCAAGGCACATCCTCCAAATAATACGCATCCGATCGATCCGGTTCAAAGGCGCCTCGCATGGGGGTCGTTTCGTGTTTCTCGTAGATTTGGAACAATCCGGGGCGTGTCCAGAATGGTGCAATGCCGCTTGAAACCAGACTAGCAAAAACCAGTTCCCCTTGATCGTACACGGCAATCGTTTGTTCTTGCAGGTTGATTTCAATCCATCGCAAATTCTCTACACCCTCTGGTGGGGTGGTATTGGGAAAGACCCGTCCGACTAGGCGTTGCCATTCTTGTTTTTCGGGTATCCACAGGTCTGGAGCAACCATGTACCATTCCATTCCATCTATATTGACGGTATCGAAGATTTGAACAACATCGTAACGGTTATACTGTTGTTCTGTGTAATCCTGTAACTGAAATCCTGGGGTGCGCTTTGCTTTGATTGGATATAGTATCCATCCAAAAGGTGTGGAGGGAGTCTGTTGGAAGATCAATCCTTGAAATGTGGATGGAGCGCCTATGCGTGAGATGTCACCGGCGGTCATCCAACCGCCATATTCAACCATATAATAGCGTTTGTTATTGACGATTGCCTCGTCGGTATATGAGATAAAGGCATAAGGCGAGTCGATGCGTCGGATTGCCTCGGATTTCTTGTGGTTAACCGCTGCATCGAGAGATGCGTACACCGGAGCGTTAGGTGTGACAACCTGTCCATAGCGAATGTTGATGTAAGTGAGTGAGGGATCCGGTTTTTTGGCGGGAAGGGGTTGCAAAGGGAAGGTGATGCCAACTTGCGCCATGCGATGATAGTAATACGCTGGACCGAGTGGCAGACAATCGCCTGAGTATGATGGCTGCCCAGGAAGACAAAGCACTTCACCTAAGGTAGGGTTTCCCAAAGGTGTCTCGTCACCTCTTGAAAGAGGTGCTTTGAAGGAGAATGACGCTATGGTTGCGAAAATTGTAAGGGTGAACATTTGGAGGAATTTCATCATGTTTCCATCTAGCATAAGATCAAGCGTAAGTTTCTAAGGGAAAGATGTTGCAGGTATTGTCAGCGATTATATCAGATAAAAACGGTGGGAATAAGACTGCCCACTTAACAACGCACCTTCCCTATGCTAGAATTTATGCCATAAGGTATTGTAGTTAACGATTCTGTGGGGAATTTTACTTGCGGAATCGATTATGATGATATGAGGTGAAAGGTTTTTAATCCATTTATCATGAATCGTGAAGGAGTAATGCCTTGAATAAGTCGCGATCTCAAATGATGGTTGAACGATTGAGGGACCTTCAGGCGTCGTCTCCTGATATTGAGGCATCTGCTGTGGTAAGCGTAGATGGGTTAAGCATTGCCTCAGCACTCCCCCAAGGTGTAGAGGAGGATCGCGTCTCGGCGATGTCTGCAGCCATGCTTTCTCTAGGTGAACGCATTGCTAGTGAACTTGGACGAGGTACCTTGGAACAAGTTTACATTAAAGGAGAATCGGGTTACGTAATTCTGATGTCAGTCGGAGAGGAGGCAGTGCTAACCGTTCTAGCCCGTGAGCAGGCGAAATTGGGCTTGATCTTTCTCGACATGCGTCGTGCAGCAGAAGCCTTGCAAAAATTCATTTGAGAGGACGCATATGGAGGAACACCGAAGAAGTGGATACTTATTTGCGAATAAGTTCGCTTTGATCATGATTCAGGCTCTCGAAGAAGTCATGTGGAAGAATGGCTTGAACGCTATTCTGAACTTGGTTGGTCTATCCCACTTGACGGATAATTACCCACCTGGCAATCTCGCGAAGGAATTTGATTTCGCAAATGTATCGGCGATCAATCAAGCCTTGGAGGAGATGTATGGTCCTCGTGGAGGGCATGGCTTGGCACTTCGGGCGGGGCGGGAAACCTTTGATGATGCGTTGCGTAACTTCGGTGCGCTCGCTGGCGTTGGTGATTTGGCGTTTAAGGTCCTGCCCTTGCAAGCCAAATTGCACATTGGGCTTTCCGCCATGGCGAAAATCTTTTCTCAGGTGAGCGATCAAACAACAACTGTCGAGGAACACGAGAATGAATATGTTTCTACCATCCATCGTTGTCCGGTATGTTGGAGCCGTTCCAACTTAGACAAGCCTGTTTGTTATTTCGCTGTCAGTCTCCTTCAGGCTGGATTGGAGTGGGTTTCAGAAAGCAACGAATTTCGTGTCTATGAATCCCATTGTATTGCTATGGGTGATTCGGTCTGTGGCTTCATCATTCCTAAGACGCCGATCAGTTTGTGAAGTGGGAAAGATCATCCCAACACTTCCTCTATCCTAGCGGGTTATCACTTGCAACTCACCATTGTCATTCCCACGTATAACGAGGCAGAAAACCTCCCAAGGTTGGTTTCTGCCATCTTTTCATTATCCATCCCTAATGGGCGAATCCTTGTAGTGGACGACAACAGCCCTGATGGCACTTGGAAAGTGGCGAAAGACCTCGAACAGCAATACCCTGGACGCTTCTTTGCGATTATTCGACCTGGGAAACTTGGATTAGGTAGTGCTTACTTGTTGGGTTTCCGCCGTGCATTAGACATGGGAAGCCAAGCCGTGGCACAAATGGATGCAGATTTCTCTCACGCACCACAGAAGTTGCCACAACTATTAGAAGAGTTGCAGAATTGCGATGTCGTTTTAGGCTCACGCTATGTGCCGGGTGGGAAATTAGATGAAAATTGGTCCTTATGGCGTAAGAGCCTCTCTGCTTTTGGGAACATCTATGCTCGAAATATCCTACGTCTCCCAGTTCGAGATGTCACAGGGGGTTTCCGAATTTGGAGAAGAGAGGTACTTGAACGTATGCCACTGGACCGAATTGGCTCGAATGGCTATGCCTTTCAAATCGAGATGATTTATGTTGCCACGCGGTTGGGGTTTACCTTTCGTGAGATTCCCATTCACTTTGCCGAGCGCGGACGGGGGAGTTCAAAGATGAGCCTGGCAATTCAACTCGAGGCTGCTTGGCGAGTTTGGCAATTTTTATTCAAATATCAAGACCTTTCTCCACCCTTATAATTAAAGGACTTCTCTGAGACTTAGAACGAGACTTCTCGGAGCAAGCCTCTTCAATAGTATATGAATCCAAGATTACGTTCAAATTTTTTACATCTATACGCGGATGTCTTTTGGTATGGGGTGCTTTTGGGAAGCACCATGGCATTCTTGTCGGTTTATGCCAGTCGCTTGGGGGCGAAAAGTTTTCAGATTGGCATGTTGACCGCTGGACCTTCGGTGATCAACCTTATCTTCTCCCTGCCGGCAGGGGGATGGTTGGAGCAACGTTCTCTCTATCGAGCCACTTTCCAAACCGCTTTTTGGCATCGTTTGGCATACCTATTATTGATCCCCTTGCCATGGCTTTTTCCCGATGCTGTACAGGTTTGGATGCTTGTCCTTATTTCATTGGTGATGTCTTTGCCTGGGACTGTTTTGGCAATAGCATTCAATGCCTTATTTGCTGAGGTTGTGCCTCCAGACTATCGTGCTGAGGTGGTAGGAAAGCGGAACGCCTTGCTGGCGATAAGCACTGCCTTGACCTCCCTGGGTTGTGGTCAATTACTCGACCGAGTCCTCTTCCCGTTCAATTATCAAATTGTGTTCGGCATCGGTGCTCTAGGTGCTATGATGAGCACGTATCACCTCTGGCGAATTCGACCGATCCGGCAAACGAATCCTCAAGAAAGTCGATCAAGTTCCATAGGGTTAACTCGCCCGAGTTTTCTCGATCGCCGAGGTGGGTTATATCATGGAATCGGTCATAAGAGTGCGAAATTATTACGATGGGATATCTTGCGGGGGAAGTTCGGTTCGTTTATTATGGCTTATTTATTCTTCTATGTATTTGTTTATCTACCAATGCCTTTGTTCCCCTTATTCCTCGTTCATGATCTACACCTATCCGATAGCGCCATTAGCCTGGGGAATGCATTGTATTATTTGTCTATGCTCATGTTCTCCCTCAGTTTGAAGAAATGGAGTGAACGATTGGGGCATCGCCGAATTTTAATCATTGGTGGATTGACAATATTCCTTTATCCATTATTCACGGGTTTGGCAAGAAACGCGATATTGTATTGGGTAGGAACTTTCGTCAGCGGAGCTGCCTGGGCTTTTGCAAATGCCGGTTTGGTCAATCGTTTGATGGAACGCGTACCGGAAGACGATCGACCGGCTCATATGGCACTTCACAACCTGGTATTAAACATAGGGATTTTGGCTGGATCAATGTCCGGACCAGCGCTTGGCGAGGTGTTCGGTTTGAGAAATGCAATTCTAATCAGCGTAGTTTTGAGGTTTTTGGGCGGAGTCATTTTGAGCATTTGGTGCTAATTTCTCTGATAATCGTACATAAGACTGTGTCAGACGATGCCACTCCTCTAGACAAAGCGTTTCAGCACGCCGCTGTGGATCAATCCCGGCTGCAACGAGTATCTCATCTACATAAGGGGTTTTCATTCTCAGTCCGGCAGATAGCGCGTTGCGTAGAGTTTTACGCTTATGACTGAACCCGGCTTTGGCAAGATTGAAAAAGGTTGGGACAAGCCTTTGTGGGAGTAGAGGGTGAGGATGTAAATCAACTCTCAGAATGGCTGAGTCCACCTTGGGTTTGGGGTAGAATGCACCGGCTGGGATCTCATCAACAATGCGCGGTGCACCATAGACCTGCACGCTGAGGGCGAGCAGGCTCATCTCTCCTGGTTGAGCACAAATACGCAAAGCCACTTCTTTTTGCAAGGTGAGAATAAAACGCTTAGGTTGGATTTTTGCTTCCAATAGGTGTCGTATCACGGCTGAGGTGATGTAATAAGGGATGTTGGCAACGACCAGGTAGCCCTGATGCTCCATCAAATCGGCTGGATCGAGGTGGAGAATATCCCCTTCGACCAGGCGAACATTGGGGTGAGCACCAAGTAGCGATTTTAAGATTGGCACAAAGCGCGCATCCAACTCCACAGCAACGACCTGACGGGCTTGCAATGCCAAATAGCGTGTAAGGCTTCCCAACCCTGCACCAATCTCTAAGACGACATCCTCCTGGGAAATTTCGGCAGCCTTGACAACTTTCTGCAAGGCATGTGCGTCAATCAGAAAGTTCTGCCCCAGTCGCTTGAGTGGTGGTAATCCATGTTGCTTGAGAAGGCGCGGAATATTTGAAGGAAGAACTTCGGTAGACATGTTCGTTCACATGTTGTGTGAAAAGGCAGTCCGGGTAGGCTTCCCGGCGGCACCCAGAAGGACCTCCTTACCGCTGCTTCCTCTCGGACCTGACGGGGTTCGGAGGTTTCTGCCGCGCCGGACCCACCCGGACAGGAAAAGGATACCGCAGGAGAAGGTGATTGTCAACGGCGTCTTTTTTGCCGCAATGCATTATGCAAGACTGCACCGATGATGATCAAGACGAGCACGGCTGCACCGAGAATCAATCCCGGGTTGCTGCTACCATGTTCGTAGAAGTACGGGGGCAGTGGCGTTGGCGGTGCAGTGGGTGGTTTTGGAGTAGTTTCTGCCAGGTGAGCGAGGCTTGGCAGCAGCCAATCCACAAATTTATTGATCATTCATTCTTCCAGTGATAAGGTGAAATATACCATAGAGCACCGAATGGTTAAATATATCATTCTGCTTGCCATCCATGTGCAGATTGCTCTCTGATTTTACTACTTTTAACCGATCTTCTAAAGGCGTGTGTCAAACCCTAGCCGGTGTATACCTGGTTTGCAAACCGATCGAGAGATACACCATTGGGAGAATACTTCTAGGCAAAAAACACCTCTTGCATTGATAGGAGAAATGTATTTAATAGTTCATAGGAAGCCTAAAGATAGAGTAGATTGCTCATTTACTTGTATTGCGTCTGAGGAGGATAAAAACCGTGATAAAAACCACGATAACCACGAAGATGAATACAAGCACCACTCCATGCTGGCTTTGCAGTACTTTGATAGGGGTATAAATAGGTGTAGATGTCTCCGTGATGCTGAGTGGATATGGCGGTGTGCTCCAGGTGAGCAGAAAGGCGACCAGGTCATTAATCTCACTTTGGGTGAGAGGACCACCGAACTCTTGAGCCCAGGCTGGCATGACCGAACCCTCGATGCCGCGCTCGATGGTGCTTCTGATCCTCAGGTCGGGGCGAATGGAGGGAAAATTTTTTGCTAGGGTTGCCCCTACCCGACCCTCACCATTGGGGCCATGACAAAGAGCACAGTTCTGGTCGTAGAGCACTGCGCCGCGGTTGGGGTCCCCTTGGACGTCCGGTATAGGTGTAAGCGGCGGTCTGGGAATTGCAGTAGGGGGTGGATAAAACTGGATAAATCCCCCCGTCTGCCAACTGAGAATGAAGGCAACCAGAGCGTCAATCTCCTGTTCGCTTAGCGGACCGCCATTCTGCTGGCTCCAGGCGGGCATTCGAGTGCCTGGCACTCCGTTTTCGATGACGGATTTGACGCGCAAATCCGGACGAATAGATGGCCAATCCTTTGCCAATGTGGCACCAATGCGTCCTTTCCCTTCTGGTCCATGGCAAACAGCACAATTTTCAGCATATAAGCGGGCTCCCTGTTCGATCTCGTCCTCTTGGGGCGGATTGAGAGCCACGCTCGGTCCAGTCCATAACATCAATGTGGAAATCAGGATAAGAGGAATCCAGACAATGAATAGATATTTTAGGTCATATATGAATCTCGTGAACATGTTCTCGTTGGGCTCTATTTTTGGGCGAGTAAGAAAGCGACTACGTCATCCAATTGTTCTGGAGTAAGTAAATCACCAAAGTTCTGTGGCATGACATTTTCCGGAAAACCTTGGGTGATAAAAGCATTGGGGTTGAGAATCGATTCGCGGATATATTGCTCGGCGGTATAACCTTCTCGACGGGTTGCTGACACTTCGCCGATCTTGGTTAGGTTCGGTCCGACAACACCGGTGCTCAATCCTTCAATGGTATGGCAACCTCCGCAACCCCGTTCTAGGTAAATCCTTCTCCCTCGAGCAACGGGGTCGGCGAGTTCCTCTGGCCTGGGTGTTGGAGTTGGAAGTTCTTGAAGAATCACTTGTTCGAGAGCGGTTTTTTCCCAATTGAGTATGAAGGCAGCAATATATCGAATTTGGTCATTGCGCAAGGGACCACCAAAATCTTCCGACCAAGCGGGCATAGCAGGTACGCCTTGTCCAGCATATTGATTAGGACGAGTGGATGTCACTCGACCGCTAGCAACGGTCGCGACGATGTAATCCTCCATGGAACCACTCCAGCCAACCTCTCGCAAACGGTTGGTGAAGAAATAGCGGTCGTTGAGGGGTGGGCATAATCCTGGAATACCTTCTCCTTTTATCCCATGACAACCGCTGCAGTTGTTTGCATATAAGCCAGCACCTACCTCAATAGCGCGGGCTTGCTGTGCTTTCTCAAATTCCTTCATTCGTTGCTCTTCGAAAAGTCCAATAATGACTAAGATTGCTGTTGTTGCAAGAACAAGTAATGTACCAACCGCAATTTCGAATTGAACGCGCGTCATTGCCACTCCATGTTATTATGTTGATCGAATTTAGTGTCCGCCCCGGTCGCGGTGAAGATATATGGTGCGCTCATAGGTTTCGGTCTTATTTGTGTTTGGATTCGTCCATATGATGCGAGGTGTCACTTTTTTGAGGTCAGCCTGCCAATCCTCAATCACAAGGACAGCCTGGACATTGGGGAGTTTCCCTTCCGCAGCCGCGGCATTGACTCTTTCCGTAAACTCGGCAAACACGGCTTCCAATTGAGGGCAACCGAAGTCCAATTGAGGACACATACGTGTTGGCTTGGTCACATTGATCTCGTATATGCCGGGCTGCAGTTGATCGAAGGGTATCTTTCGCAACGGTCCTGTTCCCTCCTCAGGTGCCAAGTCTTGTATGATGCGGGTTGCAGCCGGTGTTTCTATTCCGTAAGCAGGAGTGCCCATGTAACTGAGCACGATGATTGCAAACACTGCAAGGAGTCCAATTGCCACCGCGAGGGGTCGTTTGGTGAGCAGCCGATGTGGATTGCGGTCAATGTAAGGGATTGCTATGAGCAAAAGAAACAGGAAAGTTGGTAAGACAATGCCCATCAAGGTTTTGTCTCCCAATTTGAGCATCCCTTGCAACCACCAAAAATACCAAGGTGCTTTGGTATCGAGAGGCGTTTGTTGGGGATTTGCGACATTTTCTAGTTGCGCATCGTAAAAGAAAGCAGTTGCAAAAACAAGTAAAAAGATGCCGAGGATACTCAGGAAAACCTCGTGAGTGAGTAAATCCGGAATAAGGTCTATTCGTTGGTTGGCATCCTTCTTTTTCTCGGGTTTGATGTTACCTTCTTCAATTGAGGCTGGTAAGGAGATGCCATGCTCCCGTGAAACTTTGTAGTAGTGAATGCTGATGACAAGGATAGCAGCCATTGGAAGCAGGACGACGTGAAGTAGGTAAAAACGTAAGAGACCACCTGCACCGATGTCCGGAGCGCCGCGCAAAAGCAAGTTGGCTTGTTCACCAAACAAGGGGGCAGCCTCTGCCATGCTCGTTCCGATGGTTACTGCCCAATAGGCTAGTTGATCCCATGGCAGAAGATAGCCACTGAAACTGAGGAATAAAGTGATTCCTAGAAGAATGACACCTGTAAACCAGGTGAAAGAACGTTCTTTTTTATATGAACCGGTTAAGTAGGTACGCAACATGTGCAATACGGTAAATATAACCATTGCTTCGGCACCAAGACGGTGCATATCACGTATGAGTTGTCCGTAAGGGACGTTGCTCATCAAATTGAGAATCGAGTCGTATGCCTTCTCAGGAGATGGGGTGTAATAAATCATCAGAATGATTCCGGTGAAGGCTTCGACAAAGAAAAAGAACGCGGTGAAGAACCCTAAGCGAAATGTGTGAGTGAAGATGGTGCTCCCTTTTAGGTAGTAGCGAGGGCGAATGTGGAAGAGAAAACTTGTGGTGTGTACTTTGTAGCGGGGGTTTGGACGTTCGGTTGGTGGGTCTCCACGGAGGAGAGCGCGCAGTTCGTCTAAACCTAGCCCAGCGGTGATGATTCGTACTCGTCGATCCATCAAGGCAATGACCTTTTGTTTTATGTCCTGTAGGTTAAGGGTCTTGATCATCTTCATTCTCTTATGTGAGTTGGTGGGTTGAAAATTAACCGTGAGGAGTGCCTTGAATACGCCGTCCAGTGTCAATCTTTACGATCAGGTCGGGGTCATTTGGTAAAGGAAGTGGTTTACCGGTCTCGTCTGTGCGAGCAACAACCTCACCCTCTAGCGTTTCAATTTCAATGATAAATCGGTCCAGAGAACGTGGTGCCGGTCCACGGATATAGGTGCCATCCTTTTGGAACTCTGATCCGTGGCATGGGCAAATGAATTTACCTTCCTGGTTGTTCCAATTGTAGAGGCAACCCAAATGGGTGCAAACTTTATAGAGTGCTAGCAAGCCTTGCTCAGTATGACTGAACCATAATTTCACCTTGGGATAATTCGCAGGTGGAGCATCTAAAGCGGGAAGTTCTCCGACCTTGCCAAGGGTGAATTTCCCCCCAAATTCTCCTTCTTTAAACCTAGGCATGGCAAATAGGTAGATTGCTCCACCCAGGCTAACAGTCATGAAACCTATTGATACGAGCCAGGCAAAGGTAAGGAATTCGCGGCGATTGAGGGCTTTCTTTTCTTCGATCGTCTTGTCCATGGTTAGGGTGGTCAATTAATTCCTCCCAAACATCTACTCATATTTTTCCAATTCATATCTAAACTTTCCCATCGTATGTGATGGACCAAAAAGCAAGGTGCAATGAGACGTTAGGAGTTTACCAAAAGGGGAAACATCGTGTCATCGGCTACCGAGTTCACCAATGAGTGATTTTTATCACACAAAAGTATGATTTACGCATCACCCACTACAATTGGTATGGTATGATGATTCATGGATTGTCTATAGCTGATGGAGGAAAGTATGCCGCTTACAGAGATGCATTCCCGTTTGGCGAACACTGCTCTCTTGTTCTTTCTGATCATGACAATATGGGGTGGATGGCGCTTTCTTAGAAAAAGAGGGATAGACAGTAGTTACTGGGGTGCCTTAGTGATTGCCGAGATGCTCATTCTGATCCAGGGTGGATTAGGGGCTTATTTATGGTTTGATGGCTTACGACCCATACGCAACGTACATGTCCTTTATGGTATCATCAGTGCCCTAGCCATACCAGCGGCATATGTTTACACTAAAGGACGTGATGGTCGCCCCGAGATACTGATATATACAATAACTTTTTTATTGGCTGTTGTCCTAATCCTACGAACGATGGTTACTGGAAGGTGATTGCGGGATGTATAAAGGGAGGTCTCAACGTGAATGTTATCTTTTTATGAAATAGACGAATAAACAAGACAAGTTGCATATTTCACAGGTTACCTATAGCAACCAATGGGATAAAGGACAAAGCAATGAAGCGACTGACCTTGGAAGCAATCTTCTGATCACTTCATTGCTTTGTTAAGAAAGAGGTTTATATCAATTCACGTGAGTAGATGCGTTTAATGTTTCCTTCATTGGTGCATGACTTGTGATTGCAATTGAAAATTGAACAGATCGGGGTTAACTAACTTGCTCGGAAAGATAGTTTTGGAGCCCCATTTGATCGATCTGTTCTAGTTGTGCTTCTAACCAATCTAGGTGTTCCTCTTCATCCTTTAGGATGGATTCGAGTAGTTCACGTGTGCCATTGTCATCCACTTCCACGGCTAAATGGATGCCATCGTTGTAGGATTTAATCGCCATCTCTTCGGATTTGAGGTCATTTTTATGTTGCTCATCAACGGTTTTGCCAATGTATATCCCTTTCAAGTTGCTTACAATGGGGATCCCCTCTAAGAAGATAATGCGAGCGATCAAGGACTCAGCGTGCTTCATTTCATCAATTGCGCGCTTCTCGTCGGCTTCATGTAGGCGATCATAACGCCAATTAGCGCACATTTCCGAATGCACCATGTATTGATTGATTGCAGTCAATTCATCAGATAAGAGGTCATTGAGTTTTGCGATGATTTTTTCACTTCCCTTCATGGTTTCTACTCCTTGTTTGATGGACAGAATGACGGTTTTAGACTTTTATTTCCTTGAAATTATCACAATAATGCAAAGGATTTTTCAGTTATTATAATATAAACACAGGCAACAGATTATAAAGGATTTGCAAACATTATACATATTTTCAATCGAAATCTAGACAAATTACCATCCATCATGTAAAATAAAAAATCATTGTAAAATTGGATTTCGGAGGCGTTCTTGGCAAACATTAAATCGGCTATCAAGCGAAACAAGCAGAATGAGAAGCGACGATTACGCAATCGTTACTATCGCGGACGGGCGCGCACGTTCATCAAAAAAGCACGTAAAGCCATCGAAATGAACGATCTAGAAAATGCACGTGCTGAGACAATAAAGGCGATCAGCGCTTTAGACAAGGCAGCAGAAAAGGGCATCATTCACAAAAACAATGCTGCCCGGCGTAAAAGTCGTTTGATGAAACGGTTGGTTACTTTGGAAAGAGCCATCGTTTAAATTGAATCTCATTCCCTCCGTTTTCTCTTAAGCGGGAGCACCAGGGTGTTCCCGCTATTTGTGTTTTTTGGGCTATTTGGTTGAGCGGTTTAGAAGAAGATTATTGCTTGAATGAAAAAAGTACCGTGTTATAATCTTTGCGCATTCTGCAGATGAGCATTCATAATTTAACACGAGGCAAGTTTAATGTTTGAATCGGAAATTCAAATTATTGAATCATTGATTCGTGATTTCTGTGTAAAACATCATTTGCCAGAGCCGGTTAACCTCTCATGGTCTCCAATTCCATTCCCGGGCAAGTGGGGTATATCAACATCGCTTTTCCAACTGGCAGCGCAAGAAGCCCGTCAAGGGGCGAATGTGAATGTTTCTGCACGAGCACAGGAATTGGCAGAGAAGATTGCTCATGCCTTAGGCACTCCTCCAGGCTTTTCGCGAGTGGAAGCCATCAAAGGTTATCTGAATCTTTATTATTCTCAAAATGATTTTGCTCGCCGTGTGGTTGACCATGTGATTGATCAAGGTGAACGATATGGGTGTGGTAAACCTAAGGGTGAGCGCGTAATGGTGGAGTTTTCGCAGCCAAATACCCATAAAGCCTTTCACGTTGGTCATCTGCGAACGATGATCCTCGGAGCAACTATCAGCAACATTTTAGAGTGCGCCGGTTATGAGGTTATACGAGCCAATTACATTGGCGATATTGGCTTGCATGTCATTCAATGGTTGTGGAATTATCGCAAATATCACGCGGGAGAGGTTCCTGGTCCAGATACAACGCGATGGATGGGGGATTTATATGCTGAGGCAGTGAAGCGCCTAGAGGAACAACCCGAATTAGAAGCAGAAGTAAGGGAACTTTTCGCTCGTTGGGATTGCCGTGACCCTGAGGTAGTCGCTCTATGGGAACAAACCCGACAGTGGTCCTTGGAGGGATTCGAACAGATTTATGATATCATGGGCATTCATTTTGACCGCATTTATTTTGAGAGTGAAATGGAGCAACCAGGTAAAACGCTTGTAGAGGAATTGATTGCTCGAGGCATTGCGGTTGACGAACGCCCAAATGGTCCGGTCATCGTTCGGTTAGATGAACTGCTCGGCTTGGAAAAGGAAACTTATCGTGTCCTTGTGATTCTGCGCTCCGATGGTACATCGCTGTATTCTACCAAAGATTTGGCATTGGCGATTCGAAAGTTCGAGGAATATCACTTGGACCACTCCATTTATGTGATTGACGTTCGCCAATCGCTCTATCTGAAACAAATCTTCAAGACGCTAGAGATCATGGGCTATCCATGGGCGAAGCGCTGTTATCACTTAGCATACGAATTAGTTAATCTACCGGGCAATGTCGTTATGTCCTCTCGAGAAGGTGCAGTAGTGCTTTTGGAGGACTTGATTCGAGAGGCAATCCAACGCGCTCGTCAGGTGGTTGAACAGAAAAACCCAGAACTCTCCGATGAGTATAAGCAAGAAGTATCCACAGCGGTAGGTTTGGGGGCTTTGAAATATGCCATGTTGGCTCGTGATAACACCAAAATCGTCACTTTTGATTGGGAATCGGCGTTAGATTTCAACGGTCAAGCCGCTCCATATATTCAATATGCGCATGTGCGTGCGAATAGCATTTTGCGCCGTTATTATCAAGGAGACGATGTCGTCGGTGAAAAATTGGCTGCCTCCCTACCCGATCCGATAACCCCCGATTACGATTTGGATGTTAGCGAAATTGAGTTGGTTGACTTGATTTCTCGATTCCCAACCGAAGTACAACGTGCCGCTGCTGAATACAAACCTCTACATCTCACCAATTTGGCTTACGACCTAGCAAAGGCATTTACTGATTTTTACGATCGTTGTCCCGTGCTCAAGGCTGAACCATCTGCACAGAAGTTTCGATTGCGATTGGTAGCTGCTGTTCGTCAGACGATTGCCAATATACTCAGATTATTGGGGATTACGGCTCCACAGGTTATGTGATTCATAAACATATCAGATTTTTTTATTAGGAGATGCTATGCCTCCCACACGAATTCTCATCATGGGCGCTGCAGGGCGCGATTTCCACAATTTCAATGTCTTTTTTCGTAACAATCCCGATTATGAAGTTGTCGCCTTTACGGCAACTCAGATTCCGAACATTGAGGGGCGGGTATATCCAGCAGTGCTTGCTGGCGAACGATATCCTGAAGGCATCCCCATTTTCCCAGAGAGTGAATTAGTCTCTCTGATACGCGAAAGAGGGATTGATCAGGTGGTATTTGCTTATAGCGATGTCTCACACGAATATGTGATGCATAAAGCCTCCCAGGTGTTAGCTGCAGGTGCAGATTTCCGTTTGATGGGCATTCGTAGTACCCAAATCACCTCCACAAAGCCGGTAGTTTCTGTGTGCGCGGTGCGTACAGGGTGTGGGAAAAGCCAAACTTCGCGTCGCGTGGCTAAGATTCTTCGGCAGATGGGCTATCGGGTTGCAGCCATCCGTCATCCCATGCCTTATGGGGATTTGTCGAAGCAAATTGTGCAACGTTTTGCAACTTATGAAGACCTTGAACAATCCGAGTGCACTATCGAAGAGAGGGAAGAGTATGAACCTCACATCAACAATGGTGTGGTGGTTTATGCCGGCATTGATTATGAGAGCATTTTGCGCCAAGCAGAGCAGGAAGCAGATGTAATTCTATGGGATGGCGGCAATAATGATCTGCCCTTCATTCGATCCGATTTTCACATTGTTGTGACTGACCCCCACCGACCAGGTCATGAGAATACCTATCATCCCGGTGAAGCGAATGCTCGTCTGGCGGATGTCTTCGTCATCAATAAGGTAGATACTGCCTCGCCAGAGAACATCGTAACCGTTCGTCAAAATCTACATGCGCTGAACCCCAAGGCGACGATCATTGAGGCTGCCTCCCCGTTGTTTGTCGAAGACCCTGAGAGCATTCGAGGTAAGCGCGTATTGGTGGTTGAAGATGGTCCAACTTTGACTCATGGAGAGATGTCCTATGGTGCTGGATGGGTAGCCGCGATGCGTTTCGGGGCTGCCGAGATCGTAGACCCGCGCCCTTATGCAGTTGGCTCGATTTTGGAGACCTATCGCAAATATCCGAACACTGGCAAAGTGTTACCAGCCATGGGGTATGGAGACGAGATGACCCGTGAATTGGAACACACCATCAACAATGCTCCAGTGGACTTAGTATTGATCGCAACACCTATTGACTTGGCGCGCATCTTGAAAATCAACAAACCCAATCAACGTATTCGATATGAACTGCAAGAAATTGGACAACCTACATTGGATGAGATTTTGAGACACAAGTTTGGGGAAGGAAGGTAAATAGAGAAAAATAGGAATCAACGTAAAGCGAGTCGAAAATATGCCGTCACTCATTTGGGCAAGCAAACGACCACCACAACCTATATCTGCTTCTTTGAAAGTAAACAGCCTAGTTTATCCCCGGAGCATTGACTATCCGGGTGCTCCTGTACACAATCGGCTCATATTTGGGGATAACTTAGAGGTCATGTCGGCATTGTTGCCAAATTATGAGGAAAGTATTGATTTGATTTATGCTGACCCTCCATTTTTCACGAATCGTTGTTATGCTGCTCGGATAGGACATGGTGAGGATTCACGCCGTCCAAAGGAGTGGATGCTTGCTGAAGGCTACCTAGATTACTGGGAGAGCATTGATGATTACTTAGATATGCTCTACCCCAGGCTTTGCCTGATGCACCGCTTACTATCCCCGACCGGAACTTTATATCTCCATCTTGATTGGCATGCACATCATTATGCTCGATTATTGTTGGACGAAATCTTCGGGGACGAACGTTTGTTAAATGAAATCGTCTGGGTTTATCATGGACCATCTCCCATCCAAAGCGCTTTCAATCGCAAACATGATACCATCCTGGTCTATACCAAAAGCGACACATACACATTCAACACGGATGCAGTTCGTGAACCTTACGATCCAAATACGATAGCGACCTTTAAATCCTCGCCAAGGGCAGGATTTGGCAAGATGCCTAACCTGGAACGTGGAAAAGTTCCAGAGGATTGGTGGTATTTCCCAGTGGTAGCACGTTTACATAGAGAACGGACTGGCTACCCAACCCAAAAACCTGAGGGGTTGTTGCAACGAATCATCCTGGCTTCGTCTAGCCCTAACGATCTGGTGGCTGATTTCTTCTGTGGTTCTGGAACGACAGCGGTGGTCGCAGCTCGGTTAGGACGTCGTTTCATTGCCAATGACTCTGCCTGGCGCGCGATTCACATTACCCGTGCTCGGCTTGTGCAATCATTGTGTCCACCTTTTACAATCGAGGAGACCTCCTCTAATATTCCCTTCGGACAGGATGAGCACGGTGAACCTCTCCCCGAAGAAGGTCAAATATTGTCCGTGCAAGATGGCTCTACCACAACTTTTATTTTGGGGAAAGAATTGCTTGAAGAATTGGATTATTGGGAGGTAGATCCTCATTGGGATGGAACAGTCTTTCACAGTGTAGCACAGGTGGTACGCCCGCGCAACCAAAGAAGCATCGGTGACCGAATTTCGTTATTTAACACACTAATCAAATACCCAGTTTGCCTTCGTCTAATTTATGCAAATGGCAAGCATAGGCTTTTTTTTATAAATAAGAATGATACCCCTTAGAAATAAGCCTGTTCGAAAAGGTTTTTCCCTACATTATAGATATGAGTAAGATTTGAGTTAAATATCTAGCCGATAACCAACCCCCCGGATGGTCTTTAGATATTTAGGGTGGTGGGGGTCTGGCTCAATTGCCTGACGTAACCAAGACATATGTACATCCAAAGTGCGTGTATCACCAGTGTAGTTTGTGTTCCAGACTTCACGAAATAGGTCTTCGCGCTCTAGGACCTCACCTGGGTGTTGCATCAGGATTTGCAAGAGATGAGCCAGTCGTGGTGTTAGGCGAGTTTGGTGATTGTGGCAACGAACGCTTTTATGTTCTAGGTCGAGGCGGATTGGACCGGCGCGAAGAATATTTTTTTCGTCAATGGGCATGAGACGTACGATTCGGTTGAGCAACTTGCGTAAGGTGAACGGTGGATGTAGTACTACATTGGCATATTCACCCTCGCGAATTGGATGATCGGGGTTGGCAATGAGAATGATGGGCGTCTCTTTGGCTTGAGAGCGTAAATCCTGGCAAATTCGTTTGCCACTTGTGCGTAAAGAGATTGCATCAACAACGATCAAGTCGTGGTTAGAGACCTCCAAACGTTCCTTAGCAACCCTGCCATTTGGCACAATCTCAAGTTGAAAGCCCTTCTTGCGCAAACCCGAAGTGAGAATTGGGTTTGCCTGCCGCCTCCCTTCAATCCAAAGAATAATCGCCTTCATTTACCTTATTGATCGTAGTGTATGGATTTCCTTCGTGCTTGCCCTATCTTCGCTCTAGCCAAATAGTATGACGAGGGATTTCATTATACATGCTAACGGTAAAATTTCCAATGGTTAAACGGTGTTTTTTAACATTTCATTTTACAAGTTATTAAGTAAACAATTCTCTTCATACGTGATCCAAAAATTGTGGTAAAACAATACACAGTATGCATCTGAAACAGATGGCTGCTCAAAAGGCTTTAGAATATGTTCGCTCCGGGATGGTCATTGGGTTGGGAACTGGAAGCACCGCAGCATCCTTTGTCCATTTATTGGCGGAGGAAGTTCGTTGGGGAAAATTGAATCACATCAAAGCGGTACCTACATCTGAGAGCACCGCTGCGTTGGCGCAGTCTTATGGAATTCCCCTAACAACATTGGATGAAGAGCCATTTATAGATGTTGCAGTGGATGGAGCCGATGAAGTCGATCCTAACTTGAACCTGATCAAGGGTCTGGGACGCGCGCTTCTTAGAGAGAAGATCGTTGCCGTTCATGCCAAACAATTCATTATCATCGTAGACGAGTCGAAGATGGTGGAACGGTTGGGTACTCGCGTTCCTCTGCCAATAGAAATCGTTCCTTTTGGCGCCTTATCTCATGTTCGTTGGTTGAATACGCTTGGTTGTCAGGCGGAATTATGGCGTGAATCAGATGACACACCGGTTGTCACCGATAATGGAAACTATCTTGCTCGTTGTTGGTTTCCGGATGGCATTTCTGATCCATATGCATTGGCATCTCTATTAGTGGCACATCCCGGCATTGTTGAACATGGATTGTTCTTAGACATGGCACATCGTGTAATCGTTGGAAGTCAACAGGGTGTTCTTGAGTTTGAGAGAAAACCATGAAGATTAAAATCGCCGCATCCATCTTATCCGCTGATTTTGCTCGCCTTGGTGAACAGGTACAAGAGGCAATTGAAGCAGGTGTAGATTACATCCATGTGGATGTGATGGATGGTCATTTTGTGCCTAATTTAACCATCGGACCGCTTGTTGTTGCTGCTCTTCGTCCCTTTGCTCAGGCACACGGTGTTCCAATGGATGTGCACCTGATGATTGAGAAACCAGAACGGTTGATTCCCGATTTTGCGCAAGCCGGTGCAAACATCCTCACCGTCCACGTCGAGGTTTGCCCTCACATGGAACGTACCATACAAATGATCAAGCAAATGGGGGTGAAGGCAGGCGTCAGCCTCAACCCTGCATCGCCATTGGTAATGCTTGAAGAGATTCTCCCGGAGGTTGACTTAGTCTTACTGATGTCGGTCAATCCTGGATTTGGCGGGCAATCTTATATCCCAAGTAGTACCGATAAAATCCGCCGTCTGAGGCAGATGCTGGAAAAAAGGGAGTTGAAACAAGTTGAATTAGAGGTAGATGGCGGCATTCACCTGGAAAATGCTGCCGAGATTGTCAAAGCAGGAGCCACTGTACTTGTCTGTGGCACAGCCATCTTCAATTCTAAAGCGAGCATCAAAGAGAATGTTGAGGCATTAAAATCATCGATCTCTAATGTCTATCCTTCTAACAAGGCTATCTATTTGTGATTCACGGGTAGAAAAAAGGGTTGAATTAAAGTTTACGTGTTACAATTGATTTATATAAAATATATTCCCTTTGTGAAGGCGGAGTTTATAATGAATAAAAATCAATATCCATTATTTTTTTTAAGGCAATTGCTTTGTTGCGTGATGGTAGTCGGACTGATCACTGCCTGCACTTTACCTAGCGGACAGGATCAATCTGCTCAGATGACTCAGATGGCAGTAAACGTCCAAGGGACGGTGTTGGCTCAGCAGATGCAGCAATCACTACAAGAGACGAACATGGCATTGCAAGGCACCCAGGTTGCACAATCTATTCAAGCCACTCTGGTTGCACAGCAGTTAGCCCAATTGACCCAGCAGGTCGTAGCACCCACCCCTGACTTTGCTGCAACTGAGCAAGCTCTCAACGCACAAGCAACTGCTCAGGCTCAACAACCTACCGCGGTTCCATTAACGATGGCTCCGCCTCCAACGGAAAGTTCACCACAATCCACCGAAGCCTCTGAAACCGAATTCGAGGAATGGATGAAAACCGCCAGTATCTTGCTCTATGAGGATATGGCGGGCTATTTTGATACAACCCGATATGTCAAACAAGCATTGGACGGCATGGGGCTTCCTTACGTAGACGTCAAGGATTACTCGGGGAGGTTCAAGGAACAAATCTTGACCGGAGGTCCGGGAGGCAAAGGGTGGGATTTGATCATTACTGCTGCAGAAGGACGCCGCGCAGTATCGGGCGAATTTTGGGATTACTTGAATGATGCATTGAACCTAGGCTCTTCCTTGATCATTGAAACGTACATTTTGGACACGCAGGCAGGAGGGCGTATCGGCACCTTGCTCTCACGGTGTGGCATTGAGTTCCAGAGAGATTGGTTCAATCCGAATCTTGCCGATCAAATGGTCAGTATACTTGATCCGACAAACCCGATATTGCATGAGCCCAACGATGGAATCGTCATGCGGGTGACCGATTATTGGGGTCCCATGGTAGATATGGGTGATTTGGTGCGCAAAATACCGGGAAGCACTGCCAAGATCGTCATGGGTATTCACGCTACTGAGAAGGATAGTTACGGCGTCTTGACTGTTTGCATGGATGGGCGATTGATTCTTCAGACGTTTTCTACCCACCAATATAAGCAAGAGATGATCATTCGCTTGTGGCAAAATTATATCTACAACACGCTCAAGGCACGCTATCTCTCGAAACCATAATCTCCTAGGTTCACATTAGCTCTCCTTTTACTGCTTCACTTTGTAAACATCGGAATTCGGTGTAGGAGAGGGTGAGTTCATCTATTCACTTCACTCAGTGGCATTGCATTCCTTTGAGATGTAATTGCTACTGAGTGCTTTTGTATAATAAGAGCGTATGTGCATCTCGCCAACCGTAACTGACAACGGTGAGATCGGTTCCACCGATGTTGATCACCTTTTGAGACACAATTTTGCCTCCTAATGCTTCGTAGAAACGGCGCGCCGGATTCATTTCTAGAACCCAAACCAACAGTGAGCACAATCCGATTTGAATGAGCCGATTCACCAGCGCGGCGGTCAATAACCGACCTATACCCATCCTTTGAAACTCTTTTAACAGGTAAATGGCATAGATTTCACCCGTGTATTCTGGGTTGTCTTCTCGTTCAGGGCCACCGTTTGCGAAACCGACAATGTTGCCTTTTTCCAATTCAGCAACGAAGGTGAAACCGCTAGTAGGAGACTTGGATATAATATCGCGCCACATGTTCTCGCTACGTTCGTAGGATAGACCATCTAAAAAATGGTTTGGAATGATGCCTTGGTAGGTTGTTCTCCACGAATCGATGTGAACTTTGGCGATGGATGGAGCATCCTGGATCGTGGCTTCACGAATGTTCATCACACATCTCCTCAAGCGATTTCTTCAAGAACCTAATACCTTCTCATTTGTTAGGTTATTATAACTTTCTTGAGGATGTATTCTATTATTTATGTATTGGATAGCAAAGGTCGGGTATGAGGGTTAACAAAGTTGAAAATCTTGCGTTTTGCTTGACACGATAAATCATTGCATGGTAAGATTAATTGCCCCGTCGGCTGGGTGCCCCCCTCACTCAGCCGGCGGGGCATTTTTTCACTGTTTAATTTTTTAATTTGTATGGAGTTGTGCTCTACTTCTGGAGAATATGGGCAGGAATCTCGCTCCTAGGGTGAATCCAATGAGACCATAGGCGAGAACTCCAATAGACACAGCGATTTCTATCCAGGTAGGAAAATATGTTGCTGCAATCACATTACCCAATATGCCAGGGGACCATTCCGGGGGAACAACCAATCCCGAAAGGGTGACGTTCCAACGATTGACGATCAACCCAAGGATGATCAATGCCAAACTGGACATCAAAGCCGCATCATTTCTTCGCAAGGGTTGATAGAGGAGAATGATGACAGGAATCAATCCTCCTAATATGATTTCTAATCCCCAGAAGGTGGCGGTGTAGGGAGTGGTAACGTTGAGTCGTTCGAGCGCGCTTGCTGTTCCAGGTGCTTGACTATAATATGAAGTTGCTGCCCAGTCCCATAACTTGATGTACAAATAAGCAAGTTGAGTGTACCCGATCAACCGTGCTACCTGTCTCTTAGTATCAACGGGTATAAAGGAACGGTCTCGAATCTTCTCGGTGATGAGAGTTGCCAAGAGAGTCAAGGCTACCCCTCCCGCAACCGCCGATATGATAAACATGATGGGCATAGAGGGTTTGTACCAGATGGCTCTGCCGCTGAGTACACCATAGGTTGCCCCTAATGAGGATTGATGAAGGAGAGACAATCCCATCCCAAGGATCGCCAAGACAGGAGTGAAGCGATGCAAGTGGTGACCAAACTTAGGTAGCCATGCCCATCGTTCGAAGAAGCGAGCCTCTAGGATTACGGGAACCACTTCCATCACGAGAATCAATGAGTAGAGGACGACGCACCAGGTGATTTCCCAAAGTACCGAATGAACATTCCAATAGACTAATGGATACCAAAACCGATCGGGACGACCGATGTCCATGGCTAAAACTAGCATTGCCGAGGTGTAGCCAAGGAATCCAATGAATACGGCTTGGCGTGCTAGTGGTTCGAAGCGTTTGATGCGGAAGATATATACTGCTGCCGAGAAAGTGAACGCACCGGCTCCCAGCGCGATGGATGAGAGGTCTTGGGTAATCCAAAGCCCCCACGAGACCCGATCGTTCAATCCAGTCACTTGCCGGGCGTTGATCAAAACCAGAACCATGTTGTATACACCGAACGCAAACATCACGCTAAGACCCCCCAACCATATCAGCAAAGGACGAAGTCGAAGTGCTGAAGGCTTGAACGAAGTGGTAACGGAGTTCATGCTAACTAACTCCCTTTCTTCTCTGGACGGATATAGTGCACTTTAGGTTGAGTTCCCCAATCCTCGCGCAAGCGAAAGGTTTCCTTTTCCCTAAGTATGACAGAAACAGGACTATCGGGATCGTGGATATCACCGAAGATGCGTGCATTAACTGGGCAAATTGCCACACAAGCCGGTGTCACTTGAGGATCAACGCCCGGTTTTAGCCCGAATTGCTGTGCACGGTCTATTCGTTGCACGCAGAAGGTGCATTTTTCGATCACCCCTCTTGGGCGGCGTTCAATCTCCTTTTCACCCCAAACAGGTTGATATGGGTTTTTCCCTTCAGGAGTTTTCCAGTTGAAACGACGTACGTCGTAGGGACAAGCAACTTGGCAATAGCGACAGCCAATGCACCGATCGTAATCCATCGCAACGATGCCATCGGGACGAATCCATGTTGCTCCTACGGGGCAAACACGAACACAGGGCGCTTCTTGGCAATGCTGACAGGGTCGATTCATGAAAAAATCCGTGCCGGCTTCTGTTCGTTCGGGGAAGACAATGTTCCATCGCATTTCATCATCTACGACATCATTGACAGCCTGGCAAGCATAGACACAATATTGGCAACCAATGCACTTCGACAGGTCAATGACCATATGCCATTGATGTTCAGCAGAACCTTGGTGTGGGTGCGTCTTCTCGCCTATTCCTTGTATTGCACTTGCTGATAGAGGTCCTGAAGTGATAAGTTCAGATACAACGGCTGTTCCGGCAGTGATGCCAAGAATCTTGAGGAGATCACGGCGGGTTAATATGGTTATTCCCTTCTTCTGTTTTGATTTTCTCTTCTCATTTGCCTTTGCCATCTTCGTTGCCCTCTTCCTCCGAAGACTCTTTGTTGTTCGTCTCCTTCTGTTCTCGAATGGCTAAAGATCGGCGGACATTCTGAGCAATAAACCAAGCAGTGCTGCTGCCAAGGACTAAACCGATGATGCCTCCCTGAAATAAATCGGCGAGGCGTCTACTGGCTAAAGCAGCCTCAAGTGATTGCAGTCGTTGTTCAAGTGTAAGATCTGATTCCAATGATGGAGAAAGTAGACCATTTGTGGTTTGAGTGGGTTGATTCTCTGCATCAGCCTGAGAAGTGCTCGCCGATCTGGCGGAAGCACCGTTCTCATATCCTGGAAGAGAGAAGCCGGCATGCAGAGCATCCGTATGGCAGGCAACGCATGTCGCGGGTGTGATGACGAAGGCGTGCCCGGTGGGTACGATCCCATCTACAGGTATCGGATCGGGTGGTATCACGAGAGCATGGCAATCAACACAGCCGATATCTTTTTGAACATGTAAATCTTCAAGATAATCTCCCATGTCTTCCTTATGGCAATTTATACAAAGGAGATCAGAATCCTCAAAGAGATTCTTTTGACTATGGGGATCGTGACAGTCCATACATCCGACATCGGCAAAGGAATGACCAGTCAACCGCCATTCATTAATTGTGGTAGTGTGACAGGTGCCACAGTATTCGGTATCGGCGCGGATAGGTACAATGGCAGGTGGGTGATCCGGATTGACTTGACCATGACAGGCTTCGCAAGATACTCCTTGGACAGAGTAAGTGCCACTACTCGCCTGATAATTGGTCGTGTGGCAAAGCAGACATTGACCCGACTTCCCCAAACCTGACCATCTCTCTTGAAAAACTGGATCATCAAAGGCATGGGCATGAGGACTGTGAGACCACCATTCGAAAATATCTAAATGACATTCCTTGCAAGCCTGATCACTCACGGATGGGTCTGGATCGGTTTCTTGGTGGGGCGAGGCAGCATAGGAGGCGAAGATCGGACTACTGATTCCAATTAGGAAACCAATGAGTAGAATTTTAATGAAAGCCCTTCTCATTCTCAATTACCTCGGAATGGAAATCCATTTCACTCAAACCAGAGTATTAATGATTTGATGTATTATCCGTTTAACTCGTTGTTTTTTAAATTGATTGAGCAGTTGTTATTGTAAATGGTTTGCAATTAGGCAAATATATGTATTACAATATAAGTATTACATTCACTTATTAATGGGTATAATAACTCAATTTGTCACTGTATCCAAGTGACAAAAGTCATAATGTAAAGATGGTATATGGTCGGAAAGCATTATGTTCGTCACTTGAATTTCCTCTTTTCACCTTTATATAATGAGGACAACTCTTCTAATTGGAAAATATCTACTCCCAATTCTCATGAAGACAAGTAATTCTCTATTCATCATTATTAAAATATCTTTGTTATGCATCCTGATCTCAGGGTGTATAAAGAGTGAACAAGTTGTAGGGATAACTCCAACGGGATACTATTTAGCAGATTGGATACCCCCTACTAAAGTTGCCCCTACAACCGCCGTAGAAGAACTGAAACAGGCGAATGCTACTGAACCAACGAGGGATGAGTGTTTCCTGTGCCATGCGAATTTAGAACGATTGAGGGACTTAGCAAAGCCAACAGATGACTTGGAGACTCAGGATGATTGGTTGGTTTTAGAACTTCCCCACCAATCCCCGTGGGAAAAGGTCTTCGTGGATGGCGAACGATTTGTCACAACCGTACATGGACAAATTTCTTGTATAGATTGTCATGGGGGGACTCCATCGGATGATATAGAGGTTGCCCATCAGGGAGTAATTGACAATCCAAGTGCTCAGTCGGAGCCGGTTTGTGGTCGTTGCCACCCAGATATCGTTTCGTCAAGTCAACACAGCCTGCATTCTAATCTCAAAGGTATGTGGCTAGCATTGGATGCTCGCAGTACACCGAGTGATGAGGCAGAATTAAAAGTTGCTTATGAACGACACTGCTCAAGTTGTCATACTACCTGTGGTGAATGCCATGTTAGCCAGCCGGATATCATTGGAGGTGGTTTGATTGATGGTCATATGTTCTCTGCTACACCATCCATGACGCAAAACTGCATTCCTTGTCACAGCGAACGCGTGGGTGCGGAATATTATGGCAAAAATCCAGGTCTGCCTGGGGATGTGCATTACACTCAAGGTGGTATGACTTGCATAGATTGTCACACTGGCGCAGAGATGCATGGGCAACCTGCACAATGTAAAAATTGCCACACATCGCCAGAGAACGAACAAGTACCACCACCTGATCATCGCTTTGCCGCTGTTCAATCCCCTAGATGTGAAACTTGTCATGTCTCAGTTTCAACTGGGCAGGATGGGATCATCATGCACCAAATGCACGGAGGTAATTTAGCCTGCCAGGTATGCCATTCGGTTGCATATACCCAGTGTGAAGGCTGCCACATAGGTGTGAACGCAAGTTCAGGTGAGCCTTACAATGACCTTGAGGCAAAATACTTTTCATTTATCATCGGTCGTAACCCTATATCTAGTTACCAACGTCCATATCAGATTGTGACCCTTAGGCATGTGCCGATTGCCGCAGATAGTTTTCATTTTTATGGCGAAAATTTATTGCCTGAGTTCAATAAACGCCCAACATGGACATATACAACCCCTCACAACATCCAAAGAAAAACTCCTCAGGCTGATTCGTGTAACGCTTGTCACGGCAACCCAGAATGGTTCTTAACAGCGGAGAAAGTTGCTGAGGGTGAGTTATCAGCCAATCGAAAGGTCATTCTTCCGAGTATACCCACGCTGATTACCTCCGCCGATCAATTACCCTAGAGATCACCTCTTCAATCCAATCCATCGGATAAATGCTCTTGTATGTTTTGGGTGCATTTGCGCGAATTGCTCCTCTCAATTCGTGCTATATGCTATAATGAATTTTTAAGGCGAATTTTAAAGTGCAATGTGAATATGGTAATGGCTCATTATCATCATCAAATTATTTTAGCAGTCACATTGGGCGAGTGGATTTTAGTTGATTAGCTGTTTAGATGGGTGTGAGTGAATTATCGCCCGATGCATTGATTGCTGAGGGCGTTTTATTTGCCATTTTTGGAGATTGCTCTATGTACAAGACGCATTATTGTGGTGAATTGAGGACGTCTCACATTGGACAAATGGTTACTCTGGCAGGTTGGGTTCACCGACGTCGTGATCACGGAGGTGTCACATTTCTTGATCTTCGTGATCGCTTTGGTATCGTCCAGGTTGTCACCGACCCAACCATTTCATCTCAAGCCCACCAAGCCGCGGTGGATGTTCGGGTCGAGTGGGTGTTGCAAGTCACCGGCATCGTTCGCCGAAGACCTGCAGGGATGGAGAATCCGAACCTAGAGACCGGTGAGATCGAGGTGGAAGCGATCAGTTTGAAGGTGCTCAACCCGGCAAAACCCTTACCTTTCCTCATCAATAAAGATGAAGAAGTAGATGAACAAACCCGTTTGCGCTATCGTTATCTCGATCTTCGGCGAGAAAAAATGCAACGCATTTTAGTGTTTCGCCATAAAGTAGTGAAATTCATCCGTGATTATTTAGATGCGAGGGGTTTTATTGAGGTTGAGACACCGATTTTATTCAAGACAACCCCAGAGGGGGCACGCGACTATCTCGTCCCTTCTCGTTTACACCCTGGCGAGTTCTATGCCCTGCCTCAGTCGCCACAGCAATTGAAGCAACTATTGATGGTAGCTGGGATTGAACGTTATTTCCAAATTGCTCGTTGCTTTCGCGATGAGGATCAAAGAGGTGATCGTCAACCAGAGTTCACACAATTGGATTTAGAGATGTCGTTTGTACACCGTGAAGATGTTATGGAATTGATTGAAGATATGTTCACCCAATTGGTGACCACATTAGTACCAAATAAGCGAATCTTAACCGTTCCTTGGCCTCGTTTAACGTATCACGAAGCAATGACACGCTTTGGTAAAGATAACCCCGATCTACGTTTTGGCATGGAGTTGAAGGACATAACCGATTTGGTTGCGAATTGCGGGTTTAGTGTGTTTGAACGAATCGTTGCGGAGGGGGGACATGTACGCGGGATAAATGCCAGTGGACTTGGGGACTATAGTCGGAAGCAGATAGACGAACTTACCGAATATGTTGCTCAATTTGGAGCCAAAGGATTATCTTATCTTGCCATCACGAAAGAAGGGGAACAACGTTCCACATTCGCAAAACATCTTGCTCCTGATGTCCTACAAGCCATTTTAGATCGGATGGATGCTAAACCAGGAGATTTATTGTTGTTTGTGGCTGGTAAGCCCGAAGTGGTCTTTGAGTCCTTGGGTCGGCTGCGGGTGATGTTGGGGGATCGTTTGAATTTGCGTGATCCTAATGTGTTAGCCTTTTGTTGGATCATAGACTTTCCCTTTGTAGTCTGGAATGAGGAGGAAAAGCGTTGGGATCCAAGTCATCATCTATTTACAGCACCGATGCCAGAGGATATACCCTTTCTGGATACGGATCCAGGTCGAGCGCGTGGGCAACAATATGACCTCGTCGTCAATGATTACGAGATAGGGGGTGGTTCCATCCGAATTCACGATCGCGCTCTTCAGGAGAAGGTATTTAGGTTGATTGGGTTGGATGTGGAGGTCGCGCGTCAACGCTTCGGTCATATGCTGGAGGCATTTGAGTATGGCACGCCTCCTCACGGCGGCATTGCCCCGGGGATCGACCGGCTTTGCATGGTTTTGGCTGGGGAACCGAACATACGCGAGGTGATCGCCTTCCCCAAGAATCAAGCGGCACGGGATGTCATGGCTGGGGCACCTTCTCCGGTGGAACCAGAACAATTGAAGGAATTACATATTCGATTGGATAATTAAAATTTACAGAATTGTCTGGTCATCTCGAAAATTTTGTGGTATAAGAAAGATAACCCTGCTGTGCCCGTGATGCTGCTTTCGGTTCTGAGCCAACACTCTCTTAGAGGGTTTCAATCTCACGCCAGTGACGCGATAGGCTGGAGCCAAGGCGGAGCTGTCGGGGCGAAACCCAACCTGCGAAGGCAGGTTCAGAACTTTGCTGCACACGGCATAGTGGGGTCTTTTTTTAATTTTTTTTTTGAGGGAATTGATCCTTTTCTCTGAGTTTTAAATTAAACGAATGCCCCTAGATAGGGGCTCGTTTAAACTCTAATCCTCCTCATCAATTACCCCTGACTGCTGAACTTCAATCACGTTACCATGTAGGTCAATTACAATACGAAACCCCATCATTCCCATGTAGGCACGCACTTCCTCGGGTAAGCCTACTTCCATTAATGTCTAAAATTGTCTTTCAATTTGCTTCAGTTGCGTTTCGATCATGGCACGAGTGAAGATGTCATCTTGCCCCAGCATCTTGGCGGTTTGTTCACTGATGAACTCTTCGTGCCCTGCGATGGATTGGCGCACTTGTTCCAACACTTGACGGTCCACGATTTCGGAAGAGATATGGCGCAAAAAACCTGCGTCATTGACAACATAACAAGGTTCGTCACCAACATACGCCACAGCAACCGGTTGGTTGTTTTCATCTACGATCAACCCTTCAAATAGGGGTTTGCGAGCCATATAGATATTTTATCTCAATAGTGAATATTGACCAACATCCCAACCGAGGCAAAGTCAAACAACCAACGAGCATCTTCAATGCTTAGGTTGATACATCCATGACTCATGGGATATCCAAAATTGTTGTGCCAATAGGTACCATGAAGTCCATAACCTTTGTAGAAATACATCACGAAAGGTACATCGGGTAGATAGTAATCCGGACCGGTCATGTCCGCTACCTCGTATTTTACATAAATGCGATATTGACCGGTTATTGTAGGATGTTCCCAGGTGCCGGAAGAAATCCAAAAAGAACGGATTAATGTATTGCCTTCATAAGCGTAGGCTCTTTGTTCAGAGAGATTGACGTCAATCCACCGTTCATTTGGATCAACCTCAGGGAGTAGGGGATCGTAAACCAACGGTTCGGTGGGTTGCGGTGTATCTGTAGGTAATGACGTCTCAGTAGGTGTCGGAGTCTCGGTGGGCGTCTCAGTAGGAGTGGGCGTAAAGGTATTTGTGGGGGTAGGTGTAGAGGTGGAGGTCGGGGATGGAGTGAAAGTTGGAGTATGAGTTAATGTAGGTGTGATGGTTGCGGTCTGTGTCGGGGTAGGTGTGGACGTATGGGTTGGCGTAGGTGATGCAAAAATCAACGCGATTTGCTCGAGGGGAAGGTAAGCCTGTGCGGAGAAGGAAACAGGGAATTTAGGTGGGTGAAAAAGGATAAAGCACAAGCACAATAAGGATATGAGAACAAGCATTCGGCGAAAAGTGATAATCGGCTTGGGGGCGGGAATCGGTTGGGATATGGATATAGAAAGAGGTGATGGTTCATATATCTTCGGCTGTGATTGAGATTCTCGCAAACGCTGGATCGCCCAGTGCATTGCTTTGCGAGCGGTTACACTTTGAGGATTGATTTCCAAAGCACGTAGGAGGTAAACCACGCTGGCACGCGGGTTGGAGAGAGCAGCCAAGTAAAGCCATGGTTCCTCACGATGTGGGGCTAGTTTCACCGCTTGCTCTGCCCATTGCCTTGCCTGCCGCTTATCTCCTTGGCGCAAGGCTTTCTTAATTTCAACGATGATTTGGTCTATAGGGATCGATTCACGCCTCATGGCTGTTCTTGCTGGAAGATATCCTCATTGCGGATGTAACATAGAATTCCACTGACAATGCCGTTCGCAAGCAATTCTTGATTTTGAGTGAGAACCTGGCGGTCGAGGTTCATAAAACCCACCTCGATGATCACTGCGGGGGTTTCTGGGTTGATCTCATCAAATGCATGATAACTAGTCATGTCTGGGGTGACGGATTGAGCATGATAGGAAAGACCAGTTGTTTTTTCATAACGTTCGCGTATGCATGCAGTTAAGCGAGTTGCTTTATCTGGTCGTTGATTGGAAAGAGCAGCAGCGACTTTAAACCCTGTTGCCAGATCGTTGATGTACTCACAGGAATCGGCATGGATGGAGATCAGTGCGTTGGCTTGATAGTCCTTTAATTTTGGATCGAATTCTCTCAGTAAGTCTACTTCGTACTCTAAAGATGCTAGTTTTTCTTTGACTAAAGTGGCAATACCAAGGTTTATTTCCACCTCTGTCAATCCGTCCGAGCAGACTGCACCAGAATCATTTCCCCAATGACCAGCGACAATTCCAATTTTCGGTCGTGGTCGTGGTGTGGTGGTAACCGCTAGTGGTGAAGCAGTATTGGACATCATGGAAAGGGCTGTATTCAATTTTTCGCTTAGATTGCCGGGTAAGAGTGAGGCTGGTGTCCAAGCCGTGAAAAGCGTAGCCAATATAAACGCTACAATAAGCACAACTTGAAGGAAGTATAAAGTTCCCTTCGTGGAATCCTGATGTTCGGTTTTCGAGGGAGGAGAATGGGTAGGTTTTTCTATAAAATCTCGCCTTTTTATTTTTAAAAGAAAAGGATTCCTTGACTTCTAATCGCTTGGCATGTATTATGATGAAATAGAGGTGGTGAAACTCTACCAAGATTATACTCGCCTCCTCGAAGAAGGGTCGATCCATTTTGCCGGATGTTGCAAGTTCAGTTCCATTATGCATCCTTTTGTGTTGGAAGGATTTTGAGGTCGCAAATGGCAGAGACAGTTGAGAAAGAACTATCGTCCGAAAACCGACTTACATCAGAGGAACGCAGGATCCTGCTGCAAATTGCTCGTCAAGCGCTCGAATCTGGTGTGCGAGGTGAGCCGCTACCGCCACTGCAGTTAGACCAATTACCTCCACGCCTTAGACAAAAAGGTTCGGCATTTGTGACATTGACTCGTAGGGGACAATTGAGGGGCTGTATTGGGGGATTAGAGGCTTACCAACCATTGGCAGAGGACGTTCGTCAACATGCCATTGCTGCTGCTTTACAAGATTACCGATTCCCCCCGGTGGAACCTCACGAGTTATCGGAGATCAACATCGAAATATCTTGCCTTACCACACCGGAGCCACTCCAATACGAGAAGCCTGAGGACCTTCCGAAATTGCTCCGCCCTGGCATAGATGGGGTCGTGTTGAAAGATGGATTACGACGGGCTACGTTCTTGCCCCAGGTATGGGATAAAATCCCTGAGCCGGAAGCATTCCTAGATATGCTTTGCCAGAAGATGGGGGCTCCAGCAGATTTGTGGAGGCGGAAAAAACTAGATGTCTTCGTCTACCGGGTAGAAGAGTTTCACGAATAAGTAAACGCCTCGGTCACCATCCAATAATCGTCTAATTTTACAACTGGATAAATCGGTCTACCTTGATGACGAATAAAGTTGCTCTCTTTAAGGATGGTTCAATGGGTGGACCTAGGCACTCCTTGACAATCTGAACGGCTTCGTCTACCTTTTCATCCTCTACACCGATCATGAATGTTGTGGACCCGCGGCGCAGGAATCCACCAGTAGAGGCGGTCTTAGTAACACGAAATCCGTGTGTTACAAGAGAATGCGAGACAGCGTCACTATCTTCATCCCTTAAAATTGCAATTATTAACTTCATAATGTTTCATCCGTCAGTATAGAAACTACAACGGATTTTACCATGTTGATCAGGCTTTTCCATCATATTTCGAAGGGGAATTATCCAACCTTAAAATTTGTGAAATGTGACACAAATCACTAGACAATGCAAAAATCGCTTGATACAATATTACAAGTTCTATCCTTTATTGGGTATTAGGATAGAGAAGTTCGTTGGTATAAATTTTATTTGGTGAAGATGGACCGATAATGCTGTTCATTAAAGAAGCACAGGTTGGTCAATTTAATCAGGGGGAGAGGAAAATCTATCAGATTTTTTTGCATCAATTAGAGAAAGATTGTTTCAGCGTCTATCGAAGGTTTATTGCATACATGCGAATGAGATTTGGGTTGTTATTGGTAGCCCAAGCAAATTTCAAGGAAAGGAGGATACCTGAATGCGATCTGCAGAGAAAGTAGGGGTGTATATTTGCCATTGTGGAACAAACATTGCCGCTACTGTTGACGTAGAGGAAGTAGCAAAGTATGCCTCTGGTTTGGAGGGTGTTGCGATAGCGCGCCACTACACCTACATGTGTTCTGATCCAGGGCAAGCCCTTATTAAAGAGGATATTGTCAAATATGGTCTTGATCGGGTGATCGTGGCTTCCTGTTCTCCCATCATGCATGAAACGACGTTTCGTAACGTATGCGCTGAAGCGGGATTGAATCCTTTCCTTTTTCAGATGACGAACATTCGGGAGCATGTATCCTGGGTAACAAATGACCCCTTTGAGGCGACCGAAAAGGCAAAAAGCCTTGTATCGGCAGCGGTGAGAAGAGTGAGATTGCAAACACCACTTGAAACTCGTCATGTGGAGGTCAAGCAGTCCGCATTGGTAGTGGGAGGGGGTATTGCTGGCATCGAAGCCGCATTACGCTTAGCGGATGCAGGCAAGCACGTCTATTTGGTTGAAAAGGAAGCGAGCATTGGGGGGCATATGGCTCAGTTGTATAAGACCTTTCCAACCCTAGATTGTGCAGCCTGAATTCTCACCCCAAAGATGGCGTCCGTGGGACGCCACGAAAATATCACCCTACTGAGTTATAGTGAGGTTGAATCGGTCTCTGGGTACGTTGGGAATTTCAATGTGCAGGTCAGAAAGAAAGCGCGTTACGTTCGAGAAGATTTATGCACTGGTTGTGGAACTTGTGTCGAGAAGTGTCCATGGAAGAAAATTCCCTCGGAATTCGACCTCGGTCTTGGGACCCGTTCCGCGATTTACTTCCCCTTTGCTCAGGCAGTTCCAAGGGTTCCGGTGATAGACACGCAGAATTGCGCATATTTCCTACGCGGCAAGTGCCGGGCTTGCGAAAAATTCTGTCCAAGAGGCGCCATTGATTTTGAACAAAAGGACGAATTGCTTGAGTTCGAGGTAGGAACAATTATTGTGGCGACCGGATTCAAGGATTTCGACCCACGAACTAACCCGCATTTAGGGTATAGCATTTTGGACAATGTGCTCACCGGTCTTGAGTTTGAACGATTGATCAACTCTGGTGGTCCAACGAGCGGTCAAGTGCGGTTAAAGGATGGGCGTGTTCCACAAAGTGTTGCAATTATCCACTGTGTTGGGAGCAGAGACGAGAATTATCATGAGTATTGTTCCCGCGTCTGTTGTATGTACTCCCTAAAACTCGCTCACATGGTGCGCGATGTGGTTGGGGCAGAAGTGATTGAGTTTTATCGAGATATGCGCACCTTTGGGAAGGATTATGAGAGTTTCTACGAGAGGGTGAAACGTGAAGGAGTGAATTTCATCCGCTACGATCGAGATGTCTGGGTGAGCCAACAAGATGGACATCTCAAAGTGAGCACAAGGGATGTTTATACAGGGCAACCAACAGAGGTCTTGGTCGACATGGTGGTTTTATCCACCGGCTTAGAGCCACAAGCGAATCAATCAGAATTAGGACGCATCTTTGGCATTAGTCTCAGTCCAGATGGGTTTTTCCTCGAAAGGCACCCGAAACTTGCTCCGGTGGAGACAGCCTCGGCGGGAATTTTCTTGGCAGGAACTTGTCAGGGACCCAAAGATATACCGGATAGTGTTGCCCAGGGGAGTGCAGCGGCTGCAGCGGCTTTATCCCTAATGGATGCTGGCTATGTGGAATTGGAGCCCTTTACTGCCTCTGTCAATCAAGAGGTCTGTTCAGGATGCCGGACTTGTGAAGGATTGTGTCCATATCACGCCATTGAAATGGTTGAAATAGACGGTCGACGTGTTGCATATGTGAACGAAGTCTTATGCAAAGGATGCGGTGTATGTGCTGCTGCCTGTCCGTCGGGTGCAGCCATGCAAAGAGGTTTTACACAAGAGCAGGTGTTTGCAGAAATTGAGGGCATCTTACAGGAGGCACTTCTATGAACCTTTCCAAGGTCAAGACAGGTGTATATATATGTCATTGTGGTACCAACATCGCCGCAACAGTGGATGTTGCCTCAGTCGCCGAATTCGCACGAGGGCTTGATGGAGTTGTTCTTGCTAAAGATTACAGTTACATGTGTTCAGACCCAGGTCAGGATTTAATCAAAACCGACATTCGGGAATATGGGCTGAACCGAGTGGTGGTTGCATCCTGTTCACCATTGATGCATGAGTCAACCTTTCGCAAAGCCTGTGAGGAGGCAGGGTTAAATCCGTTCTACCTACAGATGACCAACATTCGTGAACAGTGTTCTTGGGTCATTGATGATAGAGAACGTGCTACCCTCAAAGCAAAGAACATGGTAGCGGCTGCCGTGCATCGTGTGCGTTACCATCAGCCCCTGCAAATGACTCAGGTTCGAATGAATCCGGATGTCCTTGTGGTTGGAGGAGGCATTGCTGGTATCGAAGCGGCGTTGAAATTGGCAGATGCAGGAAAGCAGGTGTATCTGGTCGAGCGGGAAACGAGCATCGGTGGACACATGGCTCAACTCTACAAGACGTTTCCAACGCTCGACTGTGCAGCCTGAATACTGACTCCCAAAATGGTGTCCGTTGGACGCCACAAAAACATTCATCTGCTCTCTTATAGTGAGGTCGAAGCGGTCACTGGTTACGTTGGCAACTACCAAGTGCAGGTTCGACGCAAAGCGCGCTATATTGACGAAAGCATCTGCACTGGCTGTGGCAAATGTGCCGAAGTCTGTCCCATTGAGGTAACTAACCCCTTTGACCTTGGACTGAGCAAGCGCAAGGCTGCTTATCGCCTTTCGGCGCAAGCCGTTCCAAATGCGTATGCCATCGAGAAACGGGGCATTGCACCGTGTCGGGCTGCCTGTCCCACGGATCAGCGTGCCCAAGGATATATTGCCCTCATCCGTCAGAGACGCTATGCCGATGCTTATTGGGCTATTCGGCGCGAACATCCCTTCCCTTCGGTTTGCGGTCGGGTCTGTAATCACCGTTGTGAAGATGCCTGTAGTCGTGGTAAGTATGATGAGCCAGTCAACATCATGGGGTTGAAGCGCTTTGTTGCCGATTGGGCATATGAACATCGCGAAGAATTGGCTCAAATGCGGGATAAATCCCTAGTGGGCACTCCTTTTGCTCATCGCCCTCCACCGCTTGGCAAAAAAGTTGCCATCATCGGAGCAGGACCGGCAGGGCTCACCGCTGCGCTCGACTTGGTGCGATTAGGTTATGCTGTGACGGTATTCGATTCTCTACCTGTTGCGGGGGGTATGATGCGTGTCGGCATTCCTCCTCACCGCTTGCCGATGGAACGGTTGGATTGGGAGACTCAACAAATCGTTGACGAAGGGGTAGATATCCGCTTGAATACCTACATTGATGACATCCCTGGCTTATTCGAGAAAGGAGCGGCTTCTTTAGGGGGACCTTTCCATGCGGTGTTGATTGCGACAGGTGCCCATGTGGCGAAGAAGATACCCATTCGCAACTCAAACCATCCAGACAACTGGATGAGCCTGGACTTGCTCCGACGAGTCAATCTTGGCGAAAAAATTGATTTATCGGGCAAGCGAGTGGTGATCTTGGGTGGTGGCAATGTAGCCCTGGATACTGCACGCACCGTCGTTCGACTGGGTGCACGTGAAGTTCGCATGGCTTGTTTGGAGCCGAGAGGCGAAATGCCCGGTTTCCAATGGGAGATCGGGGTAGCAGAGGAAGAGGGCGTTCAGATGTGCCCAGGTAGAACCTTCAAAGAAATTGTCGTTGAAAACGAAAAAATCGTCGGGGTACGTTGTGTAGAAATCATCTTCCGTGGATTCAAGCGAGGGCGTCCTGATATCGAGGAAATTCCAGGAACGGAGCACATTCTCCCGGCGGATTTGGTCATTTGGGCAATTGGACAAGGTCCAGATTTCTCTTTCCTTCCGCCCGATGGCAGCATCAATACGCGCTATCCGGTCGGTATCCAGACAGATGCGGAGATGATGACGACCATGCCGGGTGTATTCTGCGCTGGTGATGTTCGCCGTGGCATGACCTTCTTTGTCGTGGATGCCATTGGCGAGGGGCATCGTGCAGCAAGGTGTATTGACCGTTATCTGCGCGGTGAGAAGGGTTTGAAAGAGCCCATTCGACCACCAGAAGTGGTTCTTGATCAAGAGGAAATCTTGGCAAAAATCAATAGTGGTGAGGCGTCCAAACACCGCCGCATTCCTATTTCCAGCATCCCGCTCGAGGATCGTTACCTCAACTTCAGAGAGGTAGATTTGACTTTGACCGAAGAAGAGGCTGTGGCTGAGGCTGAACGCTGCCTGCGTTGTGGTATCTGTTCGGAGTGTTTGGAGTGCTTGGCAGCCTGCGATCGTGGTGCGATTAATCACAACATGCGGGATGAATTGATCAACCTCACTGTTGGCACCATCATCTTGGCAACCGGCTTCAAAGATTTCGATCCGACAAAGGCACCGGAATATGGCTACCGTGTGCTAGACAACGTCATTACTGCGCTTGAGTTCGAGAGGATGATCAATCCTTCTGGACCAACAGAAGGAAAAGTGTTGCTCAAAAATGGTCAACCTCCGCAGAGTGTAGCCATTTTGCATTGCGTGGGAAGTCGCGATGATCGCTACCATTCCTATTGTTCGCGTGCTTGTTGTATGTACTCTTTGAAACTTTCTCAATTAGTGCATGATTATGTAGGTGCAGAAGTGCATGAGATCTATCGGGATATGCGTGCCTTTGGCAAGGATTACGAGGAATTCTACAATCGAGTGGCGAAGAGCGGAGTTCACTTTTATCACGGCAAAGTAACCTCGGTCGAAGCCCATCGTGAGAATGGGAGAGAGACTGGCAAATTAGTTGTGCGTTGGTCTGAGACTTTCTTCAATCAACCGGACCACGTTGTAGTGGACATGGTGATCCTTTCGACCGGTTTTGAACCCCAGTCTGATGCTGCACAGGTAGCTGGTCTGTTTGGAATCAGTCGCAGCCGGGATGGATTCTTCTTGGAGAAGCACCCCAAGCTTGCTCCGGTGGAGACCGGGTCTGAGGGCATCTACATTGCTGGTGCATGCCAAAGCCCGAAGGACATTCCTGATACAGTAGCACAAGCAGGTGGAGCAGCAGCCGCGGCGTTATCCCTGATTGATCAAGGTGTTATTGCCCTTGACCCAACCGTTGCTCAGGTGAGTTCTATTCGCTGTGCTGGTTGTGGTCAGTGCAGTGAAGCCTGCCCATATGGAGCAATTCAGGTGGAAAAAGGCATTGCGGTCGTTAATGAGTATTTATGCAAGGGTTGTGGCACTTGTGCGGGTGCCTGTCCCAATAAAGCGATCACCTTGATTCATTATGATGATCGTCAGATCGTTTCTGAGTTGATTGGTGCGTTGAGTTTACCGCCCGTTCTAACGGAGGTAGCATGATGTACGAACCAAAGATCATTGGCTTCTTGTGTACTTGGTGTAGTTATACGGGTGCAGATACGGCTGGCATCAGCCGTATGAAATATCCCTCGAACATGCGGGCGATACGAGTACCTTGTTCTGGCAGAGTTGCACCCGAATTCATCTTACGCGCCTTTGATCAAGGTGCGGATGGTGTGCTTGTCCTAGGTTGCCATATTGGGGAATGTCATTACGATAATGGAAATCATCGCACAGCCAAGCGCATCCCTGTACTTACTGCTTTGATGGAGTTCGTTGGACTTGAACCTGGACGCTTACGCCTAGATTGGGTTTCTGCTTCGGAAGGGGAGCGATTTGCTCGAATCGTCACGGAATTCACCGATACCGTTCGAGCACTAGGACCTTCACGCTGGCGGTCAAATGGTAAGGTATCACTTTCCCAGACCTTCCAACAAATGGAAGCCTTGCAAAAGGTTCTCAAACATGCACCAACTGATAAGCCTACCAAATCGTTGATCGAAAGCAATCTCGAGAAGACAAAAAAGATACGTGATGTTGCCAGAGAACTTTTACTGAGCGAACAGGTAGGATGTGTGCTTGGTTACGAGGTTGGTCCACGTGGGAGGACAAGACCTTCTTTCATATATAAACCAGAGGAAGTGGATAGGCTAGTGTGGAATCAGGAATGCACTCATAACCTGGTACGCTATTTGAGGCAGAAACTGCATCCCAGCAAGGTCAAAGAGCAACCTCAGCCGGTGGGCGTTGTCGTCAAGCCATGCGATAGCCGGGCAATCAATGTATTGCTCGCTGAACACCAGTTTGAAAGGGAACAGATTCGCGTGATTGGGGTTGTTTGTGATGGCATTGTAGAGGGAGCAGGATTTGATGACCTAAATAGGTTGGAACAGAGGGAGGAGATTTCTCTTCAAAAGCGATGCCTCACCTGTAGAGAACGTGTGCCGGCAATCTATGATGCGTTAATCGGCGAATCTTATGAGCAAGAAGAAGTCGAAGATGTCTATGCTCAGACTCTAGCCATGCTAGAAACGCTAGACCCCCAACAAAAGGCAGCGTTTTGGATGGAGCAGTTTGATCGTTGCATTCGTTGCTATGCCTGTCGCCAAGCCTGTCCGATGTGCATTTGCCCCACTTGTCTCTTCGAACGAGATGACTCCTTGTGGGTCGGAATGGGCATTCGCCTCGATGAAAAGCGTACCTTTCATCTTGGGAGAGCCTATCACCTGGCTGGACGGTGTGTGGGTTGCAATGAATGCGAACGTGTTTGCCCGATGGACATCCCCATCAGCCTATTAAATCGCTTGATGGCAAGCGAGATTGAAAAGAGGTTTGGTTTTCGTGCAGGCGTGTCCATCGAAACATCACCATTGGCTACCGTCTTGAATGTATTGGAGAGTACATCATGACCAGAATTGGGTTTTGCACTCGAGAGCAGTTGATTCAATGGTTGAACGAAATAAAGGATGAAATCTCCCTGGTTGCCCCAACAGATGTGCAGGGCATCTCGTTGTACAAACCGATTCGAGATGTTGAAAAAATCCAATGGAATTTCACCCGTCCGGTTCTTTCCATCAAAGAGTTTTTCTTTCCACCAACTGAGCGGTTGATGTTCATTGAGAAGTTCAATGCTCAAGTGAAAGTGACTGAGACCTTACCGCAAGAAAAAATCGTTATCTTCGGCGTACGTCCTTGCGATGCGCGTGGTGTCCGTGTTCTAGATGCCACGTTTATAGATAACGATCCGGTTGATCCTTACTATGTAAAGCGGAGAGAGAACACTACCCTGATTGGATGGACGTGTGAGGAGATGGGTGATACGTGTTTCTGCACTCAAATGGGCGGTTCTCCAGACGAGTGGCACGATATGGATTTAGCGTTAACAGGGGTAAATGATGGCTTTAAGGTGCGCATAGTGACGGAGAAGGGGCAGAGATTGCTCGACTTAGGGAGGGGATTGCCATTGCAAAATATCGTCGAATCGGAGAACGAACCACCAAAGTCAGGAATGAGCCAATTACCGGAACCCAGCATTTGGCAAACTCTGTTCAATGATGATTATTGGAAACAAATGGGGGAAAGATGCCTCAGTTGTCGAATCTGTGCTTATGTTTGCCCAACTTGCCGATGCTTCGATATTCGAGATGAGGTAACTTTTGCGGAAAATGGTCAAAATTTGTATGAACGCCTGCGGTGTTGGGATGGATGTACCGGAGAGGCATATCGCCGTATTGCGGGTGGACACAATCCTCGTCCGCTGGAAGGGCAAAGGCTGCGAAACCGCTTTTATTGTAAATTTTATTATTATCCCCTTCAGTATCATTTGCGCGAAAGCGTGGCTTGCACCGGTTGTGGGAGATGCATTGATGCCTGTCCGGTGAACATTGACATCACTGAAGTCTTACAACATGTTATGGAGGTTCATCCATGACCTCAAATAACGGCACAAATCCTTTTATCCCCTACTATGGACAGATAGTCCAAGTGAAAGATTTGGCATATGAGATCAAACTCTTTGGTATTGAGTTGTTGGATGGAGGTAGGGAGGCGTTTGCCAATTATTTCCCTGGGCAATTTGCGTTCCTCTCGGCATTTGGGATCGGCGAAGCGCCTTTTGGTATCGCCTCAACCCCTACTCGTGGGCATCTTTTGGAATTTGCTGTTCAACGACTAGGCTCGGTAACCACCGAACTCCACCAGTTGGGGGAGGGGGACATCGTTGGTATTCGTGGTCCGATGGGAAATTGCTTTCCGATGGAACAATTTAAAGGGAAAAACCTCATTGTGCTCGGTGGAGGGATTGGAGGAGCACCACTGCGACCGGTAATCCATACAGTGTTGGACAATCGCAAGGATTATGGACATTTTACAATCTTATGGGCAGCGCGTCATCCTTCTTTGTTGGTTTTCACCGATGAATACGATGAATGGAGATCTGCTCCAGATACAGAATTGCATCTGACTGTAGATGAACCCGATCAGACCTGGGATCATAATGTTGGGTTGATAACCGATTTATTAGAACGGGTTTCTCCATCACCAAAGAACGCAATAACAATCACCTGTGGTCCTCCTATTATGATTTATTATGTAAATAAATTGCTTGAGAAATTAGGGTTTGCACCTGAGCAGAATTATGTCACACTCGAGGCACGTATGCATTGTGGCATTGGGAAATGTGGTCGGTGCAATTTGGGCGAAAAATTGATCTGTGTAGATGGTCCGGTCTTCAATATGGCAGAAGTGGGCAATTTATTGGAAAGTTTCTTATAGAGGGTAGCAAAGGCTACAGAAGCGCGGGTCAATATTCGAAGTATTTCTCAACCTCAAAGACAAAGATGGTTGCGCCCCCAATTTGGATAGGGATGGGAGGTGAGAAAGACATTCCCGCGCCTTCGATAGGGGTAGCAATATACTCCACTCGCCTACGGCAACTCTGGTTTAATGCATTAACGACAGAATTCTCCTGACCTTCGGAAAAACCGATGAGCAAGGTGACATTTCGTCGTCCGAGGAAGCCTCCAGAACTAGCAAGTTGGGTGACGGAAAACCCTAACTTCGTCAGAGAACTCATTGCATTTTCAACATCTTGTTCTTGAATGACTGCTGCCATCAATCGGTTGATGGGATGGCTAGTTTCGCCTATTTTTCGAACCATTTCTGACCAACCTCCTGTACGATCGATCAAGGCTGCATCAATCTCAGCAACCAAATGTGAGTAAGTCTCGTTTGAGATCACACCATCTCTGAGGAGAAGTCCAAGCGTGCTGCGTTGTGCCTTCAGGATTTCTTGTCTGGCAAATTCGAATTCATCAGACTCCAGACTTGGATCTTCGAGAATAACTTGTTTGACCGCATTGACGAGCGTTTGGTTGTATTCTTCAAGAATGGGGGATAGCACTTGCCAAGTGTGTTCGGAAATCAACCCCGACTGCTTCAATTTTTCTAGGTGCACATATGAAGCACTGACAGCAACAGCACGTGCATGACGACGTTCATACTCTGCTTTTAATGGGCTGGGTTCGATCAATCTCAGGCGATGCACCAATTTTCCCATTGAAAAGCCTTGAACCAATAAAGTGAACACCACCACACCGAAGGTCATAACCTGTAATGGTTCGTATCCTTCGATGACAAACGGTAAGCCTAAGGCTAGTGCTAGAGAAATTGCCCCTCGTAATCCTCCCCAAAAGAGAACGTGCTGCCAACGAAGAGGAATGTTGGTCCAAATCCAGGCTAATCCGTAGATTGTCAAGGCGCGGGATAGGAGAACTCCAACGATGGCAATGAGGATTGGTTGCCAGTAGGCGATCAATTTTGGGAGTTCAATTTGCAAGCCGATGAGTAGAAATGCGAAGGTGTTCGCAAGAAATCCTGCGTATTCCCAAAAATTGAAGACCACAATACGCGTTGTCGGCGACATTCCCTTTGGACCGATATTACCGTTGATCAATCCAGCTGCAACTACTGCAAGCACTCCACTTACATGGAATACTTCTTGGGCAATTAAATAAGACCCAAAAGCCAAGATGCTGGTCAAGGTTGTCTCAATCAAATAATCGTCAATGCGACTGATCATTTGGGAGATTACGCTTCCGAGAATCAAGCCAATGATCAACCCACCTCCCGCGATGCGAATGAAATCGAAGACTGTGAGCAATGGGTTAAAGTAATTCGTCAGGGCAATCTCGGTTACCATTCCAAATACGACGATGGCAGTACCATCGTTTAATAGGCTTTCTCCTTCCAAAAGCAATTGCAAACGTCTGGGAGCACCTACAGTGTTGAAAAGTGCAATAACAGCAACGGGGTCAGTTGCGGCAACCATTGCTCCAAATACAAGTGCATATGGTAATGGAATACCTGTTCCGGCAGAGACAATCCAGCCTACCAGCACCATGGTTATAACCACCCCTGGAACAGCCCATGTGAGGATAGGCATCAGGTCTCGTCGTAACTCATTGAGATTAATATGAAAGGCTGCCTCGAATACTAGTGGGGGCACGAGCAACCCCATGATGATGTTTTTCGGTATGTGCACGCGCACTTGCGGGAGCAGGGAGAGCACCAAACCCATTAGAACAAGCCCAACCGTATAAGGTACGCGCAGGTGTCGAGCAAGTATTCCAACGATCGTTGCAATGAATAGCAGTCCAATGATAAATTCCTCGATGATGATTATGTTTTTATCTTCAACGGTTGTAACTTCTTCTTCTATTCCAACCGTTGGGGTGATTTCTGGGGTAGGATGTAGTTTTGTAGGGGTAGGACTACTTGCCTCTATGCGACTAGTGGAAAAGCCCAAATGCCAGGTTGTACATGCATGGGCACCGAATAATATGATTAAGATGGCAGGTAATGCCAGGTATCTTTTCAAAAGTTTCATCAACAACCTTTCATTCAAGCATTACCACGCGTGTACTCGGGTCATCGAAGTGAAAGGTTTGCCCATCAGGGAACGTGAGAGAGGTTTCGCATTGATAGCGCCAAATCTTCAAGCCGCGATATTTTAGAGTAACTGGCCACGGAAATGGGTTTCTTCCGAATAAAGCGACCTTAAATGGCGTGTAAATGCGCACTCCAATGGCATTGAGGAATAATCCGAGTGGTGCTAAACCCAAAAGCGAATCTCTTTCTCCCATTCCCACTGCGCTCTCGCAATGGTAATAGCGGCGAAACCCTCCTCCCTTGGAGAGGTTGTGAACAATGGCAGACATTATTTTTATAACTAGTTCTTTAACTTCCTCAACAAAGCCATAGCGCAACATACCCTCCCCTACTAGGCTGTTGAAGAGGACATGGATGATGTTAAAGTCCTCGTGTTCCTGATCGTTTTTATTATCTGGGAATGCTGAAAAACCATAAGGTTTGAGGAATCCATTGGAGGAACCAATGGATTTGTGAAGGAGTTCTATTGCGCGTTCTTGAGAGGGGATGCCAGCCCAAAGTGGAAGCAATAGAGACAAATCACGGACGTATAAGTTGATGCTTTCGATGATCACCCGGTCTTGGGGTGAAAGCCCTAGCACTTCGATATGTTCCAATTCCTGATATGTTAGATCGCTTGTTGCGGTACCAATCCCATAAAACCATTGGAACCTTTCGGAAGATACTCGTTCAATTTTATGCTTGCCTGAAGAGGATATGCCATGGATGAAGATTTGGGCGCGGCAGGTCATCTCACCTGTTGTCAATATTCTGATAACAATACGAGAGGGGATTTCCAAACGCTGGGAAACATCCATCGTGCCTGACCCGATGATTTCACCAATCCGCTGACCTCTAGTAACTAGATGAAGATCGCGATCACGATATAGATAACCATTAAGTTCCTGGGTCCATGTTGTTTCGACGAACTCTCGCATTTTCTTTGCAAGGTTTTGCAGGTTGTCAAGTTCGTCAAGACGACCTAAAGTATGAGCCATTTGGGATAACACCTGGCATTCCTTATATAAAAGTGAGCATAAAGCAGGGCTTTCGATCGTTGCAATATCCACTCCTTGGGAGTGAGGATGCCATCGTGCGAAGATGGGATGGTCTTCGAAACCAACTTGCATGAGATGTTCCCACTCCGGGATTCCGTCTCCATCTCGGTCGCGTTCGGGATTAAGCCATAACTGAAGGAATGACAATAATTTCGGGAATACTACGGATAGGAACTGTTGATCTTGAGTGATTTGATAAATTTGCCAAGCAAGATTTGCCAATATCGGTGTAGCAAGGTGGTGACTGCGTTGCCCTCCAAGACCAACTTTCCAATCTATAAAGCCATGATCTTGTTGGGTAAATAAGAAATTTTCAAGTACTCCCTGAATGAGGTCAACCCCAGAAGGCAGGATGAGGCTGGCAAGATAGTAGGCTTCAAGCGGTGTTTGACCATCCCAGAAGCGGTCGTAATCGCTTCCATTGCCAATCCGAGAGTATCCTTGTTCAGGTCTCCGGTTGATGACGAAGGAAGGATGGGGGAGATGTTCGGTTCCTCTAAGGAACAAACTGTATGCTGTATTTTGTGTGAGGGCGAAGGCGAGATCCCAATCGGCTTCTCCAGTATATATCTCTATTTGTCCGGCATTGGTATTTTCGATGCGCGCGCGTTCCGCGTCGAAGTTTCTCATGGCGATCTCTTTTGCCAAATGGAACGAATCTTGCAAAGTAGTGAGAGCGGCTTGGCTCCATACCACCGTCCTCCAAACATCGCTTGGTAAATCCAAGATTAAGCAGAGAGCCGGATAGGGTCCTGATACCGTGAATGGACCTTTGTTGAGGAAAACCACTGGGTGCAAACCTCCGACCGAACCGCTGAGCACTTGATTAGATTGAATTTCGCACGGAGCCATCGGTTGATCTTCTTCTTCCATAACGGTGAGTTGGGCTGCCCATTCAAACCGTATCTTGCGAGAAACTTGCGTACGATTGCGAAATGAAAGCCGACCAGCGATGGCATGGGAACATGGAACCCAATATTCCAAGATAACGTCTATGTCTTGGATTGGAGAACAAGTAACCTCAATGAAGTTTGGATAAAAACGGCGTACTTTCGGTCTCTCAATGAATGTCTTCAGATTGGAGTAATCTTCATTGTTCTCAATGAAACGAGGAAACAGGCGAAAATTTTGAGCGCGCAATCCGAAGGATGTCACGATGGATATTGTCTCAATCTCTCCATCCGTGATGGATAATTCCCAAATGTGATCGTCACAATAGTCTGTTTTACACAAACGACTATCAGCGGATAAGGTAAAGGAGCGGCTTTTTGTGAGGTCAATTGACCAAATACGCATGAAACAATTGTACAAGGCTACTCTCTGATGGTCAATTAGTATTTATGCTAAAATCAGACCAATGGAGGTCGAGATGAATTCTGATTCCACCTATCAACCTAGTATGATATTTTCAGATTATCAGGTTGGACAAAAATTCACTACGGCAGGGCGGACGATAACCGAGACGGACATTGTCTCCTTTGCGGGCTTATCGGGGGATTTTCATCAAATTCATGTGAATGAGGAATATGCCAAGAAGAGAACCTTTGGCAGACGTGTAGCTCACGGGTTGTTGGGACTATCCATTGCATCTGGTCTTGCTGCCCAGACGGGATTGATGGAACATACTGTCATTGCCTTTCGAGAGATCAGGGAATGGAAGTTCGTGAAACCCATCTTCATTGGTGATACGATTACAGTGGAAATGGAAATACTTGAAACAAAGGAAATACCCCGTATAGATGGAGGTTCTGTAGAAATCAAGATCGAGGTGGTCAACCAGACCAAAGAAGTGGTCATGAAGGGGATCTGGGTCGTACTGGTATCGAATCAACGCGATTGATGGGAAGTACGGAAAGCAATGAGGTGATTTCATGAACGAGGATAAACGCCGATCTTCGTCTGGGAATCCGTCTGATAGCACTCAGCCATTGGCTTCTAAAAACAAAGAATTGTCTGGGAATGCTGCCAAGGGAATTCAACAGGGGCAAGGTGATACTCAGCCTACTCACAACTCTATACAACCCGAAGATACCCCTCCAAGGCGTCCATTGCTGGACACAATGGGCATGCCGTTGCCGAGGCGAGTTGATCAGGTGGATTTCGATGCGACTCGTGTAACGAACTCTGCTATAGATGCTCCAATGACCCATTATCTTCCGGCATATACAAAGGCTCCTCGCCTGAAAAAGTCGAGGAGCAGTGGGATAGAGGCTGCCTCGAACATTGATTGGGGCACCGGATTGGGTTGCCTCTTGCGTTTCTTTGTGTTTGGGTTGTTCGCAACCGTCATATTGTTTTTAGGGTTGGCTTCTTTCCTCCTATACCAGTACTATCGAATTGCATCGACTCTGCCAAATGTGAACGAATTGAGGCAGCGTGCCGCCCAATTTGAAACCACGCGCATCCTTGACCGTAATGGCAATGTGCTCTACGAGATTCTCGATCCCAATGCGGGTAGGCGTACTTATGTGCCTCTTGAGAAGATGTCACCTTTCATCGTTGCGGCTACCATTGCAACCGAAGATAAAGACTTTTATAGCCATCCGGGCTTCGATGCTACCGCGATCTTGCGTGCCTTCTGGCAGAATTATCGAAGTGGAGAGACTGTGTCTGGTGCTTCTACGATCACGCAGCAGTTAGCGCGTGCTTTGCTATTCAGTCCAGAGGAGAGAACAGAACAAACCTATCGGCGCAAAGTACGCGAAGCCATTTTGGCATTGGAAGTGACTCGTCGTTATTCTAAAGATGAAATTTTAGAACTTTATCTCAACGAAATTTACTACGGGAATTTGGCATATGGGGTGGAGGCGGCTGCACAAACTTATTTCGGGGTCTCGGCTGACCGATTGACCTTGGCGCAAGCCGCATTTCTAGCCGGTCTACCCCAAGCCCCCGCTGTTTATGATATTTACACCAATCGTGAAGTGACCTTGCGGCGTCAGGAACAAGTACTCTTGTTGATGTATCAAGCCAGCAAAGAGCAAGGTTGCATTTATGTCAGCAATAGTCCGCAAAAAGTGTGTGTAGGAGCATTGGATGTCGTCAATGCTGCCAATGAGTTGAAAGAATATCAATTTCATTCACCAGATGTAAGGATACGTTTTCCTCACTGGGTCAACTTCGTCCGCTCTCAACTGGAGGCGCAATTCGATGCCCAGACGATATACCGTTCAGGTTTCACGGTTTACACAACCTTAGATCCGGCGTTACAGAGTGCAGCCGAAGAGATTGTGGCGAAACACGTGGCTTCTTTGGCAGACCGGCATGTCACCAACGGGGCTCTAGTTGCCATTCGACCAATTACCGGAGAAATCTTAGCCATGGTGGGCTCGGCGGATTTCTACAACGAGCAAATATCCGGGCAAGTTAACATGGCAATCAGTCCAAGGCAACCTGGGTCCGCCATCAAACCGTTAACATATGTTGCTGCCTTTGAGAAGGGTTGGACGCCAGCAACATTGATTTGGGATGTGCCTTCGGAATTTCCACCCTCAGGTGATCCAAATGACCCTCGACCTCCTTATGTCCCGGTTAACTATGATGGACGCTTTCATGGACCTGTAACCGTTCGAAGTGCGTTGGCAAATTCTTACAATGTGCCTGCTGTGAAAACCTTGCAATTCGTCGGAATTTACGACAATCCAGATACTCCATCACCGGATGGTTTGCTCGCAATGGCTCGTCGGTTGGGAATTACAACATTGAATCGTGAGGACTATGGGCTTTCGCTTACACTCGGCGGTGGAGAAGTCATGTTATTTGAACTGACCAATGCTTATGCTGTATTTGCTAATAATGGTCGGCGAGTGATGCCCGTTGCGATTACACGTATTGAAGATTTCAACCACAATGTAGTTTATGAGCATCGTCCCTCATCTGGTGAGCAGGTGATAAGGGCGGAACATGCTTTTTTGATTACCTCCATACTCTCCGATAACCAGGCACGAACCCCGGCTTTTGGACCAAATTCGGTGCTTAACCTTCCTTTCCCGGCTGCTGTCAAGACCGGAACGACGAACGACTTCCGAGATAATTGGACAATTGGGTACACCCCAGACCTTGTCATCGGGGTATGGGTTGGGAATGCAGATTACACCCCTATGGAAAATGTCTCCGGAATCACGGGTGCAGCCCCCATCTGGGCTGAGGCAATGCAGGTGTTTATCCAACAATTGACTGGTGGTGCTCCATCAAATTTTGTTCGACCCGCAAGCATCGTTGAACGTGTTATTTGCGCTGTCTCAGGCACTGAACCCTCTCAATGGTGTCCAAACCAACGCAGCGAATTTTTTGCGGCGGATCAACCTCCGCTTTCAAAAGAAGAGGATTTGTGGAAAAAGATTTCCATAGATACCTGGACTGGATTAATTGCCTCCTCAGAGTGTGGAACATTCACCGAGGAAAAATTAACTCTTAACGTCAAAGACCCTTGGGCAATACGTTGGATTCGTGAGAATCCGGAGGGGCGCGCTTGGGCAGAACAATATGGCTTTAGCGCACCGATTTTCTTTGTACCACCCCGAGCATGCAAGTCCGATGACCCTCGTCCTTTATTGCAAATTACCTCTCCTCGAGATGGGGAAACAATTACCCAATCACCTTTGGAGGTCATTGGCCAGGCTGGTGCGACCCAAGAGTTTGATCACTTTCAGCTAGAATATGGATTCGGTCAAGAGCCTCTGCAATGGGAAATGCTAACATCGGAACAAGCTCAGGTGCAACAAAATGGCAAACTGTATGAGTGGGACTTGAGCGATTTACCTTCCGGTGAGGTTACCCTGAAGTTAACAGTATTCAGTATAAGAGGTACCTATGCTCATACAAAAGTACATTTCAATGTTCAAGTTCCCACACCTACACCTACCCCTACGCCAACCCCTACAGAGACACCAACGCCTACTCCAACACTTACTCTATTCCCATCGGAAACACCGACTCCGACAGAGGTGATTGTAATTACTTCTACTCCAACACCCATCTTCCCCATCTGGACACTCCCTGTGCCCATTACCATCGTCGTTCCTACATTGCACCCATAGGATGTGGGCGATTATAAAAGTCGCATTTGATGGGTAGAATCGGTGAGGGGATCTAATCTCAAGAGTTCGCTGAGGTTTTGTGGTGTTATTGTTGGGTCATCAACAAGGCGGCGAAGGTGGCGGAACTTGAGAAAATGCCATCCTTCCATTAGTCTTTGTTGTAGATGTGGATTGTGGTGGATTTTATAAAAGACGAGATTGACGCGCCCACCGGGAATGACGATGTGGGCTTGTGGAGGGGGGACTTGGTGAGAGAAAACAATCGAGCCAAGAATAGCAGTAGATGTGACAAAAAAGGTATAAGTTACAGAAGAGGAGGTGGCATCTATCCAAGTGATGGGATGATCACCGGTTGTAATAAAACCAAGACGAAGACCGATTTGCTTCAACAATTTTTTCGTCCGGTTCACATCGGCTCTGCGCATTTGCTCCTCATCTTCTTGACGTAGGTGCCATACTTCGTTCTTGGTGAGATCGGGTTGTCCATAGGATTCCAGGCAGGCTTTGATGATTTCGATATCTGGGGTCAACAAACCAGGAATACGTTTACATAGCCAATTATCCAATTCATAGATGGAACAAATAGGATGGGTGTGTAGATAATCGAGGACGAGTCGTTCAATGCGATCGGAGAGGGGTTCTGAGGTCCTTTGAGCCGAAGGCTCCTTCAACCACCATAGCCCGACCTCTGGAGACTTCTCGCTCCCCCCATAACGAACAAGACCTGAGTGTCTCATTAGAACCTTTTCAATATTTTCTTGGGTTTGGACATATGTATGGGCAGGAGATTGATCGGAGACGGAAGGGAAGAGTTTGGCTAGAGAGATGTCACAAACTGCGGCTGCATGGAGAAGTGGATAAGGCGCTGGCTCTCCTCGTTCATGTAAGTATGTTATCGCGCTTTGAGAGATCATCTCTTCTAATTGGATTGGCTTTCCTGTGTTTGTTGAAGGTCGGTATTCGATCTGGTTGCGTTTCCAGTGAACCTGTGCTTGCTCCTTTTCGACCCGCGAGGCTACTCCTTGAAGGTGAAAGCCGGCTAGTGTTGTTGCAATGAGAACGCTAGCGAAGAAACTCGGCTCGTTCTCGCCGATGAGCCCATAGAAAGGGGTATCAGGTTGTACGAGTATGGTTAAGTTCTTAAGGGCTACGTAAAGTGCATTCGTATACCATGCCCAATCATACCTACGGCGCCTTAGTGCGCTTTTGAAGGGAGAGACGGCATGCCGCCCCCATAACCAACCTGCCCATAATGCAGAGAGAGTGTAAAAGGCTGGGTTATAACGGGGGATAGCCGATACAATGGCTCGAACACATATATTCTCTAATGGAGAAGACTTCATTGCTTCAACGAGGTCCTTCAACCGACCTTCGAAGATGGTTATCCCACCGCTGGGTGGTGGAGCCTGGGGATAGCGAAATAAGGGTGTGGTGGATTTATTCGTTGTGAGGCTTTCAATGGCTTTCTCTAATGCAAACCATACATTATTTTCTCGAAATCGGGGTGGACTAGTGATTTGACGGGGGCGAGCCCGACCGCTTGGATATGCCCACAATGTATTCGCTTGGTCTAGTGCGTGAAGAAATAGAGCATTGAGGCATCGCTGTCCGGTTATCCAATCTTTGTAGGTGGACTTAAGGCTATCCATCTTATTCTTGATGGTGAAGAGGGCGTAAATGGCTCGGGGCAAGTATGTTGAGAGCGCATCTTGAGCATATGGGCGATATGGGTCATTAGGCGGAGCAATTAACTCTAGGGCACGAGCCTGATGTAATTTGGACTGTCTAAACCTCTCTGCTTGCTCCATGTCGTTCCTGGTTACAACATGTTCACCTTCATCTCCACAAGAGTCGCAATGATAGATTCGTGCGAAAGGCACAGGAGATTCTCGATCCCAAAGAAACGCTTCTGCAATGACTTTCTTTCCACACTTATCACAGGTGGTTGCATAGAGGTCTTTGATGAAAGGTTCAAGCCGCTGTTCTCCGAATCGAGACATGCCCAGCATGGCTAACGCGTTTCGTAATTCTTCCTCTCGGAGTGGGGAAGCATTGAGTTCAAGTAGAAAACGAGTGATGGGATTGTTCACCACGGCTAAAACTCGATAGCCAGCAGAGGCTGCTTCGATCGAAACAAACGGAGAAATGGCAAATGGGTCAATCACCCAGTCCCCGGGTGCCACATTTTCGCGAAGCCAAGACTGCACAATGTCTTTTGGAGTTGGGGGTAAATAACGGGAGAGCAACCCTTCATATACAGAATAATTGCCAGGGATGAAGGGAATCGCCGTTTTCATAACTTCATTATACTGATTTTTTGCTCCTAAGAAAGGATAGTTACTTCTGTTCCATCGGTTTTTGGGGGAATTGGAAAGCGGATGAGACTGCCTACTTGAGTGATCTAAGTTGATCGTGTAAATGGTACATGAAATGGGTTATATCTAAAATAGTGGATTTTTTATTCGATAGGAGATTTTCTATGATTCGGGGACAAGATTACCGACTGTATGGAGCATAGCAAGATTCGCTGGACGAGACATGTGAACCGGAAACCCACAAATGAGCACAACTTGCTGTCCGCTTTGTATGGAGGTTTTCGCAAGTAATGCCTTCTCGACCACCCGAAGCATGCATTCAATGGTATCCGCATGGGGAATTAGGTGAGGGTAAACCCCCCAATACAAATTTAATCGCTTATAGGTTTTGGTGTTTGGCGTGAATGCCAATATGGGCACCGTGGGTCGAACCTTAGACATCAATAGTGCGGTTCTACCGCTTTGGGTGAAGACGGCAATCGCGGCAACGTTACGGTCATGAGCCAATTCGCGCGCAGCCAGAGTGATGAAATAGGCATCATCTCCGGTGTTTTGAAGCGTGATAGGACCTTGCCACCGCCCCCATTCGCGCATGTGCTTTTCCGCTTGACAGATGATGGCATTCATCATCTCTACCGAGGCAATTGGGTATCTACCAATTGCGGTTTCCCCGGAAAGCATGACCGCGTCGGTTCCATCGAAGATGGCATTGGCAACATCGGAGGACTCAGCACGGGTGGGTCTTGGATTGTATATCATCGACTCCAGCATCTGTGTGGCAGTGATGACAACTTTGCCATATTGATTAGCGGTGTTGATGATATTTTTTTGGGCAATGGGTACAACTTCGGGTTTTAATTCGACACCCAAATCGCCCCTTGCAACCATCACACCATCCGCTGTCTTGATGATCTCATCTAGGTGGTCTAGTGCTTCTGGTCTCTCTAGTTTGGCAATGATAGGGATATCTGCTTGGCTCGGTGAAATTTCGGCTATCTTTGCCCGAAGTGAACGGATATCTTCCGCAGACCTGACGAACGAGAGCGCTATAGCATCTATTTGTTGTTCGAGTCCGAAGTGTAAATCCTCTTCATCCTTTTCTGTTAGGCAGGGTAGGTTTATCGGTGCTCCAGGGATATTCACCCCCTTTCTCGATTTGAGCGTTCCTCCTAGAACAACCTCGGTTTCCAAATAATTCTCATGGACGGAAGTCACTTTTAATTCGAGGTTTCCATCATCAATCAGGATGCGATCGCCTGGCTGGGTGATTTGAGTCAAAATGGGTAAGTCTATAGAGACAACCCCTTCACTGCCGAGCACCTTTTGGGTAGTCAACCTCAGTGGTTGACCTTTTTGGATTTGGATGGCACCACCTTTGATCTCACCGATACGAATTTTTGGTCCCTGAAGATCTTGTAATAACATGACTGGGTAATTGAGTCTTTCGGAGATTCTTCTGACCATGGAGATGGCGGCAGCATGGGTTTCATGGGAACCGTGAGAGAAGTTCAAGCGGATAACATTGACACCGGCTATGAGCATTTGTTCGAGTGTTTGCTCATTACTGCTTGCCGGTCCCAATGTAGCAATAATTTTCGTCCTTTGCTCCATCTGCGGCATCTATACCCGTTTCAAATAGACCGTTGAGAAAAACAAATTCGTATCGGTGAAACGTTAGATGTAGTTCAATTCCTTTGCTTGGCGGGTGAGTTCGTCACGGAACTGGGGATGTGCAATATTGATCAAGGCTTTTGCTCGTTGTCGGATGGTTTTGCCATATAGATCGGCTACACCATATTCCGTAACCACGTAACGAACATGATTGCGCGTAGTGACAACCCCCGCTCCTGGTTTCAGCATTGCCACGATGCGACTATATTGCTTGGCTGTACTGGGTAGGGCGATAATGGGAACACCACCATTCGAACGGGAGGCTCCATAGATAAAATCTAATTGCCCACCGACCCCGCTATATAGTTTTGGTCCGATGCTGTCGGCACATACCTGACCGGTCAAGTCCACCTCGATGGCAGAATTGATGGCTACTTGACGGTAATTTTGAGCAATCACAAAGGGATCATTAACATATTCGGTTGGGTGAAGTTCAATCAGTGGGTTATCATCCACCCATTTGTACAATCGTTGGGTGCCCAGGATGAAACCGGCGATGATCTTTCCCGGATGTAATGTCTTGCGCGCATTGGTAATCACTCCCGCCTCGACCAGGTCAATGACTCCATCGGAAAAGAGTTCGGTGTGAACGCCGAGATCTTTCTTATCATAAAGGTATTTAAGCACAGCGTCAGGGATGGCTCCGATCCCCATTTGCATGGTTGCTCCATCCGGGATCAGTTCAGCAATGTAGCCGGCGATCGTTTCGATGATCTCCGAGGGTCCTTCCCCTCCCATAGCCATTTCTGGGAGTGGGTAATCTACCGGTACAATATAATGAATTTTGCTGATGTGGATGAACGAATCACCTAAGGTGCGTGGCATTTGCTGATTGACTTCAGCGATGATCGTCTTGGCAGATTCAGCGGGTGTTTTGGTCAATCCTACTTCAACCCCAAAACTGCAAAAGCCATAATGGTCCGGTGGAGAAACATGAATCAAGGCTACATCCAACGGCAAATAGCCTTTTTTAAAGAGTAGGGTGAATTCGGAAAGCAATACAGGAGTGAAATCCGCACGCCCCTCTTGGACAGCCTTACGAATGTTCGAACTGATGAACATCGTGTTCACTCGCAAATGACCTTCCATTTCAGGGGCGACATAATCTGCCGGACCAACTGAGAGGGCTTGGCAGATTTCAACATCGTGCAGGTTAGGGGCATAGTCCACTAATGCTGCGAGGATAGTTTGCGGAGTGGAACAGTTCCCGGTCAGGAACACACGGTCCCCGGACTTAATTTTCCGCACAGCCTCTTCAGCGGTGAGAACACGGGATTGATAGAGATTGGTTAGGTTCATGTTCTACTCCACTTCCTTCGGTGTCAATCTTGATATATTCATCAATGTACCTTTGTACACCGCGGTTCCTCTTTTTATGGCTGGATTCTCTTCAACAGCCTTTTCAACTCCTTTGTTCGCAATTTCCACAATGAATGGGAAGGCTGCGTTCAAATACGCATGTGTAGATGTGCGCGCGACGACACTGGGTATATTGGGCACGCAATAGTGTATAACACCTTCTTCAATGAAAGTTGGTTTTTCATGGTTTGTGGGATGAGAGGTTTCAACACATCCACCTTCATCAATGCTGATATCCATGATGACAGAGCGTGGTTTCATCGATCGAACCATCTCGCGGGTGACCACCTTCGGAGGTGGGGAGTCGGGAACATAGACTGATCCAACAACTACATCGGCATATGCGCAGGCTTTTGCAACGTTAGCGGGGGTGGAAATAAAGGTCACAATACCCGGATATTGCTTAAATATTTGATTTAACGCATTGAGATCGCTATCTAATACCGTTACGTGGGCACCCATCCCTAAAAAGGCTTTCGTAGCACAGGTGCCTACGATGCCTGCACCAATGATCACAACCTCGGCAGGTGGCACACCCGGACTTCCTCCAAGGAAGATTCCCTTACCACCGTAATCATTTTGCAGCAATCGAGCGGCAATCTGCGCAGCCATATGCCCACCGATTTGGCTGAGGGGCATACGAACCGGAACGCTACCATCTTGCAAGCGAATCTGCTCATAGGCGATCGCCGTGAGTTGCTTGCCGATCATGACATCAATTTTGTCTCTTCGGGCAGAGCCAAGATGGAGCAACCCGGCAAATGTCGTCCCTGGGCGCATCCATTCTAACTCGTCCAAAAGTGGTCTTGCAACTTTGAGGAGTAGATCGGCACGCCCAAACACCTCGTGAGCCGAGTAAACGATGCGTGCTCCAGCTTGCTCGTACTCTTGATCGGTAAACCCAGCACCAAGACCAGCATTATGTTCTACATAACATGTGTGACCTTGCTCAGTAAGTAGTTTCACACAGGCAGGTGATAACCCTACTCGATATTCGAAAGGACGACGTTCGACAGGAATTCCAATGTTCATACATCACCTCTGCTTTTTGGCTGTACATTGAGGAGGATTCGTCTCACTATCATGTGTAAGTTAAATCATGTAAGCAAACGAACCAAGATTGCTTTCTGTGCATGAAGGCGATTGTGGGCTTGGGGGAAGATCATCGAGTGAGGACCATCAGCAACCTCATCCGTGATCTCCTGATTGCGATGGGCTGGCAAGCAGTGCATGACGATGACCGATGGCTTTGCTAAGGCTACCAACTCTGCGTTAACTTGGTATGGTGGGAATACCTTCTCACGCTTGGCAGTCTCTTCCTCCTGTCCCATGCTCACCCAAGTATCCGTGTAAATTACATCAGCCTCTCTCACCGCCTCCTTTGGATCGCGCAGGAAGGTTAGTATACTCCCGCTATCTTTCGCAATGTTTTTAGCAACCTCGATGGACTCTCTATCCAACTCATACCCTTCAGGGGAAGCAATGGTAAAATGTGCTCCAAGTTTTGCGCATATGTACATCAAGGAACGTGCTACGTTGTTTCCATCGCCCACATAAGTAACCCGGATGCCCTGTATGCGCCTAAAATTTTCATATATGGTCAAGGCATCTCCTAATGCCTGGCATGGGTGATTGTAGTCACTCAGACCATTGATGACCGGTACATCTGCCCATTTGGCAAGTTCTAAGACATGTTGATATTCGAAAACACGTGCCATGATGGCGTCTACGTAACCCGATAAGACTCGAGCGATATCTGCGATTGATTCGCGTTTGCCAAGACCAATTTCATTGGGTGATAGGTATAATGCATCTCCTCCCAGATGGCGCATTGCCATATCGAAGGAAACTCTTGTGCGTAAACTTGGTTTTTGAAAGATCATGGCGAGGACTTTGTTTCTGAGCAACGGCGAATTGCCCCCCGATTTCCATTCTTTTTTAAGGTCAAGGGCTAGGTTGAGGAGATCAAGCAACTCCTCAGGTGAATGATCGGTGATTGCTAAAAAGTCTTTCATCAAACAGACTCCTCAATTAGAAAAATTAGAGAAACATGAAAGAGTATATCATAGGACACTTACACAATGACAATGTTATATGGCAGAAGAAATGCTTGATGAATGTCATTGTTCAATGAATCGGAAAAAACGCGGGATGAGATTTATAATTTTAAGAGTCTCCTCGGTTGCTCCAAGGTTTGTTGAATTAACAAAGTTCAGCCAATCGAATGTTGGGCGATCAAGCACCAGGCATTGATGCTAATGCGCTCCAGCGCGTCCAATACCGACCATAGGTCTTTGCCTGCCACAAATATCCCATGTTGAGGCAATAAGACAGCAGCAGCAAAAGATTTCAGAAGTTCTTCCTTGCCTTTTAGGCTTGCCACGATGTGATCTGCCTGGGCTTGAGAGTATTGAGGTGCATGGGGAATAATAGGGACACATCCGATCTTTTCGGCTGCAAGTAGGACCGGTTCGATCGGTTTCTCTGCTGCACAAAATGGAAGGATGAAAAGGGGATGGGCATGAATGATCGCATGCACCTCTGGATAGGCTCGATAAACACAAAGGTGAGAAAGTCCTTCTCTGGAAAAAGAGGGATTTTCCAGCAGATCGTCCGTATCAACGGGACCGATGACAATATCTTCGGGAGATAGTTGCCAATGCCACAGGCTGCCAGCATATCTTGGAGTGCAGTAAATGGTATTTCCTTCTCTCACGCTGATGTTTCCACCGGCAATGTCTGTTAGTTGTCGTTGAAACATCAATTGACCAACGTAGGCAATCTGTTCGGGGATCGTTTTTCTGTCTTTCATGCGAAAATCTCCAACCTTTTCTAGGGATTGTAAGTTGCCATTGGTCTTTTTGAAATGTGTGGATGGGGTGATCCTCTCCGATGAGGTTATCCTAGGAAATTGCGAAATCTTCTGAATTCTACTGCAAGGTCTAAGAAATTAGAATGCATGAAGTAAGTCGTAACCAAATACTAAAAATTCTGGTATAGTTAGATAGCCATTGAAGTTCTCTGTTCCTTGTTTAGTGTGAAAGGAAAAGTCTCATGGATTATCAAGGACTTTGGGCGTTGATGCAGGAAACTTGGTTGGCAATAAGAGATCGTTACGAACCTGATGTTCAAAGGATTACTCAGGAATCTGGGATAGAGGTCAGAGAATGGGGTTTGTTACTAGCAGCATTGACCTTTGAACCGGAAAATATTACCCCTGGTCATCTGTTAATACGAGGTCCCTACACAGCCGCAGAGGAATATCTTCGAAGGCTGAGGTTTCTCGCCGAGAAAGGGTTTTTAAGAGAAGTTAGCGACGCAAGTTTCTCTCTGACCTCTGAAGGACGAATGGAAGTAGTGCGATTTATCGCTGAACTTCGCCAGGTAATGGCGTCGGTAGATCCCTTACCCTTGCCCGACTCCCGGCGACTGGTGGACATGTTATATCGTCTCATTCAGGCTTGTTTGAGCACTCCGCCGCCACCAGAACACTGGTCCATCCGTCTGAGTTTCAAGTTAATGCCTTCTTTAGAGCCACCTCTACCTTCTATTGAACAAGCCTTTTCATGTTTGGCAGCCCATCGAGATGACTCTCACTTGGCTGCTTGGCGTGATAGTTCTTTATCTGCTACTGCATTGGAGACTCTCACCTTGGTTTGGCGGGGTCAAGCAAATTCCTTTGATGAACTTATGACAAAGTTAGCACCGCGTGGTCATTCTGCCGAGGTGTATTTGAATGCCCTTGAGCAGTTGAAGATAAAAGGTCTCATCAGTGGCTCGCCAAACGCGATTCGAATCACCTCAAAAGGTAAGGAAGTAAGAGATAAGATTGAAGAAGATACCGACCATTATTTTTACATCCCTTGGACTTGTTTTAATGAAAGCGATTTGAACGAAATGAAGGTTTTGCTAGAACGCTTGTGTAGAGGTTTAAAGCATTATGACTTATAACAAGGGGAATAGATGAGTATGAGAAGCGTAGGTGCAAATCGAATTCGATCTTGGTTCCAATTGTTTAGACAAGAGATACATGTATTTTTTAACCCTAGTAGATTGACCGATAAACCTTCCCAATATCCTTACCAAAATTTGGAGAAACCACCATGAGAAGATATAAACCGCTAATTCTTATGCTTATTTCAATGTTTGTCCTTTTGTTACTTCCTCCACAAGGAATAGCCACCCATTCGTCTAATCAGTTCAGTCTCAACATTCCAGTCGATCCGGCTGCCTACCCACCCGATCTCACCACAGATATCCCATGGTCGGCGGGACTCAACGATGTTTCTGATATCCAGTCTGCCTTCACCGCCGCTCGAAGCGCTGAGAACGCTCAATTAGGTACTTCTCTCCCCTCTCTCACCATTCCATATGACAATTCGGAATGGAACAGTTTGAGCAATAGTGAAAAAGCCCTTTACTTGATCAACCAGGAACGGATAGCCCGCGGTGTTCACCCTCTCCATGGCGTTGAGAGCAATGTCATCTCGGTTGCTCAGACGTATGCGGAATACTTATTTGCTAATGATTACTTTGATCACGTTGACCTGCAAGGCAACGATCCTTGGGATCGTCTAAATGCAAACCCAACCATCGGCGCTTGCCACGATTTCCTCAACGTGGCTGAGAACCTAGCGGTATTTGTCACTTCTGGAAGTAGCATTCCCCTACCAGTAGAACGTGCTGTTTACAATTGGATATATGTTGACAGGGCTAGTGCTTGGGGTCACCGACACGCCGCTCTTTGGTATCCATATAATGACAACAGTGGTGAGGTTGGCAAAGAAGGTTTCTTAGGGATTGGACTTGACAGCGGAGGACCTTACCAAGGACCCTTCGATCAACCCTGGAACTTTGCCTCTTTGGTGGTAATGAATATCTTCGACCCATGTTCAACCTGGAATTACGGCGCTACTACTTACTCTATTTCCGGCAAGGTTCAAGATAACAATGGTAGCCCATTGGTTGGGGTGACAGTGTCCGATGGTGTTGGACATAGCAGCACCACCGGCGCCAGTGGGAATTACACCCTCAGTGGCTTGGCAGCTGGAACCTACACGATTACTCCTTCTCTTAGTGGATATACTTTTTCCCCACCTTCCCGCCAGGTTACTATCACCAACGCCAATGTAAGCGGTCAAAATTTCATTGGCACCCGGACCGTTAGTGTAGAAACGAAGATACACTTTCCGTTGGTGCTAAAAGGTGTGGGTGGTTAACTCCCCATGTCGGGCTTATGGCGCAGTGTTGGCAAGCGGGTAGAGTTCATGGTTACTTCAGATCGCACTGCTCTGTCCTACTTCACAGTATTTTTCACAGTTGAAGGATGCCCTGATGAATATTCTGCGACACATGGAGTCGGACGAGAACCGATCATCAACAACCAATTCGGTTTCACTGATTATGACAATCATGGTGGTTCCTTCTATGCTAGTGGTATCTTCAATTCACCCAACAGTGCCAGCGGCATTGTTGGTATGGGTAGTTATTATGTACAAGATTGTGGTTATGTCTCGGGTGAATCGGATTGGGAAGCAACCTGGCAAGGCTTGACGGTCGAGTAATCTTCGTTGAGCATCAAACAAAATATCTTTGCATTTAGTCCATAATTACACTTTCGGTGAGAAAAGACGGTCGAAAACTTACAAAGATTTTTTGAAAGAAGTTCAAGCAAACTTCTAAGAACAGTAACCACCTAGAGATTTTTAACCTTTGGGGGTCTTTCCCATTTGGATATATGACCGGATATTTGCTTTGAAGCAACGGTTGGTGAAACCTTGTAAGTGTTCATACTTTCGTATTTAATATTGTAACTATTCAAAATTGGAAACCAAAAAGTTGACAAGAAATTATCCCTGAGATAAAATCAGGAAATTTAGGTTGATAGGTGGTTAATGATGTAAGTAGCCTAAATATTAATTTTTTTATTACGGAGTTAGAGTATGGATAGAAAGGATTTATTAGAACGTGTAAAAGAAGACCATGTTAAATTCATATCGTTGCAATTCACCGATGTTACGGGAGCGGTGAAAAGTGTGGATATTCCAGTCCATAGTTTAACCAATGCGCTGGAGAATGGCGTTTGGTTCGATGGCTCGTCCGTTGAAGGTTTTGCCCGCATTCAGGAAAGCGACATGCGACTCGTCCCTGATCCAGAAACCTATGCTGTTTTACCGTGGAGTCCTCCGGAGTTACGTCGAGCGCGAGTGTTTTGTGACATTTACCAACCCAATGGTGAACCCTTTGCAGGTGATCCCAGAGGAGTTCTTAAAGAAACGTTGAACCGCTTGCGGAAAGAAAGAGGTTGGATCTTCAACGTAGGTCCCGAACCCGAATTCTTTTTATTTAGGCGGAATGGTCCCGACCACATACACCCTGTTCCCCATGATGTTGGAGGTTACTTCGACTTTTCGGCGAACGATGAAGCCGTTCGGGTGCGCACGGAATTAATGGAAGCCTTGGATGGGATGGGGCTTGAAGTTGAGATGGGACATCACGAAGTTGCCTTAGGACAGCACGAGATTGATTTTCAATTCGCAGATGCTTTACGAACGGCGGATAATATATTGACCTTAAAATATACGGTCAAAGCAATTGCCGCACAGCACGGTTTAATTGCCTCTTTTATGCCAAAACCCATCTTTGGCATCAATGGTTCTGGAATGCACTGTCACCAATCTTTGTTTGATTTGCAAGGCAATAGCCTCTTCTACGATGAGCAGGATGAATATCATCTCTCGAAGATTGCCTATGGTTTCATTGCTGGTCAATTGCACCATGCTCGTGCTTTATCCGCTATTGTTGCACCTACCGTAAATTCTTATAAGCGCTTGGTCCCAGGTTATGAAGCTCCTGTGTATGTGGGTTGGGCACAAATCAATCGTTCTGCGCTAATCCGCATTCCCCAATATACACCTGGGCGGAAACAATCCATTCGTGCTGAGTTGCGTTGCCCAGATCCATCAGCAAACCCTTACTTGGCTTTCGTTGCCATGTTGGCAGCCGCATTGGATGGGATTGACCACAACCTTCCTTTGCCTAAACCCCTCAACAATGTCAACATTTATCAGCTCACCCCTGAAGACCGCAAGAAGATGAAGATTGAAGAGTTACCTGGCTCGCTTTCAGAGGCATTGAGAGTGTTGGATGCCGATGAGGTCATTAAGCAGGCGTTGGGTCCAACAATTTATGAGGCGTTCACCCGGGCTAAGTGGGCGGAGGTGGAAGAATATCGTATGAAAGTGACAGATTGGGAATTGGAACGCTATCTGGAGATTGCCTGAATCGGTTCGTTTGAGGGGAGACGACCCTCTTGATTTTGTAAAATCGTTAAGAACGATTTGTCTTTGATGCCTTTCGCTCAGGAACGATGTAAATGAGCGGAAGGCTAATGAGTGTCACTCCATATTTGATGAGGAAGTTAAAGAGAAAAATTTGCCAGATTACTGCCCAAGGTAAAGTCCAACCAAAAGCGCCTACAACAAAGATGAGATTGTCAGTTGGTATGCTAATGGCATTGCTGATGAGGACACGAAGCCATTGAAAGCGGTGGGTGATTCTCGTTACATACCAATGATAGATTTCTGTATCCACCAACTCGCTAGCTACCTCAGCGATGATCGAGGCGATGACAATGCGCCAAATGGGTGCAAGGATCGCCTTGAACTCTCTTCCTAACCCCCAAGATGGGTCGCTTGGTACACTCGCTGCCCACATCAAGTAGGCAGACATTAACAAATTAATCACCCCAGCCGATAGAATCAGAATCTGGGCGTTGTGCTTTCCAAGAACTTTATGCACAACATCTCGTAGAGTAAATGTAAATGGATAGATAAATGTTCCCATATCAACTGCCAAGCCAAGCACAATACCGATCTTCAGGCTGGCAATATCCGATAACATTTGGGCAGCAATGTATGCTGCGACCACAATGACAGCCATATAGGGGATGGTCTGAACTTCTAAATGTTCGACGAGCAATCTGGGTTTAGATTTACTGATGGGTGTGTAGGTTTCAGTTTTCATTTTTTCTACCTGAATAAAAGTTCATGGGAACCTCATTTTGTATAATTGGAATTATTATACATTTGGTTATAGATACTCGCATGATGAACGAGATGATGGAAAAATGTAAAAAGTTTTGATTTGTTGGAGGAGTTATGGTGGTTAAAACCCTCTCGATTTCATTAGACACTCGAGGCAATGCCGATATGATCAATATTACTTCCCAGGTGAGGGAAACTGTCAAACAAGTGGGTATATCGAATGGAATTGTAACGCTTTTTTGTCCGTCCTCCACAAGTGCGGTGGCTACAATTGAGTATGAACGAGGTTGTTTGAGCGATTTACGTCGTTTATTTGATGAAATCCTGAACCCGGAGCGAGATTATGCTCACAATTCTCGCTGGGGAGATGGTAATGGGCATAGCCATGTGAGAGCATCTCTATTAGGTCCTTCATTGACAATACCGATTGTCCAAGGCGACTTAACACTGGGTACTTGGCAACAAATCATCTACGTTGATTTTGATATTCGTCCTCGCCGGAGACAATTGGTCGTTCAGGTGATGGGAGAGTAAAAAGTTGCCTCACTAACAGAGGATGAAGGGATTATTTTAGGGGTTGTGTGACGAATGGAATGAATGGATGATGTTCGTTCCTCGAATGTTAGAAGTGAATATCTCGAAGGTGAGAATACTCCATTGGGATGTCATGGAATCACTTGGGATTCCCCTGATTGCATAGCATTGAAGGCAGCAATGGAGACCTCTATCATGTCTTCGCTGGGTTCTCGGGTGGTCAATTTCTGCAGAGCAAGATTGGGTTTGACGATGGATTTTACCAAAGGGGATTGGATGTGGTCTGCTGTCCAACGAAGGTATTCATAGGCTATGCCGGCAAGAAGAGGTAGGAATAGAATGCGAGTGAACAATCGCCAGAACCAAGGTAATGGTCCGAATAAGGCAAATATAAGAATGGAAAGCAAAATTAGTGTGAGGAGAAAGGAAGTGCCACACCGTGGATGTTCGAGGGGAAAACGGGCTACGTTCGATGGGGTCAACTCAACACCTGCTTCAAATGCATTGATGGTCTTATGTTCAGCCCCATGATAGGCAAACACGCGTTGGATTTCGGGGATGAAGCCAACGGCCCAAACATATCCGATCACTAAAATCAATCGTACGAACCCCTCGATCAAATTACTCCACCAAGTGGTCAAGCGAAGAAAGCGTTCAGCCAATTGACCGATTGAAGCTGGTGCTAAGAAGAACAAAGCAACGGCGAATGTAAGTGAGGTTGCTAGGGTTAAATAAAATGCTGGTCCTTCGATTTTTTCCTCTTGTCCCGTTTGGATATTTGCCGAAAGGGTCAAAGCGCGAATCCCGAGACCCAATGCATCCCAGAGCAATAACAATCCCCGGAGGAAGGGTATTTTTGCCAATTTGCTGCGGTAAATGCCACTTAAAGGCTCTTTGTGGATGATGATTTGGCTATCTGGAGCGCGACAAGCAATTGCATAGCAATGCTTGCCGCGCATCATTACCCCTTCAATGACCGCTTGACCACCGTAATTGGGCAATTTCGGTTCACTCATCTTGTATCGGTGTCTCGCTTAGGTTGTAGAAGAAGTGGATGAATGTATCAATGCCTCTATACCAAGTGGGGAGATGTAATTTCTCGTTTGGACTATGTAGGTTGTCTTCTGGTAGGGCAAAACCGCAGTTGATCGTTTCAACCCCCAACTTTTGTTGAAAGGTTGCCACGACCGGAACACTTCCTCCTTCGGGTTTGAACGCAGGTGGTATCCCCCACACCGATTCCATTGCAGCAGCCATTGCCTTGATGCCGGCAGAGTGGCGATCTGAGATGGAGGGCAATCCACCGGCCATGGGGATAATCTCATATCGGATTGTTTTTGGTGCATGCTGTTCCATATAGGCTTGGAGTTGATGATGGACTTCTTCGGGCGTTTGATCTGGCACGAGGCGACAGGATATCTTCGCCATTGCCCATGCCGGTATCACAGTTTTCGAGCCCTGTCCGGTGAAGCCTGAAAGCAAACCATTGATTTCTAGGGTCGGTCGTGTCCCAACTCGTTCGATGGGTGAGTAGCCTGCCTCACCCCAAAGAGCCGGAGCGCCGGTGTTCTTGAGATAGAAATTCTCATCCATGGGAAGTCGTGCTAATTCTTGCCTTTCCTCTTCATTTAGTAAGCGTACCTTATCATAAAATCCAGGCAATGTCACTCTCCCTTGATGATCGTGCATGCCGGCAATCAACTCACATAATGCTTGCGCGGGATTGTGAACTACGCCGCCAAAGACTCCAGAGTGTAGATCGTGATCGGGACCGTAGACACGAATTTCGAAGTATGCCAACCCCCGCAGTGCATACGTAATAGTTGGTAATTCTGACGAGATGGTTCCTGCATCGGGGTTGAGGACTACGGAACAAGATAGTAACTCTTTGTTTTCCTCAATAAATCCCTCAAGGCTTGGAGAGCCAACTTCTTCCTCTCCTTCAATTAGGCATTTGATGTTGATGGGAATCCCACCAGCGCTACGGATGGCTTCAAGGGCTTTTAGACAAACCATGATTTGTCCCTTCATATCCGTAGCACCGCGAGCGTATAGATTTTCTCCGCGGACTTGCGGGTCGAAAGGGTCACTTTGCCAAAGTTCAAGCGGATCGACTGGTTGAACATCATAATGCCCATAGATAAGCACAGTTGGGGCGGAAGGAGTGGCAGTGAAATGCTCACCATACACAACCGGATGTCCGTTGGTAGGCATAATTTGAACCTTTGCAAAGCCCAAGTCTTGAAGTTGTTTTGCCACCCATTTCGCGGCGCGCTGGATGTCTTCTCGATGTTCGGGATCATTGGATATAGATGAAATCGTGAGGAATTCCCTTAATTCCTCTAAAAAGCGTTGACGATGTTCGTGAGCAAATTGTAAGGCAAAGGTTCGAGAATTGTTCATGGGTTTATCCTCATCGGGGATTTGGCAAGGGGATTTGGCAATTGCGCATCCTATTATACCCTCATCACTCTTATAAACGGATTGTAAACCGACTTTTTCGGAATTTTGTTTGACTTTTCAAGGTAGGGGAAGAGAGTGTGCTAAAATTGAGATGATGATTTATTGACATCATGAAGATAGGTTTGATTTCGGTACATTCCTTGGAATAGAATCTCTGCGAAGGATATATTGAGAAAATGGATGCGAGTCATGGTCAAGGTATGGATGTCCCAAAGGATAAGGGTTTATCAGACTCCTTGCGATGGTTATCGTGGGCGAGAGAGATTCAAGCATTGGCTCAAACGGGTTATCATTATGCGGAGAACGACTATCAACGGGAGCGGTTTATCCGCTTGAGTCAAATAGCAACGGAGATCGTCTGTAATTACTCAAAATGCTCCTTTCAGCCCCTCTATCAGATTTTTCGTTCTCAGACTGGTTATGCAACCCCTAAGGTAGATGTGCGTGGGGCAGTCTTCAAGGAAGGTAAGTTGTTGTTGGTGCGCGAACGAGCCGATGGCGGATGGACGATGCCAGGGGGATGGGCAGATGTTGGAGATGTTCCCTCTCAGGCAGTGGAGAGGGAGGTATGGGAGGAATCCGGTTTTCACGTGCGAGCAAACCGGATCATCGGTGTATATGATGCCAATCGCACCGGTCCACTCGAGGTTTTCCATGCATTTAAAATCGTATTTTTATGTGAATTGATGGGTGGAGAACCGCATCCGAGCAACGAAACTACGGAAGTCAACTTCTTTGCCCTGGAGGAAATTCCCGAACATCTATCTGGTGAACGAACAAAAGCCCGTCACATTTTGGATGCCTTTGCTGCTTTAGCAGATACAAACCGACCGACTGTCTTCGATTGATAAAGTGGCTCATGTTGATTACTGATGGTGTGCTGATTACTTGGGAGAATCCCAATCGAATTTTAGAAGGTCATGCAATACGAATAAGGGATGGTCTGATTGAGGAGATTGGTTCCCAATCCACCATGTTGGCGCGCTACCCACAGGAACCTCGTTTAAGTGCCCATGGACAGTATGTCATGCCTGGGAACATCTGTGCCCATACCCATTTCTACGGAGCATTCGCCCGTGGGATAACGATACCTCCACCTGGACCGAAGGATTTTCCACAAAATCTCCAAAATTTGTGGTGGGTACTTGACCGCTCCTTGACCTTCGAGGATCTTCGCCTCTCGGCGTTGGTCATGCTGATAGATGCCATCAAGCATGGAACAACGACTTTAGTTGATCACCATGCCTCACCGAATGCTATTGAAGGGTCTCTGGATGTATTGGCGCAGGCGGTGGAGCAATCTGGTTTGAGGGCAATATTGTGTTATGAGGTAAGCGATCGAAATGGAGAGGCGCAATCTCGAGCAGGGATTGAAGAGAATATCCGTTTCATTCGGCGTGTGAAACAGGAGTGCCCAGCAGAGGGTAGAATATCCGCGATGTTCGGGCTGCATGCCAGCCTTACCTTGTCGGATGCCACACTCAATGCTTGTCGGAAGATCGCACCTCAGGATGTAGGTTTTCACATCCATGTAGCTGAGCATGAGGTAGATGAACTGGATAGCCTAGCAAAGTCAGGTGTGCGAGTGGTCGAACGACTACAACGGTACGGGATTTTGGGTCCTCGTACTCTTGCCATCCATGCCGTTCATGTAGATGCTCGTGAGGTTGCTCTTTTGGCGGAAAGCGGTACATGGGTGAGCCACCAACCACGTTCAAATATGAACAACGGTGTGGGAGTGGCACCTGTGGAGGATATGCTGAAATCGGGCATTCGAGTTTGCATTGGCACCGATGGTTTTCCTCATACAATGTGGACCGAGTGGAGATTCGCCTACCTTTTACAAAAGGTCTGGCATCGGGACCCTCAACGTATGCCCGCACCAGACGTCATAAAGATGGGTGTAGAGAACAATGCCCGATTAGCCGAAATGTGCTTTCCGGGGAACACCTTTGGGAAATTAGTGCCCGGTGCCAACGCCGACCTCATCTTCGTAGATTATCATCCCCATACACCACTAGACCATCAGAATCTGCCTTGGCATCTCATTTTTGGCTTCCATGAGAGTATGGTGACGACCACCATTGTAGCTGGAAAGGTGCTCATGCGCGATCGTCAATTGACCACCTTAGATGAACATGCCATAACCCAAGAAGCAATGCAAAGAGCAAAAATAGTATGGAAAAAGTACACACAATATCATCCGTCTGTGGAGTAGTTCATGAGCGAAGTTGAAGGTGAAGCAAATCAACTTCCAACGCTTGCCATCCTAGGAGGAACGGGAAAAGAGGGGAGAGGACTAGCAATGCGCTGGGCATCGGTTGGTTTTCCGGTGCTCATTGGATCGAGGTTTGCGGAGAAAGCCCAGGCAACCGCCATCGAATTAAACAAAAAATTGGGGATTGAACGTATTCGGGGAATGAGGAATGATCAGGCTGCACAAGCAGCGGACATCTGTGTGCTTACCGTCGTTTACTCGGCGCATCGTGAAGCCATCGAATCCCTGAAAGGTTTGCTCGATGGGAAAATCTTGGTGGATGCCACGGCACGAGTGGACTTTACCGATCCCCACCCTCCACCTCCCCCAGCAGCCGCTCGGCTAGCTCAAGATATTTTGGGAAACGGTGTGCGTGTAGTGGCTGCTTTTCAGAGTGTGCCAGCACATTCGCTGAAGAAAAACTTAGGGAAACAGATCGAGGCAAATGTGTTAGTGTGTTCAGATGATGTTCAAGCGGCATATCAAGTCATCCGTTTAGCAGAAGCAGCCGGTATGCAAGCCTTTTACTGTGGACCCCTCGATTTGAGCCTAGTTGTTGAAGGACTCACGGCTCTTTTGATCAGCATGAATAAACATTATGGGGTGAGCACAGCCAGCATTTCGATCGTTGGACTGCCTGAAGGGAGCGAGCGATTGCTCAAGTATCGTCATTAGGATAAATTGAACTCACGATAATGACCCTTACTCTAATTCCTCTCTCTGGTATTCCTCTCATCAAGCCCGGGGACGACCTGGCAGAGGTTGCACTCCAAGCATCGGATCGGATGGGATTGTTCTGGATGGATGGGGATATTTTGGTCTGCACCCAGAAGATCGTTTCAAAATCAGAGGGTCGTTTTGTCAACCTGAAGAATGTGATTCCTTCGCGAAAGGCGATCGAACTAGCCTCTCGAGCGGAAAAAGACCCGCGATTGGTCGAACTCATTCTTCAGGAAAGCAAGGAAGTGTTGAGGGTACGTCCTGGATTGATCATCGTGGAACATCGGTTGGGGTTTGTATGTGCAAATGCCGGTGTAGACCATTCTAATGTGTGTGGTGAAGGTAGCGAAGATGAAGAATGGGTCTTGTTACTGCCCGAAAATCCGGATGGAAGTGCACAGAGAATTCGGGAGAAACTAGAGGAGAAGACCAAGATGTGCCTTGGGGTGATGATCATCGACTCTCATGGGCGAGCGTGGAGGATGGGTACTGTAGGCGTAGCCATCGGCATCTCTGGGGTGCCAGGATTGGTTGATTTACGAGGTCAGAAGGATCTTTTCGATTACACCCTGCGGGTCACTCAAGTCGCGGCTGCCGATGAATTGGCTGCTGCTGCATCGTTGGTAATGGGTCAGGCTGCGGAGGGTACTCCAATGGTGCATGTGCGCGGTTTCCCATATCCGTTGCGTGAATCTAATCTCGGAGAATTATTGCGTCCAAGAGAGGCAGATTTATTCCGATAGACGGATAACTACGGTTGTGTTTGATATTTTCATTGTTACTGAAACAATGGTTGAATAATCAATGATATATCATGGATGAGGATCAATCCAAGCAACTTCACGAATTTTTTAGGTCTAGGCGATCAGTACGTCGCTTCTTGCGAGAGCCAATTCCATTACATATCGTCAAACGCATCCTCGAAACAGCAACCTATGCACCTTCTGCCCACAACCGCCAACCTTGGCGCTTCATCTTATTGGAGGAAAAGAAAACTGAGTTTGTGTTACAACTAGGTGAACGTTATCGGTGGGACTTATTGGAAAATGGATATCAAGAAAGCGATGTAAATGCTCTTGTCAATAGGTCGCAACAACGTATTCTGAACGCACCTATGGTCATTCTGGTCTGCCTAGATATTGCTTGTGGAGACAAATATCCGGACTCATCTCGTCAACAAGCAGAATTTCTGATGGGTGTTCAAGGGGTTGCAATGGCAGGAGCACTTATTCTCCTGGCTGCACATGCAGAAGGCTTGGGAGGGGTATGGATGTGTGCACCCCTCTTTGCTCCCGAGATTGTGAAGGATGTATTGGAGTTGCCTTGGTCATGGCTTCCACAGGGTTTGATCTTGCTGGGCTATCCTGAGGAAGTCCCCCCGACACCTCCACGACGGGCACTTGATGAGGTCATGTTGATAGCATGAGTGATACTGGTTCTTTCAATGTAGTTGCATTGGCTGGTGGGGTTGGAGGGGCAAAACTAGTCGATGGTCTTTACCAGATAATCCTCCCCGATTGTTTGACGATCATTGTCAATACAGGCGATGATTTTGAACACTTTGGTCTACGGATATGCCCTGACCTAGATACCGTCTGTTATACATTGGCAGGTATAGCCAATCCGGAGACCGGTTGGGGAAGGAAGGATGATTCCTGGGTTGTTTTGGATAATTTGGCACAACTCGGTGGTCCAGTTTGGTTTCATTTGGGGGACCGCGATCTAGCCACTCATCTCGAAAGAACCCGACTTCTTCACCTTGGGTATACCCTGACTCAGATAACTCAACGGTTTTGTCATGCTTGGAATATCAAAGCGAAAGTTTTGCCGATGAGTGATGATTCGGTCGCTACTCAGGTGATCACCGATGAGGGGGTTTTGCCATTTCAGGAGTATTTTGTCTTGCATCAATGTCAACCAAGAGTACGGGGTTTTCGTTTGGAGGGCATCGAACATGCACGACCAACTGATGCGGTAATGAGGGCTCTTGAATGTGCACATATGATTATCTTTTGCCCATCGAATCCCTGGGTGAGCATAGACCCGATTTTAGCCTTGCCAGGTATCAAGGAGCATCTGAGATCACCTAATAAAGACAATGGGGAGAATCCCCATCGGATGGTTATTGGCGTTTCTCCCATCATTGGCGGTAAGGCAGTCAAGGGTCCAGCAGCGAAAATGTTCACGGAATTGGGCATGGATGCCTCAGTCCTTTCAATTGCCGAGCATTACGGCTCTCGTAAAGAGGGTGGATTATTGGATGGTTTAGTGATAGACTACGTAGATGCTGATTTGAAAGGAGAAATCGAGGATTTAGGAATCCGAACCATGGTAACAAACATCCTCATGAAGGATCGAGAAGATCGTGTCCGTCTCGCTAGGGAGGTGATGGCATTCGCCGAATCCTTGATCGCTGAAAAACTCTCTCTGGGGATGGTTGGTAATAAGGATCAACCTTAAATGGCTCTGTGGGCGATCGTTCCGGTAAAGCCGTTAAATCGAGGCAAATCTCGACTTGCAAGTGTCTTGACGGAAAATGAGAGGGCGGAATTAAACCGTGTTTTATTAGCGCATACCTTGGATGTATTAAATGCAATCCCTGAATTTGAATATGTCTATGTGGTCAGCCGAGACCCATCGGCACTGTCGTTAGCGCGCGAACATGGAGCGCGCACTATTTTGGAGGATGCTTCCTCACAGTTGAACTTAGCGTTGAAACGAGCCACGGTGGTTGCACAAAGTTTCACCACTCAGGGATTGTTAATAATTCCAGCGGATTTGCCTTTGATCACTGCTGAAGATGTGCGGGTTCTCTTGGAACGAGCAAAGGATCCTCCGGTGGTGGTCATCGCACCGGACCGGCACCATCAAGGGACCAATGCATTGTTGATAAATCCAACAGGCTTGATCGAATATGAATTTGGACCAGGGTCATTTCATCGCCATTGTGAATGTGCGCTGAGAGCAGGTGCTCGCTTGGAGGTTTGCGAACTTCCGTCGCTGGCTTTAGATGTGGATTTGCCCGAGGACCTCAAATTGGTCACGGAAAAAATCGAGGTCATCTAAATTAACCTGTTGAGCAGTTTTTAGAGCAGGAGGAGTTGACGTGACAGAAAGGGTTGCTCTTTACTTGCAAGATGCCCATGATTTAAGAGAGGGGCTAGACTATGTGCGTTATGCTGAAGCGCGTGGTTTTGAGGCAGTGTGGCAGGCTGAGTCCCGTCTCGTTCGTGATGCCATCGTTCCTATGGCTGCCTATGCTGCTGTAACTGAACGCATTAAAGTTGGCTCAGGGGTGATTAACAATTGGACGCGCAACATTGGGTTGCTGGCTGCAACTTTTCTCACCTTGGATGATTTAGCACCCAACCGCATTCTTTGCGGTATTGGTGCTTGGTGGGACCCGTTGGCGCGCAATGTGGGTATCGAACGCCGTAAACCGCTAACAGCAATGCGCGAAACTGTATTCGTCTTGCGTCGCTTGTTGAACATGGAAAGGGTAACTTTTCACGGTGAATTCATCCACGTTGAGAACATCGAATTAGATGTCGTTCATGGGCGTCGCGAACCTCGTAACATTCCGATTTACATTGGTGCGACAGGGGATCAAATGATGGAACTGACGGGTGAAATTGCGGATGGTGTGTTGTTGAACTACTGCGTACCGCCCCAGTACAACGACCATGCTCTTGAACTGTTGGACAAAGGCGCTCGTAGGGTTGGGAGGACCGTGGAGGTCCTGGATCGCCCGCAATTGGTCGTTTGCTCGGTGGATAATGACCGAGAAAGGGCAATTGACACCACACGTGAGTTGCTAACCCAATATCTAGCCCAACAGCCCCACATTGCACGTGCCTCAGGAGTACCCTCGAGTGTTGTTGAAAAGATACAATCCATTCTAGGATGGCCAGCAACTCATGAGCAAATCCAACGTGCTAAGCATTTCGTTCCAGAGGAACTGATCCACGCCATTACCGCTTCAGGTACTCCAAAAGAAGCGCGGGCGAAGGTGGCAGAGTATCGTAGCCATGGATGTACCTGTCCCGTATTGTATCCAGTCGGCGGTGATGTCAAATTGCTAATTGACACCTTTGCTACCAGTTAATGAAACAAACAACAGCCCGCGTTCTGCGGGCTGTTGTTTGTTGGGTCAAGATTTTGTCTTTCTCATCGGATAATCGTATGGCAGACAACCACCTCGGTGATGACATTCTTCAGACATATGCTCAGATTTGAGGTCTTGTCCACCGCAGCGGGAATCCTGAAGATGTCGCTAGCGTTACCGTCCTTGTTGGTGCGCAATCTGCCTATTCGCACCCAATCTTCGCGGTTTCCGGCTCTAACATAATATGTAGTATTTTTGGGAAAGTTTGTGACTTGAACGTACACCTTTCGGCTGAAATTCAAAATGAGCAAGGTTGGTTTCTTGCTGGTTGCGGTCGTGGTGGTCCCGGTTGTACCAGTGGTTACGGTTGTTGTTGCTGGAATGCAGATAGATTGACCGATGTAAATCACATAGGGTGATGTTAGGTTATTTGCTGAAGCAAGGTCTTCGATCTTCACTCCGTATGTTTGAGCAAGAGTTGAAAGCGTGTCACCGGCTTGAACGACATGATATTTGACACAGGTTGCCGCGAAGGCTAGGTTGGTTTCCGATGGTTGGATGAGGGTTACTGTCAATACCGCCAGCACCAGTAAAACGCTTGTTAGACGGGTAATCGTTTGTGTGGTGCGGCAATGAAATTCCTTTTTGAGCATTTTCAAACTCCTTTGTACTTCATAACAAATTTGCTGACCTATGTAATATTATAACCGCGAAAAAGACGATTTTGCTGAGAAATCGCTTGACGTATGAATGAGCTCATTTTTCACCGGGCGCAATACTTACATTTTTATCAACTAAGATTGTGTATTCTACGTATCTATTTCAATATATAATTATAAAGTGATAAATTTTGAGCAAGGGTGATGGTTGGGAGATTGTTTAGGAACAAATGAGGTCGTTCAAACGTCTAATTGATCAAGGAGGTCAAAATGTTCGCAAATTGCTTTTCGAGAAGCAGGCTCTTTAGGCTCTTATCGGTGATTATCGTTATTCTCATCGGTTTAGGCTTTGTTGTTCCGCAATCGGCTTTCGCAGCGACCTGTACACAATATCATGTTGTGCAACGAGGAGAAACATTGTATCTCATCGGTTTACGGTATGGGGTTAGTTGGACCGTTTTAGCACAACTCAATGGACTATCCAATCCAAATCTCATCTTTGCTGGTCAAAGGTTGTGCGTTTCCACAGATGGGACTACCGTTCCTCCAGTGCAACCGACAACAGTACCAACGTTTCGGATTGTCAGCGTAATCAAGGATCAAACGGTGACGATCGAAACGGCGAATTTCCCTGCCAATGATACCTTCGATGTACTGATGGGAGCCTATGGAACCAAGGGCATAAACGGTATCAAAGTAGCGACCACCCATTCTGGCAAGGGCGGCAGTTTCACAGCGACGTATACCATCCCTGCAGCCCTGCACGGCTCTTATCGAATCGCCATTCGATTGCAGAGCAATACTGGTTCTGGCTACTATGCCTACAATTGGTTTTACAACGATACCGCAGCCGGAGGAGGACTTCCAACGCAACCACCCAGCTATCGTGGTTACCCAACCTTTACCATTGTTGGAGTGGTGCGTGATCAGACGGTTACGATTCGGACAAACAACCTTCCCCCCAACGACAATTTTGATGTCTTGATGGGTCCCATGGGAACACGAGGAATCAACGGCGTCAAGGTAGCAACCACTTCATCTGGATCGGGAGGTACCCTTACTTTAACTTACACCATTCCAGCCTCATTAAAAGGCTCTTACCAGATTGCCATTCGCATGCAAAGCCCATCTTCGGGCTACTATTGCTACAACTGGTTCTATAACAATACTACGCCTTAGCATGGGTATGTAATAACCCAAGATTTAGCCCTGCATAGAAGTTTTAAGCAGGGCTGTTTTAGAATGGATACGCAAAGGTTGATCTCCTAGGAATAGTATAATTATTGAGAACATAAAAACAAATTTTCAGCCCTTTTCAAGAAGCGATCATCATGTCCTCTTTACAGCCAAACTCCCGATTTTGCTTCGTTTGTGGACTGGAAAACCCTTTTGGATTACATGTCCGATTTCATGAGATTGCCCCTGGAGAGGTATCTGCAGAGGTAACCATCCCAGAGCATTTCCAGGGGTATCCGGGTGTAGTGCATGGTGGTATTGTTGCTGCTTTGTTAGACGAGGTGGCGGGGCGGTCTTTGATGGGAGGAGATCCGCCCCGCTTTATGCTCACGGCTCGCCTCGAGGTTCGTTACCGCCATAAAGTACCTATTGGTCAGCCGATTCGTTTGGTTGGTAAAGCCGTCAAGAATCGCAACCATTCTGCTGTGGCTATTGGGCAAATCTTAGCCATGGATGGCAGGATACTAGCAGAAGGCGAAGTTCTCTTGGTTGACTTACCACCCGATGTTGTCAAATCTGCAGACTTAGAACAACTAGGTTGGCGGGTATATCCACAGGGGTAAATTCATCAATAAAGTGAAAGAATAATTCATAGGATTACACCCATGATTAGTGAATATCATCGACCGAAGACACTAGAAGAGGCGTTAAACTTGCTTGCCAGGGAAAAACCATTGACAATTCCTCTTGCTGGTGGCACGGTAGTTAACCGTCCTTCGACGCACCCCGTCGCGGTGGTGGATATCCAAGACTTGGATTTGAAGAACCTACGAAGGGAGGAGCAACGTTTAATCATTGGGGCAGCCGTTACCTTGCAAATGCTGTTACAGGCAATGTACATCCACAGAGCGCTTGAAAAAGCCATCCGCCACGAGGCTACCTATACCCTGAGGCACATACAAACGGTGGCGGGTTCACTAGTGGCTGCCGATGGAAGATCTCCCTTTGCTACAGCCATGCTGGCAATGGATTGTCAAATAAAGGTGGCATGTATCAATCCGGAGGATGGAAAGTTGAACAATGAAGTCGTTCGTCTCGGGGAGGTCTTTCCCTTACGGGAGGAACGTCTCAAGGGTTGTCTTATTGTGGAGATCATTCTCCCATTAAATGTGAATTTAGCATATGAATATGTAGCTCGAACGCCCGCTGACAAGCCTATCGTCTGTGTGGCTGCTGCAAGATGGAAGAGTGGGCGAACGCGTATTGTTTTGGGTGGTTTTGGAGATCTTCCTATGCTTGTCCACGATGGTCCTGGTAGCCGTGGAGGGGAGATCGCTGCTGCGTCCGCATATAGCCAGGCTGGGGATAGGTGGGCAAGTGCTGAGTACCGTCAAGAGATGGCACGCATATTGACCCTCAGGTGCCTTTCTCAGCTCGAAGAAAAAGAAAATGGTGAATAGAGAACGGTGGTGTCATCATGAGGATTGAACTGAAGATCAACCATCGAACGGTTGAAGTTGACATAGCCCCAGGAGAAAGCCTTCTCAAAACGGTGCGTAGGCTTGGCTACTATGGGGTCAAGCATGGCTGTGAGAGTGGTGAATGCGGTGCTTGCGTGGTTCTTTTGGATGGCAAACCGGTCAATTCTTGTATGATATTAACCATGCAAGCAGTAGGTCATTCCATCCAAACCATCGAAGCGTTAGGTCAACATCCAGAGATGGGGTGGAAGAAGAGCAAGGGGCTACATCCATTACAGTGGGCATTTATCGAAAGCGGGGCGATTCAATGCGGATATTGCACACCGGCGCAAATTTTAGTGGCGAAGGAACTGCTCGATCGCAACCCGAACCCCAGTGAGGAAGAGGTGCGAGAGGTACTATCGGGGATATTATGTCGGTGCACGGGGTATCTCAAACCTGTTCAAGCAGTGCTACGAGCAGCCGCGGTGATGCGCGGTGAAGAGGTTGAACCGATCTCTTCACCGATGCCTCTTCCAACCGAATGGTTTTCGTCTGAGGAATCCTCCGAAACAGGCTTATCAACGGATATGCCGGTCGCACCTGCTGATTTCGATGCACCGAAAACGGTAATTACCGAAACCAAAATCATGCCACGCCTTTGGACAATTCCTCAAACAGAAGGATGGCAATGTGTCGGTAAGCCCGAACCCAAAGTAGATGCGATCAAACTTGTGCAAGGTAGCCCAGCCTTCGCCGCTGATTTTGAGAGAAGAGACCTACTCATTGCAAAGGTATTGCGCAGCCCCTTTGCACATGCTCTCATTCGGAACATTGATGTCACTCAGGCATTGGCGTTGCCAGGGGTTGCGGCGGTGTTGACGTGGAAGGATATTCCTCGTGTAGCCTTCTCTACAGCCGGTCAATCTGACCCTATTCCAGGACCGTTAGACACCTTTTCCCTCGATTACAAGGTGCGATTTGTGGGTGATCGGGTGGCTATGGTCGCCGCCGAGACTGAAGAGATCGCTCAAAAAGCCCTGGAACTCATTCGGGTGGACTATGAGCCACTCCCAACCGTCCTTGATCCGGCAGAAGCAATGAAGCCCGGGGCTCCGATCGTTCATGACGAGAAAGAATATGTCCATTTCGCCGAATCTGATCCCACACGAAATCTCGCTGCAAAGATTCGCATTGACATCGGCGATGTCGAACGTGGCTTTTCTGAAGCGGATTACATCTTCGAAGACGACTATGAGGTCTCAAAGGTACAGCAAGCGCATATTGAACCTCATGTAGTCATCACTTACTGGGATGAGGATCACCGTCTGGTCATTCGAACGAGTACACAAGTACCTTATCATGTACGCAGACAACTGGCTCCAGTATTGGGGCTGCCAATTAAGCGCATCCGTGTCATCAAACCGCGCATCGGTGGTGGTTTTGGTGGGAAGCAAGAGGTTTTGATCGAAGATGTGGCGGCTCATTTAACGATTGCCACGGGGCGTCCGGTGCTTTATGAATACACCCGTGAGGAGGAATTTATTGCTGCGCGTTCGAGACACCCTATGCGTTTTCACTTGAAGACAGGTGTGAAAAAGGACGGGACGATCACTGCCAATTCCATGTACGTTCTCAGCGATACAGGTGCATATGGATGTCATGCTCTCACCGTGACGGGGAACACCGGGCATAAGTCCATGGCTCTTTACGTTGGAGATGGTATCTACCGCAAATCGCCGAATATCCGATTCTATGCCGACATTGTGTACACGAACCATCCCCCTGCGGGTGCTTTTCGAGGTTATGGAGTGCCACAAGGTTTTTGGGCGGTTGATCGTCATATGGAAAAAATTGCTCATGCTTTAGGATTAGACCCTTTGGAATTTCGATTGAAGAATGCCTTGCGTGCCGGGGAGTTGCATCCCTTTAGCACAGCATGGAGTGAGGGGCGGGAGCCACGCCCAGAAGTGATTCAGACTTGTGGATTGGAGGAATGTGTACGTCGAGGCAAAGCGGCGATAGGATGGGATAAAAAGTTCAAAAAACCCGAATGGAAACAAGTGCCAGGCAAACCTCATTTGAGGCGTGGAATCGTGGCAGCAATGGTCATGCAAGGTACTGCCATTCCATACTTGGATATGGGCAGTGCAAGCATTAAAATGAACGAGGATGGTTCGTTTAACTTATTGGTTGGTGCAACCGATTTAGGCACAGGATCCGATACGGTTTTGGCACAAATGGCTGCTGAGGTCTTAGGAGTACCGCTTGAGGACATCATCGTTTATTCTTCTGATACAGACTTCACTCCTTTCGACAAGGGAGCATATGCCTCCAGCACGACCTACATATCTGGTGGAGCCGTTGTGCGTGCTGCCCAGCAAGTTGCGGAGCGCATCCGAGCGCGCGCAGCGCGTATCCTCAATGAACGTACGCCTTCATCTGCGGGCGAAACGCCCGTCCGACCAGAAGACATCCGTCTCTTTGACCGCAAAGCGACGGCTCCTGACGGGAGATTTGTGAGCCTAGCGGAGATCGGTCATCATGCTCTTCATCATGCGGATCAAGAACAAATCATGGGGGTTGGATCATTTATGTCTCCGGTTGCTCCGCCTCCATTTGCTGCTCAATTTGCTGAGGTGATCGTAGACGTCGAAACCGGACAAGTGATCGTTACTCATTTGGTGACGGCGGTAGATTCGGGGGTAATTGTCAACCCGTTAACTGCATCTGGTCAGATTGAGGGAGGCATGGCACAGGCTTTAGGTTATGCGATTTGCGAAGAGATGCAATACGACCAGGATGGTCGTCCATATGAACGCAGTTTTCGGGATTATCACATCTTCCAAGCCCATGAGATGCCTGAATTAACTACTATCTTTGTGGAGACCTTCGAACCGACTCATCCTTTTGGGGTAAAGGCTGTGGCTGAAATTCCAATGGATGGCATCGCACCTGCTGTAGGCAACGCAGTGTTCAATGCGTGTGGTGTTGACGTTAAAGACCTCCCGATAACACCCGAGAAGGTTTGGCGATTGCTGAGAGATTGCAAATGATGTAGAAATATGGGTAGATTATATGTAATTGGACACGTCAATCCAGATACGGATGCTATCGCCTCAGCCATGGGTTATGCATGGCTGCTACGAGAGCGGGATGGTGAGGATGCAATAGCCACACGTGCGGGTGTCATCAATCCACAAACCACTTGGGTATTAAAGCGACTTGGATTGGAAAGCCCAATGGTGTTGAACGATGCTTCGCCGCGCTTTGAATCGGTCGTCAAACGTTTGGACACTACCCATCCAGATAGACCACTTCGAGAAGCCTGGGCTATTGCGCATCGCACATGGGGCATTGCTCCTATCGTGACCGAGGATGGGACGCCTTATGGATTGGTCAATGGACCGAGTCTGTTTGCCTATATGAGCCATGCCATCGGAGTACATCCCCGGAGGCAAGAGATGCGCATAGCCGATTTATTGGAAGTACCTTGTCGCGAAGCGTGCGAGACGAATATCCCTAAATTCAGGGCTTCTGCCAAGATTCGCGATGCTATCCATCGGATCCTGCGGGAAGAGTGCGATGACTTTTGGGTCGTTGATGAACAAGATCGCTATCTAGGCGTATGCCGCCAACGGGATGTATTGAATCCACCTCGATTGCGAATCGTGTTGGTGGATCATAATGAACCTGGACAAGCATTAGGCGCTTTGGAAGAAGCCGAGTTGGTGGAGATATTAGATCACCATCGCCTCGGAAATGTGTCAACGCACCTTCCTATACGTTTTACAGTAGATGTCGTAGGTAGTACAAGCACCTTGGTTTCGGAACGTATTGAGGAGGCAGGACTTAGCGCACCCCCTGAGTTAGCCGGGCTTATGTTGGCTGGCTTGCTTTCTGACACCTTGCTATTAACCTCACCGACGACCACCGACCGCGATCGCTTGGCTGCTGAACGTCTTGGACGGTGGGCACTGGTTAAGGGAGGTGTGCTTGATGGTGAGACTATTCAATCCTTCGGTGAAAAGGTGCTCAAAGCCGGCTCAGGACTTGACGCCCGCGATCCATCCGAAGTAGTCTCTTCGGACATAAAACAATACGAAGCAGGTGGTTATCGTTTTGTCATTGCTCAAGCCGAGGTGACCGATTTGTTACAATTGGAAGAACATAAAGCCTCTTTACTCCAAGCATTAGAAGAATTGCGCGATCGCAAGGGGCTGGACTTTGCCATGTTGATGGTCACGGATGTAGTCCGAGGTAGCAGTCGTTTATTGATGACCAACGAACCGCCGGAGTTAAGTGATTTGCCTTATCCACGCGTTTCGGATGGAACGCGGTTAGCAGAAGGCGTTGTTTCCCGTAAAAAGCAGTTATTACCAGTTGTACTTGGTTTATTAGAACGATGAGGCGTAGAGGTGTAAGAAAATGATTTATCAAGCGTTGGCTGATTTAGAGAAGAAAAACGGAGCGGGTGCATTGTGCTTGATCATTCGTAGCCAGGGGTCAACCCCTCGCCACACTTCGAGTAAGATGTTAGTTTATCCAGATGGGCATATTCTGGGGAGCATTGGGGGTGGCGAATTGGAAAGTCGAGTGATCAACGAGGCAAAGCAGGCAATTTTGGACGGTAGACCCCGCTTATTAAGTTATCAAATGGCTGATCCGGCACGCGGTGACCCTGGTGTCTGTGGTGGACAAGTGGAGATTTTCATTGATCCAATTCAACCGAAACCGGTAATTATCGTAGTTGGTGGTGGTCATGTAGGTAGAGCCGTTGCACATCTGGCTCATTGGCTAGGCTTTTACGTTATCGTCAACGACGATCGCCCTGAGTTTTGCACACCAGAAGCTGTGCCTGATGCAGATGAATATTATCCTATTCCACTATCTGAGTTACCGAAGAATTTGCATATTACCCATTGGACATACATAGTTCTGACGACGCGGGGTGCTCATGTTGATATCCAAGGATTACCAGCATTGTTAGAGACGCCTGCAGCCTATATCGGTGTGATCGGCTCCAAGCGAAGGTGGGCAACGACTCGCCAACAATTGCTGCAAAATGGAGTTCCTGAAGAGTTACTGGCGCGTGTACGTTCTCCGATAGGTCTAGAACTCAATGCAGAGACGCCTGAAGAGATTGCGGTCAGTATACTGGCTGAAATCATCATGTTGCGTCGCGGTGGAGATGGTAAGCCAATGGCTGAAACGGAATCTATCTCATTTGTTGAATCACCATGAAGGAGTGGATAAACGGCTTGGTATATCTGTTGGAGACCCTATGGATGGCAAAGTCTTAGGAGATGACGATGTGGCAAGATTACTTTAGCGTAACCAACATAGATGAGGCATTGAACATATTAGCAGAAAGAGCAGATCGGGCGAGAATCATTGCCGGGGGTACCGATTTGATCTTGGAGATCGAACGCAAAATACACACGAATGTCAATACGCTCATTGACATCAGTCGCATTCCTCAACTTGATCAGATAACACTTGATGAACAGGGTGTAGTCCACTTGGGTCCGTTGGTTACTCATAACCATTGTGTCGCTTCGCCATTGATTCAAACCTATGCCTTTCCCTTAGCTCAAGCAGCCTGGGAAGTTGGTGTACCTCAGATTCGCAATCGGGGCACCATTGCAGGTAATTTGATTACCGCCTCACCTGCCAATGACACCATTACCCCGTTGATGGCAATGGGTGCCAGGGTAACCTTGCGTTCACTCTCAGGAGAGCGGGTTATTCCACTACATCAATTTTATACCGGTGTTCGCGAGACAGTCATGCACCCAGATGAGATGATGGTTGACATATCCTTCCCCGCGATGAATAAAAAACAACGGGGAATTTTTCTCAAGCTAGGTTTGCGAAGAGCGCAAGCGATTTCATTAGTCAATGTCGCTGTGATATTGACATTCGAAGAGGAGATCGGAGACCAACCTAAAGGGGCTCTCATTCGACATGCCTCCATTACATTGGGGGCAGTTGCACCAACGATCATCCATGCAGAGGAGGCTGAAGCCTATTTGGCTCATCGTTCTCTCGATGATGAAGCCATTGAAACAGCGGCACAATTGGCTCAGCAATGTGCTCATCCTATTGACGACGTACGTGGCTCTAGAGACTACCGAATGGCAATGGTGAGAACGATTACCTGGCGTGCCCTACAGCAGATAGCGATAGGTGAAGAGCGAAAAGGTTTTCCAACGAGACCGGTTTTGCTAAGAGGAAATGGCGGTCAGGAGATAAGACCTGCTCTTCAGGAAAGTGCCTATCATTGTGCTGGATCTCCTATTGTCACTCGAATCAATGGAAAGCCATATACGTTTACACTCCGTCAGAGGAAGACGCTCTTACGATTACTGCGTGAAGAAGCAGGATTGATTGGGACGAAAGAGGGGTGTGATGAGGGCGAATGTGGCGCTTGTACTGTCTTCCTAGACGGTGTGGCGGTCATGAGTTGCCTGGTACCTGCAGAGCGCGCCCATGGCGCGGATATTATCACAATTGAAGGCATAGCCCAAGATGGAAGGCTACACCCAGTCCAAGAGTCTTTTATAGAGAGTGGGGCGGTACAATGTGGTTATTGCACTCCAGGGTTTGTGATGTCGGCAGTGAAACTACTTGAGGAAGTATCTCTCCCAACTCGGTATGAGATTGAACAGGCAATTGCCGGCAATCTCTGTCGGTGTACAGGTTATTACAAGATTATCCAAGCGATAGAAAGAGCCAGCCGGAGAACATCGTATGGGCAAATATGAACGTGTATATCGGCAACAGCCACCTTTGCGTCAACTATGGCAAGTACATCCGATTTGGCGGGGTATTGGGTGTATTTTCATTCTCTTATTGCCCATCCTATCCTATGCGGCTGCGTTCCTGATTGTGAGAGAGAACATCAAACACCGATGGATTCAAATACCTAACGAATTGGTTGGATTCTTTATCATCCCACGTATTGGGCGTATCTACTATATTGATCTAGCGGTGGCGATAATCTTCATGGTGATGGGATTCGGTTTATTGATAACCCTTTACGCTATGGCGTATCGTGCAGTGGCTCCTCCATATTATGGACCTCTTGATGCGCCACCTATCCGATACCGTAAGAGGCGTAGGTAGGTTACATAACTCCATTTTACAAGGGTTAAATTTGAGAGTTTAAATCCACCTCTTTTTACGCGCATAGTAATTCTTAAGTGTTTTTCCAATGGTTTTCCCCCATCCTAGAGAATAGTCTAGAAGTGCGACCATCATCCAAACCGATGTAGAATTCTCTTCGTGAAGAAGCAAATCTTCTCCACGTAGGTACGCATCGAGGCGAGGGTCTTCTAAGGATAAAGGTAAGCAAGATTGCACATCTTGGGGGGTCAAATATCTGCTCATAGCATGAGAAGGCTCGAAACGGCCTTTTGCGAATTTACCCAACAACAGACCAGGGCGGATCACACGCAAGCCTCTCAGATCAGGCGTTTGAGTAGGCAGGCGATAGAGATGAGCACCGACCAAAACCATTTGGTTTGAGCCAAGCACTTTCTGCTTGCCCTCCTCGGTTAAGGTCGCTTGGCAAAAATCCGTCAACGTCTTCATGACGATGTTTGACAACAGAGGGGGTCGGAAGGGTTGAGTGCCTTTTGTTGAATTGCACTCGCGTTTTCTCAATAGCACTGCAAAATGCCCCTCTCCCGGTGCTTTGTGGGGCATCAATCGTATAGCATGTACTAGCTCTGTGGGTGCTTCTTTTTGAACCCAATCTGGTCTGCCCGGCAAGAAGGCGTCTTGCTTAGGGACTTCAACGACTTCAAATTCAGGGTGATCGGTCAAAAAATGTGTCACGACTTCTTCATTTTCTTCCACGGAGAAAGTGCAAGTTGAGTAGAGTAAGTAGCCTCCCAAGCGAACCAATTTTGCTGCTGAGTTTAGGATATATCTTTGGCGAATAGCACAACCTTGTACAACCTTTGGACTCCATTCTTTGCGTGCATCTGGATTTTTACGAAACATACCCTCACCAGAGCAGGGAGCATCAACTAAGACTTTGTCGAAATAACCTTCTAGGTGTTTGGCTAATTGCTCGGGGTTTTCATTCGTGACGATTGTGTTGCAAACTCCGCATCGTTCCAGGTTTTTGACAAGTTCCCAGACGCGCTTAGGGTGGATTTCGTTCGCAACCAAAACCCCTTGATTTTGCATCAAGGCAACCATATGGGTGGTCTTGCCACCGGGAGCAGCGGCGAGGTCTAATACACGTTCATGTGGTTGAGGGTTGAGCATTTCAGCAGGTAACATTGCAGAGGGTTCCTGTAGGTAATACAATCCGGCGGCATGAAAGGGATGTTTGCTGGGCGTTTGAATGTGTTCGGTGAGGTCGGTTTCTTTCAGGAAGAATCCACTTGGGCACCAGGGAACCGGTGTTAAAGGGTAAGCAGAGATCGTGCAGAAATCCTTTACGGATATCTTCAATGTATTCACACGTAGACCAATGCTTGGTGCTTCATCGTAAGAGGCAAGAAAGGCAGCATAGTCCTCTTTTAACAGGCACTTCATGCGGTCTAGGAAAGAGGATGGTAGAGGGGGTATGTCCTTTTGTGAAGTTTTCCGCATGGAACTCGTTTATTGGGTTTAACCTTCTTTCACTGCATCATCTGTAATGTTGAGGGCTTTATCTATTATTTCAAAACCTTCGGCTAGTTGTTCAGGCGTGATGATCAAGGGTGGAATGATGAGTATTGTGTGCCAATGGGTATATAGGAAAACCCCATGGTCGAGAAGGAACTTGCGGAGAGCGATCATTTCCGGACTTGTTTGGTTGAATGGCGCCATGGGTTCTTTGGTCTTGCGATTGCGAACCAGTTCGATGACGCCAAATAGACCGATCGAACGCACTTCGCCGACCGATGGATGTTGTTCACCTAAATCTGTCAGAAAGCGATGAAGTACTGCCCCGCTAGCCTGTGCTCTTTCAACCAAGCGGTCTTCTTGCATGACTTGGATATTGGCAATGGCTGCTGCTAAGGAAATCGGGTGAGCCGTGTAGGTTAACCCGCCTTGATAGACGCGCTCATTAAAAAATTCAGCGATCTCTTCTCGCATTGCAACTGCGCCTAGCGGAGCGTACCCGGAAGTTAATCCCTTTGCCATGGTCATGATGTCTGGGATGACATTCCAGTGATCCACTGCAAACCATTGACCGGTGCGTCCAAATCCACTCATGACCTCATCCGCGATGAGCAATATCCCATAACGGTCGCATAATGTTCGTACTCCTTGTAAGTAGCCCTCCGGCGGAATGATAATGCCATTTGTACCTGTGACCGGCTCAATGAAGATGGCTGCTATAGTGTGGGGTCCCTCGTAGGTGATGATTTCTTCAAGGTGGTTGAGGTAATCCTGACAAAACTCTGCCTCATTGATGTCCGGACAATGCTGATGGAATGTCGAGCGATAGCGATAGGGATCCAAGAAGTGAACGACGCCAGGCATCAAGTTGGGTTCCCACGCCCATCTTCGAGGGTCACCGGTAAGTGCCATGGCGCCCGCAGAGGCACCATGATAGGAACGATAGCGTGCGAGGATTTTATGACGGCCCGTGTATGCTCTCGCCAGTTTGATAGCGTTTTCATTGGCATCAGCACCCCCAAGAGTGAAGAGGAAACGGTTCAAGTTACCTGGTGTGATCTCTGCAAGCATTTTTCCCAAGATAGCACGTGGTTTGGTCGCCATGGGAGGACCGGCAAAAGGTAGTTGCCGCGCTTGTTCAATGATGGCGTTGATGACGCGTTCGTCTCCGTGTCCAATATTGACGCACATGACCATGGAGTTGAAGTCGAGATAGCGCTTTCCGGTGGCATCCCAAAAATAAACACCTTTGGCGCGTACCACTGGAATGGGAGTGACATGTGCTTGTGCAGACCATGTCCAGAAACTATGTTTCATGGATAGTGGAAGTATTTCATCATTCGTTATGTCAAGCATAGATATCCTCGAGGTTATTAAATATCCAAGCAGGGTTCTTTAATCCTATCACAAGATAGGTAATGCATGGTGACAGTCATTGATGCGAAAAATTCAATTGAAATGTTTGAAGATGTAAATGTACAAATCCTTTTCTATTAGTACCGCATTGTATTTGACTTTTGTCATGTGAATTTTAGAAAGGGTTAAATTCAAAATACATCGAAGTGATGATTGAGGATTTATTGATTATATGGTAATAAACTACATCATTGAAAAACAGATTTCTTTGGAGGAAAAAGTGGCATATCTTACCTTTTTGGCTTTACATAATGTGATTCGATGGCTGGTCTTTGTTTTCTCAATATTTTCCCTTATCCTTGCCTATCAGGGGTGGATCAGGAATCGAGTATGGTCGCGAGTAGATCGAATAGCCACTTTGGCTTTTACGTCCTTGTTGGATGTTCAGATTTTATTTGGATTGCTCTTATATTTTGCTTACAGTCCAATCACCCGATCGGCTCTCAGAAACCTATCTGTTGTTTGGATCAACCCTGATGTACGCTTTTTTGCCATCGAACACGGTGGGCTCATGTTGGTGGCGGCAATTTGTGCTCATATTGGGTCTGTATTGTCGAAGAAGGCTGAAACGGCTGGTCGTAAACATCGCATTGTCGCCATATGGTTCACCATTTCGTCTGTTCTAATTATATTCGGTATACCTTGGACAAGACCCTTGTTGCCGAATATCTTCTAATTGATTGCAAAGCCGGCAATATCTTGTTAAGAATGAAGGAGCAGGATGATGGAGGTTCGCAGTTTTCGATAGTTTCTTAGTTGTTCAATCTCGGTATTGATGAAAAAAATGCATTTGATTACAATCATCAACAATTGATTATGGTTCTAATAATAAGAAGAGAACAAATTTATCACGGTCAAATAAAAGCGGTGATCTTAGATTGGGCGGGGACTACTGTTGACTATGGTTCACTCGCGCCTGTGATTGCTTTCCAAAGAGCCTTTGAGCACCATGGTATTGACGTTTCAGCAGACCTCATTCGTGCTTCGATGGGTAAAGACAAACGTCAACATCTTCGAGAAGTATTTTTTTCTGACCAAGTAAAGACCCAATGGAGTCAAACCTACAAGCGTGAACCTACAGAAGAGGATGTTGAAGGTTTATACCGAGCTTTCCAGACCATTCAAATAGATGTGTTAACCGAACGTGCCAGCCTCATCCCTGGAACATCCTCAGTGTGCTCAGAGTTGAGGCAGAGGGGGCTGAAGATTGGGTCGACAACCGGTTATACCAGAGAGATGATGTCAGTTCTGGTGCCCGTTGCACATGCTTTGGGATTTCAACCCGATTCGGTGATTTGTGCTTCCGATGTTCCAGAAGGTCGTCCAGCACCGTGGATGGCTCTAATGAGCGCCATGGAGATGAGGGTTTACCCTATGCAGGCGGTTGTAAAAATCGGAGATACGCCAGTGGATATGGCTGAAGGTCGCAATGCAGGGATGTGGGCGGTGGGAGTAGCGTTGACGGGCAACGAAATTGGTCTTGATGAAGATGTTATCACAACCTTATCTCCTGAAGAGTTAAAGGCTCGCTTGCATGTTGCTTATGAGCACCTATATCAAGCCGGAGCCCATTTCGTTGTGGATGGAATTTGGGATATACCTTTGGTACTTGACCAGATTCAACACTATCTAATACATGGTGAAAGCCCTTGAGATAAAACGATCTGATTGAAAAGGATGGAATGAACTCTTTAATATTGATTCGTGGCGGTGGTGAAATGGCTAGCGGGGTAGCTCTTCGGCTTTTTCGGGCTGGCATGAAGGTGGTCATTACAGAATTACCTC